>Ga0209153_1000106_pt1 | contig 42342 bp, 30 predicted proteins | sample GraSoiAngelo_120_FD_185877 | JGI IMG/M metagenome (GOLD analysis project Ga0209153, IMG submission 185877) | Grasslands soil microbial communities from the Angelo Coastal Reserve, California, USA - 14_0919_09_20cm (SPAdes) (version 2) | ecosystem: Environmental > Terrestrial > Soil > Grasslands ... | reverse complement strand
CCCTGATGATGACCAAGTGAAGGTCGGCGTGGAGTTCCTCTTGCCCAATCCCACTTTCTGGCACGTGGCCTTCCCGCCCAAAGACTGGTCCCCGCGCCATCCTGACGCGAAATCCCGTCCAAAATAATTTCACCTACTGGTCTGTGCGTTCTGTCTTCGATCTTCCTCTCTTTAGTTGCTTTCCTTGCCGGTGGCGCGCGCCGGCCTTGTCGAGCGACTCCGTCCCTGCGATCGTCGAAATTCCCTATAAGCGCGACGGTAGTCTCTTCGTGATTCCAATTCAATCGCTGGCTTAAAGCGGGCTTCTTTGACCGCTTCGGGTGTGCATGTTAGTATCGGTTCCTGCCCGGGCGATAGGAATGGAATCCTCCACAACTCCACAAATTAGCGCGCTTCGCAAAACACCGCTTAACGCATTGCACCGCCGCCTTGGCGCAAAAATGGTCAATTTCGGCGGCTGGGACATGCCGGTGGAGTATCCGCCGAGCGGCGGCCTGATCACGGAGCACAAAGCGGTGCGCGGAAGTGTGGGAGTTTTTGACGTCAGCCACATGGGGGACATTCGCATTCGAAGCGGCAAGAGACCGGGCGGAGCGCTCGAGGCGGTTCAGCACATCACCATGAACGATGCGTCTAAGCTGGCAATCGGGCAGGCGCAATATTCGGCGATTCTTTATCCGGACGGTACGTTTGTGGACGACGTGATCGTACACCGCCTGGGGGAAGATGATTTTCTGCTGGTGATTAACGCGGGAACGCGCGAGAAAGACATTAACTGGGTACGAGAGAACACCAAGGGATTCGATCGGGTGGTAGAGGAATTGAGCGACGCGTACACGCAGTTGGCGATCCAAGGGCCGCGGGCGGCGGAGGTCGTGCAAATGCTGACAGATGTCGACCTGAGCGGGATCAAGAATTACTGGTTTACGCACGGCACCGTCTGCGGGCTGAAGAACACGTTGATTGCGCGCACGGGATATACGGGCGAGGATGGATTTGAGATTTATGTTCCGTCCGACGTGGCGACAAGCGAAAGAACCTGGAATCAGGTGATCGAGGCGGGGCGCGGATTCGGCATCGTTCCTTGCGGCTTGGGCGCGCGCAACACGTTGCGCCTGGAATCGAAAATGGCGCTGTACGGACACGAGATCAGCGACAAGATCAATGTATGGGAAGCGGGGCTGGATCGCTATTGCAAAATGGAGAAAGGCGATTTCATCGGCCGCCCGGCGCTGGAACGCGCAAAAGCCGCGGGATTGACGCGGACGCTGGTGGGCATCGAGATGATCGACCGCGGAATTGCGCGCGACGAATACTGCTGCTGCAACGAAGCCGGAGAACGCATTGGTGTAGTGACGAGCGGTTCGCCCTCACCGACATTGGGCAAGAACATCGCGCTGGCGTATGTGCCGCCGGCGTATTCGGCGCTGGGTATGATTTTGTACGTGGAAATCCGCGGGCAGAAGTATAAAGCGCGGGTGGTTGCGACTCCGTTTTACAAGCGGCAAAAGAAAGCAGCGGCGCCGCAGGCAAGGTGAAGCTAGTCTAACTTAGACTAACTGCGAGGAGCAGGTTAATGGCCTATCCGAAGTCATACCGCTACACCAAAGAGCATGAATGGATTGAGGTGAAAGGCGACCTCGCTACCATCGGCATCACCGATCACGCCCAGCATGAATTGGGCGACGTGGTTTTTGTGGAATTGCCCAAGCCGGGCGCAAAAATTGAGGCTGGAAAATCGTTTGGCACCGTGGAGTCGGTGAAAGCGGTCAGCGAAATTTACGCCCCGGCCAGCGGAGAAGTCATCGAGGCCAATGGCGAACTGCAGAACAAGCCGGAAACGATTAACAACGACCCGCACGGAGCCGCGTGGCTGATCAGAGTGCGCTTGACGAATGCGAAGGGAATCAGCGACTTGATGGACGCGGCCGCCTATGAAGCCTATATCGCGGAGAAGGGCAAGGAAACCTCCGCGTAATGCGCTACCTCCCGAAAAGCCCCGTCGAGCGGCAGGGAATGCTGGCCGCCATTGGCGCAAAATCCATCAACGAGTTGTTTTCGAGCATTCCGGAAAAGTACCGGCTGCGTGAGGCGCTGAAGATTCCCGGGCCGTACTCGGAAGCGGAAATTATCCAATATTTCAAAGAGCGCGCCGCCGAAAATGCGGCCGGGTACACCAGCTTTCTTGGCGCGGGCGTTTACAACCATTTGCGTTCGGTGGTGACGGACACGATCATTCAGCGCGGCGAATTCCTCACTTCCTATACGCCGTATCAAGCAGAGATTTCACAAGGCACGTTGCAAGCCATTTTTGAGTTTCAGACGTTGCTGTGCCAGCTCACCGGGCAGGACGTGGCAAACGCGTCGATGTATGACGGCTCGACGGCCACCACGGAAGCCGTGTTGATGGCGGAGCGGCTGACGGGGCGTCGGCGCGTGCTGGTGGCGCGCTCCGTGCATCCGGAATATCGCGAAGTGCTGAAAACCTACGCCAAAAATTCCGGGTTGCGGATTGAAGAGATTCCGTTCACCGCGAGCGGAACGATGGATACGAAGGTATTGCAGGGCGCGCTGAAAGATGACGTGGCCGCGGTCGTCGTACAATCGCCGAACTTTTTTGGCGCGATCGAAACGTACGCGCCCCTGGCCGAGGCGGCGCGCGCGGCGGGCGCCCTGTTCGTGGTGGCCATTGCGGAAGCCGTTTCGCTGGGACTGTTGCGGCCGCCAACGGAGGCAGATATTGTGGCGCTGGAAGCGCAGAGCTTGGGCTTGCCGCCAAGTTACGGGGGACCGTTTGCCGGAGTAATCGCCGCGCGCGAGAAATACGTTCGTCAAATGCCGGGAAGGCTGGCAGGACAAACGACAGATTCCGAAGGTCATCGCGGATTTGTGCTGACGCTTGCGACGCGCGAGCAGCACATTCGCCGCGAGAAAGCCACCTCGAACATCTGCACGAATCAGGCGCTCTGCGCGCTAGCCGCTACCGTGCACCTGACCCTGCTCGGCAAGGAGGGCTTCCGCGAGATGGCGGAGCAGAATCTTTCAAAAGCGCAGTTTGCGCTCGGGGAGCTGCTGAGAGTTCCCGGCGTGCGGCGCACATTTGACGCGCCATTTTTCAATGAATTCACGGTCGAACTGCCGCGCTCGGTGAAAATCGTGAATTCACATTTGGTGCGCGAAAAAATCATCGGACCGTTGGCGCTGGGCACGGCATACCCGGAATTGACGAAAAATGCCTTGGTGTGCGTCACGGAAACGACGCCGCGCGCGGAGATCGAAAGATTTGCTGGCGCAGTGAAACGGGCGCTGGAGCAGCCGGTCTAGCAGGCGGAAGGGTTGTGATGACCAGCGCGCTTGCAGCGGCCTCAAGCACAAGGAAGAAATGAACGAAAAAATCAAAAAAGCCTCGCGGCACATGAATCAGAACGAAGGCCTGATCTTCGAGAAATCGTCCCCGGGCAAGCGCGCGTTCGAATTGCCGCCGCCCGACGTGCCAAAAGCGGACCCGGCAAAGGCGCTTGGTGCGCATCATCGGCGGGAAGGCGTCGAAGGTTTTCCGGAAGTCAGCGAAATCGAGGTGATTCGCCATTTCACGCGGCTTTCTACCTGGAACCACGCCATTGATCTGGGCATGTATCCGCTCGGTTCTTGCACCATGAAGTACAACCCGCGCGTAAATGAATTCGTGGCGCGGCTCGAAGGAATCGCTACGGAGCATCCGTATCAGCCGCAGGACCTCTCGCAAGGCTGCCTGAAAATTATGCGCCTGCTGGAGAAGTGCTTGCTGGAAATCACCGGCATGGATGCCATCACCTTGCAGCCGGCGGCGGGAGCGCAAGGTGAACTTACTGGCTTGCTGCTGATTCGCGCGTACCTACAGAAACAGGGCAATCCGCGCAAGAAAGTGCTGATCCCCGATTCTGCGCACGGCACAAATCCGGCGACGGCGGTGATCGCGGGATATGAGGTTCAAAACATCAAGTCGAGCGTCAACGGACAGATGGACATAGAAAATCTACGCCGGGTGGTAAACCAAGACGTCGCAGCGCTGATGATCACGAACCCTTCGACCCTGGGAATTTACGAGCAGCACCTTCCTCATGTTGCCGAGATTCTGCACACCCAAGGCGCGCTGCTATACATGGACGGCGCCAATATGAACGCGCTCGCCGGGATCACGCGGCCGGGCGATCTCGGCGTGGACGTCATGCACCTCAATTTGCACAAGACGTTTTCGACGCCGCACGGCGGTGGCGGGCCAGGGGCTGGACCCGTGGCGATGAAGAAAATCCTCGAGCCGTTCCGCCCGGTGCCCATCCTCGTGGAAAAAGAGGGCGGCCGATTGGCACTGGAGCCGGTGCGGCCGGAGTCCATTGGTAGAGTGAAAGCGTTCAGCAGCAATTTTGGCGTGCTGGTTCGCGCGCTCGCCTACATCCTTGCGTACGGTCCGGGCGTGCGCCAGGCCACCGAAGACGCAGTACTGAACGCGAACTACATTCGAAAGCATCTTGAAGGGGTTTACGAACTGCCGTATTCCCTGCCTTCGATGCATGAGGTCGTGTTCAGCGACGCCATTCAAAAGAAAAACGGCGTGAACACCATGGATATCGCCAAGCGGCTGATTGACTATGGATTTCATCCCTATACCACGGCGTTTCCGTTGATTGTTCCCGGCGCGCTGATGATCGAGCCGACGGAATCCGAGTCCCGGGAAGAGTGCGACCTATTCATTGATGCGATGAAATCCATCGCAGAAGAGGCTGCGACGGAACCCGAAATCGTGAAGGCGGCACCTCACACTACGCGCGTGCGGCGGCTGGATGAAGTCGGCGCGGCGCGCAAGCCTGTCTTGCGCTGGAAGCCCGCTGCGCCGCGCAGCACCGCTGCGGATTAGCCGCTGGCGCGATTACCTTAATTTCGCAGAAAATCCGCTTCTTTCCGTCTATTTGCAAGAACGCACAGCAAATCGCGTCAGTTAGCTTGCATCTTTTCTGCTTCTGATAAACTGACATGCACTTCTTTCTCCTCGAAGATCGAAGAAAGCATGAAATTCGAAATCGAAGACTGGCTACCCAAATCTGTAATCCTGCTGCGTCATTACGACCGGCACAAATTCGTCTCGGATTTGATTGCCGGGGTCACCGTGGGGCTAGTGGCGCTGCCACTGGCGATGGCGTTTGCGATCGCGTCGGGCGTACCACCACAAGCCGGGTTGTACTGCGCGATGGTCACAGGCTTTTTGATTTCGGCTCTCGGGGGCTCAAAAACGCAAATTGGCGGCCCGACGGGCGCTTTCGTCGTGGTCGTCGCAGGAATCATCGCCAAACACGGCATCGCCGGCTTGTTTATGTGCACGATGATGGCGGGTGTGCTGCTAGTACTGCTTGGAATCACTGGCATGGGCACGCTGGTGAAGTATTTCCCACGGCCAGTGGTGGTCGGCTTCACCAACGGAATCGCCATTCTCATTGCCAGCACGCAAATCCGCGACTTTTTCGGCTTGAAAATGGATCACGTCCCGGGCGACTTCTTTCATCGCATGAAGGCGTTGGCCTTAGCGTGGAACACGTTCTCCATGCCCTCGACCGCGGTTTCCATCCTTTCGATTGCGGTGATGATTTTCTGCTTGAAGTACGCCAAGCAAATACCGGGAGCGATCCTGGTCACTTTCGGAGCAACCGCCGCGGTCGTTCTCTTCCACATGAACGTGGAAACCATCGGAACGCGCTTTGGGGGCATTCCCAAAGGTCTCCCGACGATTGTCATTCCGCAATTTCATTACGACATCTTCCGGCAACTGCTCTCTTCTGCGTTCACGGTAGCGATGCTGGGGGCGATCGAATCGCTCATGTCGGCTGTCGTGTCGGATCGTATGAGCAACGACAAGCACAATCCCAATATGGAATTGATCGGCCAGGGCGTAGCGAACATCCTTTCGCCTCTGTTTGGCGGATTGCCCGCCACGGGTGCGATTGCGCGCACCGCCACCAACGTCCGTTCCGGAGCGAAAACGCCCGTTGCCGGAATGATTCACGCACTCACGCTGCTGGGGATCATTCTCTTCGCCGCGCCCCTGGTGAAAAGTGTGCCGCTCGCGGCGCTGGCTTCGATTCTGATGATCGTCGCCTACAACATGGGTGACTGGGAGGAAATTCCGGAAATCCTGAAACTGAGCGCGGCGGATATTACGGTGTGGCTGCTGACAATGACGCTGACTGTAGTAGCCGACCTAACGTTTGCGGTCGAAGTGGGAATGGTGCTCGCGGCGCTGATGTTCATTCGCAAGGTTTCGCGAACCACCACCGTGAGCCCCGTCACTAAGGATTACGTTGAAGACAGCCGCGTCCACGTGCTGCAGGGCAAGGACATCCCGGACTATGTAATTGTTTACCGCATTCACGGGCCGTTTCTGTTTGGCGCGACGGACAAGTTTGCGGATATTCTCCACCACCTCGACAAGCTCCCGCCCATCATCATTCTGCGTTTAAGAAACATGACCGCGATTGACGCCACCGGGCTCGGCGCGATTCGCGACCTCGCCGATACGGTGCACGAGTCGGGGCGTTCCCTGCTGCTTTGCGGCGCTCGAGAGCAACCTTCGCAATTAATGAAGCAAGCGGAGTTCGAGCGCCATGTGAGCGCGGAAAACATTTGCGGAAGTATCACCGAAGCCCTGGAACGCGCGGCGGAAATTCACCGTTCGCAGGACGCAGGCAAAACGGCGGAAGAGTTCCTCCCAAGCCGCTGCTAGTACGCGCCCAAGCACCTATTTGGCTTGTTTTGAGAGCTCCAGTACTCGACTTCTCCGATTCATTAAGCCGACAAACTCCGTTTTCTCTCCTGTAACACAGCACTCCTAATGTCTACCGGGGAAACGCTGGTTTCCATTTGTTTCCCCAATCAAAAGGAGACCGACTTGAAACAAAACTTTCTGGCTGTCGCCCTGTCTCTTGGATTGATCGGAGCCACTGTCCCGGCTTCCGCACAAAACGTCAGCGGGTCCAATATTAAGCACGTTTTGCTCGTCAGCATTGATGGCATGCATGCGGTTGATTATGAGAATTGCGTGGCATCGAAGACTTGTCCAAATCTGGCCGCACTCGGCAAGACCGGAGTCAACTACACACGCACGACCACCTCGAGGCCGTCCGACTCGTTTCCCGGCCTGATGGCACTCGTGACCGGTGGGAGTCCGCGAACGGTCGGCGCATTCTACGACGTGGCTTACGATCGCGTTCTGGCGCCACCGAAGATTGCTACAGGCAACGGATTGCCGGCCGGAAGCTGCCTCGAGGGACAAATCAACGGGACGCAGACCGAATACGAGGAAGGCGTTGAAATCGACCAGACGCAACTCAACGGCGGCTTTTCCGGATACTCCCCCATTGACGGCGGAGTGAAATCCATTGATCCCAACAAGCTCGAACGCGATCCGTTTAACGGCTGCAAGCCGGTTTATCCCTGGAACTTCATCCGCACCAACACGATTTACGGCGTGATCCACGCCGCTGGCGGCTACACAGCGTGGTCGGACAAGCACGCTGTTTACGCTGTTGTTTCGGGCCCCACCGGAACCGATCAGCCCAGCAACGTGGATGATTACTATTCTCCGGAAGTCAACTCCAATAAGATGCCGCTCCCTGGCCTGACTACGGCGGGAACCAACTACAAATGCGCCAACGTCGTAATGGACGGGAATGATTGGACGACCGATTTCGATGCCATCCAATGCTATGACCAGTTGAAAGTCAACGCCGTGGTGAACCAGATCAACGGCAAGAACCATCTCGGTACGAGCAATGCCCCAGTCCCTGTGATCTTGGGCATGAACTTCCAGGCGGTTAGCGTCGGCGAGAAGCTCGTTAGTCCCGCAGCTCTGCCCGCCGACCGAAGCGACATCAACTCAGGTGGTTATGAGGATGCCCAGGGTACGCCCAGACCCCTCATGATGAAGGAAATCGTATTCGTGGATGGGGCGATCGGGCAGATGGTGTCTGCGCTCAAACACGAAGGTCTTCTGGATTCGACCGCCATCATCATCACCGCAAAGCACGGGCAGTCGCCGATCGACCCGAATCGCTTCTTCCCGATTCCTGGGAAGACCAACAACGGTGAGCCGCCCTCCGCCGTGCTCCTGCCCCCTAATCCCAACCTTTTGCCTGCAGTTTATAGCGATCCGACCAACGGTCTCGGAATAGCTGAGGACGACATCTCCCAAATCTGGTTGGCAAATTCAAGCCAGACCGGGAATGCAGTGGCGGCTCTCGAGAATGCCGCGACGGCGATCGGACTAGGCCAGATCTACTACGGCTCCTCGCTGAACACACTGTTTAACCGGCCTGGCGTGCCGGACCACCCTGGCCCCTGCTGCCAGCTTCGAGAAGGGGGCGACCCGCGTACACCCGACATCGTCGTGATTCCAAACGTCGGCGTGGTCTATACCGGCGGCGACAAAAAGCAGTCCGAACACGGCGGCTACGCATGGGACGATACCAACGTGATGCTGTTGGTATCCAATCCTTCCTTTCCGGCACGCACCATCCACAGCTTCGTGGAAACCGCTCAGGTGGCTCCCACGATTCTGCAACTCCTGGGCCTGGATCCGAACGCCTTGGACGCTGTTAGGATGGAAGGGACCCCAGTGCTGCCGTCTCTCTTCGCCGGCGGAAACTGATAATGGCTCAATCGAATGGAATGACAGCAAAAAGGGCGTTCCCAGCCGGAGCGCCCTTTCTATTTCCGCCATCCCATGGCAGGCGACTGACGTCACTGTGACTTACTTTGTGAAGCGCACGCTGTCGAGAATGGCGTTGAAGGTCTTGTCGTACTTTTCGTACGCAGACTGCGGAGCCACGCAAACGAAGGAGACCAACCCTTCGGGACGCAGCGTGGTGACGATCCAATCGGTTTCCTGCCCGCCCACGGGAGAATCGTTGCTGAGATACGTCGCGAGGCCGGGCTGGCCGTTTAGGCGCACGCGCTCCGGCTGGCGCGTGATTTTCATGTTGGGATTCGACTTTTGAAGTTCCTGAATGGCCTGCTGCGTGGCGTTGTTTAGGGCGTCCCAATCATTGGAATCGCCTGTGGCCTGGGCCACGCTCACGATAAGCCCGTACGCAAGCGCTGCATGACCCGTGCCATCGTCCACCACACCGTCTTCGGGAGCGAACGAAACGTTGTTGCCGCCGTTGTCGGCATACTTCTTCCAGTTGTCCGGATATTTCAGCGTGTAGGCACTCGCCTGATAAGCAGTGAAATTCCCCGAAGGAGGCGCCGGAGGTTTTGCCGCTCCCCGAGCGGCCGGCGTCAGCTTCTTCGCCGCCGGCAACGCCAGCACTTCGCGCTTGATGGCTTCGAATTCTGAAGAATCGCGCTTGGCGTTTGGCGGAGCCCCGCCTAGCTTGTCGATTTCCTCCTCTACGCGTTCTACGCGGTGCTCGGGGCTCGGATGGTCGGAGAAAAACTCCGGCGGATTCTTCCCTTTCCCCTCTGCTTCGAGCTTCTCGAAGAACTGCGCCATTGCCCGCGGATCGTAGCCGCTATCGTAAAGCACCTGCGTGCCCATCACGTCCGCCTGCGATTCGGCGCTTCGCGAGTAGCGCAGCAACACGCCCCCGGCGGCAAACGCGCCTAGCTTGCTCAAAAGCGCCCCACCGGTAGAGCCGCCAAGGATTCCATCGGCAATTCCAAGAACGCCGTTCGCAAACTCGGCTTTTGAGGCTTGATTTGTGCCGTGGCGCAGCGCAACGTGCGAAAGTTCATGCGCCATCACCGCAGCGAGCTGCGCTTCATTGTCGGCTACCTCGATGGCTCCGCGGTTGATGAACACATAACCGCCGGGCAAGGCAAACGCGTTGATGGCCTTGTCATTCACGCAATGAAATTCGAAAGGATACGGTACTCCGCCAGTAGGGAGCTTGGCTGCCAGCCGCATTCCGAGTTGCGTTAGATAAGCGTCGACTTTGGGCGCATTGCAGAGAGGCAATTGTCTCTCTGCATCGGTCGCGGCTTGCTTGCCCAACTGGATGTCTTGTTGCGGGGTGAACATGTTCCAGCCCGGCTTGAGCACGGTGCGCTGCGCAGATGCCGCCGGCGCGAGCAGAAAGCACAAAAGGGCTAGGCAGGCCCAGGTGGCATGGCCCCCGAGAGGCTGCCACGCCCGGAAGGAGCCCCTTCCTAACCCATATTCTTTCTTACTCCGCGCGTTCACACATGCCTCCGTAAACCGTTCCAACCCTTCTCACAAGGAAATCTCTCGTTTCGGAATTACTTTAGCACTCGGGCGAGACAAAAAGAAAAAGCCCAGGTGGCTGGGACACCCGGGCTGGGGGGTAAAGCAAAGAGGAAACTCGATTTAGCGAGCGACGCGCGGCGACGGCTCCGGAGAAGGGGTCGTGTTCGGCGCCTCGGCTGCCTTGCTTCGCGCGGCAACGGCGCGCGCAGCCGGCGGCGGCTCGGGCTTACGTGCCGGAATCGCGAGATTTTCGCCTTCACGGACAAAGGTCAAACGATTCTGTTCTTTGTTCCAGTCGATACAAATGAGGTCGCCCAGGTGCACCTGCTCCGTGGCGAGCAGGTTGGCCAGGGGATAGACCACGTGGCGCTCAATGGCCCGCTTCAAGTGGCGCGCGCCGTAGCGCTGATCCGTGCCTTCCTCGAGCAGAAAATTGCGGCCCGGCTGGGTCACGCGGAAGAGGAACTGCCCTTTGGCAGTTTCCAGAACCCGCTCCTGCACCTGGGCCAGCTCAATTTCAAGAACTTGCTCCAATTGTTCGCGACGGAGAGGATGAAATACCACCACTTTGTCCAGGCGGTTCATGAATTCTGGCGAGAATTTGCGCCGCGCGGCTTCGACGGCCGTGCGCTCTACTTTTTGATCCAGTCCGGAGGCCGGTTTGTCGGCTGGCTGGACAAAGCCCATGCCACCCTGCATCAGTTGCGTAATCTCGCCGCCGCCAAGGTTCGAGGTCAGGAAAATGACCGTTTGGGAAAGGTCGACGCGGCGGTTATCGCCCAGTGTCAGCGTGGCCTTGTCCAACATACCCAGCAACAATTGCCAGAGAGCGTCGCTGGCCTTCTCGATTTCGTCGAAGAGCAGGAAGCTGAGCTTCAGCTTGTCCGTGTGGCAGGCAGCCAAAGCTTCCTGGGTGATCAAAGGGTGGGTCTCGCGGTGGCCGAGGTAGCCCGGAGGGGAGCCGATGAGCTTGGCAATCTCGTGGGAGTGTTGAAATTCGGCGCAATCGACCTTGATGACCGCCCGGGCGTCCCCAAAGAGGATTTCGGCTGCCGCTTCCACGATGCGGGTCTTTCCTGAGCCCGTAGGGCCAAGGAAAAGGAGGTTGCCTACTGGGCGGCCGGGCGAGTTCAACCCGGCACAAAAGACCTGGTACATATCCACCAGGGACTGTATGCCTTCTTCCTGGCCGACGATCTTGGCGCGCAAGGACGCATGGAAATCCCGGGTGTCGTTGCTGCGGATACTTGGGTCCAGTTGATGACGAACAGCAGCTCTCATCGCTTTGCCCCTTCTCCGCGTCTGTTCCCCCAAACGCGAACGCGCGTCTCAGGCTACGCACGAAAAATAAGATAGAGCATGGAGAGTGCCAATTCTTTTCTGCTTGTTGCTGAGGAGGAAACGCACTGGTTTCAGTTAGATACAGGATTTCAAATTTTGTAGCGCGTCTCACTGCTTGAGATTACGCCCCAATTGAGTCAAGAATGAGAGAGCGATGCACAAGAGCAGAACATTTTGTGTCATGCGGCAAACGACAAAAAGGGGCGGATTCCCCGTTGCGCCCAGTCGCAGGCTCGAAAATTTCGAAGATGCTTCCTTTGCTCTTTACTGCGGCGTTCGCAGCCTGGGCTCTTATTGACTCCCCGACTCTCCTCGTCACCAGCTAAAGTCTTACTTTAAGAGATTTGCGCCGTTAAAGGCACTACGAATTCGACCGATCCTGCTTCTTGCGGCTCGGCTGCGCCGTGGAAGCCCCACCACCCGACTGGGCCGCGCGCGACTTCCTCTCCTCTGCCACGGTTTCCTCGGGCAGACTAGCCGATTTGCCGTCGGTCGCTTCGGCGCCCGCGGCAGCCGCTCCAGCTTTTCTTGCGGCTGGCTCCACAAGGGCCCCCTCACCTTCGCGCACGAAAGTGAGCCGGTTGTTGGTCTTGTCCCAATCAATGCATACCAAATCGCCCAAATTCACTTGATCGGTGGCCAAAAGGTTGGCCAACGGATAAACGACATGGCGTTCTATGGCGCGCTTCAAGTGCCGCGCTCCGTAGCGTTGGTCAGTGCCTTCCTGTAGCAGGAAATCGCGGCCCGCAGGAGTTACGCGAAAGAGAAACTGTCCCTTGGCGGTGTCCAACACGCGCTGCTGCACTTGGCCCAGTTCGATGTCCAGCACTTCCTGCAACTGATCTTTCCGGAGGGGATGAAACACTACAACTTTATCTAGACGGTTCATGAATTCGGGGGAGAACTTGCGTCGCGCCGCTTCGACGGCGGTGCGCTCTACCTTTTCGTCCAGTCCGCTTGCCGGTTTGTCTTTCGGCTGAATAAAGCCCATGCCGCCTTCCATCAATTCGGCGATTTCCCCGCCGCCCAGGTTGGAGGTGAGAAAAATGACCGTTTTGGACAAGTCCACCTTGCGATTGTCGCCAAGCGTCAACGTGGCTTTGTCCAGAATGCCCAGCAGCAACTGCCACAAAGCGTCGCTGGCCTTTTCTATTTCATCGAAGAGCAAAAAGCTGAGTTTCAGCTTGTCGGTGTGGCAGGCCGCCAGGGTCTCCTGAGTGATCAGCGGATGGGTTTCCCGGTGTCCCAGATAGCCTGGAGGCGAGCCAATCAGCTTGGCAATCTCGTGAGAGTGTTGAAACTCCGCGCAATCCACCTTAATGACCGCGCGCGCTTCTACAAAGAGGATTTCGGCGGCCGCTTCCACAATACGCGTCTTTCCGGAACCGGTTGGACCGAGAAACAGCAGGTTCCCCACCGGGCGGCCGGGGGAATTCAAGCCCGCGCGGAAAACTTGATACAGGTCGACGAGCGCCTGCACCGCCTCTTCCTGGCCCACAATCTTCGAACGGAGCGCGGCCTGAAAATCGACCGTTTCCGCGCTGCGCTTATTCGGATCGAGAGAAAGGGTGTAGTCGCTCATAACTGCCTCCTAGCGAACCCGCCCGTGCGAGTTGCCATACCGCCCGCGTCCTCGGTCAAACTGTTCCAATTTGACCTGGATGGTCGACTGCAGGAGCCGCAACTGCATCAGCAGCTCCCTTGCCACCAGGGGCGATCCTGAAATTCCGAGCAGCGGCGGAAACACATCCGCCAATTCAAGATTGAGCGTACGAAGAGAGGAAACAAGTTTTTGGACCGCCGGAGAGTGGGGATCCGCCAGGTCCGCGGAGTGGTTGCACTGCTCACGCAGAGCTCTCCAATTGAGCTCCACAAACGGATGTTTCTTCGAAACTTCCTTGACAACCTCCTCGGTAATGCGCGCACGCTGTCCCAGCCGCGCGAGATGCAATTGCTGCACTTTTCCGCCGCGGCGCACATTGTGCACCAGATAGAAGGAATTCCCTTTGCGGCGGACGAAAGCCATGACTTACCTCGTCTTAAGCTCCATTCCGTGCGCGTAGTGTAAACATCTTCCACTACGCTCTGCAATATTAGACACAGAATTTCATCAAAAGTTGCACCTTATCAGTAACGCCTTCACCTGAAACATGCTAGCGGTTATCACCCTCAATTCTTCTCTAATTTTCATCGATTTCGGTGCCTTCTTACTTGTTGTTCCGCAATCTGTCTGTCCTTTTTCTGCACATTCCCCGCTGATTCGATGCGCAGGAAATAGGAAATACGCCTTGATTCTCCCTAGGTCCGCAACAGCGGCTACTCATTAAACCCGGCTGCGGCACTTTTCTCTTGTTCTTCGGAGGGGCTCAAACCTACCATGACGATGCCCTCGATTGTTGGCGATTTCGACTCAGGAGTCACGGCAAAATGTCATGGGATCCCGTCTATCGTCTGGTACAACGAATTCCTCGCGGAAAGGTTCTAACGTACGGAGGGTTGGCTAAGGCTCTGCGCTTGCCTGGCGGAGCGCGCACGGCTGGACGCGCCATGGCCGCCACCCCTTCGGGAAAAGGCATTCCGTGGCACCGCGTGATTGGCGATCGCGGGAAAATCCTCATTCGCGGGCCACATGCTTTGCTCCAAAAGAAGCTCCTTGAAAGCGAAGGCGTACCCGTCGTCGAATTTCGTGTCGACCTGAAACGCCACTTCTGGCGGCCCTCCCAAAAACGCAAATCGAAAGCCGCTGCTCCGCGAAAGCGCTCTCCTCGAGTATAACGTTCCCTGCGAGCGTTCTCGGCACGTTCGCACACGGGTTTTGCATTCCGATTAGCTGCGAGGGGAGACGTTTCGGCGTGTTTCAACCGGCAAAAATAAACGGGTCATATTGCGTGCGACGCAAATGCAAAGGGCATGGTACTGCGCTACTCCTCGCGCAAAACCTGCATGGGCTCCACTCGCGCGGCACGAATGGCGGGCGCGAGAGACGCAATCGCGGCGACAAAGAGCACCAGGAAAATTACAAAGGACAAGGTCACCGCATCGGTCGGTGAGACCCCATAAAGCATCCCAGAGAGCACTCGTGTGAAGCCCACGGCGAGCCCCCAGCCGGCAACACAGCCAAGTAAGGTAACGCCGAGTCCTTGGAGAAGAAATTGCTTCACGATTTGCCCGCGCAGTGCACCTAGCGCCAAGCGCAAGCCCACTTCCCGCCGCCGCTGGCTCACGGTATAGCTGAGTGTTCCATACAGACCCACGCACGCGAGCGACAGCGCTGTAGCCGAAAAAAAGCTCAGCAGAATGGCGCGCAAGCGATCTTCCCCAAACGCTTCGCCCAAATGCTCTTCGAGCGGCATGACCTCAAACACCGAGCGGGCCGGTTCGACCTCGTGAACCTTCTTACGCAGTGTTTCGGCCATGGCCATTGGGTTCGTACTTGTCCGCACTAGGTAATACGGGTCGGGATCGAAACCGCTGCCACACCAATACACCGTGGGCGTAGGCTCGCGGTTCAAACCTTCTTCGCGCGCATCGCCAACGATTCCTCGGATTTCGCCCGGCCCGATGAACGCCGTTTCCATTACGGCTTTCAAATGTCGCCCGATGCCCGTTGAACCCGCTAGATATGTATTCGCAAAACTACGGTTGATGAGCGCGCCCCCTTCCTGCGTGCCAAAACCTGGGCGGCAGTCCTCACCCTGCAGAAGCGGAATCTTCATCGTGGCAAGATAGCCGTCGGATATGAAACGATCCTCGGCAAGAATTTTGCGGTCCGGATTTACTTCTCCATCCGTAAACTTCAGCTCCGTTTCATACTCGCGCGCCAACCCTGGTAGGCCGCCCGAAGCCGCCGCCGCTTCTACGCCCGGCACGCGGCGAAGCGCGGCAATCGTCCCATCAATTCGCTGCGCTAGAGTCTTGGGGTTGGCCGTCTCGGCATAGGAGCCGGTGAGGTGAAAAGTCAGAACGTGGCTAGGGTCAAAGCCGGGCGACACTCGGCCCAGCGCCTGAAAACTTCTCAGCAGCAATCCCGCTCCCGCGAGCAGCGTCACGGCAAGCATCACTTGCAGGCCTACAAGTAGCCACGGCAACGAGTGCCTTCCTGAAACCTGACCGCGGCCAGCGCGTGCTAACGAACTCGATAAATTCTCTCGCGTCTCGCGAATCGCCGGAAATAATCCGCACAGAACGGTCACCATGATCGAACAAGCGATCGTGTAAAGCACGATTCGGGCGTCGAGCCGGATTTCATCCACACGCGGCAGCTCCCCGGCGAGAGCCTGGAACACTTTTGACGCTGCCCCTGCCACAAACAATCCGAGCGCCCCACCGGCCAGCGTCAAAACAAACGTTTCTGTCAACAGCTGCATAACGATAGCCCCGCGCGGAGCGCCCAGCGAAAATCGCAGAGAGATTTCCTGTTCACGCTGCCGTGCGCGGGCCAGTAACAGCGTTACGATGTTCGTGCATGCGATCAGCAAAAGCAGCGATACCGAACCGAACAGCATCCACAACGACTTGCGCGCGCCGCCAACCGTCTCCTCCTTCAAAGGCTCGATCCTCACCCCCAAGTCGCCGTCCGTCTTCGGATACGCTTTTGCGAGTTGCGCTTGAACGGCCTCCAGGTCGGCCAAGGCCTGCGGCAAAGTCACACCACGCTTCAGACGCCCGATCGTCAAATACCATGTGCTGTCTCTACTCTGCGCCATGGGTGCATCCGTTGGAACTGCACCCCACAGATCTACATCCCGGTCCGGAAATAAAAACGACGCAGGCATCACACCCACAATTCTGCTGGAGAATTTGCCGAAGCTCACCTTTTCCCGCAACACGTTTGGATCACTGCCGAAGTGATTGCGCCAGAACCGGTCGCTAATTACAACCGCGCTTGGCCCACCCCAATGTTCCTCCTCCGTAGTAAAATCGCGGCCTAGCTCGGGCGCAACTCCCCAAACCTGCACAAAACGCGGCGCCACAAACGCTGCCGTTACTTTCTCCGGCAGGATTCCAGAAGTCTCCGATTCATCTTCGGTGTAATACCCCGTGATGGCCTGGAACGTGGAATTCATCCGGTTCCAATCCTCCAGGCGAGTGGGCGACAGACGACCCAACGGGTTCTTCACCTTGCGATGGAACTGTTCGAGCCACATCAGTTGATCGCCTTCGGGAAAAGGCAAAGGCCGCAGGAGAATCGCATCCATCGCGGAGAACACCGCGCTGTTCGCGCCGATTCCGAGCGCCAAGGTCAGAATCGCCGTGATGGAAAACGAAGGGGATTTGCGCAGAAATCTTAAGGCGGACTTTAGATTGGCGACGGTGCTGTCGATAAACCGAATCTTGTACACATCGCGGACTTCTTCCTTGATTTGTTCTTTGCCGCCGAATTCCAGCATGGCCCGCCGGCGCGCCTCCCCCGGAGGCATGCCCGCGGCGATGTTGGCTTCGACGAGTTCTGCAATGTGAAAGCGCAGCTCGGAATCGAGTTGCGCGCCCGAGGCACGTTTGGGAAGAAAGAATTTCCACCAGGACATGACCGACTCCTAATTCGCGGCTTGAAGAATCTGCGCCACCGCGCCCGCCAGGCGATTCCAATTCGATTCCTCACTGGCCAATTGCTTGCGGCCCTTCGCCGACAACTTATAGAACTTCGCGTCTCTCCCGTTGCTCGACTGCCCCCATTCCGCTTCAAGCCAGCCGCGTTTCTCCAAGCGGTGCAGCGCGGGATAGAGCGAGCCTTGTTGCACCTGCAGGACTTCTTTGGAGATTTGCCGGATTCTTTGCGAGATGCCGTAACCGTGAACCGGGCCAAGCGCTACAATTTTCAAAATCAGCAGGTCCAGAGTTCCCTGCAGGAGATCCGACTTTTCCATGGGCATGACCTCTCCTAGACACTCGACATATAAACATGCATATGTGTAGATTGTCAAGGAGAGACTAGCAAACGACCTTTGAGAGGCCCTCGCTCGAGCGAATTCCGCCACCCCGGCTCATCGGGGGACTTCCCGCCCGCAATATTCAGGAGCGGGACCCCTACGCATTTACGGGAGCATCGGCCCCGGGCGGCTGACTTATGAAAACACAAACAGAACAACTGCGGTATCCTATACCTTCTCCTTGGTTCCGGATTAGAAGCGGCAATGGACAACGCCATCCTTCAAGTGGAGAGTCTCGTCAAGCGCTACGGCGACGTGGAGGCCGTGCGCGGAGTCAGTTTTTCCGTGGAAGAAGGCGAAGTCTTCGGGCTGCTCGGCCCCAACGGCGCTGGCAAAACCAGCACCGTGGAAGTGCTTGAGGGCCTCCGTGACCGCGACGGCGGCTACGTCTCGGTCTGCGGACTAGATCCGCAGCGCGATGAGCAAGCGCTCAAGCACGAGATTGGCGCAGCGCTGCAATCTACAGCGCTTCCCGACAAGCTACGGGTCATGGAAGCTCTGCGCCTCTTTGCCAGCTTCTACAAAAGGCGGCGCAATCCGGAAGAGTTGCTCGAGCGCTTCGGCCTTAAAGAAAAACGTCACGCCTTTTATAGCCAACTCTCCGGCGGACAAAAACAGCGGCTGGCCTTGGCTATGGCGCTCGTCAACGATCCAAAACTGCTTTTTTTCGACGAACCCACCGCTGGACTCGATCCCCAGGTCCGCCGAGAGATTTACGACATCATTGAGGAACTGAAGCGCGACAAAAAAACCATTCTCATGACCACGCATTACATCGAAGAAGCCGAGCGCCTCTGCGACCGCGTGGCCATCATCGATCACGGGAAGGTAATCGCCTTGGGCACTCCCCGCGAACTCAAATCGCGCGCCAGTGGAACCACGCGCATCGAATTGCGCCTGTCCAAACCCGTAGCGAATGGCAAGCTCAAATCGCTCGAAGGCGTCGCGGACGCGCGTGAGGTGGATGGCGCTTTCGTGCTGCATTCGCAGCGACCGCCGCAAACCATCGTCTCTCTGGTGAAACATCTGGAAGCGGAAGGCAACGAACTGGTCAGCCTGGAAATCGCCACCCCCTCGCTGGAAGACGTGTTCATCGAAATGACCGGAAGGAGGCTCCGCGATTGAATAACTTTGCCAGCTTGACCCTCCTGCGCATCCGTCTCGCCTTGCGCAACAAAATGTTTTTCTTTTTCAGCTTCGTGATGCCCCTCGGTTTCTTCTTCCTCTATCTCGGCGTGTTTGGCAAGGGCATCACTGGCTACGCCGCCTTTTTCCTGGGCGAAGTTCTTGCTCTCAACGTCATGGGAAGCTTCTGGGGCCTCAGCGCCACCATCGTGATGTTCCGCGAGCAGGGAATCCTTCGGCGTTTCCACGTCTCTCCCGTCACCGCGAGTGACATCCTCGCCTCGAGTGTCGTCGCCAATTTCGGCCTCGCTCTGCCGACGGTGCTTGTGGAACTCTTTCTTGCCACGGTCATCTACCACATCAACACCTGGAGCAGTCTGTTTGGTATTCTCGTCTTCATCGCCATCGGTACCACCTCTTTCGCTTCCCTCGGTTTGGTTATCGCCAGCGTCACCAACACCATGCAAGAGACTCAGGTCCTCAACAACCTCATTTGGCTTCCATTGATCTTTCTCTCGGGCGCAACCCTTCCTCTTGCCTATCTTCCGCGCATCGTTCAACGCGTGGGCCTATTTCTCCCCGCCACGTATCTGGTCAACGCGTTTCAGCAGATCATCGTTAATTCTGCCTCGCTGCTCAGCCGCTACGCGGAAATCATCTCGCTGGTTGTCTGGGCTATCCTTACCTTTTTCCTTTCCATGCAGCTTTTCCGTTGGGAGCCGGAAACCAAGATCCCGCGCCGCGCCAAACTCCTCGTCGCGGCCACGGCCATTCCTTTTGTCCTGCTGGGCGCCTGGGAAAATCGCACCGACCGCATCCTCAAGGAGTCCCGAACCACCTTTGAAAGCGCGGTCAATTCGCCGCATCCGGCCCTTGGTAGAATTTCCATGCCATCTGCAGGCGCAAGCAAACCATCCGACAACTCCTCCAAATAGCAGCCGTCTCTTGCCGCCAATTTGGTTCGCGGGCTCTCTCCTTCCATACTTCTCCTGATTGACGCTCCCTCTGCTCTTCCCTTATTCTGAATTTTCAACCTGCACCGCTAACACGCGGCTCATTTCAAGGGGAGTGTATATGGCCATTCAACCGACCGAGAAGATCTGGCACAACGGAAAATGGATCGATTGGGACGACGCCAAGCTGCACGTTCTCTCCCACGTCGTCAGCTACGGCTCCGCGGTTTTCGAAGGCATCCGCTGCTACGAAACCAAGCAAGGCCCGGCCATTTTCCGGTTGCGCGAACACATGCAGCGGCTTGTCAACTCCGCCAGAATTTACCGCATGACGCTTCCCTACTCGGTCGACGACTTCGCGAACACTGCCTGCGAACTTGTTCGCATCAACAAACTGAATTCCTGCTATGTGAAGCCTATCGTGCTTCGCGGCTATGGCGACGTTGGCGTGAATCCCCTGAATTCTCCGATCGATCTTTACATGGCCTGCTGGAGTTGGGGCGCCTATCTCGGTCCCGACGCGCTTACCAAAGGCGTCGATGTCGGCGTCAGTTCATGGACCCGCATTGCGCCCAACACGTTGCCCGCCATGTCCAAAGCCGCGGCTAACTACATGAATTCACAACTCGTGAACATGGAAGCGCGCTTGAATGGTTTTGTCGAGGGCATTGCCCTGGATGACTCCGGTCATGTCAGCGAAGGATCCGGAGAAAACGTTTTTCTCGTCCACGAAGGCACGCTCTACACGCCGCCACTCGCGACCAGCATTCTTCCCGGCATCACCCGCGACTCCATTTTGAAAGTTGCCGAAGACCTCCGCATCCCCTGCAAAGAAAGCGTGATTCCGCGCGAGATGCTCTACATTGCCGATGAAGTCTTCTTCGCGGGCACAGCTGTGGAGGTCACGCCTATCCGCTCCGTCGACCATATTCAAGTCGGCAAAGGAGTTGCCGGCCCAATCACGCGAAAGATCCAGGAAGAATTTTTCGCCATCACCAGCGGGACCAAGCCCGACCGTCACAACTGGCTCACGCCGGTCGGCGCTCCCGTCGTGGCCGCCACGCGCTAGTTCCGGAGATGAGCATGAAACTCGCATCGAACGCGCCCAATCGATCAGCGTGGTCGTTCTCGCAAACGTTTCGCGGCCCATACCCGCACTTAGTGTTGCTCTACAAACTCATTGCGGATGCATTTCGCGCGCTTCGTGCCGGCTTCCGATAGCCCGGCGCTCTCTACGCCAAATCAAAGCATTGTGACCGTTCACGGTCTCGTAAGCGTGCTTTCACTGCGGGGGCGCCATTGGATGGCTGACACCCGGCGTGCTCTTTTTCCGCCGATGAAGCGCGTAATATCATGTGCCGCATCATGCAGCCGAGAGGAGCCTGAATTGTGACCGCACGCATGCTGCTCGCTATCGCTGTCGCTGTTATTTCAACTCCCGGCCTTCTGGCGCAGCAGCCCGAACCTTCGCATCGGCCTCGAGCGCGCGAACTGGGTATTCATCCAGGTATCTACGATCCCGGCCCGAACAACGCCATCACCGACGTCCCCGGCGTCCAAGTGGGTCAGGTCACTATCGTCAAAGGCGAAAACGTCCGAACGGGAGTCACGGCCGTTTTGCCGCACGCGGGGAATATTTTTCAGGACAAAGTCGCGGGTGCAATTTTTGTGTTCAACGCGTTTGGCAAGCTCGTCGGCTCCACACAGGTCATCGAGCTCGGACAAATCGAAACACCTATCGTGCTCACCAATACTCTGAGCGTCGGGGAGGCCTCGACCGCTTTGGTTAGCTGGACCCTGGCGCAACCCGGAAACGAAGACGTCCTCAGCGTTAATCCCGTCGTCGGTGAAACCAACGATGGCTGGCTCAACAACATCCGCGGATTCCACGTCGGAGCCGAGGACATCAAGCGCGCTCTGGACGAAGCTCGCAGCGGCCCTGTCGAGGAAGGTTCCGTGGGCGCGGGCCAAGGAACGATTGCCTTTGGCTGGAAAGGCGGCATCGGCACAAGTTCGCGCCATCTTCCCGAAAAAGCAGGGGGCTTCATGATTGGCGTGCTGGTGCAGACAAATTTCGGAGGTCGGCTCACGATTGCGGGCGTTCCCGTCTGGGAGAAGCTAAAGCCCACTCACGCAACCAGCCGCAGATCTAAGTCGCCAGTCCGAAATGAAGCGGACGGCTCGTGCATGATTATTATCGCCACCGACGCGCCGCTCGATGCGCGGCAGTTGCGGCGGCTTGCGGCGCGAGCATTTCTCGGCATGGGGCGCTCGGGCTCGACCGGAAGCAACGGCAGCGGCGACTTTGCTGTGGCCTTCTCCACTACGAATCGCATTGCCTTCAACGCCGCTCGCACCCCCGCCATCTCCTTACTCGGCGAAGATGCTCTCTCCCCTTTGTTTGAAGCGGCCATCGACGCAACGGAAGAAGCCATCGATAACTCGCTCCTGAAAGCCCAGACCGTTCACGGCCGCGACGGCCATGTCGCTGATGCGATTCCGATTGATCGCCTCCGTGAAATTTTGGGCGCCGCCGCGCGTCCTTCATCTCACTAAATAGCTTGACGCTAACGAACCGTGTCAGCGCTTTCTGACGGTTATTGGTTTGTCGAATTTCTATTTTCCCTTTTTTATTTTCCACTTTGCTGCCTTTTGCTGTCGGCTGTGGGCTGTCGCTTCTCCCGGGACTGGCGTTTCGCGCGGCATTGCGGCTAGAATGCCTCCGTTCGAAGCGCGCCCGTTTCCCCTTTCCGTTCTTGGGAGGAACTGTTCATGTACAGCCTCACGCAAAAACTTGTCGCCGAATTCCTCGGCACTTTCGCCCTGATTTTCTTTGGCGCCGGTTCCATCTGCGCCGATCAGTATCTCCGCACCTCCGGCGGTCTTGGCCTTCTCGGCATCGCGCTTGCGCATGGCCTCGCGATGGGCATCATGGTTTCCGCACTCGGCCACGTTTCCGGCGGCCACTACAATCCCGCCATCACCATCGGCGTTTGGGTCACCAAGCGCATCAATACGATGGAAGCCCTTCTGTATTGGGCTGCGCAGCTCCTTGGCGGCATCATAGCAGCCTACATCCTCAAAGCCGCCATTCCTGATGACAATTGGCGCGCGGTCGCCCTCGGCACCCCAGAACTGGCGCGCGATTTTCCAGTCTGGGCCGGAATGTCCCTCGAGGCGGTCGGCACATTCTTTCTCGTGCTGGTGTTTTTTGCCACCGCCATCGATGAAAAAGGCGCGCTCAAAGCCATTGCCGGTTTCGGCATCGGCCTGACCATCACGATCGGCATTTTGGTGGCCGGCCCGCTTACCGGCGCAGCGCTGAACCCTGCCCGCGCCTTTGGACCTGCGCTGGCAGCGAACCATTGGGCGCACCACGGCGTCTACTGGATCGGCCCGCTTGCGGGAGGCTTTATCGCCGGACTTCTTTACGACAGCCTGTATCTGAAAAAAGGCTGAAGCCAGTGACTGGTGACTCCAGCCTCGAATGGCTCAAGCCATTTTCCACTTTCCATTTTCCATTTTGGTCTACTTCCAGCGCATAATTCCAAGCTCAGAAGGATTTGCACGCCTCACGCCTCCCGTACAGGTAACTACCGCGCAACCTGCCTCCACGACTTCCCTGTTCCTTTTTCGTGCTCGATGCTACTTTGGCTTCACGGCAAACTCGGAAACCGAATTTCCGGGCTCTTACCGAGTACTGAGAACCGAAAACTGAGAACCGCTCATGCCGACTAGCGTTGATGATCTGCTGCGCCGAGCCGTCGAAAACAAGTCCTCCGACTTGCACCTGAAAGTCGGCAACCATCCCTATTTGCGCGTCGACGGCTTGCTGACTCCGCTCACCGACGTCCCTCGCATCACGCCGGAAGAAATGCTCTCCATGGCTTTCAGCATGATGACCAATCGCCAGAAGCAAAAGTTCAAGGAAACGGCGGAATTGGACATGGCGTACGGCGTTGCCGGCCTGGGCCGCTTCCGCGTGAACGTCTTCCAGCAGCGCGGCAACGTCGGCATGGTTCTCCGCGTCATTCCCACAAAAATCCGCACCGCGGAAGAGCTGAATCTTCCTCCCGTCATCAACAAAATTTGCGAGGAGCAGCGCGGCCTCGTGCTCGTTACCGGAACCACCGGTTCCGGTAAATCCACCACGCTCGCGGCCATCATCGACCGCATCGACGCTACCCGCGCCGACCACATCATCACCATCGAAGACCCCATCGAATTTCTGCACCGCGACAAGAAAAGCTTCATCAACCAGCGCGAAGTCGAAGTCGACACCGCGAATTTCTCGACCGCCTTGCGCGCCGCTCTTCGTCAGGACCCCGACGTCATCCTCGTCGGCGAAATGCGCGACCTGGAAACCATTTCCACCGCCCTGCTCGCCGCCGAAACCGGCCACCTGGTGCTTTCCACCCTGCACACTCTCGACGCCACCGAAACCATTCAGCGTATTATCGCGGTCTTCCCGCCGCCCGAGCAGAAGCAGATTCGTTTGCAGCTTGCCGCCACGTTGAAAGCGGTCATTTCCCAGCGTCTGGTGCGCCGCGCCGACGACAAAGGCCGCGTTCCCGCGGTCGAAATCATGATCGCCACCGCGTACATCCGCGATTGCGTGATCAACCCGGACAAGACCCGCCTGATTCACGACGCCATCGCCGCTGGCACCAGCCAGTACGGCATGCAGACTTTCGATCAGTCGCTGTTCGATCTCTACTCGAAGCAGCTCATCACCCTCGACGAAGCTCTGGCACGGGCCTCCAACGCCGACGAATTCAAGCTGCGCATCCAGGGCATCCGCTCCGCTTCCGACGCCGCCCGCGAGGAAATGGAGCGCCAGATGGCCGACTTCGAGCGCTTCGCCCGCAAGTAAAGTTCAGGAGTCGACCGTTCGCAGTTGAAGGTGAAAGACTCCTTCCTTCTTTTTGTCTCGAACCCTGGAGCGGTTTAACTTTCCGACTCTGGAACTTGGAACTTTTGAACCTTTCTTTCCTTCTCTGTTACGGTTTTCAACCCTTTTGGGCTACGTCGTGACGAAGTCCAGATTTGTTGGGTAATTCACCCGATTGCCTTCAGAATTAACCGCACGTTAGGCTTCCTTGCTTGGGGTCAATTGGGGATCGCTTATGAAAGTTCTTTCCTGGAAGGCCTTTCTGGCACTCGCGTTCTTCATTTGCACTCTTTCAGGGTGCGGCGGCGTTACCAATTCGACTCCGCCTCCGCCTCCGCCACCGCCACCCCCCAAGCCCACCTTCACCAGCACCCCACCCACTTCCGCCGCCGAAGGCGTAGCGTACTCTTACCAGGTCACCGCCACTTCCCCGGATTCCAGCGCCATCACCTTCACGCTCACCACCGCTCCTTCCGGCGCAACGCTCTCTCGGAGCACCGTTGCCTGGACTCCCACGCACGCCGAATCGCGCACTGCCAACTCCTTCACTGTCACGGCCACCACCGCGGCTGGCGCCAGCGCCACGCAATCCTGGACCGTCACTCCCAACGGCACCGTCACGATCACCGCCGTTGCCACTTACTGGACGCCTTCCGGCTCGGTCAATATCCCTCCGCAATGGCCCGCGAATGTCAATTACCCCGCCGCTCTCATCCCGCAACCCGACGGCTCGCTGCTACGCCTACAGGGTGCCGCGAACGCCGACGGCTCCTTCAGCATCCCCAACGTTCCTGCCGGCAATTACTGGCTCGAGATCAACCCCAACGCCAACTATTGGACTACGGCGAGCGACTTCGACGACGGCTACGATGTGATCGGGCGTCCTCTCGCCACGACGGCGACAGAGAACACTACCACGTTCACCTCCTCCATCTCCGGAATCAACCCTTCCACTACAGGCGGTGATTTTTTCCTGGCCCTGACCGACTTCGACGATTCTTTTTCGCCGGCATTCGGCCAGATCCCCGCCAATTCCACCACCTTTACTTCCAGCCTTCCGGTCACCTCGAACGTGAATTGGACACAGGTAACCACGCTCTATTTAGGGCAATATGTATTCACCACTTCTGGTAATTTCACCGGCTATCTCCTCGGCCCTTCGCAGACGGTTTCCAACGTAGCGTTCGTAAACGGCGCAACCAATCCGATCAACGGCACTCTGTCCTCTAGCCCGACGGTCTCTTTGCCTCTCAGCATCACTGGTTCGGCTTGGGCTGCCCTTGCCGCTTCAGCCGGCCCCGGAACACCATCGCCGACGGTCTCCGATTACTCCGTCTTCGCGCAACCCTACGCCACGGATCGCTTGGCCCTGCCATCTTCCGGATCGCTTCTCGGACCCGATCTGATTTTGATTGCGCCCGCCGTACCTCCCGCCGCAGGCTCAACTCCCGTTCCGGCTTCCTACGCTTGCAGCTTCTCTGTGGCCTCTCTCACTTCCCCGCTCTCGGGCTTGGGCTTAGCTCCGATAACCACCGATGTAAACTACGGCACACTTTCTTACGGCGATCCGTATCCCTCCAGTTGGCCGCGAATATTTGAGTACTGTCAGATTTCCACCGTCACTCTTCCCCGGCCCAACTCCACCGTGACCGACACTTTCATGGTCACCAACAAGCAGGCGACTGCGCTTCCCACGTCCGCCGTCGCGCCCCTTCTGGGTCCCGTACAATCCGCCACACTGAACGGGGGCAGCTTTTTTCAAACCGCAACCCTCAGCACCACCGCGGTCACCATCAGCTGGAGTTCTCCCTCGACCGGTCAGCCTTACGGTTACTTTGTCCAGGTTTATCAACTGGGGACTCTTCCCAGCGGCGGAACCGGCTACACTCTGGCTGGAATGTACGGCACCGCTCAAACTTCCGTAGCCCTCCCCTTTTTGTCCGCTGGCAACACCTACGTCTTCGCCATTCTGGCGGCCTCCGATGCCAACGCCAACATCGAGACCAAGCCCTTGCGCCACCAAATCCCCTCGGCCGAATCTGCCGTGGTTTCCGCCCCTTTCGTCACTCAATGACCTGGCGAGGCCGACCAGCGTGTCATCCCGAGCGAAGCGCGGGATCTGCTTTTTCGTTGTCCCCTTACCTGTTTCCTTCTGGTGTTCCGTCTCTCCCTTCCAAACTCTTGGATCTTTAGCTCTTCGACTTCTTCTCTGTGACCTCTATGCTCTGACCTCTCCTGTCCTCCGTATTAGCTCTTCTCTTCTTCTCGCCACTAGCCAGTCGCGACTTCTTCCTCTATGCTTTCCTCGTGTTCCCCAAGCCTCGCCAGCTCGACTCCGAATCCGCCCTTTACGACGCCGCCATTAAAATCCTCATGCGCCGCGCGCATTCCATCCATGAAATGAGGCAGGCGCTCGAGCGCCGCTGCGAAGACGCCTCGATGGTGAAAAACGTGATGGCCCGCCTCAAAAGCGCGGGGCTGATTGACGACGCGCGCTACGCGAGCCAGTTTGCCCACCAGCGCACCGAAGGCCGAAAGCAGGGAAAGTATCGTGTGGCGCGTGACTTACGCGCCCGCGGCGTCCCCGACCGTCACATCGAAGCGGCGCTAGAAGAGGTCGCCAAAAGTACCGACGAAGCCGCTCTGGTCCGCCAGCGCATCGAGCGCAAGCTGCGCTCGTTCCGCGGCGAAATCGATGAGAAGAAGCTCGCTTCCCTCTACCGCAGCCTCCTTCACGCCGGATTTTCCGTTGACATCATTCGCCGCGAACTGCACCTCATGACTCGCGAAAATGTCCCCGAAGGTGATCCTGGAATGGAATAATCTTCGGACCCTCGGTCTTGAGACGGAACCGAATCTTGTTTCTGTCCTCTGATCTGCGATCTCCGTTCTCTGCTCTTCAAGACAGCGCTTTCTTCAGAAAGCTGAGCGTGCGGTCCCAGGCCAACTTTGCTGACGCTGCATGATAGACCTCGGGCCGCATTTCGTTCATGAACGCGTGATGTGCGTCGTAGCGGTACATCTGGAATTTTGATTTCGACTGTTTGAGCATGTTTTCAAGCTCGGTCACCTTCGCGGGCGTGCACCAATCGTCCTGATTCGCAAAGTGGCAGATCAACGGAATCTTGATCTTCTTGAACTCGGCGGGCTCGACCGGCGGAAGACCGTAGAAGCATGCGCCCGCATCCATCTCCGGAACCCGCAGAGCCGCCAGGAGCGTCAGCGCGCCGCCCATGCAGAAACCGCCTACGGCAACCTTTTTCTTGGAAGCTTGCTTCAGGTGCTGAACGGCTCCGCGAATGTCCTGCTCGGCCGCATCGGGAAAATTCAGATCGGTCATCAAGTGCTTTGCTTCATCGGCCACGGTTGCCAGCTTGCCGCGATACAAATCCGGAACGAGCGTCCGGTATCCCGCTTGCGCAAAACGGTCAGCGGTTTTCTTGATCTGCTCGTTCAGCCCCCAATATTCCTGAATGCACACAAAGCCAGGCGCGTTTGCTCCCTTGGGGGTTGCGAGATAAGCGGGACAGCTCTTCCCGTCCGGCCTCTTGACTTGAATCATTTCACCCATAACGTTTCTCCCATCGAAATTGGCGCACGTTCCTATGTTCGCGCCCCCCGCGCGCTCCCCGCAAGGCTGACAAGATGGTCAATCTCGACTGACCCTGGCTTTTTTAATGCTTTCCTCACAGCCGCACCACCGGCAAAATTATCTTCCGCTTCTTCAATCACTTACAAAAATGCCCGGGTGTACGGGGCCCCTCCCATTTCTCATCTTCGCTTTTCCATTTTCCGCTCTCGCCCACGCGCCACTTTCTGACTCATCCTCCCTCTGCGATAATGGCTATACTCCAAAAATGACCGCACCCAAATCCAAATCGACCACTTTCAGCGGCAATGAGATCCGCGAGATGTTCTTGCGCTTCTTCGAGGGCAAGGGCCACAAGCGCGTGCGCAGTTCGTCGCTCGTGCCGCATGGCGACCCCACGCTGCTGTTCACCAACGCCGGGATGAACCAGTTCAAGGACGTCTTCCTCGGCCTCGAAAAGCGCGATTACGCGCGCGCCACCACGGCGCAAAAGTGTGTGCGCGCGGGCGGCAAGCACAACGACCTCGAAAACGTGGGCTTCACCAAGCGCCACCACACCTTCTTCGAGATGCTTGGCAATTTCTCCTTCGGCGATTATTTCAAGAAGGAAGCCATCGCCTACGCCTGGGAACTAGTCACTTCGCCGCAATGGTTCGGCATCCCTAAGGACAAACTCTACGTCACCGTCTTCGGCGGCGCAGAGCTCATCGGCGTCGACGAAGAAGCTCGCAACTTCTGGCTCGAACAAAAAGTTCCCGCGGATCGAGTCTTTGCCATCCCCGGCCTGAAGGAAAACTTCTGGCAGATGGGCGACACCGGCCCTTGCGGCCCCTGCAGCGAGCTTCATTACGACATGGGCCCCGCCGCTTCCGATGAGGGCCATGGAACGACCGCGCCGGAATGCAAATTTCCCTGTGATTGTGGCCGCTTCGTCGAAATATGGAACCTCGTCTTCATGCAATTCAATCGCGATGCGTCCGGCAAGCTCACTCCCCTCCCCAAGCCCTGCGTCGACACGGGCATGGGCCTCGAACGCACCGCCGCGGCCCTCCAGGGCGTCATCTCCAACTACGACACCGATCTTTTCGTGCCATTGATGAAGCGCGCCGCCGAACTTTGCGGCGTGGATTTCACACGCGAAGAAAAACTGGAAGAAGGCAAAGGCGGTGCCGCTTCTCTCCGCGTCATCGCCGACCACGCCCGCGCCACGACATTTCTCATCACCGACGGCGTTCTTCCTTCCAACGAAGGCCGCGGCTATGTCCTTCGCAAAATCATGCGCAGGGCCATTCGTCACGCGCGCCTGCTCGGGCAGAAACAACCGGTGGTTTTGACAGAAATGGTGCACAAGGTTCAAAGGCTAATGGAGGAAGCTTATCCGGAATTGCGCGAACCGTCGTTTGCCCATGTACCAAAAGTGGTGAAATCGGAGGAGGAAGCTTTCGCGCGCACTTTAGACATTGCTTTGGAGAGGCTGGAGGACCAGCTACGCCCCCTCACTCGATTCGTAGGGACGCCCTTTCAGGCTAAGGAAGGAACGTATTCAGGTAAGCAGGCTTTTCAACTCTATGACACTTATGGCCTACCCCTAGATTTTATCCTGGACTCGGCTCGTGACCTTGGCATTCCATTCGATCAGTCCGGTTTTGACGAGGCTCTCGAGGAGCAGCGCAAGCGAGCTCGCGCTTCGTGGAAGGGCGGAGCGAAAGAAGCGGCGAATCCGGCGTATGCGAAGCTGGCGGAAACGTTCAAGACAGAGCCGGGCTTTTACGCCGGCACGAGCACGAAGGATTGCCGCATTGAAGCCATCATCACCAAGAATGGCCCCGTCAAGGAGCTCAAGCCCGGCGAATCCGGTGAAGTGGTGCTCGATCGCACGGCGATTTACGCCGAATCCGGCGGACAAGTCGCCGACACCGGCTGGTTTTACGACAACTCGGAATCACAGGAACTCGCCGAAGTGAAAGGCGCGTTCTATCCCGTCGCGGGACTGATCGCGCACAAAGTCGTCGCCAAGGAAACGCTGCGCGTAGGCGACCGCACGGCGGTCGTGGCCGATGCCGAACGCCGCGCGCGCATCATCCGCAATCACACCGGCACGCATCTGGTCCACGCCGCGCTACGCAACATTTTGGGCACACACGTGAAGCAGTCCGGCTCGCTCAACGCCCCCGACCGCCTGCGCTTCGACTTTTCGCACTTCGCGCATGTGGATGCCGAGGAACTGCGCGACATCGAGCAGCAGGTCAACGAGGAAATCCGCCTGAACTCCCCGACCGAAACCAACGTCACCTCGCTCGAAGACGCGCTCAACTCCGGGGCGCTGGCCTTCTTCGGCGACAAGTATCCCGAATCGAACGTTCGCGTGGTGACCATACCCGATCCCCGCTCTCCCCGTGGCTTCTACTCGAAGGAGCTGTGCGGCGGCACGCACGTCCAGCGCGCTGGCGACATCGGCGTGCTGAAAATCGTGAGCGAAGAGTCGGTTGCCGCCGGGGTGCGCCGCATTGAAGCCGTCACCGGCATCGGCGCACTGGAGCATTACCAGCAGCAGGCGCAAACCCTGCGGCAACTGGCCGCCCAACTTAACGTTGGCGAAGACGCCGTCCTCGCCCAGGTCGAAAAGCTCTCTCAAACCGTCAAGCAGCTGGAAAAGGATCTGGAAGCTCAAAAGCGCAAAGGCGCGCTAGGCCAGCTCGACGAGCTTGCGGGACGCATGCAAGTTATAAAAGGCATTAAGGTTATTGTCGCCGAGGTGCAACCTGGTGACCGCGAAGGACTTAGGCAACTCGTAGATAGTTTGCGCCAGAAGCTCGGTTCTGGCGTGGTCGCCCTAGGCATGCCCGAGAACGGCAAAGTGGCCTTGATCGCCGGCGTGACCAAGGATCTCACCGCTAAAGTCCATGCTGGCAAGCTGATAGGGGCTCTGGCAGAGAAGCTGGGCGGCAAGGGGGGTGGCAGGCCTGATTTGGCCGAGGCTGGCGGCAAAGATACAGCTGGCCTGAAAACGGCCCTCGAGACAGTTCCCTCTTACATCGAAAGTCTGCTATAGTTCGGGGCGACCGGCAGTTGTGTTCCAGATTTTACGGCTTGGGCGTGTGTCCGTTTGGACGAGGGCACGATCTTCGGGCTGCTGCTCGGAATTTAGGTCCCGCGCTCCTACGGTTAAGTGAACTTAGCCATTGGTTGGAGGCGTATAGTACTCGCGATTTATTGACGGTTAGACCGTCGTCGCGATATGAACGAGCGCATGGGAGTGGGGTAAATCCCAGGAAGACAGGGGTTAATCCAAGAAGGACATGACCTTCCTGCGAGCCATGAGGAACAAGAGCGTCGCATTCTCAGGTTGCCTGATTCTGGGTTCGCTCGGTTTATGCGCGCGGCCGGTTGAAGCCCAGATCGCCAAGGTTGTCGACGATAGCGGACGCAGCTTCTTCATCAATGCCAACCCGCAACCGATCAAAATTGCTCCTGTCACGAAAACGCATGCCAATATTTATTTGCCCGGTGAGATCTCGTTTACCGGACGCGCGCATCCGGCCGTGGATATGAACCGCGACGGCGTGGAGAAGATTGTGCGCGAGGCGGCAGATCGCTTCCGGGTTGATCCGGCGCTCGTGCGCGCAGTGATCGAGACGGAATCCAATTGGAACCCTAAGGCGTATTCCCACAAGGGAGCCGGGGGATTAATGCAATTGATCCCCACGACGGCCCAACGCTATGGCGCCTATGACGTTTTTGACCCGCAACAGAATATCGCCGCTGGAGTTAAGTATCTGAGGACGCTTTTGGAGCGCTACCATGGCAACCTCGATCTGGCGCTGGCGGCGTATAACGCGGGAGAAGGCGCGGTGGATCGCGCCCACGGAGTTCCCTCGATCCGCGAAACGCGGGATTACGTACAGAAGGTTCAGAACGCCTACTTCCGGCCCGGGTCCGGGCGCATGCCTGACGCTTTCGTCAACCCGCACGCCATCCACAGGGCCGTTACCCGCGAAGGACGCATCATATTTACGAACGACTGAAAATTACTCGAAGTTTTCAGTCCTAAGTTTTCCGTTCCGGGCTGCGAAGGCTGCAGATCCCGTGAGCGTTGTACGGGAATTCCAGGTTTTTCACTAATGTTGGTTCCAGTACGGTGTATTTAATATTTAGAGTAAGTCTTGCAAAATGACGGTATAACACGTACGGAAGTGGACTAATATTCCGAAGAACGGCAGCACGGGCCGTATGTTGAAAGCGGCTACCACAATGTTCAGGGAGATGAAGCGAGCAGTTTGGGGGAACAGTCGGATGCTTGCGGCGGAGAAGAACTTGCTCCGGGTCTTCGCCCCCCTTTCGCTAGGCTTTGTGCTGGCCACTGCAGTTGCCGCCTTATCCGCAAGGGCGGCGCCCAACCTAGCAGAACCCAATTCTTCGGCAAAACGCCAATCCGCCTCCGCACAATTTGCGCGAGCCGAAGAGCAGCGCGCTGCGCTCAACGCGAAGCCCAGCGATAAGCGATCGCTCGCCGATTACAAGCAAGTGGTAATGAGTTACCGACGCGTGAAGCTGATTACGCCGCGCGCGCCGGAAGTGCCCGATTCCGTGCTGGCCGTCGCGGAACTTTACACCGAGATGGGCGATCGCTTCGGGCGAAGCTATTACCAGCAGGCGGTGACCTCCTACGAATTTCTGGTGCGCGAATATCCGGCGCACAAATATTGCCAGGAAGCTTTACTGCGCATCGCCAGGCTGCAGCGCGATCAGCTTGCGCAGCCCGCGCAGGCGCAAAGGACCTACAGCGAATTCTTGAAGCGTTTCCCGCGCTCCCCAAAGAAGCGCGAAGTGGAAGAAGCGCTGGCGGAATTGGCGCTGCTGCAAAACAGCAGCGGCGTTGAGGCGGCGAGGAGCAGTGTGCGCGAGAATGGCGAAAACTCCGCGCCTGCGAGAAGCGTGGCAGTCGACGAGGCGCGGCCCAGCGCGCCGCTGCATGCCGGCGGAAAATCGGTAGCAACGTCGAGTTTCACGGAGATTCCACGCGTGCGACGCATTCGCACGTCGCTGAACGGCGACGCGACACGCATCACGATTGATCTCGACAACACCGTGGAATTTACCTCCGGCCGGATCAACAATCCCGACCGCGTCTTTTTTGATTTGCACGCGGCGCGGCTCACGCCGGAAGTCGCGCGGACAAGCATCCACGTCGAAGGCGATTTATTGACCGCGGTGCGCGTGGCGCAAAATCACGCTGGCGTGGTGCGCGTCGCCCTGGATGTGAACGGAGTGAAGGAGTACACCGCTCTGCTGACGAAAGACCCGACGCAACTGGTGATTGATCTCTACGGAAGTTCTTTTGGCGCGGAACCGCTGCGCACTGCCAGCGTCAAGCGTCCAGAAAAAGTAGAGAAGATGGCTGCGGAAGAGTCGAAACAAACCGAAGTGGCCGCGGGCAGCGCGCCGCGAGACACGCAAATTGCTGCGGCAAAAGCTGGAGATCAGGCAGCTCCAGCGGGCGAACAATGGCCCGCCGTCCCCAATACCAAACCCGTTGTCACCGGCACATTAGACGCATCCAATACCCCCGCGAACAATGCTCAGCCGAACCCGCGCAATAGTCCGCCAAGCGCCAAAAGCAGGAACTCAAAATCATTGCGAGCATCCGCAACGGAGGCGAAGCCGGATTTGGTGCGGCCAACCAGCCCTCCGCAGCCACTGCGCGACGGCCAGTCTACCTTGACGCGCACACTGGGCCTGAAAATTGGGCGCATCGTAATCGATCCCGGCCACGGCGGGCATGACACCGGTACGATCGGTCCGACGGGCCTGATGGAAAAGGACCTATGCCTGGACGTAGCTCTGCGGTTGGGGAGAATCATCGAGCAGCGCCTGCCGGGTGCCGAGGTGATTTACACGCGCTCGGACGACACCTACGTGCCGCTGGAAGAGCGCACCAACATCGCCAACCAGGCGAAGGCTGATTTGTTCATCTCCATTCACGCAAATTCGAGCCGCAACACCGGCGCGCGCGGAATTGAGACGTATTACCTGACGCTGAAAAGCACGCCGGAGGCCATGGAAGTGGCTGCGCGCGAAAACGCCACAGCACAGGAAGGAGTGCACGACCTGGAAAGCCTGGTCAAGAGAATCGCGCAGACGGAAAAAATCGACGAGTCCAAGGAATTTGCCCAAGATATCCAGGAATCGCTGACGAACCGAATCCAAAAATCCAGTAAAAGCGTAAGAAACCGCGGCGTGCGCAAAGCGCCGTTTGTGGTGCTCATCGGCGCGGATATGCCTTCGATCCTCACGGAGATTTCTTTCCTGAGCAATCCCGCCGACGAAAAGCTTTTGAAGCAGCCCGAGCAGCGGCAAAAAGTGGCCGAAGGACTTTTTCAGGGTATTTCCAGCTACTTGCAGAACATGAACAGCGTGACCGTGAACCTTCCGGCAAGAAAGGGCGCGGAGCGGCCTGGCTCCAGCCGGTCAGTTGAACAATCAAGAAACCAGCGGTAGGCTGGTATGGTCTAAGCCAACGACATGAAACTTTACACCTGCGCCTGCGCGTTCTTCCTCCTGGCCCTGGCCGCACCGGCGAGAGCCCAGAATGCCCTGCTGCCCAACCAACTGGCCGGCTGGCAGGCGTCTGGTCCCGCTATTCCGGTAAAACCAAGCGATTTGGGACCCCAGTGGGATCGTTGGCAAGAAGGCGAACAGATTCTGGCCGAGAGCGGGCTCGGCAAAATCGTAGACCGCCCGTATAAGAAAGGCGATGACCAGTTAGGCCTGCGGCTCTACCAATTCAAAGACCCGAGCGGCGCGTACGAGTTTTACACGTTTGCCGTAGTTCCGGGCATGCAACCCCTTGGTGTGGGAGAAGACTCCGCCATCCGCCAGGATGACGCGCGGATGCTGCTAGGGAATCTCGTGATTCAGGCGGGCCTCTCCGATCATTTGTCGCCCACAGTTTTGCAGGATATTGCGGCAGGAGTGAAGCCCCACGCCGATCAGACACCTCTCCCTGCGATTCGCAACTACCTGCCGGCCGAAGGGCAAGTTTTTGGGTCGGAGAAATACGCTTTGGGCCCGCAAGGGTTTCTGAGCGCCGCAAAGTTCCTCGACAGGCCGGAAATTGCGGGCCTTGTAAATGAAGTTGGATTTGAACGAGACGATGCGGAAGCCATGTTCGCGCAATATCACTCGGGAAAGGGTGAAGCAGTTTTATTGCTCATCGAATACCCCACGCCGCAGTTGGCCGAGCAACATTTGCATCACTTCGAGGCGGACCTCCCATCCGCGTCCAGGCAAGCGGGGACAACCGTTGCGCGCGAGGGTTCCCTGCTCTCGGTGGTCTTGAAGCCTTCTTCCGCGGCATTTGCTGAATCTCTGCGAAACGCGATTCGCTATCACACAGAAGTAACCTGGAACGAACCGACACACAAGCTGACGGACCCGCCGTGGCTGCTCATCGTGGGCCGAATTTTCATCATGACGCTTCTGTTTATGGGACTGGCCGTTGCGGTGGGAGCGGCGTTTGGGGGAGTGCGGGTTCTACTGAAAATGATATTTCCTGGGAAAATTTTCGACCGGCCGGATCAGATGGAAGTGCTGCAACTGGGGCTTTCCGGCAGCAAGCGCATCGATTCCCGCGATTTTTACTGAAACTACGGTCCCAATTGCCCCTGCTCCGGCGCAAAACTGAGCAATTTTCTGCACTTTTCCACTTCTGGGGCGCTTGCAGTCTGTTAGAGTAGGGTCGATGAAAGCGCGAGTCTCAAGCGTAATACCTGCAGCTGCATTGCTCACCTGCATGGTCTGTCCCGTTTTGGAGATGTTTGACCGTTGGGATCACACGCTGCAAACCGGACAGGACACGGAATACTCTTTGGTCTTGCTTGCGTTGTCTCTCAGCATCGTGTACGTGCTTTCGCGATTTGTTCTTAAACTCCGGCTCCCCGACCTTGGTAAGAAGTTTGTTTCGAGCTGGCGTCTCCCCAAATCTCTTCTGTCGTGCGGAAGAGGTTGTCTTTTTGACGTTCCTATCGACGGCAGTCCTCCCGTTTTTGCACTCCGAATCTAAAACTCACCGGTAGCTCTCGCTAAGACACGTGCCCTGAGAGTCCCGCACTGTTGTGTGGATTCACAGATGGGCCTTGGAAGCTCAACCATTCCACACCATCTATCGGTTGGGCTTTAAGCAAAAGGGGAGCGTGAGATGATTTTGCACCGCCGCTGGTTCCCCCACGTGGTGTTTGTCGCGAGCGTATCGCTTCTGATTCTCGCCTCTCCGGCTGCTGCAAGAGCCCAGGCCTCGAAAGTGGCAGCTACAGTCGAGGGCAGTGTGAGAGACAGCAGTGGCGCTGTTGTTCCAGGCGCCACGCTCACGATTCTCGACACTCTAACCAATCAAACTCGTTTGGTGACCACGGATGAGCAGGGCTTCTTCCGAGCGAGCCAGCTTGCGGTTGGCAGCTATGAAGTGCGTCTGGAGCACGCTGGCTTTGCGCCTTATCGGCGCACAGACATTACCTTGAGCCTTGGCCAGACGCTTCATCTGGCTATCGTTCTTTCTCCCGCATCCACAACGGCCCAAATCCGAGTCAGCGCGCCGGTTTCGGGCTTGGACACTTCACAGACGTCGGCCGTCGCTTCGGTGGACCAGGAAAGAATCGAAGAACTGCCGGTGCGCACGCGAAACTATCTCGATTTTGTGCTTCTCGCTCCCGGAGTTTCGAGTTCTCCTGCAGCAACAACTTCTGCCGCCTCAACGCCGCTGGCTGGCAGCGGCTTCACCTTCGGAGGCTTGCGGCCTCAAAGCAATAATGTCTTGATCGACGGTTTGGATAACAATGATGAGTTCACCGGCTCGAGCCGGACCGAGCTTTCCCCCGAAATCGTGCAGGAGTTTCAAGTCGTCAACAACGGCCTGTCCGCGGAGTTCGGCGGAGCGTCAGGAGGTTCCATTGACGTCATTACGCGCTCCGGGACAAACACGATGCACGGTGACGCCTTCATTTTTGCGCAAGATAGCGCAGCCAATGCGCGAGATCCCTTCCAAACGCAGCCGGAAAAACCATCGTTTCGTCGTTCTCGCCCTGGATTCTCACTCGGTGGGCCCGCGGTGCAAGACAAAAGCTTCTACTATGCGGCTTTGGAACAGGAACACAATCGCGGGCAAATTGGCTCGGACATTGATCCGGCCATCACCTCCGCCATCAATTCGTTTCTCGCAAGCGGAGCTTTCCCGGGCTTGAGCACGCGGCAGATCACTACAGCGTTCTCGCCAACCGCTCGTGCGGAAACTGAGGCAGCCGGAAGGTTGGACCAGCAACTCAGGAGAAATACTTCGCTGATGCTCAGGTACGCCTTCACCAACAATAAAGAGGCGGGCAACGGCTTCAACACCGGCGGTCTCAGCGACGCGAGCGCGCGCGGCAGCAGCTTCCTGAGCGACAATGCGCTGTCGGGATCGCTTACTTCGATACTCGGGTCGGAGGCGGTGAGCGATTTTCGCTTTCAGCTTGCAACGCGCCACGCGGTGTTGCGCACGAACAATTCCGCTGGACCGGAAATAGACATTGCCGGGCTGCTCGCCTCCGGGCGTGCTTACGCCGGCAACAGCGAGCGACGCGAAAACCACTATCAAGCCGTTTATACCTACTCGCGCACCAAAGAAAAACATTTGTGGAAAGCGGGCGGAACCATCAGTCGCGTTCGCGAACGTGCTGACGTTCCGGACGGTTTCGGCGGCGTTTATCTGTTCGGTTCTCTCGCGGATTTCCTGGCCGGAAATCCGGATCAGTTTCGCCAAGTCTTCGGGAATCCTCATGTGGATTTTCCGGTCACGAGTTACGGCGCATTTCTCCAAGACCATTGGCCGGCCACGCGCCAACTTACGCTGGACCTCGGCGTACGCTACGATTTCGAACATCTGCCATCGGGATTCCATCAGGATGCGAATAACATTAGCCCACGGATTGGTCTCGCGTGGAATCCTCTCAGCAGGTGGCTGTTTCGCGCGGGTTACGGAATCTTTTTCGATCGCTACGTTCTGGCGAACCTGACACGCGCCATTGATACAAACGCATTGCAAGCGTTTGAGCAGGTGGCTGACGGAAACGCTGCGGCAAGCTTGTTCGCAGCAGCACAAGGCGGCGCGTTAACTGCTCCCGCGCCGGGAATTGCGCCTTCGATCTTCCGCTCGGACCCGCACATGGCTACGCCTTATAGCCAGCAAGCCAGCACCGGCGCCGAATATCTGCTGGCGAACAACTTCACCCTTCGCACGGACTATCTCTTCGTTCATGGCGTCAAGCTGCCGCGAACCCTCAATGTGAATCTGTTGCCTCCCTTTGTCCTGACGCCTGCAAATGCCGCTAGCCTGGGAGTTCCTAATCCCACGTCGCAACAGATTGGCCGGGAGGTTTTTTCAAGTGCCCGGATCAACCCGCAATTTAACGATATTTACGAATTGCAAGACTCTGCAAATTCCACGTACAACGGCCTTTCCTTCACCCTGAGCCGCACGATGAATGAAGATTTCGAGTTTTCTGCGAGCTATACGCTCTCGAAGACCTGCGACGACGCCTCAAACTACGACGAACAACCGCAAAATCCGTTCGATGTTCGCGCTGAAAACGCCCTCTCGCGGCAGCACCAGCAGCACCGGTTGGTGTTCAATGCGCTCTGGGACTTGCCGATCGGCGACAGAGAGGACAGCTCTCAAAAGTCAGAACAGAACCTCAGCTGGCCTCTGCGCGCGTTCAGCCACATTGAAGTTGCGCCGATTTTTACGGCCGAGAGCGGCCGCCCGGTGGACCCTTTAACCGGTCTTGACTCGAATCGAAGCGATGCTTTTCCTCTCTCCTCGAGACCGCTGGGCTTTGGGAGAGACTCGCTGCACACGCCCATGGTCGTGAAGTTGGACCTGCGCGTTCTCAAATACTTTCCCTTCGGAGGGCTCCGGCGCCTGGACGTGGTCGCCGAGTCCTTCAATTTGTTGAATCGGGCAAACGCGGTTCAAATCAATCCGGTTTTCGGTTCAACCTTGGCCCCTATGCCAGGTTTTGGGCAAGCTATAGAGGGGCTCGGCGCCAGGCAAATCCAGTTTTCCCTCGATTTCGAGTTTTGAAGCCGGAACCTATTTAGCAAAGGACTAGAGAGCGGCGGCAACGCCGAATTGTCGAGCAGAATTTCACTCCATGAAAGATCTCCGGTCTCTTACGATGAATTGCGCAAGGAGGACGAACACAGTGCGTCTGCGACATTCGATGGCCGCGCTCTTATTCTCGGTCCTTTTAGGATTCCCAGGCGCTATCCGTTGCACTGCAACAGAACTCCAACAGAAAACGCTTGAAGCTTTCGATCGTTACGTGCGCTTCACCGAGGCTCGGAGAGAGGAGCTTCGCGCGAACGGCTCGTTCCTCTGGCTCGACTCTTTGCCGGAACCCCGCCGAAAGCAGCTCTACGATCGACTACGGCGTGGTCAGCTTGAGATACGGCAGGAAAAGATAGAAGAGGACGGCAATCCCGTTGAAGTTCCTGACGGGCTGATCCATGACTGGTCGGGCGTTGTGTTCATACCGGGTGTTTCTTTGGACCGGGTCGTAGCTTTGTTGCATGACTACAACAATCACTGCCACACCTACGCCCCCGACGTGCGCCGCTCGAAGTTGCTCGAACATGCAGACGACACATTCAAAGTCTACCTGCAGTTTTACAAGGAGTCCCCACGCCGTGTTTCATTCAATACCCTGTTCGAGGTCCATGACACGCGGATCGATGCTACGCATTCGATCAGCCGCGCGATTTCTGTCCGGATCGCCGAACTCGAACACCCGGATCAGCCGGACAGTTCGGAATTTCCGGTGGGCCAGGGGCACGGCTATCTTTGGCGCCTGAACAATTACTGGCGGTTGGAACAAAAGGATGGCGGCGTCTATGTGCAGGTGGAAACGATTGCCCTCAGCCGGGATGTTCCCGCAATCTTCGCCTGGTTCGTTAATCCCCTTATTCGGCGTGTCTCGCGCCACACGGTCGCAAACCTGCTAACCGCCACGCGCCGCGGCTTGGTGAACTCCGCCACCAATAGAACAACGCCTGGCCAGATGGGTTCTCTGCCAGGAATTTCGGATTCCGCCTGTGGCAGGAGGGAACGCCGGCAGATCCAATTCTGTTCAAATTTGTGGGCTTTGAAATTGCTGCTAACCAAAGTTTTGGCCGGGCATCCAAACTCTAGGGACGGACCCTGTTGGATTATGTGGCGGCGCGAGATTGTCGTAAAATCCAAGTGACGTGACCGGGATGAAAGTGCCTATTCAAGGTCGTAGCTGGAAGAGTGCCCTGTGCACCGAGAGGCGACTGGCGAGCGGGACGCTCGTTCTCGCGCTCGCCGCGTTCGTAGCTGGCTGCGGCAAGAGTTCCGCCAATGCACCTAGTGGCAGTCCAGCCGCAATGCCTGTGCAGGTGCGCATTGCAACATCGGCAAAAATCCCGGAAACCACCGAATATTTGTCCATCCTGAAGTCGCGCCACTCGGCGGCCATCAATCCGCAGGTGGAAGGACAAATCACCAAAATCCTCGTCCAGTCCGGCGACCGCGTGAGGGCAGGAACGCCGCTGCTGCAAATCGACCCGCTCAAGCAGGAAGCCACGGTAAGCAGCCAGGAAGCTTCGCGACTAGCGCAGGAAGCCAATGTGCGCTACGCGAAGATTTCGCTGGAACGCGCGCAAAAGCTCTTTGACGCTGGAGTCGTCAGCAAGCAGGACCTCGATAACGCACAAACGGCTTACGACGCAGCCCTGGCGCAGCTCAAGGCGCTCGACGAACAAGTCAATCAGCAAAAGGTCGAGTTGCACTACTACAGTGTGAGCGCGCCGATGGACGGCATTGTCGGCGACATTCCCGTGCACGTTGGGGATCGCGTGACCGTTGCGACGCTCCTGACCACCGTAGATGAGCCCGGGGCGCTCGAAGCTTACATCTATGTTCCCGCCGAAAAGGCGCGCAATCTGAAGCTCGGATTGCCGGTGCGTTTGTTCGATGGTGCGGGAAATACCGCGAGCGACACGCAAATCACTTTTGTCTCCCCGCAGGTGGATACCGATACGCAGACGGTGTTGGCCAAGGCCGCGGTCCAGAACCCGAAATCGAAAGTGCGCATCGCTCAGCAAGTGCGCGCGCAGATTACCTGGGGAATCCACGAAGGGCCGGTGATTCCCGTGCTCGCCGTGCAGCGCATCAATGGCGTGTTCTTTGCGTTTGTGGCGGTCAACGAAGGCCAAGGAACGGTCGCTCGCCAGCGTGTGGTGAAACTCGGTGACACCGTGGGAAACGACTTCGCCGTGCTGGATGGCTTGAAACCCGGGGACCACATCATTGTTTCCGGCACGCAATTCCTGCAAGACGGGATGCCCGTCACCGAGCAGATTCAAAACGACGCCAAAGGCGCTTCGGGCAAGTAGTTTCTTGTAGACAGCATGAACAGCGGCACTCCAACTCAAACGGGGACGGAATCCGGCCTTGTTCGTTGATTTCTTTATCCAACGCCCGGTTTTCGCCACAGTCTGTTCCCTTTTCATCATTCTAGGCGGCGCCATCTCTATTCCCTTATTGCCGGTCGCGTACTTTCCAGACTTGGCTCCGCCGCAAGTCGTCGTCAGCAGCGTTTACATTGGCGCAAACGCACAGACGGTGGAATCGGCGGTCACAATTCCCCTTGAACAAGCGATCAACGGCGTTCAGGGCATGAAGTACATCGCCTCAACCAGCGGAAATGACGGTACGAGCCAAATCACGGTTGTTTTTGACGTGACGCGAAATGTGGACCTCGCCGCTGTGGACGTGCAGAACCGCGTGAACCAGGCCTTAGGGCGTTTGCCCAACGAAGTCAAGAATACCGGAGTCATCATCACCAAGCAGATTGGAGGATTCGTCTTCGGCGCGGGCGTCTATGCCGGCGAAGGGCAATACGACAGCCTGTTCCTGAGCAACTACCTCGACGTTTACGTGAAAGATTCCGTGAAGCGCGTAAAAGGCGTAGGCGACGCGATTGTGTTTGGCGAGCGCAAGTACGCCATGCGCTTATGGCTGGACCCGTCGAAAATGGCGGAGCACGGCTTGGCGGCCACCAATGTTTTGAGCGCGCTAGAAGAGCAAAACGTGCAAGTGGCCGCGGGACAGATCGGCCTTCCTCCTACCCAGCAGGAACACTCCTTCCAGATCAGCGTAAGGGCCGTGGGGCGGCTTAGCGAAACCTCGCAATTCGACAACATTATCTTAAAAACCGGAACGGATG
>Ga0209153_1000105_pt1 | contig 42780 bp, 38 predicted proteins | sample GraSoiAngelo_120_FD_185877 | JGI IMG/M metagenome (GOLD analysis project Ga0209153, IMG submission 185877) | Grasslands soil microbial communities from the Angelo Coastal Reserve, California, USA - 14_0919_09_20cm (SPAdes) (version 2) | ecosystem: Environmental > Terrestrial > Soil > Grasslands ... | reverse complement strand
CACTCAACAGAGTCGCTACAAGCGCTGTGCGACCACCGCGCTTCTTTGCGGTGCGGCTCTTGCGCTTCTGCGCAGTTCTCGTTTTATCGCTGCCAATGCCATCGGCGGCGCGCACTGCGACTGTGCTGACATCATAACGGTCAAGCAGCGTTGCGCCGAGGGTACAGCAGACGAGCGCGAGTAGTATGCGACGTAACATCATTCGGCGCGTTTGATCGAGCAGCCGAAGGCTTTGGCTTCCGTCTTGGCGATGGGCTTGCCGGCGAGGATGGCGTCAATCGCGTCGCGCAGATCGTTGGCGCTGACGTTCGCCGGATTCAGCGAGTTATCAATCCGCCCGTGATAGACGAGCTTGTTGCTCGCGTCGAGCAGGAACGCTTCCGGCGTGTGCGCTGCGCCGAGCCGGTCGGCGATCTTGTTCCCGTTGTCTTTCAAGATCGCAAACGTCAGATGCTTTTCGGCTGCGTGCGATTTAACTTCCGAAGCCGGCTCGGTCGAGTTCGCATTGATGCCGATGACACTGACGCCGTGCGCTGCATAATCTTGCGCCAGTTTTTCCATGCGCTCGTTGTAGCCGTTCGAGACGGGGCAGCGCGTGGCGATGAAAATCAAGACCGTGCCGTGCTTGCCTTTGAGCGACGCGAGCGTGTGCGCTTGCCCGTCCGGATCAGGCAGCGTGAAATCTTCGATCATCATGCCGATGATAGCCGGCGCTGGCTCATCGGCCGCGCGCGCGGTGCGCCAGAGCGAACCGAAGGCGACGAGCGACAGCGCGAGGGCAAGGGTCAGAGCGAACGTGTAGCTTCTTTTCATCTCAGACACTCCTCAATCAAGTTAATGATAGCTTGCAGGACATGCCAGCTTACCGAAAGCGTTGGCGAGTGACAAGCGACGAATGATGAATGGAGCGTGCTGCGGGTCGAGCGGCCAGCGCGGCGAGCGTCAGACGACATGCACGTTAGACGCCGTTCATGCTGAAACTCTTCCCTTATCATTCGGCTCGCGTCAATGCTCGTTTCAATGTAAAGCGCCAGAGCATCCGTTGTGCATGCTCGTCAAACTCGTGGCGTGCAGCCGTAACGCGCCAATGACCCATGTGCTGCCAACGCCCTGTGCCGAGTTTGTTGAAGAGCGGAACGGCGTGACCCGATTCGATGGCGGCGAGCAGCGCCCGATTCGCGGGCGTCAAATGCTGATCGCCGTGCCGGCCTGCGCCGGTGTAGATGATCGTATTCGAGTCGTTTGCGGCGTGGCGGTCGGGATAACAGGGATTGATGCGGCCGAAGTCGGTCAGCAGAGAGATGAGGCGGCCCTGTCGTTGATAGACGCCGTTGCGGATGCGATGCGTGCGTTGCACTTCGGCCCAAGAAAGAATGCGTCCAAAGTCTGAAGTCCAATGTCCAACGTCTGCGCCGCGTTTATTGACATTGGACTTTGGACTTTGGGCTTCGTGCTCATCTCTCTTGTGCATGGACGAGCGTGGCGGTGAGCGAATGGAAGATGCCGCGCCCATCGGATGAACCGAGCAGGTCTTCGCAGGCGCGTTCAGGGTGCGGCATTAGGCCGATGACGTTGCGCGCGCGGTTGCAGATGCCGGCGATTGAGTCGCGTGCGCCATTCGGGTTGGCTTTGTCCGTGATGTGGCCCGCGTCGTCACAATAGCGAAAAACGATCCGATCTTCGCGTTGCAACTCTGCGAGTGTCGCGTCGTCGCACGTGTAGTTGCCTTCGGCGTGTGCGATGGGGAGGCGTAAGACCGCGCCGCGCGTGAGTTCGTTTGTGAAGGGCGTGTCGGTGGTCTCGACGAGGACGTTGATGTGCGCGCAGACGAAATGCAAGTTGCGATTGCGGATCAGCGCGCCGGGCAAGAGGCCGGCTTCGCACAGGATTTGAAAACCGTTGCAGATGCCGAGCACAAACCCGCCGCGCGCGGCAAACTCTCTGACCGACGACATCACGGGCGAGAAACGCGCGAGCGCACCGGCGCGCAAATAGTCGCCGTAGGAGAAGCCGCCGGGAATGATGATCGCGTCGTAGCCGCTGAGGTCTGTCTCTTTGTGCCAGATGAAGCTGACGGGCTGGCCCACGTGTTTTGAGATCACGTGATAAGCATCGTGATCGCAGTTCGAGCCGGGAAAGACGATGACGCCGAATTTCACGCTTCGACCTCCACGCGATAATCTTCGATGATGGGATTCGCCAAGACCTCGCGCGCCATCCGTTCCGCCGCCGCGCGCGCATGCTCTTGGTCAATCGAATCGTCCAGCGCGATCTCGAAATACTTGCCCTGCCGTATGTCCGCGATGCCGCCGTAGCCGAGCAGTTCGACCGAATGTTGGATCGCTTTGCCCTGCGGATCGAGCACGCCGGCCTTAAGTGTGACGTAAACTTTAGCTTTCAAGATATGCGCTCCCACGTCGTGTTAACACTAAATTCGCACCGTAAGTATTGCATGCGACGGCATCGTTAGCATAAGATGCGCGCAATTCGTTATGAGTCTTTCGCGTTCAAAGCACAGAGTCTAAACAGGAGCAACTCGTCATGCAAAATCCCCCGCCCGATCCGCAAGCTTACGGCACGCCGCCGCCGAGCGCCGCCGGCAAGTCCAGCACCGGCCTCGACGCCAACGTCGCCGCCGGCATCGCTTACATTCTGACGTGGATAACGGGCCTCATCTTCTACTTGATCGAGAAGGAGAGCCGCTTCGTGCGTTTCCACGCGATGCAGGCGATCCTGCTCGGCGCGGCCTTCTTTGTCGTCATGATCGTGATGCGCATACTCGGCGCGATTCCGCTCATCGGTTTCGTCGCCGGCCTAGCATCAATCGTGATCTGGCTCGCGTTCCTCGCCGTCTGGATTTACTGCTTGGTCATGGCCTTTACGGGCAAAGACTTCAAGCTGCCAATCATCGGCGACATGGCCGCGAACATCGCCAACAAGTAGGCACGGCCCTTAGACAGTAAGCTAACGATCAAACACGTGCGCGTTCCCGCGCGGCGCGGCGGTGGCGTCTCTCACTGTCGCGCCGCGTTCGTTGTAAAGACACGCGCGAAGATCGCATCCACGTTGCGCAGATAAGTGTCGAGCGCAAAGACGCGCTCGACCTCTGCGGGCGTGAGTCGTGCTTTAATATCTTCATCCGCGCCGACGAGCGCGCGGAAGTCTGCGCCTTCGTCCCACGCGCGCATCGCGTTGCGCTGCACCCATTCGTAAGCCTGCTCGCGCCCGACACCCGCCCGCGTCAAAGCGAGCAACAACTGACCACTGAAGACCAAGCCCCGCGTCGCGTGCAGATTCTGTAGCATGCGTTCGGGATAGACGACGAGCGTATCAATTAACCCCGCAGCTTTGTGCAACATGTAATCGAGCGCGATTGATGCGTCGGGCAAGACGACGCGCTCGGCGGACGAATGCGAGATGTCGCGCTCGTGCCAGAGCGCGACCGATTCGAGACCTGCGACCGCATAGCCGCGCACCACACGTGCGAGGCCGCAGATGCGCTCCGACAAGATCGGGTTGCGCTTGTGCGGCATTGCGCTCGAACCCTTCTGCCCGCGTTTGAATCGCTCTTCCGCTTCGCGCACCTCAGTCCGTTGCCAATGCCGCACCTGCAACGCAAACTTATCGAGCGACGAAGCGACAACGGCGAGCGTGCAGAGATACTCGGCATAGATGTCGCGCTGGATCACCTGCGTCGAGACCGGCGCGGGCTTCAAACCCAAACGCGCGCACACTTTTTCTTCGACGATGGGATCGAGATGCGCGAACGCACCGACCGCGCCGCTGATCTTGCCGACCGCCACGGCCTCACGCGCGCGCGTCAGACGCTCGCGGTTGCGCCGCATCTCGTCGAACCAGAGCGCGAAGGTCAGACCAAACGAGGTCGGCTCGGCGTGCACACCATGCGTGCGCCCGATCTGCGGCGTCTCTTTGAACTCGAACGCGCGGCGACGCAGCACCACCATGAGCGCATCAATTTTTGCCAGCAACAGATCGCACGTATCGCGCAGCAACAACGCATTCGCCGTATCCACGACATCCGAAGAGGTCAGCCCATAATGGACGAAGCGCGCGGCCTCGCCGATGTTCTCTGCGAGTGCGGTCGTGAACGCGATCACGTCGTGGTCGGTCGTCTGCTCAATCTCGTGTATGCGCTCGACGGTGAAGCGCGCGCGCGCCTTGATCTCTTCGAGCGCCGCGCGCGGAATCGTGCCCATCTCCGCGTGAACTTCGCAGACCGCCAACTCCACGTCGAGCCACTTCTGAAATTTAGCAGCTTCCGACCAGAGCGCGCCCATTTCGGGCAGGGTGTAGCGAGTAATCATGTTCAAGGTTGCAGGTTCAAGGTTCAAAGTCCAATGTCCCAAGTCCAATGTCCAATGAGCATCTCTTAACCTTGAACTTTGAACCTGCAACTTTGAACTTCATCTCAACGCATCCGAATGCGCGGTGTAGCGCGCGAGTTGCCAGCGACCGTCGCGCTCGACGAGCGTGAAGGCTTCGATGGCGTCGGCGCGCTCGAAGCGCGTGTTGAAGGTGGCGACGATAGCATGCCCGTTGGCCGTCTGCTCCTCGCGCCCCGCGACAAGCGCGCGACTCAAGACGCGCCCAAAGGTATTGCGCACGCGCTCAAAGCTGGCATGACTCTCGTCGTGCGTCGCCGCACGTCGCCACTCGTCGGCCGCCTCGTCGTAAATTTTATCGTCGCGCCCGGCGGCGATATCGTCCGTGATGTTGTCAATCGCGGTCTGCGCCGCAGGCGGCAGCCCGCGCCGAGTTTGATCCACCGCACACGCGGACACAAACAACGCGCATGCGATCAAGAGTCCAATGTCTAATGTCCAACGGCGTCTCACAGTTCGATCCACGGCATCGGTTCTTTGTGATGCGAGAGCATGATCTGCGTCGTCGTCTGGAAAAGCTCGCCGCGTTCTTGCAGCGCGACTTCGGCGGAGAGCTTGGCGACGTAAGGATTATTAGCGCGTTGCGAGAGGTGCGCGAGGACGATGTGCTGAGCGCCGCCGTCGTAGCCTTCACGCAGCCACGCGGCCACGTCCTCGTTCGAGAGATGGCCGGTGCGCGAAAGTATCCGCTGCTTCAACTCCCAAGGATAGACGCTGCACGCCTTGAGCATGTCGCGGCTGTGGTTCGACTCGATGACGATGGCGGCGCAACCGCGCAGACGCTCGTTAATCAGCGTCGTGATGCAGCCGAAGTCCATCAGCGTCGCAAGCTTCACCCCGGCGTGCGTCGCCGTGAAGCCGAAGTTATCCACCGCATCGTGCGGGATGGTGAACGGATGAAAGTCTATCTCGCCGACGCGGAAATCCTGACTCGATGAAATCTCAACCGTGCGGTCGTGCAACACGTCGGCGCGTTTGCGCGGCTCGTCGTTGCCGACGCCCGCGCGTTCGCCGATGTACGCCTCGCGCGTCGCGCCCGAAATGTAAACCGGACACGACAGACTCTTCAGCAACACGCGCAAGCCGCCCGCATGATCGCTGTGCTCGTGTGTGATGATGACGCCCGACAACTCCGCCGCGTCGCAGCCGACAAGCGCCAGCCGCCTGACAATCTCTTTCGCGCTCAAACCCGCATCCACGAGCACGCGCGTCTGCCCCGCGCAGATGAGCACGGCGTTGCCGGTCGAGCCGCTGCCTAAGACTGTGAAACGCATCAGTTTCAAGTTCAAGGTTCAAGGTTGCAGGTTCAAGGTCAAATAAACTTTGAACCTGCAACCTTGAACCTCATATTTCTAATCGCGCCCGATCAATACGGAAGCCGTCGAGATTGCCGAGTGCGCCGAAGGCGAGCGCGTTAGTCGTGAAGGAGGCGCGGGCGAGGCGCTGTAAATCGTCGGGCGTGACGGCTTCGAGGCGGCGGATGATCTCGTCGGGCGCAATGTGGCGGCCGTGTATGATCTCTTGGCGCGCGAGCGTACCGGCACGTGCGCTCGTTGATTCGAGACTCAAGAGGATCGAAGCGATGGCTTGATCCTTCACCAGCCGTAGCTCGTCTGCGCCGACATGCACGCGGACGACGCGGCGCAGTTCGGCGAGCGCGAGGTCGAGCACTTGGTCAACTTGCGCGGGCGACGTGCCGGCATAGATGTGAAAGACGCCGACGTCTGTGTAGCCCGAAGCGGCCGCGCCGACCGAATAGGCCAGCCCGCGCTCCTCGCGGATTGATTGCCAGAGGCGGCTCGACGTGCCGCCGCCGATGATCGAGGCGAGCAGGCTCGCGGCATAACGATCTTCGGAGCGCGCAGAAGGCCACGGCGTTGCCAAGATCAAATGCGCCTGTTCAAGCTCTTGTTTGCGTTCGGCGAAGATGGGCGCGGCGGCGATGGGCGGTGCAGTCGCGTCCGGCTCAAGGGTGGATGTTTCTACCGCTTCGATGTCGGCGCAAGCGCGCGCGGCGAGTTCGACCAGTTGCTCGTGTTGGACGTTGCCGGCAGCGGCGATGATGAAATTGCGCGGCGCGAAAGCCTGCGCGTGAAAACGTGCAGTGCGCTCGTGAGTGAAGGACGAGACCGTCTCGGCCGTGCCTTCGATGGGACGACCCAAAGCGTGATCGGGGAAATAAGCGGCGTTGAAGAGTTCGCCCAAGAACTCTTCGGGCGAGTCTTCGACCATCTTCATCTCTTCGATGATGACGCGCTGCTCAAGCTGTAAATCCTGCTCATCGAAGCGGGGCCTGAGCAGCATGTCTGCGAGCAGATCGAACGCTTGCGGCAGAGCAGTGTCCACGACCTTGAGCGTGAAGCCGGTCAGTTCGTGCGACGTGTAAGCATCGAAATGGCCGCCGAGCCGATCAGATTCGACGGCGATGTCATAGGCCGTGCGCCGCTCTGTCCCTTTGAAGACTGTATGCTCAATGAAATGGCAGATGCCGTTGAGTTTGGCGGGTTCGTGGCGCGAGCCGCGCCGCACCCAGATGCCTAGTGTGACCGAGCGCAGGCTCGGCATGAATTCAGTCAAGATCGTCGCGCCGTTGGCGAGTCTGGTTGAACAAATCTGTTCGGTCATTACCTCTGAAATGTGCTGAAATCTGGAAAATTCCGGCCCGGTCGGTAAGCATTTTTGCAGCACCCTGCATCGTAGCATGTGCCCAGACCGCGAGCAAACGACCGACGGCGCGACTTAAAAGCTTGCTTGACACTGTTCCAGCATTAGTTAGAAAATGGCACTCTTCGCTCAGGCGAGCCATGCAAAGGCAATGTCACACAAGCAGCGTTAAGGTTGCGGAGTGCAAACAACTTCGCACCGACTCTGGCCGCGAACCGGAGGGCAACTGACAGGGAGATCGCTTGAGGGCGCGACCGCTCGTGCGTGAGAAATTTCCGCACGGCACGCGCGCCGGGAGGTTTCGGCGCTATGAGATCAATTCTACGGCGGGCAGGACTGACGCTCTTCGCTTTTACATTCGTGCTTGCAGTCGCAGGTCAATCGCAGACCTACGGCGCGGGCACGAGTCACCGGCTCGGCACGATTAGCGGCACCGTGCGCGATAGTCACGGGCAACCGCTTGCCGGCGCGCTCGTCCAACTCTTGCGCGACGGCGCAAAAGAGGTCGTCAAGCAGACGCGCAGCAACGCGGACGGTTCGTTCTCGACGCGCATCGCACCCGGTCGCTACGTCTTGAGCGCTATCGCCGATGGTTTCAGTGCCGTCACCTTCACCGCCGTTCAAGTCAACCCTTCAGACGAACTCATCTATCGCTTCAATCTAGTCCCGCTCGGTCAGGGGCGCACCGTGCCCGAACGACGCGCAGACCGCAACGATCCCAAGTGGCGTCTGCGCGCGGCGCAGGCTCATCGTTCGATCTTCCAAGCTGGCGAAGAAGACGACAGCACGGTTGCAGCAGTCGAGAATGCAATTGAGAGCGCCGCCGATGCGCAGGCCGAAGCGGCAGCGCAAGCCGCAGACCCACTGCTTTCGTCGCCTGACTACGAGCGCCGGCCCGTGCATGGGGTCGTCGAAACATTCGCCGCCACGTCGGCCAATCCGCGCGCGCCTGCTTACGTCGGCACAAACTTCGCCATCGCCGAGCGCGCGAGCGGCAATGTCGAGTTGATCTTTGCCGGCCAATTCGGCACGAACTCGCTGGCCCGTTTTGAGACGACCGGGCGCATGCACGTTAATGCCAAGCATCGCGTCAGCGCGACGCTCGGCGGTGCCAGCCTGCCGCTTCTCTTCAAGCAATTGGACGAGCCGCGCACGCTCAATCAAGTCTCTGTGCGCGCGGTTGACGAGTGGGTCGTGCGCGACGGCGTGGTGGTTGTGCTCGGGCTTGATTATTCGCGCTTCCTCGGCTCGAAGGGGAGCGGCGCGCTCAGCCCGCGCCTCGGTTTTGAGTTTGCCGCCAACGGGCGCACGCGCCTGCGCTTCGGCTACACGCCCGGAGATAATTCAGCCGGCGCGCAATCGGTCGCCAATGTCTCTGAAGACGAGCCAGTGGTCTTTCCAGAGATGAGCGAGCAGGCGGTCGCGTTCGTGGATGGGCGCGCGGTGACGGAGCGTAATCAACGGCTAGAGTTCGGCGTCGAGCGCGTGCTGGATAACAGATCGAGCGTCGAGGCGACCGCCTTCTTCGACACGACTGACGGGCGCGGCGTCGGCTTGATGAGCGTGCCGCTCAACTCGTTTAGCGATCAGCAGGGCGCGACCTTGTTGCGCGTCGCCAATCAACAGGGTGGGGGGCGCGGCTTGCGCGTCGTCTATACGCGGCGACTGAGCAAGTTCTTGCGCGCTTCGGCCGGTTATGCGGTTGGGCGCGGGCAAGCGCTTGCGCCCGGCGCGGGGGGCGACAGCACAGCGCCCGATCAAATCTTCCACAACAGTCTCTTCCAGACGGCCGCCGCGCAACTTGATTCCGCCTTCGACACAGGCACGCGCATCCGCACCGTCTTGCGCTTCTCGCCGCGTGCTTCCGTGTTTGCGATTGATCCGTTCGCGGGCCGGCTCGCCGTCTTTGACCCCAGTTTGAGCATCCTCGTGACGCAGGACTTGCCGACCTTCGGCTTGCCCGTCCGCGCCGAAGCGGTGCTCGACGCGCGCAACCTGCTCGACGCGCAGTGCGGCGTCGAAGAGGGCGACAAGCTGACCTTCATCAGCAGCACACACCGCTCTGTGCGCGGCGGCATCTCAGTCAGATTTTAAGAACGGTGGCAAGTGACAAGTGACGAGTGACGAGCAAAAGTAGTTTTCAACTCGTCACTCGTCACTGTTTTTGTCGTCCAAAATCTTGGAGATATACGAAAAATCGGATCGGGGTCGGTGTATTTTTCGGGCAAACTCGATGCTGGCAAGGCGCTGGCTATTGGAATCGGCGCAGAACACACGGACATGTTGAGGCGCTTGCAATGTGCAGCCGACGCGCATTCAATTCATGAGCGCGGCGGTTTAATTGGAACATCGTTTGCTTTTAATCTATCGGTTTAGCAAGGGGGCGCGAGGTTTAATGTCGTGAAAGGATCGGTGCTGACAACACGGACTTGGATGCTGCTGCTGGTGACGGCTCTGCTCGTCGCTGCCGGCGCGCTCAACTTCGCACAGCGCCTCACGCACAAGCCGCCCTTGACCGACGGCGTCGAGTGGAAACAGACGAAGGATGGCATCTACGCGCGTACGGTCGCGCCGGACGCGCCCGCGAGCCGCGCCGGTGTGTTGGGCCTGCAACCGGGCGATCATCTGATCGCCATCAGTCTTGACGAGATCAACTTCGAGCCGGTCGTCTCTTCAGCCGACGTGCAGATTTATCTCGAAGAGGCGCAGAAGGGCACGGGCCGTCTGGTCTATCGCATCGAGCGGCCGTCATTCCCCGCAGAGACGCGCTACTACGATATCTACATCTCAGACCTTAGCCCCATTCCGAATCGCACGACGCGCGACTACTACATCAACTTCATCGGCGTCGTCTATCTGCTCGTCGGTCTCTTCGTCCTGTTCAAACAAGGCGGGCGCGCGCCCTTCGTCCTGCACTTCACGACGCTCTGTCTCACGGCCTTCGTCTTCCATTTCTACAAGCCCATCGGCACATACGAAGACCTCGACAAGTCCATCGCGTTTTTAGACGATGCGGCCTACATCTTCTTCGCCGCGCTCTTTCTGCATTTCTGCGCCATCTATCCGACGCGCCGACAGCTATCTGAACAGAGGCGTTGGCTCGCCGTGCTGCTCTACGTGCCCGCGATCTGTCTGACCCTGTTGACGGCGCTCGCGGCTTACCAGAATGAGATCGGCTACGTCCTGCACGTACACATGCCGGCCATCTCGGATGAGTTTATCCGCAAACTCTACACGGCCGACCTCGCGCACTTGGTCGTCGCCTTGATCGCGGGCGCGGTCATTTTGATCCGGCGCTTCTGGCGCAGCAAGAACGCGGTCGTGCGGCAACAGTTGAAGTGGGTCGTGTGGGGATCAGTGTTGGCGATTGCGCCGTTCACGCTGCTCTACGCGGTCGGCTATCTGTTCGGCGATGTGAGCGCGGGCGTCTCTGCGGCCGACGCCGAGACGAAGCGTTGGCTGACGGACGCGGCCGTGCTGCCGCTCGTCTTGATCCCGCTCACGTTCGGCAATTCGGTCGTGCGCTACCGTTTGATGGATGTGGACATCGTCGTGCGCCGCGCGGCCGTCTATGCGCTGACGACGCTGGCCATTGCGCTCATGCTCGGCGCGGTCGTCTATGTGGCCGGCCTCTACGCGCTGGGCGGCGAGATGACGCCGGGCATCATCACCTTGCGCGTGATCGTCTCGGTGCTCGGCATGGCGGCGATTGTGATGAGCGCTGCGCCGCTCAAGAATTTCTTGCAAGTGCGCGTTGACCGGCTCTTTTACGGCGAGCGTTACGACATGCGGCAGGGCTTACTCGACTTTGGCCGCACGCTCTCCGCGACGACCGCGCTTGAGCCTTTGCTCGATGCGCTCGTCGGCCGTCTGCAACAGGTGCTCGGCGTCGCGCGCGTCGCTATCTTTATTGAAGACACGAACGCGCCGTCCGGTTATCGCGTCGCACGCGCTGTCGGACTTGGGCAACACGAGTTGCAAGTGCCGCCCGACTTCCGCGAGATGATCCGCGCACGCTCCGCCGCCACAGGCATCGTCCGCGCCGACGACATCGAACTGCCACTCGACTCAACGAGCGGCTATGTCCGCCGCACGCTGCACTACTACGTGCCTTGTGTCGTGCGCGGGCGCATGGTCGCGGTCATCGGCTTGGGCCGCTCGATGGGCGGCGAGTTGTTGTCGTCCGAAGACCTCGAAATTTTGCGCACCGTGTCGGGCTATGTCGCGGTCGCCATCGAGAACAGCCTGCTCTATCAGGAGCAGCACGAGCGCGCCGCCGAGCTTGAATCGTTGAAAGAGTTCAACGAATCAATCATCGAATCAATCAACGTCGGCTTGCTCGCAGTTGATCCAGAGGGGCGCATTACGGGTTGCAACAGCGCGCTCGAAGCGCTGCTCGGCGTCAGCCGCGATGAGGCCGTCAATCAACACGTCGCAGATTTATTCGCGGACGATTTTGCCGAGACCTTGCAACAAGTCTTGGGTCGCGCCGGCTGGGCACTCGCCGACGTGCGCCACATCTACAAACTGCATACGGCGACGCAACGCGGCCACTCGCTCATCCTCAACATCGCGTTCGCGCCTTTGCGCCGCACCGAAAGCGGCGAACACACGGGTGCGCTCGTCGTGCTTGAAGACGTGACGGCGCGCGTCCGGCTCGAAGAGCAGTTGCAACAGCGCGAGAAACTTTCGTCCATCGGGCTGTTGGCCGCAGGCGTCGCGCACGAGATCAACACGCCGCTCACGGGCGTCTCAAGCTACACGCAAATGCTGCTCAACATGCTTGCGGAGACCGATCCGAAACACGCGCTCTTGCAAAAGATCAGCCGGCAGACCGAACGCGCCACAGGCATCGTCAATAACCTGCTCAACTTCTCGCGCACCGGCAACGTCACAGAGTTCGGCGCGCTTGACTTGAACCGCGTGCTTGACGACACGCTGCAACTCTTAGAACCGCAACTGCGCCAGAGCCAGATCGAGATCGCGCGCGCTTACGACGCGACGCTCCCGCCCGCTTACGGCAACGGCGGCAAACTCCAACAGGTCTTCACCAACCTGCTCTTGAACGCACGCGACGCGCTGCCCGCAGGCGGGCGCATCACGCTCAAGACCGCGTGCGACGAAGACGGCATGCTCACCATCGAGATCGCCGACACAGGCATCGGCATCGCGCCTGAGAACGTCGCGCGCATCTACGATCCGTTCTTCACCACGAAGGGTGTCGGGCGCGGCACAGGTCTAGGGTTAGCCGTCAGCTACGGCATCGTGCAAGAGCACTCCGGTCACATCTCTGTCCACAGCGCACCGGGTCGCGGCACAACCTTCCGCATCACGCTCCCGACCGCACAGACACGCGCACGTCTCCAAGCCGCGAGCGACTAAGCGAAAAGAATTTTGTGCGCACAGCTTGCAAATTTGAAATCTCATATTTGCGATCATAAATATGCACGGCTTTCTCTCGTCCAACCTTTTTCTTTCGCGTGCTTGGTGCTAAGCTCTCGCGCGTTCCAGTTCTGACAATCGAGCGGCAGGTCGAATCGGCATGACTCACAGTCGCAGACTCTTCGGGCGCGGCGTTAGGTGCGCGCTTCTGTGTGCGTGTGCGGTGTTGTGTTTGCTAGTTGTGTTCACGGTGCAAGCCGGATCAGGCGCTGCCGAAACGGCGACGACGCAACCGGCGAACTTGATGTTGCAACTGCGTTCGTTTGCGGCGGGCGCGACGGCGCGACTTGAGATCGAGCCGACGACGACGGGCGGGCGCGTGCGTCTGACCGCGACGAATCTGCCGCCACCGAACAAACTCGCGCCCAACGCGCGCGTCTATCTCGTCTGGGCCACGGGCGGGCGCATCCTGCGGCTCGGCGAGTTGCGCCGCGACGCGCGCGGCAATGCTGCGCTTGAGTTCGCACACCCCACCTCGTTTCAACGCTACAGCCTGATCGTCACGGCTGAAGAGCATGCGCAGACAGATCATCCGGGTGGCGCGCCCGTCTTCTCCACGCGCGCGGGCGAAGTCCACGCGCTCTTCGCCACGTCGTCCGTGCGCCCGCGCACCGACGATAGAGACGCGCATGTGAATGTCACACGCCCGGTCGTCCGTGCCCGCCGTGTGACAAGCGTTGCTGCAAACGGAGACTTCTACGCGAGCATTGACGAGGCGTTGAGGAGTGCCACGAACGCGCGCGACATAACGCTCGTCGGCACACGCCGCGCCACACGGCACGCACGCGGGCAAGCGCGCGTCGGTGCGACCGACGGCATGGCTTACGTGCGCGCACTCTTTCAACGTGTGCCGCCGCCCGCACGCTTCGGCGCGAATCGCTACGTCCTTTGGGCCACGACGCCCGAAGGTCGCTCGCACTATCTCGGCAGCTTGCCCCGACGCGGCTTGAACAACACAAACACCTACGTCCGCGCCACCGGCGTGGACGCCGCACAATTCGATCTACTCGTCACGGCCGAGCGCGGCCGGCGCGTACGTGGCACACGTCGCGTGTTGGCCACCGTCAAAGCGCAGCGCGTCTATCAACGACCGCGCCGCGTCGGTCGTTGAATCAACCCGCGCGCCCGCTTTTGATCTATTCACCCTTTACCATTTACCATGCACCCTTGACTCGCATCTAACAGGCTTATGGCGAAGAAGGGTTCAGTCCTCGTCGTGGACGACGAGGAGATCATGCGCGACGTATTGGAGACGCTGCTCTCGGCGGAAGGCTATCGTGTCGATCTCGCCAAGACCGGCGAAGAGGGCCTCGAAGCTTACGGCCGCCGCGCCTACGACGTGACGCTGCTCGACGTCTCGATGCCCGGCATCGGCGGCCTGCGCGCGTTAGAAGAGTTGTTGAAGTTGGATGAGGACGCGGTCGTGTTGATGATCACGGCTTACGCGACCTTCGACACGGCCGTCGCTGCTTGGGAACGCGGCGCGTTTGGCATCATCCGCAAGCCGTTTCGGAACGAGCAGGTGGCGGCGACCGTCGCCGCCGGCATCAAGCGCCGACGCAAGGACGAAGAACGACAGACGCTCCGACGCGCCATGAGCCGCAGCCTCAAACGCGGCATCATCGGTCGTTCCGAGCGCATGCAGGCGATCTTTCAACTCATAGATCAAGTCGCGCCTGCGCGCTCGACCGTTTTGATCACAGGCGAATCGGGCACGGGCAAAGAGGTCGTCGCGCGCATGATCCACGAGCAGAGTCCGCGCGCCGCCAAGCAGTTCATTCCCGTCAACTCTTCAAACATCCCTTCGGGTTTGCTTGAATCCGAACTCTTCGGCCACACGCGCGGTGCCTTCACCGGCGCGGTCGCGGCGAAGAAGGGCATGTTTGAAGTCGCGGACGGCGGCTCGATCTTTCTCGACGAGATCGGCGACATCCCGCCTGAGACGCAGGCGCGGCTGCTGCGCGTCATTCAAGAACGCGAGTTCACGCCCTTGGGCGACACCACGCCGCGTCGTGTGGACGTGCGCATCATCGCCGCCACCAACATCGATCTCAAAGAGGCCGTGCGACAGGGCACGTTCCGCGAAGATTTGTATTACCGGCTCGCCGTCGTGCCGATTGAACTGCCGCCTCTGCGTGAACGACGCGAAGACGTACTGCCGCTCGCGCAGCACTTCATCCGCAAGTACAACGACGAAAACGCGCGCCACGTCTCCGAGCAACTCGCGCCCGACGTGCTCGCGCTCATGGAAGCTTATACGTGGCCGGGCAACGTGCGCGAACTTGAGAACGTCATCGAGCGCGCCGTCGTCATCGCGCCCGGCACGGAGATCACCTGTCAGTGTCTGCCGACCGAAATCTGCGATCCGCGTCACGCGCTCGGCGCGAGCAGTAGCCCCAACGCCGCCGCGATTGACGTCGCACACGGGATAGACTTCTACGACGAAGTCCGCCGCTTCGAGATCGACCTCATCCGCCGCGCCCTCGAACAAACCGGCGGCCATCAATCACGCGCTGCCCGTCTGCTCGGCATGAACGCGACCACGCTCAACTCGAAGATCAAGACCTATAACATTCAACTACGCTCGTGAACTGAGTGCTTTATGCTTCAAGGAATGAAGACTCACTTCCCGGTTGCTCCGGCAGTGCTTCCGTCGGAGATGGCGCAGTTAGTCGCTCGTCTTGCTCAGACATGGGCAGAGCATCCGAGCCGGCCTAAGCCACAGCCAGATGTGCTTAGTCGCTGGGATGAGTTAATCGAGAGTTGGGTAGGAGATGTATCGCTTCCCCTTTATGTTCGTAAGCATAAGGACAATCGAGGGACTGAGCTAATACATCCCGCCGCTCGTACACTCGTTCCGACCGACAATAGTCCTGCACAGTGGGCATTCGCATTGGCAGTTCTGGGTGAAACTCCTACGCTTGCTGAGGTTCGTGATCTAATCACAGCGGACGCTATTCCGGTCGCAATGATTTTTAAACGTATTGAGAAAGAGACAGCGCGATTCAAGTGCACGTTGAAGCAAGTTGTCAATCCGAACGACGCAGGCTGGAAGGTCGCGCATGTGGAAGGGGTGGGACTTTACCGCAATAGTTCGCTCGTCGATCTCAGCATGACACTATTACAGCAACACTTTCGGTGGCTGATGAATCCACGAAATATGTTCGTCGTTCCAACCAAATACGCTGGCTTGGGAGAGTTGCCGGAATTCTGCGATGCAATGCGAACACTTATACAGTCAGCTTAACAGTCATCGCTCATAATTTCACCACCAACCAAGCAGCTTCCACCAAGCGAGACCAAAGCCGGCCCAGATCAAAATGTTCGGCACGGAGGCAACGAGGCCGAGCCACCACCATGTGCGTTGCTTGACATAGCCTGCGCCGAAGTAGATGGGTGCGGGCGTCGTGCCGTAGTGCGTGAGCGAGGCGCTGAGGTTGGAGTAATAGGCGAGCGCGAGGACGGCGAGCGCTGGCGGCGCACCGGCAGCGATGATGACGACAAGGAAGGGCGTGTACATGGCGGTCGCGTGCGCCGTGATGCTGGCGAAGCCGTAGTGCGCGTAGAAATAGATGAGCAAGAGGATGGCGAGCGCAAGCCACCAATGCCAACCGGCGGTGAAACCTGCGGCCGCTTCGGCGAAGCGTTTGGTGATGCCGGTCTCGCCCAAAGCTTCGGCCATGCGCACGAGACCCCCGTACCAGATGAACACATCCCAAGCAGCGCGCTCGCTGAGCGCATCCGTCCAATCGAGTACGCCCGTCAGGAGCAACACGCTGACGCCCACGAGCGCGACCACTGCGTAGTGCATGTTGCGCAGGAACTCGAACGCAACGAAGCGCGTCGCAGGTAGCACCGGAGCCATCCAAAGGAGCGCGACGAGCGCGAAGACCGCGAGCATGATCTTCTCTTGCCGACTTGCCGGCCCCATCTGTTGCAACTCGGCGGTGGCAAACTCGGCCGCCGCAGGCGTGTGTCTAATCTCCGGCGGATAGAGCCGAAACAAAAGCTGCGGCACGACGACGAGCGAGATGAGCGCGGGCACGATTGCGCCGAGCAGCCAACGACCGTAAGTCAGCTCGACGCCTGTCACCTGCTTGGCAAACTTCGCGATCAGAGGATTCGACGCTTGCCCCGTCAAAAACATCGCGCAGATGATCACCTCGCATTGGTAGCAGACCACCATCAGGAACGAGCCGAGTTTGCGCGCTGTTGCGCCGGGCCGCGAATCGTAAGTTTCAGCGATTGATTTGGCGACGGGAAAGATGATGCCGCCGGAGCGCGCGCCGGTGGAAGGAATGACGGCGGCGAGCAGCATGTCTGCGCCGACGAGCGCGTAAGCCAAGCCGAGCGAGCGCCGGCCGATGGCGCGGATAAACAGGAGCGCGATGCGCCGCCCAAGCCCTGTCTTGATCATGCCGCGCGAGATGAAGAACGCGGCCAGCACGAGCCAGACAATCGGATCGGCATAACCGCGCAAAGCTTGATCAACCGGCAGCGCGCCCGTCAGCGCCACTGCCACGACGCCCAACAGCACGACCGCGCCGCTCGCAATGGGCCGCACGATTGAGCCGACAATCGTGGCCACGAAGATCGCCAGCAGCCGCCAAGACTGCGGCGTGATCCCTTCGGGGCGCGGCAAGAGCAGCACGACGAACGCAGCCGCTAACACGACCGCCCACTTGAGCATAGTCATGCGCCGTCGGCTTTGGCTCACGACGCCGTCGGCCGCCTGCGCGTCCGCCTGCGGGTTGACTCTCTCTTTCATTCGGTTTGTGTCGGCGTTGAAACGCAGCCGACTTGCGTCGCCCTCATGCGCTTGTGATCAAAGCGGTAGTATAGTAACACCTCGTCAGATGCATTTGAGCCGCACCGTCGTTAATTCGTTAGCGCATCAGAAAGACCTGAACCTACACGAGAGCTTATGAACCTGAGCGTCAAAATAAGTTTGGCTGCGGCGGGCCTGTTTCTATTAACGGGCATGCTGCTGGGTGTGGTGAAGTATCGCGCGATTATGCGGCGCGCCGAACATCGCGCGCCCGTCTATATTGACATCGCGCACCGTGCGTCGTTCCTCTACAGCTTCGCCGCGCTCGTCATCGCGCGCTTGCTCGAATTCAGCCCCTACTCACAGACGGTGCAACTCGTCGCCGCCATCGTGCCGCTCGTCTTCTTCGCTCTGACGATTGTGGGCTACACGACAACGGGCCTGCGCGACGACACGGACAACATGTTCCGCGCGCGCAACTTCATCACGACTTGGTTCATGTACCTGCTCATTGCCGGCGAGGTCGGCGGCCTGAGCGTCATCCTCTGGGGCTTCATCACGACACAATTTATGAAGGGCTGAGGGCTGAATAAAAGTGGATGCGTAAATGATTTCTTATTCAGCCCTTTCTTATGGAGCGCATCGTCTTTCTCGAACGCAGCACGCTCGTCGCCGACATCCGGCGGCCTGCTTTCGCGCACACGTGGCAAGATTATGCAGCAACGCGGCCTGAGCAAGTGGTCGAACGTCTGCGCGGGGCGACCATCGCGATCATAAACAAACTGCCGTTGCGCGAGCCGGAACTGGCGCAGTTGCCGGAACTGAAATTGATCGCGGTCGCGGCGACCGGCGTGGACATGATCGATCTCGCCGCTTGTCGCCAACGCAACATCGCGGTCACGAACGTGCGCGGCTACGCCGTCCACACGCTGCCCGAACACGTCTTGATGTTGATGTTCGCACTCCGGCGCAACCTCATCGGCTATCGCGCGGACGTGCAAGCGGGCGCGTGGCAAAGCGCGCCGCAGTTCTGTCTGCACACGCGCACGATCAACGATCTGCACGCGAGCACGCTCGGCGTCGTCGGCTACGGCACGTTGGGGCGCGCGGTCGCGCAACTCGCGCGCGCCATCGGCATGAACGTGCTCATCGCCGAACGCAAAGGCGCGAAAGTTGTACGCGCGGGCCGCACGCCGTTCGCTGAAGTCTTGCGCACGAGCGACATCATCACGCTGCATGCGCCGCTCAACGAAGCGTCGCGCCACCTCGTCGGCGCGGCCGAATTTAAGCAGATGAAAACTTCTGCGCTGCTGATTAACTGCGGGCGCGGCGGATTGGTGGATGAGGCGGCGTTAATTGAAGCTCTGCGCGCGGGCGAGATTGCGGGCGCGGGTATTGATGTCTTAAGCCGCGAGCCGCCGCGCGACGGCAACGCGCTGCTCGAACTTGATCTGCCCAACCTGATCGTCACGCCCCACGTCGCTTGGGCCAGCCGCCAAGCGATGCAGACGCTCGCCGATCAACTCATTGATAACATCGAAGCGTTCGTCAAAAAACAGTGACAAGTGACGAGTTAAGACAAGTTGTTTTTGCTTGTCACTTGTCACTCGTCACTTGTCACTGCTTTATTGCTGTTCGTGCTCTGCGGTGTAGAGGCGCAGGATCTCTTGGCCCTGACGGGAGCGCGGGTCAATGGTGCGCAAGTGTTTGCGCCCCTGCATCTCCCAGATGGCGGTGACTTGGCCGTCCTTCTCGACGGCGTGATATGTGATCTCTTCGGTCTGCGCTTGCTCCGGTGCCGCGGCTGCGCCCGTCGCTTCGCCGCTCGCGTTCGCACTCGCCTCCAGCGCGTTCTCGTTCTCTGCCATAACGTCCCTCTCTCAACTCTGATTTAGTTTGTTTGAATGGCGCAGAATTGTGGCACAGCCGCGCGGCACGTGTCCAATACAGTAGGCGGAAAGCAGTAGGCAGTAGGCAGTGAAGACAGAAACCAATAGCGTTTTAAGTTTGAATATCTTTTGCTGTTACTGCCTTCTGCCTACTGTTCTTACTCGTCCAGTCGGCGCACGAGGTTGACATATTCGCCGCGTTCAAAACCTTGGGCGCGGAAGTAGTCAACGAGATCGCCGTCATTCCAGTTGACCATCGTGTTGGCGACTGCGACACCGGCGCGGCGGAAGCTCGTGAAGAGATCGCGCAGCAACATTTGACTGATGCCGCGCCCTTGATAGTTTGGGTCAACGCCGATCACTTCGAGCCAGCCGGCCAACTCGGACGCAAACTCCCAACCGCGCACGTCGCCCAGCACGAAGCCGACGACGTGATTGCGATGCTCGGCGACGAGGCATGTGTCGGGCGCGCGTTTGATGTAGGCGTCGCATTGCGACTCGAAGTAGGCGGCGTGCGGCCGGCCCGTAATCTTCTCGTCAAGGCGCAACACTTGGTCTATGTCGCGCACGGTCATCTTGCGCACCGTGATCTCTTTCATACGTCTGATCCTGTGCGCCCGGTGCGCGCGCCGGCCGCGCAAGAGACGCATGCCGACTTTGCGCACGAGGTGCGGTTTGAGTGAACGGCTGATGATGTTGCGATAGGAGTCGTGCCCGGAGACGGAATCGAAGAGCGCGTCGTACATCACGGGGTCGGTCTTGCCGATGTCAATCAATGGATCGAGAAAGACGCGCGCGCTCATGAGCATCAAGCGCCGCACGAGCACGCCGTAAGTATGATCGCCCAACAGGTCGGCGCACGATTTGCGATAGTGCGTGAACGCGCGGCGCGAGACGCCGTGTGCGAGCATCGCATCGGCGGCGCGCAGGCCCGTGACGAGCGCGGTGTTGATGCCTTTGCCTTTGAAGGGGCGCAGCCAGCCGGTCGCATCGCCGACGAGCGCGTAACGATGACCGTAAGGCGCGTGCGCGGGCGCGCTAGGGAAGCGACCTTCGTAGTAGTTGATCACCGTCGGATCAAACGGCGGCAAGAGTTTTTGCACGGCGGGCAGTTGGAGAAAGTCGTCGAGGTCTGTGGACGTGACGCGCGCGCCCGCGATGTTGACGAGGATGTGATCGCCTTTGGGCGTGACCGCGCCGAACTCTATGCGCGGGCAGGCGCGCGGCAACAAGAAGGCGTGGACGATGTGGCCGAGTCTCTCTGTCTGAAAGCGCGCGGGCGCGGGCAGCGTCGTCAGATAACTCTGCAACCATTTAGCGGGGCGGCGAAAACCGCGCCGGCCATCTCTGTTCGTCACCTCTTCAAAGACCGACAGCATCGCTTCGTCAAGCCCGAACGCGCCGACGACCACATCCGCGCGCACGTACTCCGACTCGCTATAGACGCGCACCTCATCCAAGCCATCCGCGCGGATGAACTCGATGCCCGTCACGCGCGAGTCAATCACTTGCGCGCCAAGCTCGCGCGCGTGATCGAGCAGGAAGCGATCAAAGTGTGCGCGCTCGACGGCGTAAGTGGCATGGCCGCGGCCGGGCATCGCCGCAGTTGCGCCGTGACCCGTCAGCAACAGATTCTCGCGTGTGCCGTGCAAGCGATAACCGAAAATCTGCCGCTTGATCAGACTCGACGGCAAACGCACGTCCAACTCGTCCGTCAGCACTTCTTCAATCGGCGGCGAGAGCACGCCGACGCATTGATTGGCATGGACGTTGAAATTCTTGCCTTCAAAGACGAGCACGCGCAAACGAAGCCCGCGCGCGTCCGCGCCGCGCAGCAGGCGGATCGCACAGGCCGCGCCGCCGGGGCCGCCGCCGATGATGACGACCGTTGAACCGTCGTGTAAGCGGCAATCATGCACAGTGGCTCGCTCCCGTGTGTGTGCGGCAACAGAAACCTTCTGACCGGTAGCGCTATTTTAGCGCGAGTGTGCGAGACCCGGCACGACAATTTAACGTTTTGCCATTGACATTTTTCCGCGCTCCTTTTACGTTCCGAGCCACACAAGGCTTATTCGGCTTGACGATTGATCCGGCGTCAACGGGCATCGTCACGTAGCGTGTCAACTTCTTCCGCGGCAACATCACGAACAGCAACAAGCTGACGCTCGGCAACGGCGGCGCAACGGTCGGCGTGCTCCAGTACGGACTGACGGGCGGAACTAACACCGCGGGCAACTTCGACGTTGCGCCCGTCTTCAACATCGGCACCGGCGGGCAGACCGTTCTCTACGCGCAGGAGCCGACGCCGCGCACAACGAGCGTCGAAATCCCGCCGTCGAGAACCATCAACAACGCCACCATCAACAACACCAACGGCGTCGTCATCGCGGGCGGCGACCTGACGCTCAACGGCACACTCACCTTCACGGTGGGCAACGTGACGACGAACGCCAACACGGTCATCATCGGCGGGACGGGCACGGTCAGCCGCACGAGCGGCCACGTCATCGGCAATTTGAAGAAGATTTACCCCGCCGCGGCCAGCAAGACCTTTAAGGTGGGCACGGCCAACGGCTTCTCGCCCGTCACCGTCAACATCACGTCGGCGACCTTCCCCACCGACTTCACCGTCAAGGCCGTGCAGGGCCAACTGCCGCAAATCTCCGGCGCGAACGCGCTGCAAAGATACTGGACGCTGTCGCCAAACATCAGCGGCATCGTCGCCAACCTGACGTTCAACTACCTTGCGACCGATGTGGTCGGCACAGCGGCCAACTACGACTTTTACAAGAACAACGGCGGCACGTTGACACAGGTCGCGCCTAGTGCGCCGCCGACAATCACACAAGCCACCGTCAACGGCGTCTCATCTTTCTCCGATTGGACGCTCGCCGAAGGACACGGACGACAACGCGACCGACTTCCTGTTCGTGGACACAAATGGCACGCCGACCGGCGCAGGTCAACGGCTCGGTGCACCGGGGCCGGAAAACCTGTCGAGTCCAGTCCAACGCAACTCCACGATCAAAACCAGTTTGATCGATCCGGGCTGTTCCGGCAGCGGGTCTGTAGACGGATTGGGACATCCAAGCGGTCTTCAGCCCAACGCCTGCGCCCGCCAACGCGACACCACATCCGGTTCAGGCAGTACCTCGACCTTCGGCACGCTCTCGATCCGGCGCAAGTTCACCAACACCACCGGGCTGTCGGTGACGCGCTTGCGCTTTCGCATCGTGGACATCACGACGTTCCCCGCGCCGTCGGGCACAGCCGATTTGCGCCCGATCACCTCTGCGACCTATACGGCGAACTTGGTGGGCGGCGGCACGGTTCAAGTCTTGGGGTTGACGCTTGAGCAGCCACCGAGTCAACTGAACGGCGGCGGCTTCAACTCGTCAATGTCGGCCGACACGATCACGCTCGGCACGTCGCTCGGCGCAGGCAACTCGATCAACATCCACTTCCTGTTGGGCGTGCAGCAGTCCGGCTCGTATCGCTTCTTCATCAACGTCGAAGCGTTGCCGAATCCGGGCGCAGGCGGCCCCTTCATTCGCAAAGGCAGCACCAAGTTAACTACGCCGACGCCGGATAAATTCTGACCGGCGAAGCGACCCTGCGAACTGACAAAGTCCCGACCAGCATAAGCATGTTGGTCGGGACTTTCGTTACAGACGTGCGAAACGTGTGTAAGCTATGGCTGCAACGGGCGCAAGGAGAGCGCGAACTCGACGGCGCGGCGTGGGCTGACGACGCCCCAGCCTTGCCGGTCAATCTCGACGCCCGGCAGACGGTCGGCCGTGTCTATCAAGATGCGTTTGACTTGCTGCGGCGTGAGGTGCGGATTGGCTTCGAGCATGCAGGCGATGATCGAGGAGACGATGGGCGCGGCGAACGATGTGCCGTCCACATACTTGTAATGTTCGCTAATCACGTCGCCCTCGCGCAGCTTGACGGTGATGAGATGACGCAGAAGCGGGATCGGCATGTCGCGCGCATCCGCCAGATCGCGATCAGTCTTAGCATGCTGCGCGATCAGTTCGCGCAGTTCGTTGTCGGGCGCGCGGTCGAGCGTGGCGTAGAGTTCGGCTTCGGCGGCGGTGGGTGTGTGCGGTAGGATCGGCGCGGGCACCCAGATGCCGGGCGCGATCACTTCGGGTTTTTGCAGACCGTCGAACGTCGGCCCGTAAGACGAGCGATACATGCCACGGCGCGCGCGGTCGAGTGAGTTCTGATCGTCAAGCCCGCCGACCGAGATAGACGCGGGCGAACTCGCGGGCGGCAAGACCGGATGCCCCGGCTCAAGGCCAGCGTTGCCGACCGCGCAGACCACGATCAGACCTTCGCGCACCGCGCGCTCAACCGTCCGGCAGAGTGCGTTGTCGAGATAAGACGATTGCTCGTCGCCGCCGGCAGAGATGTTGACAATGCGTATGTCGTATTCGGCGCGATGTTTTAAGACCCACTCAAGCCCGCGCCTGATCTTCTGCTCGGAGATGCGCCCGCTCTTGGCGAGCTTGACGAGCACGACCTGCGCATCGGACGCGATGCCGCGATAGAAACCTTGCGACAGCGTGCCGTTGCCGGCCGCGACGACCGAAGTCATCATGCCGTGCCAACTCGCCACGCTCGGCTCGTCGAGCGTCGTCGTGTCGTTTCTGATGATCGAGTGATAAGCGCGGATGCGGTTCTGTGGTTGCGTGAGATCGGGATGCGCGTAGAAGCCTGAATCGAGAAAGGCGATGGTCACGCCGCGCCCCGTAAAGCGCGGGTCTGCGCCGAGCCGCAAAGGTGTGGGCAGCACGCCCCCGTCCTGCTCAAAGACGGCCGCGTCTTGACGCAACTGCACGAGCGCGCGTTGAAACAGATTCACGCAGCGCGGGCAGAGCGTTGAGACGAGTGCACCGGGCGGCGCATTCGCCGCCACGATGCCGCGCAACTCCTCCGGCAGATCATTAAACGAGACGAGTCCGTCCGCCGCTTCGCGTCCGCAGACAGGGCAGGCGGGTTTACCAGCCGGCACATCCGTGTGCTGCACTGTTGGCTCAATCGAGATAGTTTCTGACATGGGGGCCTCGCAAGCCGAGACGGGCGGCCGGTTGACGTATGGAGGAGCAAAAGTTTTCGCGCCGGACGCGCTGTCAAGGCCGCTCGTCAGTTGTTCTAACGAGCGCCAACAATAACACAAAGCGGGCGCGTTGAAGGAATCGAGCAGCCGCGCGGCTCACTGTGGCTCAATCATCCACAGCAGCACGGATTTTTTGTCGCTGCTTCTGGTCGCAAGCAAGCGCGGGTCGGTTGGACTGAACACGCCGGGGCCGCGCGCCTCTGTGAGCAGCGCGAGCAGCGTGCCGTCGGCTGCGCGCCAGAGTTTGACCTTCTGTTTCTGCTTCAGAAACACGCGCCCGTCGGCGCTGAAGACGAAAGGCTCGCAGTCGTTGTCGCCGCAGAGCCAATCATTCGTGCAGCCGCCGTAAGGCAGCTTGGTGAGGATGCGGCCCGTACGTGCATCGAGCAGGCGCGCATTACTGCCGTAGCCCATCGCCACAATGCGCGCGCCATCGGGACTCCAGAAGAAACCGCCGAGACCTGCGGGCGTGTGCTCAACGTCCCAAAGTTTCTGTCCGGTCGTCGTATCCCACAAACTGATCGTAAACGGTGCCGTGGTGTACGTCAGCAGCACGCGCCCGTCGGGACTGAATGAGAGTGCCGCGCCGACACCTTTAAGCGCGCGTGCCGTGTCGCCCGTCGCTGCGTCGAGCAACTCAACGCCGTCGGGCGTCTTACGCACGATGAAGCGTCTGTCTGGACTGAGCAGCAGATCATAGACAGGCTTCGGCTCAAACGCCGTCACATCCATTTGCAGCGTGGCCTGAAGCGCGCCAGTCGTCGCGTCCCAGATTTTGGGCGGTTGCTCGATGCTGTAAGTGACGACCGCGCGCCCATCGGCCGCGAACGTGCCGAACGTGAAGCTGAAATCCAAGTTCTTAGTCGTGAATAGAGCTTTGAAGGGCGAGTTGGTCAACTTCTGCCGCAGCTTGTTCTGCGCGAGCGTCGCGCGCAGGCTTCCGGTCTCCGCATCCCACACACGCGCAGCACCGTCGTCGCACGTCGTCAACAACATGCGACTATCAGGACTCCATTCGACCGTGATGACGTTACCGCGATGACCTTCGAGCGTGGCTCGTAACCGGCCCGTGTCCGCATCCCAGATTTGTGTCTCGCCGAAATCCTCAAACGAGCGCCGACTGTATGTGGCGAGCCTGCGGCCATCGGGACTCCAGAAGACCTGTGGGTTGGTATGACGACCGGCGCGCACGTGCAGCACAACTTGCCCCGCGCCATCACGCACGCGCCACAGGCGCACCGTGCCATCCGCGCTCGAGGTGGCGAGCGTCGCACCGTCGGGGCTGAACGTGAGCGTACCGATGCTCTTGATGTGCCCGCGCAAGATGGTTTGCAGGCGCGCTGGATCGTTGGCGCGCACAACGGCACACGGCCAGATTGCGCAGATGAGCGCGAGCATTAAGTAACGTTGAGCGCACCTCTTGAGCGTGCATTGAGAGATGTCAGCGCAAAGGTTCATCGGCTCTGCTCCTTACGACGCATCGGCGGCGCTGTTAGAGATAGAGTGCAAGCATAAGCAAAGCTGACGACTGTTGCGCCGCATGTGTGACACTTCCTTGATTGTCACAGCGAGCCGAACGCCGCGCAGACTTCATCATTCGCTTCACCGTCTGTTGACCGCGCGCCGATCATTGCTCTCTCCATCGGCTTGCTTGGTTTTCGGTTGTGCTTCGTGCACAGTTGCGTGTAAGTTAAGGCAAACAATTTCATGGGTGGGCACAGAGAAAGATGGACGAGCGTGTGACGGTGTTGGCGCGCGTGCATGCGCGGGTGGGCAGAGAGGCAGAGGTGCGGGGCTTGTTGCTCACGCTGGTCGCGCCGTCGCGCGCCGAGGCGGGTTGCATCAATTATGACCTGCATCAATCGGCGGACGACCCGACCGAGTTTATGTTCTACGAAAACTGGACGCGCCGCGCCGCGCTCGACGCGCACCTCGACATGCCATACTTAAACGAGTTCGATGCGCTCGCAGAAGAACTGCTGGCTGAACCCGTCGAAATAACTTTCTGGCAGATGATCAGCGCAGCTTCAATAGAGAAAGCGACAAACCCCAATGGCTGAACAAGAGCAACCGACCGTAGCCGACATCTTCCGCCGCGCACAGGCGATCAGACGCGAGCGGCCCGACATAACGCTCAAAGATTTACGCGCGCAACTTGTGCGCGAGTATCGCGGTGCAGCGATGCCGCCGCTCGACCGTTTGGCAATCCCGGAACAGGACGCGCGCGCGCCCGAAGAGGATTGGTCGGCCGGTCTCTCGATCATCCGGCGCGGCATACAGAACGAAGACTGGGCGGAGATCGCCGCCGGTATCGCGCTCAGTCTCGAACAGACCGAACGCTACGAACGCGAGCGCGGGCCTCTCGGCGGGACGGACGACGACTGGCACGACCGCTCGGTCGGCATCCGCAGCCAGACCGAGAAGGGCGTCGGCAAGTGGATGCCGGAAGAATTGCTGCGACTAGCGGAGCGGGCGGGGAAAAAGAGTGAGCAGTAAAAGACAGACTTGTTCTGCTGCTTACTGCTCACTGCTCACTATCCTGTGGAGGTTTTCAACGTGAGTTTTCTAAGTGGGCTGTTCAACGATCCTGATTATCAAAAAGAGGAGCCGCGCCCGGCTGAGACGGTTGAAGGCGAGGACGTGATCATCAGCCCGGACACGCGCCGACAGAGTCGTGTGCCGCCCGGTCAGACGCGCACGCGCAAGTGGCCCGTGCTTGATGCACACGGCACGCCGGAGATCGATCTGGCGACGTGGCGCTTTGAAGTCGAAGGCTTGGTTGAGCGGCCGCAAGCGTGGTCGCTTGATGAGTTTTTGCAGTTGCCATCAGTCAAAGTCTATGCGGACTTTCATTGCGTGACGCGCTGGTCGCGTTTGGACAACGTGTGGGGCGGCGTCGCCACGAGAGAATTTGCGCGCATCGTCGGCATCAAACCGGAAGCGAAGTTTGTGCTTGCGCTCGCTTACGATTACGGTTGGACGACCAACCTGCCCATCGAAAACTTCCTCGCCGAAGACTCGCTCATCGCTTGGTCGCACGACGGCAAACCGATCCCGCCTGAACACGGCGGGCCAGTTCGTTTGATCGTCCCGCAACTCTACGCTTGGAAGTCCGCCAAATGGATCAAGGGCCTGCGCTTCCTCGCCGCAGACCAAGCTGGCTACTGGGAAGAGGGCGGCTATCACATGCGCGGCAACCCTTGGAACGGACAGGATGGGGAACGCTTTCGCTGGCAAGGATAGGTTCAAAGTTTAAGGTTCAAGGTTGCAGGTTCAACGGCTAATATTCTTAGGGCCGGTTTGATGCTAAGCAAGGCTATGAACCTTGAACCTGCAACCTTGAACCTTAAACTTTTTTATGCTGCAACAACCCGCACCGCAGACGTTGAGCGAGGTCTTTGCGCGCATGCGCGCAGGGTTGCTCGGCGCTTTGCCGCACTTGATCACAGGTATCGTGGTCTTTGTGATCTTTTGGGTCGTGGCGCGGATCGGTGAAACTGTCATCGCGTATGCTGCGCCGCGTGTGCGCGCGGATACGGGCGTTGTGCTGCTGTTGTCGCGCGTCTATTACTACAGCGTTTTGATCTTCGGGTTGGTGACGGCGCTCGGCGCGGCGGGTTTGAACGTGAGCGCACTCGTTGCAGGCTTGGGGCTGACAGGCTTTGCGTTAGGTTTCGCGCTCAAGGACGTGCTGTCGAACCTGCTCTCAGGGATCATGCTGCTGCTCTATCGCCCATTCAATATCGGCGACCGGATCAGGATGGGCGAGTTCGAGGGCACGATCCAGACCATTCGCATGCGCGACACGCTCCTGCGCGCAGACGACGGCCACTTGATCATCATCCCGAACACGAAACTGATCACCGAAGTGGTCGTCAACTATTACGACCGTCAGCCACCCGCGAGTGACAAAGATGCGCGGCAGGTCTGACCTAAAGAATCGCTCTACCAGTTCACAGCTTCGCCGGAGAATAGGTAATGATCATCACAACTGAATACGTTGACAGCCCCGTGGACGATAGTCCGATGCGCATGTTTGTCGCGCAGCCAAAGGCTGAAGGCAAGTATCCCGGCATCCTGTGCTACTCAGACATCTTCCAGTTGACGGGGCCGATGCTGCGCGCGTGTGCGCGGCTCGCGGGCTACGGCTTCGTCTGCGCCGCGCCGGAGATTTATCACCGCATCGAGCCGCCCGGCTCAGCCATTCCATTTGACGACGATGGGCGCACGAGAGGCTTGGCCGACGCATCTAAAACTACGGTCGCACAGTTTGACCGTGACGCCCGCGCCGTGCTCGATTATTTGGCGGCGCATCCGCGCGTCAGTTCGGGCCGACTCGGCGTCATGGGCTTCTGCATCGGCGGGCATCTGGCCTTCCGCGCGGCGTTCAACCGGGACGTGCAAGCAACCGTCTGCTGCTACGGCACGGGCATACACAACGGTAAGCTTGGCCAAGACGAAGACGCAGGCTCGCGCGCCCGCGCCGCAGACATCAGCGGTGAACTACTGCTCGTCTGGGGCACATGCGATCCGCACATACCGGAAGATGCGCGCGCGCTGATCGAGACCGAGTTGCAACGCGCGGGCACGAAGTTTGCAGTCAAACTGTACGACGCCGAACACGCCTTCATGCGCGATGAAGGGGCGCGCTACGACCCTGAAGCGACCGATGAAGCGTGGGGCGAAATGGTCGGCCTCTTCCGACGGGTGTGGCAGTAAAGTATTGCAATGATCTTGCGTCTCCCACCCGTTCGTATGAGAGCGCAATGTTACTTATGAACAGAGGTGGGAAATATGAGTTACGAAAGTTTTGCTAATCGTTATCTCCGCTTGCTGCGGAACAGTAGCGCGCGACTGGCCTTGGTGCTGGTTGCGTTGCTCGCGGTCATGGGTTGCAGTCACGTGCGTTCGACTGCGACCGAGATCGCGCCTTCAACATCTGCGTTGACGACGGCGAGTGCGCCCGCGAACACGGGCGCGCAGACTTCTTATGCGGACGTAGTAGCGCGGGTTGCGCCTGCGGTCGTGACCGTGCGCGCCGAGCAGCGCGTACGTGCACCACAGCAGCATCCGTTCATTGACGATCCATTCTTCCGCCAATTCTTCGGCGACCGTATGCCGCGCGAGCAACAGCCGCCGCAGATCGAACATGTGCTTGGCTCCGGCGTCATCGTCACGCCCGACGGCTACATCCTGACGAATCATCACGTCGTTGACGGCGCGGAGAATATTAAAGTTGATCTCTCCGACCGGCGCACATTCGACGCGAAAGTGGTCGGCTCCGATCCGCCGAGCGATCTGGCCGTCTTGAAGATCAACGCGAGCAACCTGCCCGTCTTAACTTTGGGCGATTCCGACCGCGCGCGCGTCGGCGACGTGGTGCTCGCCATCGGCAATCCGCTCGGTCTCGATCAGACCGTGACCGCAGGCATCGTCAGCGCGAAGGGGCGCGCCACGGGCGTCGGCGACGGCAACTTTGAGGACTTCATTCAGACGGACGCGCCGATCAATCAAGGCAACTCCGGCGGCGCACTCATCAACACGAACGGCGAACTCGTCGGCATCAACTCGCAAATCCTCTCGACTTCAGGCGGCTCAATCGGCATCGGTTTTGCCATCCCGTCGAACATGGCGCGCGGTGTCATGGATCAGTTGATCAAGACGGGCAAGGTGCGGCGCGGGCAACTCGGCGTCGGTGTGCAGACCGTGACTTCGGACATCGCGCAGACGCTCGACATGAAGAACGTGCAGGGCGTCATCGTCAGTTCGGTTGTGCCGGGCAGCGCGGGCGAACGCGCTGGACTCAAACAGGGCGACGTGATCACTGCGCTCAACGGTCAGCCCGTGAACGACAGCAACTCTCTGCGCAACCGCGTCGCCAGCGCGCCGCCGGGATCGGACGTGACGTTGAACATCGTGCGCGATGGCCGCGAGCAGCAGGTTAAGGCCACGCTTGGCGAGTTCAAACCGCCGACGCCGCGCGATGAAGAGGCCGCGGCCGGCGACGGCGCAGGCAACTCGAACGGCATGAGCAACGGCAAACTCGGCCTGCGCGTCGAGCCATTGACGCCGGACATCGCGCAGCAACTCGGTCTGCCCGCGAACCGGCAGGGCGTCGTCGTCGCAGACGTTGACCCGACCGGCCCGGCCGCCGACGCAGGGCTAGAACGCGGCGACGTGATCGAGCAAGTCAACCGCGTGCCCGTGCATGCGACCGCCGACGTGACCTCTGCGGTGGCGCGTTCCGGCGCGCGCCCCGTCCTGCTCCTCGTCACGCGCGTCTCACGCGGGCAAGCCAACACGATCTTCGTGACCGTGCGCCCGCGCGCCTAATAGGCGCAAACATAGTATTGAAACCAAGGCGCGGTGATAAGTACGCACTTGTCACCGCGCCTCAATTTTTATGTGCAGCTAATCTCTCTTGTCGTCGCACTCACGTGCTGGCATAATCCGCGCGCGCATTAATTTACTTGAATGACTCGCAACAAACTTTTCATCTTGCCATTGGTCTGTCTGTTGTGTCCGCTCCTGTGCGCGGCGCAGCAGCGCGTGAGCGGCACGGTCACGGACAAACGCACGCACGTGCCCGTCAAAGCGGCGACCGTGCAGCTTGAGAGCGAAGTGTTGTCCGTTGCCTTGACGACGACGACCGACGCGGCTGGTCGTTTCTCTTTCGCGTCCTTGAGTCCGAGCCGCTACGACGTGCGCGTCTCGGCCGCAGACTTTTATCCGCAGCAAGTCTCGCTCACGCTTGCGCCGCGCGCGTCTGAAGAACTTGAGTTCGAGTTGACGCCGCAAGCAAACATCAACGAGCAGGTGACTGTGCGCGCGCAGGCCAAACTGTTGGACGAGACCGAAGCCGCGACCATCAGAACGATTGACGTGCGCGAACTAGATGCGCTGCCCGCCGCGCGGCGCACGCAGTTGAGCGATACGATCACGCCGTTCGTCTCAAGCGCGGTCGCAGGCCATGACAACCTCGTGCACTTGCGCGGCAACGAGTTGTCCTTGAACACGTTCATCAACGGCGTGTCGTTCTACGACAACCCGCACCAGTTGTTCACGCCCGGTCTCGCGCCCGACGTGATTCAATCGGTCAACGTCATCACGGGCGGCTTTCCCGCAGAGTTTGGCAATCGCTTCGGCGGCATCCTCGACGTGGTCACGCGCTCCGGCTTCGACGCCGGTCAGCACGGCGATGTGCAACTCGGCGCGGGCACGTACTTACGCAACAATTTGTCGTTCGACTACGGCGGGCACATGAAAAAACTCGGCTATTTCTTTTACGCGCAGGGCTTCGAGACCGAGCGTTTCCTGAACACGCCTGAGCCGAAGCTCTTTCACGATCATGGGCGCGGCGCACGCAGCTTCGCGCAACTCGACTATCGCCCGCGTGCCGCCGATTCTTTCCGGCTCGTGCTCACCGGCGACGGCACCAACTTCGAGTTGCCGAACACGACCGAAGATGAACTGCGCCCACCGCGACTTCTTCCAACGCAACCGCGAGCAGACGGCGATCCTCTCTTGGGAACACACGTTCTCTGCCTCGTCGCTGTTGTCCACGTCGCTCTACGAGCGCACGGTGCGCGCGCGGCTCGTGCCAACGTCTGATTCTGTTTCAATTCAGGCAAGCGGTCTGCGCGACGACGTGACGCTCGGCGCAAAGAGCGACTACTCGCTTTTTCTCGGCGCGCGCCACGCCATCAAAGCGGGCGTTGATCTGACGCTGCTGCGTCTGCGCGAAGATTTCTCATTCGATCCGCGCGAGACGGAGAGCGAAGTCGCGCCGTTCAACTTTCGCGGGCGTGAGACGGGCGGGCAAGCGAGCGCGTACTTGCAAGATCAATATCGTCCGTTCAAAAACTTCACCGCCAATTTGGGTCTCCGCTACGACGAGTACAATCTCGTCACCAACGGCCACGCCTTCAGCCCGCGCCTCAATCTCGCTTACTCGCTGAACGGCGGGCGCACGGTGTTGCACTTCGCCTATAACCGTTTCTTTGCGCCGCCGCCAATTGAGAATCTGCTGCTCTCGGCGCAACTCGGCTTCAACAGACAGCCGCCGCGCATCGCGCGCAGCAACCATTTCGAGGCGGGCGTGCGCCGCGCGTTATTCGACACGTTAGTGCTGCGGCTCACCGGCTACTGGCGCGCAGACAAAAACTCTTTCGAGAATACGGAACTCGCCAACGTGCGCCTCTTCTTGCCGACCACGTTCGCGCGCGGCAAGGCTTACGGGCTTGAGTTCTCCGCGCAACTCGCGGAGATCAAGCCGCTCGGTCTATCAGGTTATCTGAGCTACACGGCGCAGCGCGCGTTTCAAACCGGCCCCGTCTCTGGCGGCTTCACGATTGAAGATTTGGGCGCAGGTGAACGCACCGTCGCCGCCTTCGATCAGATTCACACGGCGGTCGCAGGTCTTACTTGGCGCGAGCATCGCACAGGCTTCTGGACGAGTGCCGCGTTCGATTATGGCAGTGGCACGCCGGCCACTCTGCGCGAGACGGATGGCGAAGAGATGCTTGTGCGTCTGCCCGATCACTTCGTCGCCAACCTCTACTTCGGTCTTGACCTATTGCACCATGAACAGCGTAGCGTCGGCGTGCAGTTCAACATCGAGAACCTGACCAATCGAGTCTATCGCATCGCGAAAGAGAGCGAGTTTACGCCAGTGCAGTTCTCTGCGCCGCGCTTCTTCTCCGGCTCGATGCGCGTGCGCTTCTAGCATGAGTGGTCAGGTCAGAACCGCCTGCGGTAGCGGGCGGGTACTCGCTCTGATAGTGGTTGGCTTGATGTGACCAAGAACCGCCCGCTACCGCAGGCGGTTCTGACTCGCTCCGCTCAGACCCAGCGGCGGTGATGAAACCACCAGAAGGTGGCGACGGCGACGCAGCCCATGAAGAAGAGCCAGAACCAGAAACTCGTGCTGAACCAAGGCTGCACGGCGAAGTTCATGCCGAAGACGCCGGTGATGAAAGTGATCGGCAGAAAGACCGTGCCCACGACCGCCAAGCGTTGCATCACACGATTCATCTCATTGGAGACCTGCGAGAGATATGCGTCGAGCATGTTGGACATCAGGTCGCGGTAGCTGTCGAGCGTTTCGTAGATGCGGAACAGGTGGTCTGCGATGTCGCGAAAGTAGGGCAGCGTGCGCTCTTGTATGTTGGGGAACTCGCGCGTGGTGAGCGTCTGCAAGACTTCACGAAGCGGCGCGGTCAGCCGGCGCAGGCGCGTCAAGACGCGCTTCAGGCGAAAGATGATCTCAAGCGTCCCTTGCACGGGGCGGCCTACGATGCGGTCTTCCATGTTGTCCATGATCTCGTCGAGCGCATCGAGCAGGGGGAAATAACCATCCACGAGGCCGTCGAGCAGGGCGTAGAGCAGGAAGTCTGCGCCGCGCGTGAGCAGCCGACGATTATGATCGCAACGGTCGCGCAAAGTGGCCACAACCTTGACCGGCGCAATGTGGACTGTGACCAGATAGTTCGCGCCGAGGAACATACTGAGCTGCCGCGCTTGCGCGTCCTCAACGTTCGCATCCCTTGTCGGTTGCTCAAGGCTCGCCGCCGTCAGTTGTAAGCTGACCTCGTCCGCGACCAAGTAGAAGTAGCCTTCATATTCGTCCACTTTGGGCCGCTGATGCGGGCGCGTAGCATCCTCAACGGCCAACGGGTGGAACTGAAAGACATCGCGCAGCAGTTGAAACTCATCCGGCGTCGGTGCTTCCAGATCGAGCCAGAACAGATGCTCTTTGTCCGCGAGCAACGCGGGCAGTGCCGCCCCGTCTTGACTATGAATAGTGTTCTCACCCTCTTGACGCACAATCGTCAGCATGGCAATCGAGCACCTCCGCGCCAAGCATACATCAGAGGGTGGCTGATTACTTCAAGCTTTACAGATGCTCGTTGCGCGTTTAAGGGATAAACGTATCAACCGGAAGCTTCCAGTTGGGCAGGGCAGGTTCGGCTTCGGCTATCTCGCCTTTCCGATAGATGGTCGGCTGATCAGGATCGCTGGCGCGGTAAACGCGAACAAGTTTTTCTCGCAACGCATCAACGTCCCAAAAGACGAGTGTGCCGCACGCGAAATAGTCGGCCCGTTTCTGTGCTATCGCACGCTCCGCCTTTTCACCATAATCATTCTTGCTCCGCACTTCGACGGCGAAGACGGGCGCGCCTTCCAGAAACTCTCCGCCCTTCAACTCGCCCACATAAAACGCTGCGTCAGGGCTAAACGACTTGCGATGAGGCAGATTCACCGCGAACCCGACATTATCTGGAAACGCATAGCCGGACTTCGTGCTCTGCTCATAATCATCTAAGCTGCGGTAAATCTTACCGCCCGCGCGCCCAGACACACCGCCGGTAGGTGGCATCTCTACTATCTCTCCATTCACCAATTCTGCTTTACCGTTTTCCGGCACGCTGTACAAATCTTCAATCGTCGCTTCGGTTCTGGTGCTCATAAAGATGACCTCTTTCAGCCGCCAGCTTATTTTATGCCTGAGCAGATTGAACTAACAATGAAAGGGAGCAAGCGCCTAGCGCCCGAAATAACCCGCGCTGAGCGCAGGCATTCAATTAGTTGTTATGTTCGCCGCGATTTTTCAGCGTCAGCCTTTGCAAATAGCTGTATAGTTCTAGCGGTATCGTCCGTAAAATAGGTTTTATTATCGCGGTACGCAGAAGCAATCTCCTGAAGGAGATCACGAAAATCCCAAAGCTCAACCCCTTCTTTGTCTGCAACTTCTTTAGCTTCAGGTTTCCATCCCCAAGTTACGACTATTTTAGAATAATTTCCTTCGACGAAACCGTACTTTTTCAACTCAGCCTTAACTTCAGGCAGAGCAAATTTCCGATGAATAAAATACCCTATACTTCTTCGTTGACCAGCTTGCTTCACACGAATCTTCAAATCCTCTGGAGAAAAATCATTGGCGGTAAGCTTAGAATAAGACCCTGAAATAGAGACACCGGATTCAATATGATAGCGCCTGAGTTCTTTAGGTGAAGTAGTATCAACTGCCAATAGATCAATTTCATACTGCCCCTTGCATTTAATATTCGGGATAGTAAACCACTGTCTCACATAGCGGCAGTAAGATTCAACGATTTTTTCAGTAGTTTCCATAAGCCACCAAGAAGAACATAACTACGTGTTGTACGGCGCGGCGCAGTATAACACGCTCCATAGGCGTGTTATCCGGCATAGCGCCGTATAATTCCGCTTTGACCTGCATGCTGCACCTCTAGCTCATCGGCTTGGCGTTAATGTTATACTGCCTGCACTCCCGAACGCAGCACCTTGACGCGCCCGAAACATTTTCGCGCCGCCGTGAGTCGAACATTCAACTTGCCGCCGCACGCTGGGCAGATGGTCGTGAACGAAACCAACACGCAAGACCGACCCGCGCCGCCGCGTAGCACAGATGCTGTGCCGAAAGACGCCGCCGCCGTCATTCTCATTCGTGCAGACGCGGATGACATCGCCGCGCCGCAAGTTTATTGGGCGCAGCGCAGCGAGCGCATGGCTTTTCTCGGCGGCTTCTACGCCTTTCCGGGCGGGCAGCGCGACGCGGAGGATGCGGAGACGCGCGTTGAAAATTGTCGTGATGCGGAGACGGCGGCGATGATCAGTTGCGCTGCCCGCGAACTGTTTGAAGAGACGGGCGTGCTGGTTGCGCACGGCGCAGATTCGTTGACCAAAGGGCAGCTTGACTCGCTCTTGGATGATCTGACTTCGGAGCGCATGACCTTTCCGCAAATGCTCGCGCATTACGGTCTCAACTTGGACGCGCGCGATTTCACGTTCGCCGGTCGTTGGGTCACGCCGCCGTTCAGTCCGCGCCGCTTCGATACTTGGTTCTTTCTCGTCCACTGTCCACGTAAACAAGAACCACGCATCCGCACGACCGAATTTGCGCATGGCGAATGGACGAACGCGCGTGCGGCTTACGCGCGCTGGACGCGCAGCGAAGTGTTAGTCGCGCCGCCCGTCTTGCATGCCGTCAAGACGCTCGCTGATGGCTTGACCGATGATCTCGTTGAGCGTTTCCTCAGTGTGCCGCAAGCACATGCGCAGCCCGTGCGCCGGATCGAATTCTTGCCCGGCTTCATCTGCTTCCCCGTCCGCACGCCGACCAAGCCGCCCGCGACGCACACGAACGCTTACATCGGCGGCACGAGCGAACTCGTCATCATCGATCCCGGCTCGCCCTACGAAGAGGAACAGATGGCACTCGCGGCTTGTGTTGACGAACTGATCAGCGAAGGGCGCAACGTGCGCGAGATCGTCCTGACGCATCATCATCCCGATCACGTCGCGGGCACGAACGCGCTGAAGGCTCAACTCGGCGCTCGCGTGCCTGTCGCCGCGCACCGTTTGACGGCTGAGATGATCGCCGACACGATTCGAGTTGAGCGCTTGATCGAAGATGGCGATGTGATCGAACTCGCAGGTGAGCCGCCCCTCTCTCTGCGCGCCATGCACACGCCGGGGCACACGCGCGGGCATCTCAGTTTCTACGAAGCCCGAACCGGCGCGCTCATCTGCGGCGACAACATCGTCGGTCTCGGCTCGGTGCTCATTGATCCGCCTGAAGGCAACATGCGCGCGTACCTCGCGACGCTGGCGCGCTACAAAACGCTGCTGCCCGACATCAAGGTGCTGTTCGGCGGGCACGGCCCTGCGGTTGGCAATGCGGCGGCCAAGATTGACGAGTACATCGCGCACCGGCTCGAACGCGAAGCGAACATCCTGCGCGCTATTCAAGCGGGCGCGAGCACGCCATCGGAAATCGTCGCGCAAGTTTACACAGACGTCCCTCCGAAGTTGCATACAATGGCCGAGCGCGCCGTCGCCGCGCACTTGCAGAAATTGATCGAAGATAATCTAATCGCGCATACGAACGACGGCCGCTACGTCGTCAACGACGTGAACGCCGCCGCGAGTTGAGCGCGGGCATGAGCCTTAGTTAAAGCGATCATCAATCGCAGCATTCATGACAAGGGACGGGTCAATAAGCAATGATACAAGCGAAAACACTGGGCGAGTTGAAGCGTAGCGACTATCGCGTGCGCTCGGTCAAAGACGAACTGCGCGCGAATCTGATCGAGAAGTTGCGTGACGGAGAACGCATCTTTCCGGGCATTGTCGGCTACGACGAGACGGTCGTGCCGCAGATCGTCAACGCGATTCTCGCGCGCCACAATCTGATCCTCTTGGGTCTGCGCGGGCAAGCCAAGAGCCGCATCATCCGGCAACTGACGAACTTGCTTGACGAAGAGATTCCGATCATCGCCGGTTCGGAGATCAACGACGATCCGTTCCATCCGATCAGCGCCTACGGGCGGCAGGTTGTAGAACAGTTGCATGATGAGACGCCCATCGCTTGGGTCGGGCGCGACTCGCGTTTCGTCGAAAAACTCGCCACGCCCGACGTGACCATCGCCGACATCATCGGCGACGTTGACCCGATCAAAGCGGCGAAGGGCGGGCATCTCTTGAGCGACGAGTTGACGATCCATTATGGTCTCTTGCCTCGCGCCAATCGCGGCATCTTCGCCATCAACGAACTGCCCGATCTCGCGGGCAAGATTCAGGTCGGTCTCTTCAACATCATGCAAGAGGGTGACGTGCAGATCAAAGGCTACCCCGTGCGCCTGCCGCTCGACGTGCTGCTCGTCTTTTCAGCAAACCCTGAAGACTACACGGCGCGCGGCAAGATCATCACGCCCTTGAAGGATCGCATCGGCGCTGAAGTCACGACACACTATCCGGCCGACCTGCAACTCGGCGTCGAGATCACGCGCCAAGAGGCTTGGCTCAAACGCGAAGGAATCGCAGGAACTTTACGTGTGCCCGATTTCATCCGCGAACTGGTCGAGCAGATCGCTTTTGAGGCGCGCGATGACAGTCGCGTTGATAAACGTTCGGGCGTCTCACAGCGTCTGCCGATCACGGTTATGGAATCGGTCGTCTCAAACGCAGAGCGGCGCGCACTGCTGACAGGCGAGACGGATGTTGTGCCGCGCATCTCAGACATCTACGCGGCTGTGCCTTCGATGACCGGCAAGCTGGAACTCGAATACGAAGGCGAGCAGATCGGTGCGACCAAGATCGCGAAAGATTTGATCAAACGCGCGGCCGGCGAAATCTTCGAGGGCTACTTCGTCGGCATAGACTTCACGCGCACCGTCCGCTGGTTCGACGAAGGCCACACCTTGCGCCTCGCTGACACAGCTTCGGCCGCCGAGTGCGTCACGCTCCTTGAAGCCGTGCCCGAACTCGTTGACACCGTCACCATCCCCTTCGACTTCAAACGCACGGACGACGCGCAACTCGTCTCAGCCTGCGAGTTCGTCCTCGAAGGTCTCTACGCGCAGAACAAGATCAGCCGCAATGAAGAAGGCGGCTACACGGCTGCCACGAAAGCAAAGAAGGATCGGCGCGGGATGATCTATGATGATCTGACGGAGACCGGGCGCTATAGTTGAGCTTGCCGCATGGAGGTGCACGTGATGGGCAGATTCTCGTCGCTCTTGATCGCAATTATGTTGTTGGTTATGCCGGCCGCCGTGGGCGCGCAAGATAGGCCGCTTAAGATCAAGAGCAAGAGCGGCACGACCAAAGTGGTTGATAAGTCGAAATCCGTGCGCAGAGAGTTAGAGGCTTTGTATGCCAAGCGTGCGCAAGCTGTGCGCGACAAGGATTGGCCGACGCTGCGTGCGCTCGTCACAGACGATTACACCGTCGTTCTGCCCGACGGCCAGACGATGCAACCGGAGCAAGCTATCGCTTACTTGCAGCGCGGGCTGGAGCAGTTCGTCTCAGTCATCAATCTCACCTTCACACTGGAGACGATCAATCTCAACGGCAACGAAGCGCAGGTTGATGCGCGGCAAAACTTCATCCGCACGCAAAAGTTGCGCGACGGTAAAGTGCACACGGTCACATCCGGCGTGATTCAGCGCGAGACTTGGAGCAAAACGCCGACAGGTTGGAAGCACAGACTGACCGACAACATCAGAGAACAACGAGTTACTGTTGATGGCGTGCCGGTCGATCCGAACAAGCCGTACAATCCGGGCGGGCGGCAACAGCAATAACTCATCGAGCATTGGGCGCAGGCATGCGCCGGGTTCTAGGTGTTATATGAAGTTCATTCGCTATTCCAGATTCAAAGGCTTCGACGTGTCGGGGGTTAATCTCGGCGACTTGATGGAGTCTTTGCAGGACTCGCTGTTGCAGTCGGGTTACGACGACGATTACTACTGGACGCGGCAACGCAGTCAAGCAGACACGTCGCTCGATGCGCTCAGGCAAGCGCTCTTGCAGGCGCTCATGGAAATGGGCGAGTTGGATGAGCAGGACGTGCGCGAGATGTTGGCGGAGAACGAGGGGCAGTTCAAGGGGTCGCAGCTTGAAGAGTTGCTGAATCAGTTGATCGAGCGTTTGGTCGAAGAGGGCTACTTGAAGCTGCGCGAGGAGCAGCCGACTGAGCAGCAGCAACGGCAACGACAGCAAGGCGGGCAAGGGCAATTCGATGAGCCTTTGCCGCGCAACGTCAAGTTTGAAGTTACGGAGAAGGGCTTGGATTTTCTCGGCTATAAGACTTTGCGCAATCTGCTCGGCAGTCTCGGCAAAAGCTCGGTCGGGCGACACGACACGCCGCACTTGGCGACGGGCATCGAGGCGGCGCAAGCGTCGAAGCTCTACGAGTTCGGCGACACGATCAATCTGGACGTGAACACGACGCTCCTGTCCGCGATCAAGCGCGAAGGTCTAGCTGTGCCGCTCAATCTCGAATACAAAGATTTGCACGTCCATCAATGCGACTATCAATCGTCGTGCGCGACCGTGGTGATGCTCGACTGCTCGCACTCGATGATCCTCTATGGCGAAGATCGTTTCACGCCCGCAAAGAAAGTGGCGCTCGCGCTCGCGCACTTGATTCGCACCCAGTATCCGGGCGACTCTTTGAAAGTCGTGCTCTTTCACGACGACGCGGAAGAGTTGCCGCTCGCTAAGCTCGCCACCACGCAGGTCGGGCCGTATCACACGAACACGGCCGAGGGCTTGAGATTAGCGCGTCGGCTCTTGCAAGCGCAGCGCAAAGAGATGAAGCAGATCGTGATGGTGACGGACGGTAAGCCGACCGCGTGTTTCGTTGACGGCGCGAGTTTGGTCCCACCCTGGCGCGGCGAGACGAAACGGACGGCAACATCTTCAAGGCAACGACGGCTCTATAAAAATTCGATGGGTAACGATCCGCTCGTAATGGCCGAGACTTTCAAAGAGGTACAGGCGTGCCGCAAAGCGGGCGTGATGATCAATACGTTCATGCTTGCGTCAGATTACTACCTCGTCGAGTTCGTCAAGCAGATGACGCAGATGACGAACGGCAAAGCCTACTTTGCCACACCGGGCAACCTCTCACAGTTTGTGCTGATCGATTTCTTGAAGCGGAAGAAGAGCCGCGTCAAGTAATGATGAGCGTTGGCGGGACGCGCGCTCTTGGTTCTATCAGCGCCAATTGCCGATCAAGATGAATGGCGACCAGTAGTACGGATGCGCGTAAGGCTTCTTCGGATCATATCCGAAGCTCAACTCCAAGCCCCGTTGTTGGCCGGTAGCTGTCAATGGCTGTAGTCTGCCTTCGATCATCTCTTGTTGCGCCAACTGTAAAGCGGCGGCTTTCGTCAACTCCGGTCGCTCTTTGCGCAGCCGATAAAACTCGCTCATCAAAAGCTGTGTGCTTTCGTCCGCGACGCTCCACAAGGTCGCCAAGATCGCTTTCGCGCCCTTCTGCTGCGCCACATAGCCAAAGCCTTCGATCTCCTTGCCCGTGCCGTCTTTCTCAACCACGGCCGTTTGACAAGCTGACAGGGTTAGCAATTCGACATTATCGAATGAAAGCTCTTCGTTAGTCTTTAGCTCATTCACTGTTAAGACCTGTCCATCACCCATGAGCAAGAACGATTGGGTCGCATCGCCGGCGTTTAAGCTGAAATGTGAAGCGATGTGGATGACCTTATAACCCTTGACCAATTCCTGCTTCAATGCTGTTTCATTGAACTCGGTATCGAGCAAGATTTGGCCGGGCAGAATACCGTTTGGTGATTGATCATTTCTGACGATTGAAGAAAGTTCCGTTTTGACTGCAGGCAAGGCACTGAAAGGCATCTCGCGCGTGCCGTTCGGCTCTTTGACGGTCTTGGATTGAGTGACGCCTAAACCTAACACCCGCCAATCCGGCGCAACCGCTTCGCTTAAACGGGTGCGGCTGGCGAGCGTGATCGTCACGTTTTGATATTTTTGGCCAAAGTATTGCCGCCCGTCCCACAAAGCGGCGAACGGCAGCAGGCGCAGATTGCCGTCCAGCGACCAGAGCAGGGTTCTTGCCTTTGCGCCCTCAAGCTGCTTCTCAATCGGCTTGATCAAGATGTCATAGAGTTCTTTGCCGAGCGGGCGCGGGTCAACCGTAGGGTTCTGCACGGCAGCACGAAACTTCTCGATCTTGTCGTTCAACTCCTGCGCTGTGATCTCATACTTGGCATCCACTTGCGCTCTGGGCGTCGTGAGAATGACGCGATAACGATCTTCGCCAACCAATGTGTAGAGAAAGACGACGCCCTCGCCCCATCTCTTCAAATCACTTTTGAGCGCCAAATTCTCCTGCAAATCTTTCTTGACGTTCGTGCGTTTGGCAAACTCTTCGGCAAGCTGTTTCAAAAAAGCTTGAAAGATATTGTTTGCATCCTGCGCTTCTTTGGCGAGTTCGTCGTAGCGTTTCTGCTGTGCGGGAGACAGGACGACGCCCTGCTTTTTGAGTTCCTGCAACTGGCCAAACTCCGCACCGATAGCTGCGATGTGATCGGCAATCGCGTTGTAGCGCGTCAGCGCATCCCGCTCTTCCGCGCTCAAATCCGGGCGTCTCTGAAGCTTGTCCGCTTCGGAAGCATCGCGGCGCAAATAAGAGAGAACTTCCTCTTCTTTGAGCATTGCCAACACCTGTTCAGCTTCAGGCAGACGACCCTCTTCAATCAGCCAATTGACCAAGCGGCGATAATGCTTTTCTTTTCTTTCCAGAAAACCTTTTTGGGCTACGGGATCAAGATTTTGCAATCGTTGCCGTTCGCTTTGCATTGCATTGACGGCTCTTTTACCGTAGAAAATCGCCAGCCGCTTATTGCCTAGTGCGTAATGTGAATGGCTTAGCTCATTTAGCAGATCACTAAAACTAACTGAAAAAGCCTTGCTTTCATTTACGCTAACTGATTGGTAGATTGATAATGCTTCGTTTTGATATGTTAAGGCTTCGCTTGGTTTTCCTCCTTCAAGCAATGCCCAACCAACATCTTTCAAATCGTCTGCAATATCCTCTCTGACACCTTGTTTGCGGCTTATCTCAAGTGCCTGTTTATAAAACTCAGCGGCTTTATCCCATTTTTCTAATTTGGCGAATGTAGAGGCAACAGCATCCGT
>Ga0209153_1000104_pt1 | contig 42836 bp, 39 predicted proteins | sample GraSoiAngelo_120_FD_185877 | JGI IMG/M metagenome (GOLD analysis project Ga0209153, IMG submission 185877) | Grasslands soil microbial communities from the Angelo Coastal Reserve, California, USA - 14_0919_09_20cm (SPAdes) (version 2) | ecosystem: Environmental > Terrestrial > Soil > Grasslands ... | reverse complement strand
GAATGTCTCGATCTATCGTTCAACTGACGGCGGGCACACCTTTCAAGCGTTCAGAGGCGCGCCCGGCGGCGATGACTATCACGCGCTCTGGATCGATCCAGACGATCCGCAGCGCATGATCTCAGGCGTGGACCAAGGCACGATCATCACAGTCAACGGCGGGCGCACTTGGAGCAGTTGGTACAACCAACCGACCGCGCAGTTCTATCACGTCGCGGTTGATAATCAATTCCCTTATTACGTCTATGGCGCGCAGCAGGACAGCGGCACAGCGGCCGTAGCGAGTCGCAGCGACTTCGGGCTGATCACTTTTCGCGATTGGTATCCGATTGGCGCAGGCGAGAGCGGCTACATCTTGCCTGATCCGGTGAACCCGAACGTCGTCTGGGGCGGCTCGACCGGCGGCGAACTCTATCGCTTCGACAAACGCACGCATCAAGTGCAAGACATCACGCCGACGCCCGCAGCCTTCGGCGCTGAGGCGCGCAATCGTTATCCTTGGACGACGCCCATCGCCTTCGCGCCCTTGCCGCCGCACGCGCTCTATCAAGCATCGCAGTCTTTGTTTAAGACCACGAACGGCGGCGCGAGTTGGCAGACGATCAGTCCAGACCTGACGGTGCGGCGCGGGCAAGCGGACAAGGGCCAAGCGGTCATTTACACCATCGCGCCATCGCCGTTGCAGGCCGGCCAGATTTGGATCGGCACGGATAACGGTCTCATTCAACTGACACGTGATGAAGGCCAGACTTGGCGCGACGTGTCGCCTGTGGGTTTGCCCGATTGGAGCATGGTCAGCCTCATTGATGCTTCGCACTTCGATGCGGGCACGGCTTATGCCGCGATTGATCGGCATCAGATGGATGACCACAAACCTTACATCTATCGCACGCACGACTACGGCCAAACTTGGACGCAGATCAACGCAGGCATCCCCGAACCGGCCTTCGTCCACGTCGTGCGCGAAGACCCTGTGCGCAAGGGCTTGCTCTTTGCGGGCACGGAGCTTGGCGTCTATGTCTCATTCGATGACGGCGATCATTGGCAATCGCTGCAACTCAATCTGCCCGTCACGTCCGTGCGCGATCTCGTCATTCACAATGATGATGTAGTCGTCGCCACGCACGGTCGCTCGTTCTGGATTCTCGACGACATCACACCTTTGCGGCAGATGGATGCGACCGTCGTCTCGTCGGGCGTTCATCTGTTCAAGCCCGCGCCTGCGTTTCGGTTGCGCGCGAGCGAGGGGCACGATACGCCGCTACAGCCGGAGACACCTGCGGGTCAGAACCCGCCCGCCGGTGCGATCATTGATTACACTTTGCAGTCAATCCCGACCGGCGATGTGACGCTCGAAATTCTCGACCGTCAAGGCGCGCTCGTTAGAAAATTTTCGAGCAGCGATCCGGTGCGCGAGGTGCGCGACGTGCAGAACTTCCCCATCTATTGGCTGCGCCCGCCCGCGCCGCCGTCGAAGCACGCGGGCCATAACCGCTTCGTCTGGGATTTGCGTTATCCGCGCCCGCTCGCGCTCCGTTACGGCTACGGCATCGCCGCCTTCTACGGCGCAGACACACCGCAGCAACCCGAAGGCCCGCTCGCGTTGCCCGGCCCATATCAAGTGCGCCTGACCATCGCCGGTCGCTCATACACCGCGCCGCTCGAAGTGAAGTTAGACCCGCGCGAGACGGTCGCGCCGACGGCGCTCGCGCAACAACTCGATCTTGAAATGAAGCTCGGCGGCGCGCTCGCAGAGAGCTATTACGCCGTCAAACAGATCGAGGGCCTGCGCCAGCAGTTGAAAGACCTGCGCACGCGCGTGGCGAACGATCCGAACAAGCGCGCGATAGACGAAGCGGCCGGCGCGCTCGATCAGAAACTCGCTGCTCTTGTCACCACGCCGCCCGCACAAGCGCCGCCCAATCCAGCCGCGCCGCCAACTTTACCTGCGCTCAACGAAGCCCTCGCCGCGCTTATGACCGTCGTGAGTGCCGCCGACACCGCACCGACCGCGCAAGCGTCGGCCGCTTTCACAGACTATCGCCGCGCGCTCGATGCACAACTTCAGACGTGGCGCACCATCAGCCAAGATATAGCTTCATTGAATGCGCTGCTGAGCAAGCAGGGCTTACCCATCATTCATCTGACTGAGGTGAGCGCGCCTCCGCGCCGCCAGTAGTCAAGCTTGTGTATCACTCACCTGAAAGAGTTGCGCGCGCGAGGATCGCGGCGGGGATCGGTTCTAAAAAACGCGAGGCGACTAAGAGCGCGTCGGGGCCTGCGCCCGGATAAAGATTGAGCGGGTGCGTGAAATAGAGATGGCGTTTGGCGCGCGTCGTGGCGACGTAGAGCAAGCGCCGCTCTTCTTCTAAATCCTCAAACTCTTCATAAGACCGCGACGAAGGAAACCAACCATCTGCCAGCCAGATGACGAACAGCGCGTCCCACTCCAAACCTTTGGCCGAATGCACGGTCGAGAGCGTCACGTAGCCGCTACCGCGCGCCGCCTCGGCTTGCGCCGCATCGTTCGGATCAAGCGCGACATCAGCCAACAACTCTGAAGCATTCTTGTAACGCTTCGCTATCGCTTGCAGGTGCTCAAGGTCGCGTTGCCGGCGCGGGTGGTCGTCGTGCCGCACTTTCAGGATCGGGCGGTAGAGCCTGAGCACAGTGGCGAGTTGCGTGTGCGGCGATTTGTGCTCGCAGATCGTTTGCAGCACGTGCGCGAGTTTGATCAGTTGATCCTTGTAACTGACCCGCGCCGGAAACTGCTTCAGTCGTTTGAACAGACTCTCTTTTGCTTTTGCCGTTCTGAACTCTCTTCTTTCAACGCTCAAGTGCGCGAGAATCTGTTCGACCGTCGCATCGCCGATGTGATCGATCAGTTTGAGCGCGCGAAACCAAGAGAGCGTGTCGGATGGGTTGACGACGATGCGCAGGAACGCGAGCACGTCTTTGATGTGCGCCGACTCGGCAAACTTGATGCCGCCGAACTTGCGAAACGGAATGCCCTGCTTGCCCAGTTCGATTTCGAGATCGAATGAGTGGGAACTCGCGCGAAACAGCACCGCCATCTCGTGGAGCGGCACGCCCTCGTCACGCAACTCTTCAATGCGCTGCACGATGAAGCGCGATTGCTCGTTCTCATCGCGCGCGCTCACGAGCACGGGCGGCGGGCCTTCGGGCATGCGCGAGAAGAGGCGTTTGGCGTAACCCGTCTCAGCCTCTTCGATGAGCGCGTTGGCGACATCGAGGACCGGCTGCGTGCTGCGAAAATTCTCTTCGAGTTTGATGACGCGCGCTTTGGGGAAGAGTTCGGGAAACTCCAGCATGTTCTCAAAACTCGCACCGCGAAACGAATAGATTGACTGGCATTCGTCGCCGACCACCGCGACGTTATCATGCGTGGCGGTCATCAGCCGCACGATCTGCGCTTGCAGTTTGTTCGTGTCCTGATACTCGTCCACCATGATGTGCCGGTACTGTTCCGAAAGACGCAGGCGCAACTCTGCGCTCGCTTCCAATGCCTCACGCAGACGCACGAGCAGATCGTCGTAAGTCAACAGATGGCGCTCGCGTTTGAACTCGGTGAACGCCTGCAACAAACGTTCGAGGTCGCGCCGCTCGTGCGCGAACTGCGGATAGAAACGGTTGAGCACTTCCTCCAGTGAGAGCAGTTTGTTAGCCACCATGCTGAAGATCGCGCAGATGGTGCGCTTGCGCGGGAAGCGCCGGTCTTTGCCGGTGAGTTGCATCTGCCGGCGCAGCAGATCAACGAGGTCTTCCGTGTCTGAAGGGTCGAGCACCATGAAGGTGCGCGCGATGCCGGTCAACTCAGAATGTTTGCGTATGACCGCGTGCGCGAGCGAGTGGAACGTGCCGCCGGAGACGCGCTGGCAACGTGCATCGGCCAGCGCCGCCGCGCGCGCAAGCATGCTCGTGGCCGCGCGCCGCGTGAAGGTCAGAAGCAACACGGACTCAGGGCGCACGCCTGTCTCCACCAGATACGCGACGCGATAGACGAGCGTGCGCGTCTTGCCCGTGCCTGCGCCCGCGACGATGAGGAGCGGGCCGTCCACAGTCGTCACGGCCTTGTACTGCGCTTCGTTCAGTTCCTGCTCATAATCAATCTTGCGCGCGCCTTGCACAGGGGTCGTGACGTGCTTTAAGACCAAGCGCGTCTTCGTTGGCGCTAACAATGTGCGCCCCGCTTCGAGCGCGCGGCGTAAATTTTTCAGATCAGTCGCCAACTCTTTGGTTGTTTGATAACGCGCCTGCGGCGCTTTGGCCAGAGCCTTGACGAGAATCTGATGCAGGTCGAGCGGCAGATCGGATTTGAGCGCGTGGGGCGGCTGCGGCTCCGTGTGCAGGATCGCGTGCATCGTGTCGATCTTGTTCTCGTTGGCGAACGGACACTGGCCCGTCGCCATCTCATAAAGCACGATGCCAAAAGAGAAGATGTCGCTGCGCAGATCGACGCGCTGGCCCAACAGTTGTTCAGGCGACATGTAGTTGACCGTGCCCATGATCATGCCGGCTTGCGTCTTGACTTGAACGAGCGTCTTGTCGGCGCTGTTGGCGGTGGCGGCGCGTTGGCGTCGTTCGACGAGTTTCGCCAAGCCGAAATCGAGAATCTTCGCGTAGCCGTCGCGGCTGATGATCAAGTTCTCCGGTTTCAGATCGCGATGGACGATGCCGTGCTCGTGCGCTTTGGCGAGACCGTTGGCGATCTGTATGGCGATCTCTAAATCATCTTTGAAGGCTAATGGGCCGGCCGCGATGCGTTGGCGCAAGGTCTGCCCCTCAATGTACTCCATCGCAATGTAAGGCTTGCCGTCCGCTTCGCCGATCTCATAGACGGTCAGAATGTGCGGATGATTCAGCGCGGAAGCAGCGCGCGCCTCTTGCAGAAAACGCCGCCGCCTGTCTTCCTGCGTGACCGCATCGGGCGGCAACACTTTGAGTGCTACGACGCGCTGAAGTTTATTGTCGTAAGCTTTATAGACCGCGCCCATGCCGCCTGCGCCGAGCGGCTCGATGATTCGATAGTGTGCGATAGTTACGCCGACCGCGATAAAGCTCATCATCAGGATTTAGTTTTAAGCACGAAGTGTAGATCGTGGCAGTCGTGCCGCGCGTGACTGCGGCGCGCGCTGCTCAGCTATCGGGAGTGTGTCCTGAAGAGAACGAGGCACGCGCCGATGGCTACTCAGGTCTCCGTCAGGACGTGCGATTTTACCTTACACCGACAGATGAGTTAAGGCGAGCAGCCACGCGCGAGCAATTTAATACCAAGTTGCAGTACAAAAAAAAGAGGTCAGTACCACCTGCGGTAGCGGGCGGGTCTTAATTTACGTCACCGCATACCCGCCCGCTACCGCAGGCGGTACTGACTTTGCGACTTACTTTGAGACGGGAAGAACGACTTGTAGCTTGCCAATGAGGAGTCGCTGGTCATAGCAGAGTGGTTATTGAAAGATGAACTGACACGAAGCAGTGCGTCCCCCAAACGCACGCAGTTCGCGTTGGTTGGGCCAGACTGTTTCGTGTCAGTTCGCGGTCAGTGCTTGCGGCTCATCTGATGGGCCGACTACTGCGCGGTCGCTGTTGCGGCGTTCGCGTTGTCGCCGATGACGGCGCTTGCGCCGCCGACATAGACGCTTGTCAACAAGAGCGCGCCGCCCTCTTTTTCCAGCTTAGTTCTGTAAGCCGGTTCGGAGAATGTCCCATTTTTGGCTTTGGTCTCATCCAAGCTCGCCGTCGTCTTGACGATGATCTTTTTGCCGCTGCTGATCGTCAACTCTTTGGTCTGATCGTCGAAGGAGACTTTATAGTCGCCCTTCTTAACAACCGTGCCGCCGACCGTCACGTCGTCGTTGAAGTGCACGTTCTTGCTTTTCACGTTGGCCAAGGCGCTGCCGCCGACGAGCGCGCAGAGGATGAAGATCGAGATAGTGCGAAGCAGATTTTTTTTCATGTCGTCTTCCTTTCCAGTCCAAGTTCACCGAGCGCAAAATCGCTGTTCAGTTAGCTCTGGGGAGAGCGCGAAGTTCTGCTCGATTAAACGCACACGGGGCAGTCAAGTTTGCAAAATGTGACCAGTGTGCGGATGGCGGTTACGAGTGGTTTGATCTGGCTGACGAAGCGTCGGCGGCGGCAAATCTTTGCAGCAGTTTCCAAAAAATTATGATAGGGTGCTGTCGCAACCCACACGCTCTTGCTCGGACGGAGACAATAACCGATGATCAAACGAACACTGCGCCTTGCTCTGTTCAACCTGCTGACGATTTCTCTGCTCTGCGTCTACGCGCTCGCGCAAGCTGTCGACCCGCATCTCTATCAAAGCATGCGTTGGCGCATGATCGGGCCGTTCCGCGCCGGCCGCACTGTGGGCGCGACCGGCGTGCCCGGCCGCCCTAATGTTTTTTATATCGGCGTCAATAACGGCGGCGTCTGGAAGACGGATGATTACGGCCGCACTTGGCGGTCGCTCTTCGACGAGCAACCGACCGGCTCAATCGGCGCAATCGCCGTCGCGCCCTCCGCGCCCGACACGATCTACGTCGGCAGCGGCGAGGGCTTGCAACGGCCCGATCTCTCGACCGGCGACGGCATCTACAAATCAACCGACGGCGGCCAGACTTGGCTGCACTTGGGCCTGCGCGCCGGGCAACAGATCGGCGCGATCATCGTCGATCCGAAAGACGCGAACCGCATCCTTGTCGCCGTGCTCGGTCATCCTTACGGCCCGAACGAGGAGCGCGGCGTCTTTCGCTCGACCGATGGCGGCGCGACCTTTGAGAAGGTGCTCTACAAGGACGAGAACACGGGCGCGATTGCGTTAGCGTTTGATCCGAAAAATTCCAAGACGATCTACGCGGACTTGTGGGCTGCGCGCCAAGGGCCTTGGGAGAACGGCGCTTGGCAAGGGCCGGGCAGCGGCCTCTATAAATCAACCGATGGCGGAAGCACTTGGAAGCAGTTGACGAAGGGCTTGCCGACGTTTGAGCAAGGCTTGGGGCGCATCGGTTTCGCCATCGCGCCGAGCGATCCGAAACGCATGTATGCCAACGTTGATGCGCCGCAACTCGGCGGCATCTATCGCTCGGACGATGCGGGCGAGAGTTGGACGCGCGTCAACTCGGAGGTGCGCATCTGGGGGCGCGGCAGCGACTTCGCCGAAGTGAAAGTTGATCCGCGCGACAAAGACATTGTCTATTCGTGCAACACCTCGACGTATCGTTCGACCGACGCAGGCGTCACCTATCACGCTTTCAAAGGCGCGCCCGGCGGCGACGACTATCACACGATCTGGATCAACCCGGAGAACCCGGAGATCATTTTGCTCGCCAGCGATCAAGGCGCGACCTTGAGCGTCAACGGCGGGCAGACTTGGAGCAGTTGGTACAACCAACCGACCGCGCAGTTCTATCACGTCAGCACAGACAATCAATATCCGTACTGGGTCTATGGCGGGCAACAGGAGAGCGGTTCAATCGGCACGGCGAGTCGCGGCGACAACGGCGCGATCACGTTCCGCGATTGGCGCACCGTCGGCGCGGAAGAGTATGGCTACATCGCGCCCGATCCTTTGAATCCGAACCTCATCTACGGCGGCAAGCTCTCGCGCTTCGACAAACGCACGGGTCAAGCGCAATCGGTCGCGCCCGAAGCCGTGCGCAGCGGCAAGTATCGTTTCCTGCGCACCGCGCCCATCGTCTTCTCGCCGGTTGATCCACACATTCTTTACTACGCGGGCAACGTCCTTTTCAAAACCATCAACGGCGGCCAGAGTTGGCAGATCATCAGTCCCGATTTGACGCGCGAGAAGTACGACGTGCCTGAGAGCATTGGCATCTATCGCAAACCTGAGATGGCGACGATGCCGCGTCGCGGCGTGATCTATACGGTCGCGCCTTCGCCAAAAGATGTGAACTTGATCTGGGCCGGCACGGACGACGGCCTTGTTCACGTCACACGCGACGGCGGGCGCACGTGGCAGAACGTGACGCCGCCGAGCCTAACTTCTTGGAGCAAGATTTCGCTCATTGATGCCGGCCACTTCGATACGTTGACCGCCTACGCCGCCGTCAATCGCATTCGTCTCGACGACATGCACCCGCACATCTATCGCACGCACGACGGCGGCCGGACTTGGCAAGAGATCGTGCGCGGGCTGCCTGATGATCCGATCAACACCGTGCGCGAAGACCCGCAGCGCAAAGGATTATTGTTCGCCGGTTCGGAGCGTGCGGTCTATGTCTCGTTCAACGATGGCGACGATTGGCAGCCGCTCCGCTTGAACATGGGCGCGTCTTCCGTGCGCGATCTCGTCATCCACGACGACGACATAGTTGTCGGCACACACGGCCGCTCGTTCTGGATTCTCGACGACATCACGCCGCTCCGACAGGCCACCGCGCAGATCGCAGCGTCGGACGCCTACCTCTTCCGCCCGCAACTCGCCACGCGCGTCCGCCGCAACGTCAACACAGACACGCCGCTCCCGCCCGAAGAGCCTGCGGGTCAGAACCCGCCCGATGGCGCGATCATTGATTACTATTTGAAGGCGGATGCAACTACGCCCGTCACGCTTGAGATACTTGATCGCGCGGGCAAACTCGTGCGTCATTTTTCGAGCGCCGATCCGCCCGAGCCTGTCCCCGTCAACGAAAAAGATATGAACGTGCCGACCTACTGGATACGCCCGCCGCAGCCGCTCTTGACCACCGCCGGCATGCAACGCTTCGTCTGGGATTTGCACTATCCGCCGCCGCGCGTTGATCGTTACGACTATCCGATCTCGGCGAACTACCGCGACACGCCGCCCACGCCGCAAGGGCCGCTCGTCTTGCCCGGTCAATACACAGTCAAGCTCACGGTCAACGGGCGCAGCTACACGCAACCGCTCAGCGTGCGTATCGATCCGCGCGTCAAGACGCCGCTGCTTGGCTTACAACAACAGTTCACGCTCTCGCTGCGCGCGTATGAAGGCATGCGTCAGAGCCGCGAGGCGCTCGAACAGGTGCGCAAGCTCAGAGCGCAACTCAAAGACTTGAGCGCGCGTGTGACGCAGGGCGCTTTGCCTGCGACGTTGAAGGCGCTCGATCAGAAAGCGGCGGCGCTCGAAAGCGTGGCGGGCGGCGGCGGCGCGAATGCAACCAACCAACAAGACTTGACGAAAGTGAATGCGTCCTTCGGCTCGTTGCTTGAGGTGCTACAGGACGCCGATGCGCCGCCGACGATGCAAGCTGCCGCCGCCGCAGACGAGTTTCAACGCACGCTCGCCGGCCTCTTGCAACGCTGGCGCGACATCAAGACTAAGGACGTGCCCGCGCTCAACGAACAACTACGCGCGGCGAATCTGCCGCCGCTCACGCTGTAATCGTGTGCGTTCGCATGCGGCGCGAGCACTTGCCGATCATTGCACGGCGATCATGAGTTTCGCGTTTGGCACGCGCAGTTGTCGGGCGCAGGCATCTCTATCGAACGGTTTGAAATGTTCGATCAGGTTCAAAGGTTGACCGGTGATCAGCACTTTGCGGCGCGAGAGTTTTTGGTAGTCGCGCGTGCGCCCGCGCAGAAGTAGGTAGTAATCGCGAAAGCGGACGGGCAGGACGGTCGCGCCTTCGAGCCAGTAATAGACGCGCCCGAAGTACGTCGCGTGCAGCCAACGCTCCCAAGGGCGCGGGCTGTATAGCTCTTGATCTAGGCCGCGATGATAAACGGGCAGCCACAGCACGTAGATGCCTTTGCGCCGGTACTCGCTTGTGCGATACGCGATCTTTTCAAGCGACAGCGTACTCAGTTGCACCTCTATGGCGACCGGCACACCGTTGATGTACGCGCTCACGTCCGGTCTGACTGTGCCGAGATTGCGTTCTAATTCACACTTGGTCACGCGGCTGTCTGTGCACAGGCTTTCATAGATCGCGATCTTGCAACGCCGGTGCGCCTCTGATTCGCCCGTGCCGTACTCGCAAGTAACAGGCGGCTGGTGCGCGAAGTGCGGCGCAATGATATGGCCGCGTCTGAGCGTCACCACGCGCTGGCAGCAGAAACAGACGAACGGCCGATCATCTCTGTGCGCCTCCCACGCACCTAACTTCTGCCCATCACGCTCTCGAATCGCAGTCAACATCACAAGTCAGTACCGCCTGCTGCAAGCGGGCGGGTCTGCCTACTCTTCAAAGTTGATCGGTTGATAGTCTTTCGATTGCCGCCACGATCTCCGCAGGTGCGAGCCGCGTTTTGTAGATAAGGGCATGGTGGGGCATGTGCGCGAGCGCGTCGCGGCTGCCGCGCAGTTCGTCCGATGCGGCCAGCAGAAAATTTTCGCAGCCCGCGTGCTCGAACTCGCGCAGCCGCGCATGTAAGTATTGCGGCGTCCAGAAGCCGAGCAGTTCAAGATAGACGCGCCGCCCGTCCGCATGCGTCAACACGTAATCGGAGATGAAAGCGCTCGCGCCGAGATCGATCACTTCGCGATTCGCCGCAAGCGTCCAAGGGCTGTCGTGACGCGCCCAACGTTCGACGAGTTCGTCTCTATCAGGCTGCGTGCTGAGCGATGCACGCAAGTAGTGTGAACGCAGACGGCGCTGTCTGCTGTCTAACTCGAAGAAGGCGCGCCCTGCGGCCGGCGGCTTCAGAGCGATCTCCGCGCGCATGCGCCAGCCGATGCAGAGCAGCAGCGCCGGCAAGAAGACCGCCATCTGCACGCCGTATTTTTGCGAGCGTTGGAACAGAGAGACGGGGCCATCGAGGCGCACTTCATAGCCTTGCGCGGCGCTGCCTTTGATCGTGTGCAGCAGCCGGTAAGCTTTGATCGCGCCGAACAACTCCCGATAGCTATCAGTCGCTTGCGGCTCAATCCACAACTGCATCTGCACGCAGCGATATAGAAGTGCCTGCGCTTGCGCAAGGTTGTATAGATCGAGCAGCGCACGCGGCGCGATGCGCTCGAACGTGAGCAGACGCTGGCGCTCCGGCAGGTCGGCGTAGAGACTCGCGCGCAGATCGTCGGGCGCGCATTCAAGCTCACGCGCAACTTCAGCCACTAATTCAACACCGGACGGACTGTGTGCGAGCAAAGGGTAATGTTCGCGCGCCCGACGAAAGAGCGCGCGGCGAATTTCGACCGGGTCTTTCGCAGCGACGGTTTCAAACGCGCAGCGATCAAGCAACAGCTTGATCAAGCCACGCTGAATGCGATAGTCCGTGCCGACGCCGACGTACTCTGCAAGCGCTTCGTCAAGTTCTGCGCGCGTGCGCCCCTCAAAGTTTTGCAGTAGTTGAATGAGTTGAATGGCATCGCTTAAATAATCCGCATCGGCCGGATCAATGTAGCGCGGCCCCGTACGGTCGCCGCGTTGCCAACTCAGTGCAAGATCGGCCGTCAACATCGTTCGCTTACCTCATCAGACGCGCTTGCGGTCGTTCATACGTCACATCATTAAACTGTGCGCCCGCGCTGCGTCGTTGGCTGATATGTTCTTCGGTCGTCTCGCCCGCGACGACTTCGTAGAGGATCGCTTCTTTGTCGGGTTGCTTGCGCAGGATGCGGCCCAGACGCTGTATGTGCTCGCGCTCAGAGCCTGAGCCGGAGAGCACGACGGCGACCGAAGCCGCAGGGATATTGATGCCTTCGTTCAAGACCTTCGACGTGGCGAGCGCGAGCACTTCGCCCGCGTTAAACGCTTCGAGCCACTCGCGCCGCTCTTTCACGCCCGTCTGATGCGTGATCGCCGGAATGAAAAACTGTTCCGAGAGGCGATAGACCATCTCGTTCTCGGCCGTAAAGATCAAAGTGCGCTCGCGCCGATGGCGTTGCAACAACTCTGCAAGCACGCGCAGCTTGCCGTTTGTGCCGAGCGCGATGCGCTTCGACTCACGATAGGCGAGCAGCGCGCGTCGCCCCTGTTCACTGCGCGCGCTCGCGGCGACGAATCGTTGCCAGCCGTCAAGCGTGCTCAGTTCAATTCCCTGTTCTTGCAGAAAGCGGCGAAAGATCGCCCGCTCGTGCTCGTAAGCCGCGCGTTCGTCTGGACCGAGCCGCACGTTAATGCGCACGACGCTATAATCGGCCAGATACTCGCCCGCCAGTTCATGTGCGCCGCGCCGATAGACTACGGGACCGATGAGGCGCGTCAATTCGCGCTCCGCCCCGTCGGCGCGTTCAGGCGTCGCCGTGAGACCGAGACGAAAAGGCGCGAGCGACATCTCGGCCGCGTAGCGATGGATGCCCGAAGGCAGATGGTGGCATTCATCAAAAATGATCAGCCCGAACTGATTGCCGAGCCGTTCCATGAAACGAAACGCCGAAGCGTAAGTCGTAATCGTCAATGCGCCGATCTCGAAATAGCCGCCGCCGATCAATCCAACTTCGGCGCGAAAGCACGAGAGCAGTAGGTCGTACCATTGGTTCATTAGATCAATCGTCGGCACGACGACGAGCGTCGAGCGCCCGCACAACTCAATCGCCAACTGCGCGACGAGACTCTTGCCTGCGCCGGTCGGCAAGATGATCACGCCGCAACGTTCGGCGCGGCGCCATTCTCTGATCGCTTGCTGTTGATACGGGCGCGGCTCGACGAGTAGTTTGGTGGGAAAATCGAATTTGAGGTAAGCGCGTGCTTGATCTGAGAAATTGGTCTGGCGGCGGATGAAATCTTTGACGACGTGCCGGTACGCCCAAGCCGGCGCGCGGTGGCGTAGCACGCGCTCGTCCCAACGAAAGGGCGCGGGCACTGCACGCTCGCGCGCCACGCCCTCAAGCACGAGCGTGCCCGCATCGAAACTCAAGACCACCCTCGACTCGCTCATGCGCTGAACTTCGGCTCGCTTGCTCGGTCAGAAGGTTCGATCATTAGAACGGGATCGAATCTTCTTCGTCGTCCGTCGGCTGCGGCGCACGTTTGCTTGTCGCGCTGGCGGCGGCGGCGCGCGTGTTCGTCTGCGCCGACTGGCGGACGGGGATGCCGTCGCGCTCGCCTTCGTTGGCGCTGCCGATGAACTGCACGTCGCTGGCGTTGACTTCGAGCGTGAAGCGCGGCTTGCCGTCTCTGTCTGTCCACTCCTCGACGTGCAGACGCCCTTCGACATAGACGCTGCGCCCCTTCGACAAGTATTGCGCAACCGTCTCGGCGCGTTTGCCCCAGACCGTCACGCGAAACCAAGTGGTTATGTCCTGCTGCTCGCCCGCGCTCGTTTTGCGCCGCTCGTTGCTGGCGAGGCTGAAGGTGCAGTTGGGCGTCCCTTGCGGCGTGTAGCGCAGTTCGGGATCGCGGCCGAGATTACCGACGACGATGATTTTGTTGAACGACACTTTATGTTCACCTCGATTTCCTAGTTGCTGGCTGGCCGTTGAAGCCAACTGGGACGCGGCTACATCTCAGTTGCAGGCGTAGGACAGTGTATCACACTCAACAAGTCGGTGCGCAAGTCGGTAGTGGGGTATTACTTGGTAGTGGGGTATTACTTTGTTGGTCAGGAAGATTTTAGCTGGCGGGTCAGAAACTCCCTGCTATAATTAAGGCGTTCGCGAGTGGTTCGTGGCATTTGCTAGTCTGCGTCCATTCTCACAAGCTGGAAGAAAAATTATGACGCCCCAAGATCATGCCAAAACGCTAGGGGTAATCTACTTGGCCGCGGGCACTTTCCTTAGCATCCCGCCGTTGGGTTTCCTCGCTTGGGCGCTCCTCGCCCCGGACGCGAGCTTCGAGCGTTCACTTAACTTCTCGAAATGGAGTTGGCTTGGCCTATTAGTGACGACTAGCGCGCTCCTGCTGTCTCTCTTCACACTTTCCGTACTGGTCGTGGGCGGCGGGTTCTTGAAGAGAAAACATTGGGTCAGACTGCCGGCGCTCGCCTTCTGTGTGCCGGCAGTCTTCTTCTTCCCATTCGGCACGGGGCTGGCCGTCTATACTTGGTGGTTCCTGCACAGCGAGGGCGGCAGGCGACTCTTCTCCAAACCCGCCCGATGATCACGGCTGATTCTACCGCTTTATTCCGTCGCTACTGCGGCACGCCGATGATGCGGAACGAATCGAAGAAGCGCCGGCACGCCGCCCGATTAACCTCTTGCCCGATAAGGCGCGACCCACAACTCAGCGTGTACGACCGGCCGTTGCGCACGATGGTGCGATCTATTCGGTGCAGGAAGCTGTTGGGCGTCCGCATCGGACTCCATAGTTCGATCTGCGAGGTGTCCTTCGCCAGCCGACGCACACTCACTATCCTGTTCCCCTGCTCTTGCAGGAGCGCCGAGACCGTCGCCTCGTGGTTCGGCTTGAGAACGCTCGCCGCCGGGCCTACGTCCTCGTACTCAACCCCCACGTAGTAAGTGATGCTATTCGCATAGTAGCGGCGGATCGCCGCGATCAGCCCCGGCACGTCCGCCTCGCGCTTAGGCTCTTCGGGGAACTGGACGGTGAAATCGCCGTCGGGGCCGCGGAAGGTGTACCACGGCGCGGGCGCGGCTCGTGCCCGTTGTTGCGCGCCCGGCTTCCTGAACTCATTGACGAGGAAGACTTGCTCCCGCCGGCCGCCCACCGGATAGGTCGCGCCCACCCAGACGGCGTACAGCTCCACTGTATCGCCGCGCCGTAGCTCCTGCTTGATTTGTGGCACTAGCCTGTCCTGCACCGGCAGCCAGAACTCCGCCTTGCCTTCTAGGAAGAGCAGCTCCGTCGCGAGGCCGCTCTGATCTTCAGGCGTGCCGTCTTGGAAGACGTAAGAAGTGATGAAGCGGCGGACGGCGAGCGGTGTCGGGCGCGACTGCCCGGCGTAAGTGACCGTCGCCCTGACCGGGTCGGAGCCGAGCTTGATGCCGCTCTGCTCTAGCTCAGGATCATCCTCGGTATGCGCCCAGACGACTTGGCTCAATTTACCCGGCTTGTAACGGGCCAAACTATCATCGCCCTGCTGTTGGGCGGCAGCACTCACGAGTAACAGTAGTAGGAGGGATAGGCAAGCGATCTGGCTCACGCGAAATACCTCTTAATCACGAAAGTGGCTATTTAACTCCACATCGGTAATGGTGACGGATGGCCGGCCGCTTTGGTATCTTAGCCGGCGTACTACCAACGACTACCTGTGGTAGCTGATTGAGTGAGACGACAGCTTGAGCGGCGCTGGTGATGAACGCCGCCACGAAGCCAACAACGGGCAGGCTTCCGGCGGGCTTCGATCACAATGAGAATGTAGAACTAAATAGCTACCAAGCGCAAGCTGTCAGGGCCGCCAAGGCCATTTTCCCGTCAGGAGGACAGCCCTGATGGGAAGAGCGCCGCGCCCCAAGCCAGCCCGCCTTGCGGAGAAGCTGAGCCGCATTCGACAGGCACTCGGATTGTCCCAAGATGAGATGCTCGCGCGGCTGAGCCTGAGCGACGCGGGAGGTATGTTCCGCAGCAGCATCTCCGGCTACGAATTGGGGCGGCGGGAGCCGCCGCTGCCGGTGCTTTTAGAGTATGCGCGGGCGGCCAACGTCTCGGTCGAAGCCCTCATAGACGACCGCCTCGATCTGCCGGCGAAACTCCCTGCCCGACGCAAGAGTGAAGGTGTCCGGCGCGCAGCCGCGCCGCGGAACAACTACTCAACTAAGGGGAAGAAAGTTTGAGAAAATGTCTTAACCTATTTAGGTTAAGCGTCGAGTGCGATCCGATTGTGAGTTCTTTCATAGGTGAGAGGCTTACTCCATAAATTGAAATGGCTTTACTGCTGGCGTGAGGTCGGGTGCAAGGAGCACAAACTTGGTCTGCTATACTCGCCACTATGATTGACGTTTACTTTGATAAAAATGTTTTGAGTCACATACTGACTGTTGAGCGCGGGCGAACTGAGACCAATGGTGTTACTCTTGCCGACGTTGAAAAGCTCCGTGCGGCTGTAGCTGACGGCCAGATTCGCAACTTGATGAGCGCGGTGCAGGTTCAAGAAGCTGCTTACGCCCTCAATGCACCATCCGCCGCGGCAGCTAAAGAAGAATTGGCTTTAATCCGGTCGTTGCTATATCAAGAAGAAGTAATCTTATTCCCACCTGAGTTACTCTTTTTGAACATCGTCAACTATGCCAAAGGCGATGGCCCCCCTTACCCCTTGATGCCAAACACTCTCGATTTAGATGGGATGTTCAGTCCGACCGGAGACATCGCAGCACGGAAACAGGCCCTAGCCGACACAAGAACACAAGAAGCCGCCTTTCATGCTGCGGCCGCCAATGCCAATGCCCACGACCGCGCCATAATCCTAGCCGAGTTCGGCAATGCACAACCGGCATTTGAAGACTTCTACAAAGCGAAGATCATTGCTCGACTAAGAGAGCTGGTTCAAAATGCTGAAAGTCACAGTGGTCAAGGTGGCTTACTCGCTGCTTGTGAGGCGCGCGGGCTTGAAGGGATGTTAAGTTTCAAAACTCTCGCCATCGCCAGCGGCGCAAGTTTGTCGTATCAATATGCCCGTGTGTTTACAGAGTTCAGCGAAAAGAAGCGCCGACGCGAAGGCGATCCGCCTGATTTGAACCACGCCCTTTTATCCTCCGCAGCGGACATCTTAGTAACCCATGACGGCGATTTTGCCTTTTGGTATGGCCGAGTGCCGAACAAAGGGGTTGAAGTCCTCGACCACCTTCATAAGCTGCTTGCACGTCTAACATAAGGAGTCAGATTCTATTCGCTATATGCCCGAACCTATAACGAGTTTCTAACTCGTGAACGCCAGCCTTCTCAGGAGTTTTTCCAGCGACTCGGCGAACGCCGCCGGCGACGTGAAATCGGCATATAACTTCCCCTCCAGAAACGGCGGTAGCTCACACTCCTCGTAAAGCAGCGGCAGCACCACGACTGAACCTGTCCTGATCTCCTTATTCATTGCCGCCTCCAGTTCCTTCTGCACCCAGCGTGATTTGACCGAGCGCGGCGACAGCACGACCCCGAAGAATCTGGCCTTGGTCAGCCCCTCCTCGATCTTTTTGGTTAAAGAGTCGCCGACCATGATCTCCGCCTCGTCCACCCACACGTCGCTGACGCCGCGTTCGTTAAGGGCAGCTTTCAAGCGGCGGACGAACGGCTTGTCCGAGTGCGTGTGGCTGAGGAAGATGCCGTGGTACTGCGGCCGGGCGGGCTGCGGCTTGATCTTAACTGCCGCCTCGATCAGTAGGCGGAGGGCCGCGGCCGAGGGCGGCGGGGTGACGAGCCACCCGCGCGCGCCCTCCACCTCAATCTCCAGCCCCAGCGCCTTCTTCTCCGGCGTTGACGCGAGCACGAGATAGTCTTGCTCCTCACGGAACGCGCCGCAGAGCGTCCAGCCGTCGCGCGTGAGCCGCCTGAAGTAAGGTGCGAAAGGGTGTGTCGGTCTGTCAACGGTCAGTTTCTCAGATTGCTTCGCCGCAAAGCTGGCGGCCGTGGCCAGCGCCTCAACCGCGTGGCTCACATACCCCTGATAGACCGAGCGCCAGCCGAAGAAATGTATTCTCTTCTCGACCGCCATGACCCAGACGATGCGCGTCCCATTCTCAAGGGCCGCCTTCAGCTCGTCCTGCCGACCCCACCGATCAAAGGCGCTGTCCAGATCGTGATCGTTGTTCTCATGCTTTAGATTCCACAACTCTTTCTCCGAGTCCGAGTGCGGCCCCCGTCGGCCGAAGATGAAGTGGGAGTAGCTGGCCGGGTTAATGATGATTACGTCGTAGTCGTAGAGCGAGGCGGCGGCCAGCTCGGGCGCGATCTGCGGGCGGCACAGCCCTTTGGTCTCGATGGTCACGCCCCGGCGGATAGGCCCCGAATAGTCGAGGCCGACCAATAAGACTCTCTGCTTTTTGCGGCGCTTAGCCATGACAGAATTTGATTGTTTGTCGCCCGCCTCGATGGTACATCACCTAAAAGGTGGAAACCACGCCCAATGAGTTCATTTCCGGTTTGTGGTAAAATTCGCGACGTGCTATGGACAATGCGAGCAGCATTCAAGCCGCCTCACAAGCAACACAAGGGCTGAGAGAGGCAAGATAAACCCTCACATCAGTGGTCGCCGTAAGGAATGGCAAAGTCAATTCTGGGACAGTTAGATAACTTCCGGTCGGCCTCAATTATTGAAAATAGGTTTAACCTAAATAGGTGTCCAAGCGGAGACCTGTCCCACCTCCTGATAGGAGGTCATTACTGATGGGACGCTCTCACCGGCCAATGCCAAGACGCCTTCCTGAAAAGCTCTTTTACATTCGCCTGCACTTGGCCCTTACACAAGAGCAGATGGTCGAGCGGCTGCTGGCCGCGATGGAGGCGGCCGGTGACGACGTGCTGCCACTTTTCCCCGGCCATATTTCCGAATATGAGCGGGGCGAGCGCGAGCCGCCTCTGATTGTTCTTCTGCACTATGCGCGCCTCGCACAGATACCGTTAGAAGTGTTGGTTGATGATGGGCTATCACTTCCCGGCGGCCTACACGCTAAGTACATGATTATGGGTATAGACTCGCTTAAAAAACGCAAGCGGATGAAATCTTATCGCTCACAACAACCTAAATAGGTACATCGTCACGCAGATTGCGCCGCACGCGCATCGCGACGGCGGCGACATAATAACCTAAACAGGTGCGTCGTAAGCGCACTAAATAGTTAAATTTACGGGAAAAATTGATTGCCGCTCAAACGGTAGCCATGCTAAACTTTGGGGCGGGATAAAGTAGAAAGACCGCCGATGTGCAAGATCGGCGGCCTCATAACTGCTTGACTCCTTCGGCGGCGAGTCCTACGCACGCATAGGGAGTTTTTGTCTCAAAAATACTACGTCAGGAGGGCGACTCCTGTCAACGAAAAACTGAAGGCCCCGCCGGCTGTTGCTGCAACCGACGAGGCCGGTAACTCAAACGCGGCGGTTAGCCACGCTGAGATGCACCAACACTCATTGTAGCTAACCTCGCACGAAAGGGGAAGCTACGATGATCTGCATACACTGTCGGTCGAAATGCCAAAGGCACGGACACGATCCATACAGACAACAACGCTGGTATTGTCCGGTCTGCACAAAAACCTTCATCGAACGGCATCGCAAACCGCTCGGCAAGATGCGCCTCTCGGTGCAGAGAGCGCTCTCATGCCTACATCTGCTGGTCGAGGGCATGAGCGTCAGAGGCATTGAGCGCGTGACCGGCGTCGGGAAGCGAACGATCCTCTCGCTCCTGCTGCTCGCTGGGCGGAAATGTGAGCGCCTGCAAGACCGCCGCATCAGCCAAGTTAAGGTGCGCGACGTGCAGGCCGACGAAATCTGGGGCTTCGTCTGGTGCAAGCAAAAGACGAAGAACGCGAAGGGCTACGGCGACGAGACCGGCGATGCGTACTGCTTCGTCGCGATAGAACGGCACACGAAGCTCGTGCTGGCTTGGCATCTGGGCCAGCGCACCGTCGAGGACACCGAAGCCTTCATCGAGAAGCTGGAGCGCGCCACCGCCGGGCACTTTCAACTGACGACGGACGGCTGGGAGTCTTACCCGGACGCGGTTTCGCTCAGTCTGGGCGTGCGGGTGGACTACGCGCGGCTCATCAAGACCTATCACGCCGCGCACCCTTCGCAGAGTCCAGAGGGTGAGCGACGCTATTCGCCGTCGCGCGTGTTGGAGATTATCAAAGACCCGCGCATCGGCGAGCCTGACGAGGCGGCGATCTGCACGTCGCACATCGAGCGGCAGAACCTAACCATCAGGATGCACATGCGTCGCCTGACGCGCTTGACCAACGGGTTCTCGAAGAAGCGGGAGAATCTACGCGCGGCCTACGCGCTGCACTTCGCGTACTATAACTTCTGTCGTATCCACAAGACGCTGAGATGTACGCCCGCGATGGAGGCCGGGGTCACGAAGCGCGTGTGGGAGTTGAAAGACTTGCTCGCGTACTAGGATAAAGTCAAAAGGTCAGGCCGTCTGCCTGACAGCGGCCTGACCTTTTCGCCCTTATCTCGTAAGATTAGGCTATAATAAGTATCTACTCTCGCTGAGCCGCCGTCATCTCGACTGAAGGAGAAGCGCCCGAATGTCAGCACCAATCACCGTAAATCAGATTGCCGAGCGTTTATTCAGTTTCCCTCAAGACAGGTATCTGTATATCGGCGGCTTTATGCGAAGCGTGGTGTGGGCGGCGGCTACCATCGTGCTCCTTCATATTCTCGCAAATTACAATAAACAAAAGTTACGACTTCTCCCGTGGATCGCATCACTAATGGCTACGATGGTCACGCTGATGACTTGGGGGAGAGGCGTCTTGCTTACAAACTCCAAAGCGGATGTGTGGGATTCAATTCTTCCCACGCTGATGGGAATTACCGAGTTCTGTCTCTTCGCTATTCTTGCGCTACGGCTTTTTGGCATTCTACCCCCGCAAGGGAATGAACAAAAGGGGCACTCGGAGAGCGAAATAGAGAGGTTGCCTTATTATTGGTTTTTTGTGCTCGCTCTACACGCAGGGTTGGCTGTCCTCTTGGTCTTGAACAGAATATATCTGACGGACAAGGCCAATGACTTCACGCCGGAACTTCAGGATTTGGCTTCAAAATATGTAGGATGGATGTGGAAGGATGTAATCGGGGCGGGAGCAAGCTGCGTTTTCCTCATCATCTTCGGATTAGTGACGAGACGTTTCATGCGAGAACGCCAAAGATTTCCAAAGCGCAAACGCTATGTGAGGATATTTGTGGTTTTAACCCTCCTACCTACCCTCGCTTACATGAAGGTGATCTATGATGCGGAACAGCAGCGACAGTACACTGACAAAGAGGTATTCAGGCTGAAAGCTATCTCAACCGCGTCAGAGGATAATAAAAGTCCTCAACCGACCCCAACAGCCACGCCCGAGTAATCTCTTCTTGTCAAGAGTTTTTTACGATTACCCACAAATAGTTACCCCACTACCCGCAAGTCGTGCGACCCCGACCGTGCGGGCGGTAGACCGTTTGGTTAACTTCGCGGCCTATGAGCCGTAGGACTGCGAAGCTTAATCTTGATCTAGCAGGCTTGATCAAATGTCTTGTCACGAACTGCGGCTTGTAGTAATGTGCGTCGCGCGTTCGCTCGAACCAACTACTGCGCCCGCGCCTCGATGCGCGCGACCGCCCCCGATAACGCTAACGACGAATGTCGGCTCGCACACTATTTGCCCCCACGCTCGCACCGATGCTCGCACGCCGGAGCGTCGCCCTCGTCATCTCTGTCGTCGCCATCATTCAAACTGCATTGGTCTGGGCTAACTTGCCCGCTTGGCCCTGTCCGTTTGCGCACGTGCTCGGCGTGGCATGTCCCGGTTGCGGTCTGTCGCGCGCGACCATCGCGCTCGTGCGCGGCGACTGGCGCACCGCGCTCGCGCTGCACGCCTACGCGCCCTTCTTTCTCTGCGCACTCATCATGTTCGGCTGCGCGGCACTGCTGCCCGCGCGCCCGCGCGACACGCTCGTCGCAACTGTTACGGCCGTCGAACAACGCACGGGGCTAACCGCCCTGTTACTCATCGGACTGATCTGTTATTGGTTGGCGCGCCTGCTCTTTGCGCCGAACACAATGAGCCGCCTCGTGCGCGGCTAAACTGCTCGTTCACCTAACAAGCTAAACTGGAGGCTGAAAAGAGATGGGTGCTCTAGGCATACTGTATATCGTGGTATTACTGGCCGACTTGATCGTCGCGATCATGGTGCTGGTCAAACTGTTCCAGAATGAAGGCGCGCTCAAAGGCATTCTGGGTTTTATCTGCATGCTTTATACCTACATCTGGGGCTGGATGAACGCGGGCCGGCTCAACATCAAAAACTTGATGCTGATCTGGACGGCCTTGATCATCGTGCTGATCATTCTCCAAGTCGTCACCGGCGGCATGATGGCCATGCAAGGCATGCCGCACGCTACTCCGTAGCCAAATAAGACTGTCACACTTGTGTGATCGGTTGTTGTCGCACAGACGCGGTGCGGGCCGGCAAACTGTCATTGTCTCGCGCTGCACCACTGTGCTTTAACGGTCGCGGAGGTTTGCAGACACCGCGAGCGCAACAACTATGCGCGCATACGGTAGGTCAAAACGGCCTACCGTATTTCGTTTGCGGCATCGAACCGGCCCGCGTGAGCATTGAGCATAAAATATAGACTGTGCGTTCCTATGCCGACGATCACTAGCCCCTTACGTTATCCCGGTGGCAAGACAAAGGCGCTGCGGCAGATCATCCCTTATCTGCCCGCGCAATTTGCGAGTTACCGCGAGCCGTTCGTCGGCGGCGGCTCGCTCTTTGTCCATCTCAGACAGCAACACGCGCAACTACCCATCTGGATCAACGATCTCAACTACGACCTCTATTGCTTCTGGCACATCGCGCAGACCTGTCTCGACAGACTGACGCAAGCCGTCGCAGATATTCAGCGCCAGACGACAGACGGGCGCAAGCTGTTCGCGGAATTGACGACGAACTGTCGCGTGGCTGAGTTGTCTGCGTTCGAGCGCGCGGTCAGGTTCTTCGTCCTCAACCGCATCACCTTCTCCGGCACAATCGAAGCGGGCGGCTACTCGCAGCAAGCCTTCGAGCGGCGCTTCACCCGCTCCGCCATCGAACGGCTTGCGCGCCTCGAAGCTGTGCTCAAGCAAGATGTGCGCATAACCAATCTCGACTACGAAGCGTTGTTGACCGCGCCGGGCGCTGACGTTTTCATCTTCCTCGACCCGCCCTACTTGAGCGCGACCAAGTCGAAACTCTACGGCAAGAATGGCGCGCTACACACTTCATTCGATCACACGCGCTTCGCCCGCGCGCTCGCCGCCTGCTCGCACAAGTGGCTCATCACCTACGACGACTCGCCCGCCGTCCGCCGCAACTTCGCCATCTCAGGCGCGCACATCTACGAGTGGCAACTACAATACGGCATGAACAATTTCGGTCGCACTTACGCGCCCAAAGGCAAAGAGCTATTCATTACTAACTATCCTGTGCCGCAGACCATTCAGCAAAAACTGTCCGCGCAGAACGGCTGAACCGTGCGCGCGTTGCAGATTGCAGGCAACCTCGCCGCGCCTGCGCCACATCATTTGCTCGGAGCCGTGTTCGCTCTCCTGCTTGCCAAAGCGTGTGCGGTTTGGTAAACGTCCATCAGTTCACTTCGTCCGTAGTTGCCCACGGGAGGGTTTTATGCTGTCCAAGAAGTTCATCACGTCAATCCTAGCCGCCGCGTTCATGATCGCCTTGAGCGCGAGCGCGCTCGCCGACACGATTCGCCTGCGCGACGGCACGACCATACGCGGCCAGATCATCGCCTTCAAAGATCAACAGTTCACCGTGCTCATCGGCGCGGGCACGCGCGGCCGGCGCAGTCGGCTCACGCTCAACATTGAGGATGTCGAATCCATCGAGTTCGATAGCGCCTTGAGCGGCGGCACACAGCCCGCTACGGGCGCGGCCGGCATCGGCGATGTCGTCGGCGGCCCGAGCGGCAACGGGAACACGGACACGAACGACAATACGTCGCCGGTCGTTGATAACCGCCCCGCGCCGACCATCTCGCAGCCATCAACAACCACGACCGGGCGCACGACGACCACGACGACATCATCCGGCGCGCCCGCTTTCTTCCCGATCCGCGTCCGCGTCCGTGCCGACAACACGAACAACGGTTGGACTGATTCAGGCTTGATGGTGCGCGCGGGTCAACGCCTGCGCATCAACGCTTCCGGGCGCGTCTCGCTCGGCAATGGCGTCTATGCGACGCCCACGGGTCTGCCCCGCATGGCCGATAACGACAAGCTGATGCGCAACGAACCGACCGGCGCACTGATCGCCGTCATCGGCGACGACAACGACGATTTCATCTTCGTCGGTGCCAACACGGAGTTCGTCGCCAAACGCGACGGTCGCCTCTTCCTCGGCGTCAACGAAGGCAATCTCGCCGACAACTCCGGCGCATACGACGTGACCGTCGAAGCCGAAGCCCTCGCGGGCAACCGCTAAAGGCAGTGGTCAGTAGTCGGTGGTCAGGGGTCAGTAAAAAAACTTGTTCTAACTGACCACTGACCACCGACTACTGACCACTGCTCTTGCATCTATCTTTTCGCTCATCGCATCCAATTCTTGACCACGTTCCGAAGCGCGCCGTATAGTTGGGGCATCAATCAAGGATGCGCACGCCCGCCGTCCGGCGAAAAGAGGTTTTAAGTATTATGAGAAGTTTGTTCGTTCGTCGTCTCCTCGTCGCATCGTCCGTCTGCGCCATGTTGTTGAGCATCGCGCCGGCTCGTCTGCCCGTCGTCGCGCAATCGCGACGACAACCGCCGACCACGCCGCAGAAGAAGAATCAGCGCCCCGGCGAAGAGAAGCAGCAGACCGACAAGCAGGACGACCAACTGCCGCCCGACATCGTCAATAAGCCGCAGGAGGGCGAGGTCGTTAAGGTCAAGTCCAACTTGGTCAACGTCGAAGCCACCGTCGTCAACAAGAAGACGCGCCAACTCGTCACGGGCCTGAAGAAAGAGAACTTCGCCATCTTCGAGGACGGCGTCAAACAAGAGATCACCAACTTCAGCACGCCCGAAGCTAAACTCAACGTCGCGGTCATCCTTGAATTCAGCCAACTCTCGTCCCGCTTCGGCTACTACGGCAGCAGCGGCATGGACGATCCGCGCCGCGAAGTGATCCTGCCGGCGGCCTTGTTCATGCGCGACGCCGTCAGTCGCGGCGACTACATTTCGTGCGTCGCTTACGACATGCGCGCCACACCGCTCACCGATTTCACGAACGACCCGGCCCGCATCAATCAGGTCATCACGCTGCTCTCGCGCAACTGGCCTGCCTTCAACGAGGCCAATCTGTACGATGCGCTGAAACTGACGCTCGTCGGCGGCCGCGCCGACTCGGTCGTGCTTGAAGACTCGAAACAAGCGACGACCGATTATGCCGGCCTCGTCAGCGTCGAGGGTCGCCGACGCGCGGTCTTTCTGATCTCTTCGGGCATAGATACCTTCAGCAAGATCAACTACGACACGGCGCGCAAGATCGCGCAGAACGCCGGCATCCCGATCTACATCATCGGCACAGCCAACATGTACTTCAAGAAGTACGGCGATTCGATGACGCCGACCGATTCAATCGCCGGCGATCCCGGCCGCATGACCTTCTACCAAGCGCAGAACGCGCTCCAGACCTTTGCCAAAGAGACCGGCGGCGCGTACTACCCCATCACCTTCGAGGGTGAACTATCAGCGGCGCTCAATTCGATCAACGCACTGATGCGCAACCAGTACAGCCTCGGCTACAACCCCGGCGACAAACACGACGGCAAGCAACACAAGATCGTCGTCAAAGTGGACGTGGACGGCGACGGGCAGTTCGACGACGCCGCCTATGAAGTCCAACACCGCCGCTTCTACAACGCGCCGAAGGGCTAGAAAGCAGAAGGCAGTAGGCAGTAAGGACAAAAGAATAGCCGGTTGAATGTCGCTCAACTTCATGAGCGAAAACTCAACCGGCTTTTTCTGTCTTGATTGCCTTCTGCCTTCTGCTTTCTGCCTACTCTATTCCATAGAGCCGCAAGCGGAACTCATCGTTGGTAGCGTTGATGTCTGCGCGGCGACCTGAGAAGAGGCGCGCTTGGCGCAGCAGCATGGGCAGCCCGCCGGGCGCGAGGTCGAGACCGTAAGCAGCGTTGGCGAAGATGGCGGCCAGTTGCGGGTTGAGTCGCTGCGGCACGCCGTAGCGGATCGCGCGCCCGGCGACGGGCATGAAGCCGAGCGTGCGCCGCGCGTTGACCACCTCGATAGCGCGGTCGAAGATGTGCAGGCGCGTCGGCTGATCGCGCAGGGCGAGGTCGCGGTGCACAAGCGCGTTGGCGACGGCTTCGCCGACCGCGCCGCGATGATAGTTCGCGCGCGCGATCAACATCTCGCCCGCGTCGCCACTCGCAGCCACAGGGCGCGGGCGCGCATCCCACAGGTCGCAGTAGCGACGGATGAAGCGCTGGGCTGCTTCGCAGAGCGTGTGCAGATTGCCCGTGAGTTGCGCGCGTTCGATCTCCGGCGCTTGGGTCGTGTCGCCGGCATAACGGACGGCGGTGATGCTTGAGCGCGGCAGCAGTTGGGCGACGCGCTCGTCGCGCCCGAACAGGAGGAGACCGGCGACGGTCGGCACGGTCTCGCCCATGTTGCCGGCAGCGAGCAGCAAGTCGCGCTTTAAGACTTCGCCGGTCGGATAGCCGCCCGCGGCCTCTTCATTAAACGCATCACCCGCGAACTCGCGCACGAAGCTCCACAGGTGCGCCTCGTCTATGTCTGTTTCGCTCGCGCCCGTGACCATCACGTTCTCGTAACGCAGAGGGCGCGCTTCGTCCAACAGCGCCGACAACTCTTCGCGCGAAGCCTCGCGCTTCTCCGCGCCGATGCGGATGAAGTAGCGCCCGTCGCGCGTTTGATATGGGCGGCGCTTGCCTTCGATGTCGAGCGCGACGACGCGGCGGCCGTTGTCGAATGCGACCAAGTCAATATAAGGCACGAGCGGCGGCACGATCTGTTCGCGGCAGATGCGGACGAGTTCTTCGCGCACACCTTCGGCGTCGTCCACGCCTTCGACGCGTAGTTGGTCGCTGACGCCGAAGACCATCAGCCCACCGCCCGTGTTGGCGAGCGCGACAATCTCCTGCGCGATCTTTTCGAGATTAGAAAGTTTGACCTTGAGTTCGAGGTATGTATCCTCGCCGCCGCGCACGAGCCGCAGTAGTTCTGTGCGCGAGGTAGCGGGCGCGGGCAGGTTGAAGACGTACTCTTGGAAAGAGCGTTCCGTGACGGGTTCGTGCCGCTGGTTGCTGCGAAATTTTCTGCGCGCCATTTGTGTCTGGACGGGGCCGCTGCTGTTGCCCGCCCGGATGCGCGATCAAAAATAATTGCGCATCGCTGGATTCAAAATATCAATCAAGTCGCCAAGCCGACAGCGTGCGCCGCGCTAACTTCACTCATCGCGGCCCGCTACGGCGTCGTGCCTGTCAAAAGCTCGCAGCGTATGCGCGTGCGGGCCTGTGCATTGATTAAGCAAAAGGTAAGCGGCGCATACGAACAAAGTTAGTATAACATACTCGACTGTGAGACTCTGTTCGTAGTAGCCGACAAGGATGGCGAGGGCCGGCGGCACAAAGACGGTGCTGATAATCGGCGCTGCGGTTTGTCGCGGCGCGACCTGAGTGCAAAAATAGACGCCACTTCAAGCAGTCAAGCGCGCCGAGTTGGGTCAAACGCAAATTCATCAGCAGGAAATCTAGCTACTGCATTATGCGTGCAAGGGCGTATAATAGCCCGCGCTGAAAGGAGCACGAACCATGAAACATCTACTGTTGCTCAGTCTGTTTCTATTGTTGCCGGTCGTCGCGCAGGCGCAAAGCAATGGCGCTGGCGGCATAGCAAACCTAGATACCTCACCGCCGCCGCCTACGCCTGTGACCACAGGTGCGATTAACTCTGAGCCTTCGTTCAGCACACACTCCATCACCGGTAGAATTTTTCAGGTATTTGAACCGGATCATGCGCTGACGGTCGTGGCTAAGGATGGGAAGCGAGTCAGGATCGTCCTGAACAACAAGACGCGGCTGCGCGCAGACAAGCAGACCGAGTTGGCCGACCGCAAGATGATCTCGCTCACAGACTTCAAACCCGGCCACACCGTTAAGATCACTTACTTCGTGCAGAGCGGCGCGGTGACTGAAGTGCGTCTGCGCCGCGCTAAGAGTTGAGCAAGCCGCGCTTAAGTTGCCTTCAAGCGCAAAGCGCGGCGATGTTATCGGCGCGTCGGTTTGGCTTGTGGCGTTTTCGATTCGGCCGCAGGTGTCGGGCGTTCATGGCCGGGAAATTCCAAGTCGGGGTGGTCTGCCCAGCGCAGCGGATAGATTCGGTAGTATAAGGTGAACTGCCCCGCGTGCGGGTCTGAGCCGACCGGCTGTGGCGCTGTCGGCTTGGGATCGAGCATGAGCAGCACATCGTCCTTGAGCCAGTAATCGCCGTAGCCGTCCGTCTCGCCAGCGTGCAGCGCCTGCGCTTCGGGCGTGTGATAGACGAAGCGCCCGGCCGTCCAGCCGTCGGCGCTCAGCTTCGCCCGCGCGCTCTGTTGCACCGCAGTCACTTGCGCCCAAGACCAGTCCGACGGCGTGGCATAAATGATTATTTCATCCAGCCGCGAATCATCCTTGCGGGTCTGCAACCAATAGTACCGACAACGCTCGAAGCGCACACCTGTGCCGGCCAGTTCGAGATCGAAGACAGCCTGCTCCGACTTCAACACTTCGCCGCTCGGATAGCGAAAATCTCTGGCCAGTTTGAGGGTCGAACGCTTTTCCACTTCTTCGAGCGGCATACCGATGTTGGCGACGAGTGTGCCTTCGGATTTGCCGGTGCGTTGATAATAAGCTTCACGGAAAATGTCGCAGCCGCCGACGAGCATCGTGCCGAACGCGAACAGCAATGCGCGTAGCACCATCCCACAGACCAAAGCGTGCCGCCCCGTCACCTTGCTGGTTCCCAGATGACCTTGCCGGTCTTGTCTATGTAGCCGATCATGCTGCCGATGTAGACGCGCGCCAGCGCGCCGTAAAAAGGTGAAGCCTCGTTGAATCGCGTCTTGATGACGGTGTGGCCGGTCTTGTCTATGAAACTGGCCTTATTGCACGTGCTCACGTTCGCCAGCCCGCCGACGAACGGCCCTGCATATTCCCACTGCGGCGGGATAACCATCCGGCCCGTCCGATCCATGTAGCCGAATTTTTTAGAGACAGTGTAGCGTGAATATTCGTCGAACTGACACGGCGTCTCTTTGTCCTGATCAATCGACACTTCGGCTGCGGCCAAGCCCTCGCTGAAATCACCTACGTCTATGAACTCTGCTGGGATAATGAGCCGGCCCGTTTTGTCCATGAAGCCCCACTTGTCTTTGATCCGGATGGCGGCGAGGCCATCGTGAAATGAATGGCCGTTGTAGTTGTCGTCGAGTGGTGGCGTCTGTAAGCGTCGGCCTGTGCGGTCGAGATAGATCATCTTCAAATTCGATTTGACGAGTACGACGCCTTCGCTGAAGCCCCAAGAGACATTGAAGGGCGCGTCGAAGACAAAGCGGCCGGTGTGATCTATGAAACCAGAGATGTGGCCTTGATGCGCGGCGGCGAGACCTTCGCTGAACTCGTCCGCTAGTTGGAATGTCATCGGGATGGTGAGCGCACCTGACGTGTTGATGTAGCCCCAACGACCCGGCTTCGTAATGAGACCGACCAGAGGCATGCGCTTCTGCCCGACGTTGATGGGCGCAAGTCCTTCGGAGAAGTTACCGCCTAGATCGAACGGCGGATGAGGGATGAGATGCCCTTGCGCGTCAATGTACTCGCCCTTGCCGCGCAGACTCACGCGGGCGCGCCCGTCGCTGAAGCCGTCCGCGCTCTCGAACCGCGGCGCGATCACTACGCGGCCCGTCTCATCAATGAAGCCCCACTTGTCGTCCTTGGCGACGGGGTAAAGCTGCGCTGACGGCGTGGCGGAACGAGTCGCGGGCGGCGGGCAGAAAGCCGCGAGCAGACAGACGATAATGATAATTGTTCGCGGGCTGCGCATGGAGACTGAAACAGTTGCTGTTCGCCTGCCCGCACTGTTTACACGAAAGGGCGGCGCGAGTAAAGCCCGCGCCGCCACTCGCTTGGATGTGTTCGCGCCTCTCGGTGCAACGACATTGTTCGGCTATACTGCCCGCGACCATAAACCATGCTGCACGCGCACCTCTACGTCGGCTTAGGCTCGAATCTCGGCGACCGCGCCGGCCATCTCCTGCTCGCCGTGCGCGGCATGCTCGCCGCCGGTCTGTGCGTCACCCGTTTGTCTTCAATCTACGAGACCGAGCCGATGGACGTGCTCGATCAGCCGCCCTTTCTCAACATGGTCGCAGAACTGAAGGGCGACACGCCGTTCACGCCTGAACAGGTACTCGCGCGTCTGCTCCGCATTGAATATGCGCTCGGTCGTCGCCGCGACCGGGCGAAGGGGCCGCGCACGATTGATCTCGATCTCTTGCTGTACCGCGATACGCAACAAGAGACCGAACTACTCACGCTCCCGCACCCGCGCCTGCACCTGCGCCGCTTCGTGCTCACACCGCTCGCCGAACTTGCACCCGAAGTCGAGCACCCCAAGCTCAAACAGACCGTCCAACAACTTCTCGCCGACCTGCGCGATGACGCCAGCGTCCGCCTGTGGCAGCCAGAATGAAAAGCCGCTTCGTTTCTTCCTTGTTTCCCCCGCGCCACTTCCCTATAATCCTCGCCGCTCCCGTAAAATCCGTTCGGCCCAAGCTAAGCGACAACCACCAATGGTTTATCTCAAACAGCAGCGCCCCGAAAAGGTGACCGTGCCGGCGGTGCGCGCGACGAAGGAACGCGGCGAGCGGCTCGTCTGCTTGACCGCTTACGACTACCCGACCGCGCGCATCGTTGACGAAGCCGGCACTGACATCATTTTAGTCGGCGACTCACTCGGCAACGTCGTGCTCGGCTACGACACGACTGTGCCCGTCACACTCGACGAGATGGTCATGCACACGCGCGCCGTCCGGCGCGGCGTCCAACGCGCGCTGCTTGTGGCCGACATGCCGTATGGCTCTTATCACACGGGCGCGGACGATGCGGTGCGGGCCGCGCTGCGGCTCATCAAAGAAGGCGGCGCTGAAGCCGTGAAGCTCGAAGGCGGGCGGGCGCGCGCGGAGATCATTCGCCGGCTCGTCGCCGAAGAGATTCCGGTGATGGGGCACATCGGCTTGACGCCGCAGTCGGTCAACAAGCTCGGCGGCTTTCGCTTGCAAGGCAAGACGGCTGAAGCGGCGCGCGCGCTCGTCGAAGATGCGCGCGCGCTCGAAGCAGCGGGCGCGTTCTCCATTGTGCTTGAAGTTGTGCCGCGCGAGATCGCAAAGCTTGTCACGGCCGCCATCCAAATTCCGACCATCGGCATCGGCGCGGGCGAACACTGCGACGCGCAGATTCTCGTCATACACGATCTGCTCGGCATCTCGTTTAGCCCAACGCGCCCGCGCTTCGTCCGCCAGTACGCAGACTTGCGCGCCGCCATGACCGACGCCATCAACGCTTATGCCGAAGACGTACGCATCGGCGCTTACCCCGGCACGCAGGAATCGTACCCGCTCCCGGCGGACGCAGCCGCCGAACTGCAAGCGGAGTTGACCAAAGCGGGCGACGCAGAGGTGGAGAAGCAGTAGTCAGTGGTCGGTGGTCGGTGGTCAGTAGGGAGAATATGCCTCCTCCTGCCTTTTTACTGACCACTGACCACTGACCACTGACCACTTTTTTATGGAAATCATCAACCGCCGCCAGCGCATGACTTCGGTCGCGCGCAAGGTGCGCCGCGAGCAGGACAAAACAATCGGCCTCGTGCCGACGATGGGCGCGCTGCATGAAGGACACTTGAGCTTAGTGCGCGAGGCGCGGCGCATGTGCGACGTGGTCGTCGTCTCGATCTTCGTCAACCCGACGCAGTTTGCGCCCGGCGAAGACTTTGAACGCTACCCGCGCGACCTCACCAAAGACACGACGATTCTGGCCGACTACAACGTTGACTACATCTTTGCGCCGACGCCTGAAGAGATCTATCCGAAGGGCTTTGCCACTTACGTCAATGTCGAAGGGTTGGCGGATCAACTCGAAGGCGCGGCGCGCCCCGGCCATTTTCGCGGCGTCGCCACCGTGCTCACAGTCCTCTTCCACATCATCCGCCCAGACTTCGCCTACTTCGGCCAGAAGGACGCGCAGCAAACCTTAATCGTCAAACGACTCGTGCGCGACCTAGCCTTCGACACAGAGATCGTCGTGCTGCCGACCGTGCGCGAAGACTCCGGTCTCGCGCTCTCTTCGCGCAACGCTTATCTGAACGGCGAAGACCGCCGCGCCGCCACGATCCTCTATCGGGCGCTCGCGCGCGCCGAAGCCGCTTATTTGAGCGGCGAGCGTTCGGCGCGCAAGCTCGCCGAAGGCGTGCGTGCAGAGATCGAGCGCGAGCCGCGCGCCCGCCTCGAATACGTCAGCGTCACAGACGCCGACACGCTCGAACGCCTCGACAAACTCGACGACCGCGCGGTGCTGATCGCCGTCGCCGCCCGCATCGGTCAGACACGACTGATCGACAACATCGTGCTCAACAAGCAAAAAGGCACGGGTGCGCTAAAGATGCCTTGAGCCTTTATCACCCTTGCAGCCCGCTTCCGCTCGACGACCAACCACAGTGCAATTCCCAACGCAAATAGAAACGACACGACTCACCTTGCGCGCGCCGACCATGGCGGACGCGCAAGCGATCTTCGACTCGTACGCGCACGACCCGGAGGTGACACGCTATCTCATTTGGCGACCGCACAACTCGGTTGCCGACACGGAAGAGTTCTTGCGCGGTCATTTGGTGCGCCGGCAGACGGGCGCGGAAGAGTTCTCTTGGGTGCTGACGCTCAAAGATGACGGCCGACTCGTCGGCATGATCGCGCTGCATCCGGGCGAGTATCGCGTGGGCTTAGGTTACGTGTTGGCCCGTGCGTATTGGGGACGCGGACTGATGCCTGAAGCGGCGCGCGCGCTGGTCGAGTTGGCGCTGGCGCAAGCAGACATCTTTCGCATCTGGGCCGTCTGCGACACGGAAAATCTCGCCTCGGCGCGCGTCATGGAGAAAGCTGGCATGACGCGCGAGGGCGTGCTGCGCCGTTGGTCGCTGCACCCAAACGTGAGCAATGAGCCGCGCGATTGCTTCTGCTACGCGAAAGTGCGCTGAGCGCCCGGTCAGCGCCGGCTTGTCCGCGTTTCAGTCCCGCACCTATCTTCATATAAAATCCTTCTGATGTCTGAACGAAAACAGAAAGCGCACATTGAATTCACCTTAAACGGCGAGCCGTGCGAGGTCGCATTTGCGCCGCACAAGACGCTCTTGGAAGTCTTGCGCGAAGATTTGAATCTGACCGGCACGAAGCACGGGTGCGAGCTTGGCGAGTGCGGCACGTGCGCCGTGCTCGTTGACGGGCGCGCGGTATTGTCGTGTCTGATGCTTGGGCTTGACGCTGAAGGGCGGCGCGTCGAGACGGTCGAAGGCATGGCGACGGCTGAAGGCTTGCATCCTTTGCAAGAGACCTTCGCCGACACGGGCGCGGCGCAATGCGGTTACTGCACGCCCGGCTTTATGCTCGTGGCGAAAGAGCTACTCGCGCACAAGCCAAACCCTTCGCGCGCAGAGATCAAAGAAGCCCTGAGCGGCAATCTCTGTCGCTGCACCGGCTACATCAAAATCTACGAAGCGGTCGAACTCGCCGCCGCACGCTTGCGCGGCGAAGACGCGACGCTCCCCGCAGAAAGCATCTATGGCCACAAATAACGGATCGAACGGCGCTGGCGCGAATGGCCGCAACGGTCGCAACGGCGCGCCGTTAAAAGTCGTCGGCAAGCCGTACCGCAAAGTCGATGCGCGCGCGAAGTGCACAGGTCAGACGCGCTTTGCCGACGACATCACGCTGCCGCGCATGCTCTACGCGAAGATGTTGCGCTCGCATGAACCGCATGCGCTGATTAAAAGCATTGACACGGCGAAGGCTGAGGCGCTACCCGGCGTCTATGCCGTCATCACGGGCCGAGATTTGCCGACGCCTTACGGCATCCTACCCGTCAGTCAGGACGAGCACGCGCTCTGCATTGACAAGGTGCGTTTTATCGGCGACCCCGTCGCGGCCGTTGCAGCGATTGACGAGGATACGGCCTTTGCGGCGATGAATTTGATCGAGGTCGAATACGAACCGCTCCAGACGATCACGAACATCGAAGAGGCAATAATGATTGACGAGCCGCGCATACAAGATTACGGCGACGGCGCGAACGTCCACAAGAAAGTGCATCTCGAATTCGGCGATCTGGATGAAGGTTTCAAAGCAGCCGATCTCATCCGCGAAGACATCTTCTTCTACGAAGGCAACACGCACCTGCCGATGGAGCAGCACGCGGCCGTCGCGCACTACGACGCGGACAACAAGATCACTTTGTGGAGTTCCACGCAGACGCCGCACTATGTTCATCGCGCGCTCGCCAAAGTCTTGGGCCTATCGGCCGCGCACATTCGCGTCATCGCCACGCCGAACGGCGGGGGCTTCGGCGGCAAGAGCGATCCGTTCAACCACGAGGTCGTCGTCTGCAAGCTTGCGATGATGACAGGCCGGCCTGTGAAGATCACTCTGACGCGCGAGGAAGTTTTCTATTGTCATCGCGGCCGGCATCCCGTCTTGATGAAGATCAGAACGGGCGTGACGAAAGACGGCGCGATCACGGCGATGGACTTTGAGTCGTTCCTCGACGGCGGCGCATACGGCTCATACGGTGTTGCCTCGACGTTCTACACGGGCGCGCTGCAAACCGTTACCTACGAAGTGCCGCGCTATCGTTTTCGCGGCTTGCGTGCATTTACGAACAAGCCGCCGTGCGGCCCCAAACGCGGGCACGGCACGCCGCAACCGCGCTATGCTTTGGAAGTCCACCTAGACAAGCTCGCCGAAGAACTCAAACTCGATCCGGCCGAGATGCGGCTCAAACATCTCGTCAAGCCCGACACCATCACGGCGAATTATCTGCGCGTTGGCAGTATGGGTCTCGGCCCGTGCATTGAGAAGGTGGTCGCTGGTTCGGATTGGAAAAATAAATATCGCAAGCTCCCCTACGGGCGCGGCGTCGGGTTAGCTTGCAGCAGTTACATCTGCGGCGCAGGGTTGCCGATCTACTGGAACAACATGCCGCACTCAGGCGTGCAACTCGGACTTGATCGACAGGGCGGCGTGCGTGTGCAATGCGGCTCGATTGACATCGGGCAAGGTTCTGATTCCGTGCTCGCCTACATCGTCGCCGAAGTGCTCGGCATTGATCCGTTCGACATACGCATCCTGACCGCCGACACAGACCTCACGCCCGTTGACCTCGGCAGCTATTCGAGTCGCGTGACGTTGATGACCGGCAACGCCGCGCTGCAAGCAGCCGAACGCGCGCGCGAACTGCTCGCCATCGCGGTCGCGGAAAAACTCGGTGTGCCCGCAGACAATCTCGCGTTCGCAGAGCGGCGCGTCTTCGATGTCGAAAATCCTGAGACCGGCGTGACGTTTGCCGAAGCGGTCGTGCTTGCGGAATCGAAGTACGGCACCATCGGCACGGTTGGCTCGTACACGCCGCCGCGCTCGCCGGGGCATTTCAAAGGCGCGGGCGTCGGCCCGTCGCCTGCTTATAGTTATTCGGCGGCGGTCGCCGAGGTTGATGTTGACGCGAGCACAGGCTTCGTCACAGTCGAACGCATCTGGATCGGGCACGACATCGGCCGCTCGATCAATCCGCTCCTTGTCATGGGTCAAGTCGAAGGCTCGGTCTATATGGGCTTGGGCGAGGCGCTCATGGAAGAGATGACCTATCGCGCCAATCGCAACGTCGTGCACAAGTTTCCCTCTCTGCTCGAATACAAAAGCCCGACGACTTTGGAGATGTGCGATGTCGTCACCTACTTGATCGAAGACCCTGATCCGGCTGGCCCCTACGGCGCGAAAGAGGTCGGGCAAGGGCCGCTCCTGCCCGTCATGCCCGCCATCGCCAACGCCGTTTATGATGCCGTCGGCGTCCGCATAGACGAAGTGCCGATCACGCCTGAAAAAGTTTTAGCGGCACTCAAAGCCAAAGCGCAGGGCAAAGACCCACGCTACGGCCCGAAGTCTGTGCCCGCAGTCGAATGGCCCGCGCCCTTGAAAGTGCTCACGCCCGCCGAAGGCGGCGACGGCAAAGAGTTGCCGCGCGTGGCGGTGCATTCGTAGCGAACCGGAACGAGGAGCGCCAAGTGAAGTTCGAGTGGGATGATGAAAAAGCCTTCGCCAATTTGGAGAGGCACGGCGTCAGTTTTGGCGAGGCAACTGAAGTCTTCTACGATCCGAACGCACTGGAGGGCGAGGACGGCGAACACTCATTTGACGAGGCGCGTTTTTTCATCATTGGATATTCAACCAGCCGCATGCTCTTCGTCGTCTTCGCCGAACGGCGCGACGACGTAATTCGGATCATCTCGGCACGCCCGCCGACACCGGCGGAAAGGAAGTTATATGAAGAACAAGAAAGATGAGAAATCAGAGCCTACGCCCGAAGAGGTTGAACTGGTAGTCACGCAGGAGGACTATGAGGCAGGCTTAAAGCGCGGCTGGACGGACGATGATATGCTCAAGCCGGGCCGCTACAAGCTGAAGCGCGGCGGTTTCCTCGCGCGTCACCCTGAGTTGAAGCTCAAGGATAAGAAAAGAGCCTAACGCGGCAGCCATTGTTGAAGGCGGCGACGGCAAAGAAATGCCGCGCGTCGCCGTTCACTCATAACGGAACATAATTAGGAATACACTCAGGAGGGATTATGGCTATTACACTCAAAAGACAACTCACTGAGGCCGAGAAATCGCAGATAATAGCAAGACAGGGGCGCATTTGCTTTGCTACCGGCCATGACATTCTCATCGGGCAGACTGTTCAGTTCGACCACATTCGCGCTTTCGCTGATGGCGGGCCGAGCGAACTGCATAATATTGCGCCTATGTGCGAGACGCACAACAAAATGAAAGGCAGGTTGCCGCTGGAAGACTTCCGCGTAAAGCTCCGGTTAGACGACTTTTTTTCACTGGGGGATGCGCTAACACTCAAGCACCTACTCGACTACCTTAAACAAAAGGGTGATGTTACTGATTACGGGCAAAATGTTGTCGTACAGCAAACTGAGGGTAGCGTGCAGATTGAGACACAAGGAGGGAAGAAGCAAACCTACACGCTATACACTTGCCCAACGACCGGCTGGAAGTATTTTTATGCAACTCTGCCCGTCGAACTGCTAGACAGCGATGATGAGGACAATGGTCAAATGGGGCTACAACCAAGATTTCTCATCCCAGAAAAAGTGTTCGAACTGTTCCGACATTTTCAAACCCATCCCGTGCTACAGCCTTCGATTGGTCGCATCTACAATCAGCGCATCTTACTTTTCGACGGGCAGCACAAGGCAGCGTCATTACTTTGGACTGGTCGTAGGGAGTTTGAGTGTAAAGTTTATCTTGACCCAGACACTCGTCTCCTAAACCAGACCAACATCTCTGCCCATGACAAGTTCTCACAAACTAGATTTTACTCCTCCATCATGGTCAGTAAGCTCGGCAGTGTTTTCGGCGCGGAATTCGAGACTTACAAGAACCTTGAAGACGGCTCGGTCAAAAGTGAGGCGGGTTTCATGAAGTTCTTGGAGCGCGATCCGACACAGACCATGACGAAGGCAGAACGCAACAAGCTATTCAGAAGCTATCTCTATAACTCTGTCTTAGAAGATCAAGAGAACCTTGCCGCTCGGTTTGTATCCAACGGCAACCGAGGTACTGACGAGAAACCCCTTACCATTGACATGCTAAACAGATCGATCTTCGCTTCTTTTCTCTATACAGAACCAGTGGACGATAACATGGCGACAGATGCGTATAAGCGTGACAAAGAAATAGCCAATAACGTCGCATTGATGAATATGCTACATGACCTAGCTCTCGGCTCATGGAATCATAAGGCGGGGCCGGGTGATGGCAATCAGAGAAGATTAGAGAGATTGTTCCGCTCCAAATCTATCATGGCGTGGAGCGAATTGCTGCGTGACGCCGTGCGCGGGAAGCTTGAGCTTCAGGATGAGGAAGACCGTGCCCGCCCCTTCTACCGTGATCTTTCGCCCGACGACCTCGAACGAATCAAGAAAATGATTGAACGACTTGTGCACTGGAAGCAATGGAGTTCGCCTCCAAATAGCGATATTGACCGCGTGCTTGCCGACAACAAGAGCGAAGTTAAAGATTGGTTCAGGAACAACGGGCTGACTACAGGCTATTTGATGGGTGCGAATGAATGATCAAAGTCCCTACAGCCTTCAGTAGTTTTAAGTGGTGATAACAAGCCTATGATGCGACTTCCGAAATTTAGTTACCGCGTGCCGCGAAGCGTCACGGATGCGGTAAAGATGATTGGCGATACTGGCCCTGAAGGGCAGTTCGTCGCGGGTGGGACGGATTTGTATCCGAACATGAAGCGGCGACAGCAGACGCCGCAGACGGTCATCTCGGTGACGCGATTGCCGGAGTTGAATGAGATCACGGGCGATGGCAAGACGGGCGTGCGGATCGGCGCGGCCGTGTCGTTGACCGATGTGTGCGAGAGCGAGATTATCAACCGAGATTATCCGATGGTCGCGGCGGCGGCGCGGACGATCTCGACGCCGATCCTGCGCAACATGGGCACGATTGGCGGGAATCTTCTGCTCGACACGCGCTGCAACTATTACGATCAAAATTACGAGTGGCGTAAAGGGATCAACTTCTGCATGAAGAAGGACGGCGAGATTTGTTGGGTCGCGCCCGGCTCGGCGAAGTGCTGGGCGGTGCAGTCGTCCGATCTCGTGCCGTTGATGGTTGCGTTGGGCGCGCGCGTGCGCTTGGCTTCGACGCTCGGCGAGCGCATCGTGGATGCGGCCGGTCTCTACAATAACGACGGCATCAACTACTTGCACAAGCGCCCCGACGAGTTGCTCGTTGACATTCATCTGCCGGCGCTGGGCGGCTGGCGCGCGACTTACAAGAAACTGCGCCGGCGCGGCGCGTTCGACTTCCCCGTGCTCGGTGTCGCGATCAAGTTAGACATGGACGACGACGGCACGATCAAAGATGCGAAAGTGATCTTGGGCGGCATCGCGCCCGCGCCCGTCGAAGTGAAAGATGCTGCGACGGCTTTGCTCGGTGCGCCGCTCGACGATGAACGAATGCAAGCGGCGGCCGAAGCGTGTTATGTCAAAGCGCGCCCGCTCGACAACACAGACTTCGTCATGAACTGGCGCAAGCAGATGGCCCGCCCTTACGTGTTGCGCGCGCTGGAAGAGTTGAGAGAGCAGCAGGCAGTAAGCAGTAGGCAGTAGGCAGTCGAAAAAACCGCTTTCTGCTTTCTGCTTTCTGCTTTCTGCCTTCTGCCTTCTGTTATGATCGCTGCCATTCTCTTGGCCGCCGGCCAGTCGCGGCGCATGGGTGCGTTCAAGCCGTTGTTGCCGTTCGGCGCGCGGACGGTGATTGAAACGTGCGTTGCTAATCTGCGAGCGGCGGGCGTCGGTGAGATCGTCTTGGTTGTCGGGCATCGCGCTACTGAGGTGCGGACGCGGTTGAATGATCAATCGTTGCGTTTCGCCGTGAACGAAGCGGCAGAGAGCGAGATGTCTGTCTCCATCGCGCGGGGCGTGGCGCAGTTGTCGGATGAGGCGCAGGCCGTTTTGATCGCGCTTGGCGATCAGCCTGCCGTCACGCCTGACGTTATTCGGCGCGTGCTTGAGACGCGAGCAGAGACGGGCGCGCGGCTCGTCGTGCCGGAGTACGAAGGGCGCGGCGGTCATCCGGTGCTCGTCGATCTCGCGTACCGTGATGAGCTACTGAATTTAGACCCGGCGCGAGGCTTGCGCGCGCTGTTCGACAAGCATAGAGATGAGGTGCGGCGCGTGCCCGTCACATCTGCTTACATCACGCGCGACATGGACACTTGGGCCGATTACTGTGCGCTGCACGAAGAGATTTTTCATGCGCCGCCGCCTGTGGCGCAGCCGGCGCAGTCAAGTTGATTTTGCCCGTCCGAGTTTCGTCCAACGGTTAGACTATCGCGCACATCTAAAGTTCCGGCATGACAGCGTTCAGTCGTCATGCCGCCCGCATGAGAGCGTGCGCCCAAGCGGGTTTGTCAGTCGCGCATGAAGGAGCAACTTATGTTCAAGCAACTCCCACGGCCGTTCAACGTCTTCGCGCTCGCACTCTTGGTTATCGGCGCGCAGGTCTTTGCGCCGACGCAGGCGGTCGCGCAAGCGCCGCAGCCCGTCAACTTCTCTCTGCGCTCGGTGGACGGCGGCACGATCTCGTCCGAGATGCTGCGCGGCGATGTGGTCGTGCTGGCGTTCGGCGCGTCTTGGCTGCCGCTCTCGCGCACGCAGGTGCAAGGGGTGCAGAAACTCGCGGACGAATACGCCGACCGCAACCTGCGCGTCTATTGGGTGAGCACCGATTCCGAGTCGCCGAAGTCGAAGAACTATGCGACGGACGAACAACTGCGCGCCTTCGCGCATCGCAACCAGTTGAAGATCGCCGTGCTGCGCGACCCGGACGGCGAACTGTTCAAACACATGGGCGTCGAGCGCAACGTCTTGCCGGCCCTCGTCATCATCAACAAAGACGGGTTAGTTGACGGCGCGCCCATCGGCGGGCTTGACCCCGAAGGCAACCTCGTCGAACAACTCGCGCCGCGTCTGAACAAGCTGCTGTAAGCACCTGCCATCAGTCAGTACCGCCTGTGGTAGCGGGCGGGTCTTGATCTCGTCACAGACCCGCCCGCTACCACAGGCGGTACTGATTTAATGCTTACTTGCCGCGCGCTAAATCTTCGCGCTCAACTCATAAACCAATCTGATCGGCAAACCGACCACGTTCCAATAATCGCCATCAATCGCTTCGATGAAGAGTGCGCCACATCCTTGTACGGCGTAAGCGCCGGCTTTGTCGGTCGGCTCATTGGTTGCGATGTACCAATCGATCTCTGCGTCGGTCATCGGCGCAAAACGAACGCGCGTGGCTGCGTGCGCTATGACCGTCTGCTTCGTCTCGACGCGCACGAGCGCAACGCCGGTCAGCACTTCGTGCCAACGTCCGCGCAGCCGCCTGAGCATGCGCCGCGCTTCCGTTGCGTCGTCCGGCTTGCCCAAGATTTCGCCATCTGCCACGACTACCGTATCCGCGCCCAGCACCAGTCCAAACAGCCGCCGCGCGGCCACAGCCTGTGCCTTCTCACGCGCCAGCCGCTCGACGTAGCGGGCCGCCGACTCGCCGCCGCGCAACGCTTCGTCAACATCGGCCGCTTCCGTTTCAAACGGCCAAGCAACGGCGCGCAAGATGTCTGCGCGGCGCGGACTGCGCGAGGCCAGCACGAGCGTCTCACGCGCCTGCGGCAACTTGCCGTTTTGCTCTGCGACTTGTGACGTGCGCTTGGTTTCCATTACACTCACGAAGCTTGATCCATTGATTCATTAAGATTTAACGCTCGACTAGGGCATTAAGTCAATGAATCAATGGACAAATGACTCAATGCATCAGTTCATCCGATGGACGATCTGTTTCGAGCACTGCCTGAACTGCTGCGCGCGGCCGGCGAGGCGGAAGAGGTCGCGGAGGCGGCGGCGCTCGCCGCTTGGCGGCGCGTCGCGGGCGAGCAGTTGCGCACTCAGGCCGTACCGTTTCGTCTGTATCGCAAGACGCTGACTGTGGCCGTCGCCGATGCGACGTGGCAGAAGCAACTCGAACAGATGAGCGGGCAGTTGCTCTTTCGTTTGAACTCCGTGTTGAGCCAGCCGCTCGTCACCTACATAGAGTTTCGCATTGACCCGCAGACCGTCCGCATCGAACGCGCGCGCCTACGCGGCCGCGAAATTGATCGCGCGACCCAAGAACGACGCGCGCTCCACTGTGCCCGCGCGCTCGCAGAAGCCGCCCGCGCAATCCGTGACGAAACCTTGCGCCAGCGCTTCCTGCTCGCCGCCGGTTGCTACATTGATGCACAAGAAAGGCAGTAGTCAGTAGCCAGTAGCCGGTAGTCAGCAGAAGAACAAGATGCTTTTCTACTGACTACTGGCTACTTACGAATCATGCCTATCACCGAAGCAGACATTGACAAGATCGCGCAACTCGCGCATCTGGAGATCACGGACGAAGAGCGCCGCGCGTTGACGCCGCAGATCGCTTCGATTGTCGCTTACGTCGAGCAGTTGAATGAACTGGACACGAGCGCAGTCGAACCGGCCATCGGCGGTCTCACGCCCGCAGGCGAACGCACTGAGACGACGCGCGACGACACCCCGCGCCCTTCGCTCGGCCAACAACTCGCCCTCGCAGAAGCGCCCGACCCGGCCGCCGGCCACTTCCGCGTGCCGAAGGTTTTGTGAAACAAGTGGTCAGTGGTCGGTGGTCAGTGATCAGTTAAAACAAAAACTGTCCGCATTGATCACTGACCACCGACCACTGACCACTGAGTTATGAACACTATCGAACGAATCAAAGAACGACGCGCAAGCGGCGTGAGCGTGCGCGAAGTTGTTGAGCCTGCGGTGAACGCAGCCGAGTCTCTGAACGAGACGTTGAATGCGTTTCTGCAAATTGATCGGGCGGGGGCGACGAAGCGCGCGGCGGAGTTGGATGCGAGCGGCGAGACGGCGGGCGCGCTCGCGGGTGTGCCGGTTGCGATCAAGGACAACATCTGCGTGCGCGGCTTGCAGACCTCGTGTGGCTCGCACATCCTTGGCAACTATCATGCGCCTTACGATGCGACCGTCGTCGAGCGCATTAACCAAGCGGGCGCAGTTATCATCGGCAAGACCAACTGCGACGAGTTTGCGATGGGATCGTCGAACGAGAACTCTGCGTTCGGCGTGGTGCGCAACCCTTGGGACACTGCGCGCGTGCCGGGCGGCTCGTCCGGCGGCTCGGCTGCGGCCGTGGCGGCGCGTATCGTGCCGGTCGCGCTTGGGTCGGACACAGGCGGCTCAGTGCGTCAGCCGGCTGCGCTCTGCGGCGTCGTCGGCGTGAAGCCGACTTACGGGCGCGTGTCGCGTTATGGACTCGTCGCCTTCGGCTCGTCGCTCGATCAGGTCGGCGTCCTGGCCGCGAACGTGCGCGACGCTGCGACAGTGCTCGGCGTCATCGCCGGCCGCGACGCGCACGACGCGACGACCGCAGACGTGCCTGTGC
>Ga0209153_1000103_pt1 | contig 43420 bp, 39 predicted proteins | sample GraSoiAngelo_120_FD_185877 | JGI IMG/M metagenome (GOLD analysis project Ga0209153, IMG submission 185877) | Grasslands soil microbial communities from the Angelo Coastal Reserve, California, USA - 14_0919_09_20cm (SPAdes) (version 2) | ecosystem: Environmental > Terrestrial > Soil > Grasslands ... | reverse complement strand
CGGTGGAAGATTGGCGAACCGGTAGTAGCCGGCGTTATCAGTTTCCTCGTCCTTGCTTCCTACTAGTGTACTGCCGGTGACCGTTACCTTCGCATGCGGTACAACCGCCCCGGACGGGTCCTTGACCGTGCCTTGCAAACCGCCCGTCGTTTCCTGAGCTACCGCTCCGGTACCGAAAAGTAGGATCAGTGCACAAACCGTCAGAATTGAGTAGATGAAACGCATCCCCACCCCTCCTTCCTTCTCCCGAACGTAGCTTCCTGAAGCGAGATTCGATGGTTTTGATACGACGTGGCTCCCCGGGAATCCGCTCACTCCTGGATTCAGGGTCCAAGGTTGCACCCCGCAGCAGTCCCTTCTGCCGCCTGTCCTAATGAGGCAATACCGTTAACCGCAAGAGCAATAAGTTAGCCAAGATTAGCCTACATTCAGCGTGATTTGTCAACAAATTAGCTAAAGAAACCATAAAGAAACGAGTTATTGGCTATGGTTTTGTAAAGGAACTTACAAAATCCCGTATCTATAAGCCTGAATCCCGAACTTGAAGACGGATTTCTCCACCTCGGACTGCGCAGGATGGCAGCTCCGACCTCGAAACGAACCAGGAGGCCAGGGCTCGCACGCGATGCTTGCCATCCTATTCAGCTCACGAGCAAAGGCGCCTTCATCGAGAGATTTCCGAGCGCAGGTGCTTGGCCAGCTTTTCGATGCGCTTTAGTTGATCGGCAAGGTTCTTCGAGATTTTGCCATGACCAACTTGATCCATTTGCGACGGAATTTCAGCCGACCGTTTGGCGAGTTCCTCGGCTTCTTGGCGGAGGAGCGCAGGGTCCGGGGGTTTTTGCTTGAAGGTCGCCGGCGGCTCAATAGGGGCGTTCGTCTTCTTGTCGGCTTCGCGAACTCCGGGCGGAATGGGTCGGCCCCCCTAGCCACAATCTCCCGAAGGCAAAAACATCAGCCAGCCTGCAAAGAGTAGCGACACTGCCAGAGGCTTGCGCATAACAGCCTCCCGCGGAACGAGCTGAGAGTAGCCACTATTCTACACCTCGAAGCCCGGCTGCATTTTATGTGCAAGAAACGCAGAAGATTCCTGCTCGCGTATTGCAGAAACAAAAGCGGCGGAGAATTTGGCTCCCCGCCGCCAAGAATCAGACTTGAGCTGGTCCAGACTAGAAATCGATCTTCAGCCCGAACTCAAATTGCCGAGGTGCCCCAAGGGCGTACGTGCCCGACTGGAAGCTGGCACGGAATGGCGTGAAACTCGATCCACGGGTCACGCCGCCAATGGAGTTGGATTGTATGGTTCCATTCGGCCCAGGCACCAGGGTGGCCAGCGGGAGGTTGCCTGGCAGGAATGCATTATCGAAGTTAAACAAGTTGAAGATGCTGACGCTCGGCGTGACTTTCACCCGCTCTCCTTTAACCGGGAGGGGCCAAGCCATCGCGAAGTCAAAGGCCTTCAGCCAGGGGAAGCTTATCGCGCCCGGAGCTACCGAGGGCAACGCGGGCATGACCCAACCCATCGCGGTCATATCCGCTGGAGTCAGAACACCGTTAGCAACGAGTTGCTGGCCGGCTGGAGTTAGCGTACCAGCGTACTTCCCGTTATAAGTGTTGATGACGTTCTGGAGGTTGCCGGCATTGGTGGCGCGCATGAATTGGCCGATCTGGGTTCCCGGCACTGGCTCCGGCGCCGCTCCTGAACCTAGTCCGGAGCCCAGCCAGTCGGTGGCGAAGATTTCACCACCGCTAGTCAATTCGGGAAGTTGGATGCTCCGTGGAAGCGGACTATAGAAGTGCCCAATGAAGCTCATTTGTGTGTACGGCGGGAGCATAAATGTCCCGCCAAAGGAGATCTGGTGAGTGCGATCCAGTCCGTTCGGCCCCGTGAACTGAAGGGGATTGTCATTGTTGGTGGCCAAGTTGATGAAGTCCTGGTCCTCCACCTGGCTCACGAACTTCGATAAGGAATAAGAAAGCTCGAAATTGGCCGACTTGACCCCATGGATGGGATTTGCGACGTTTTGCACCAGCTTCATTTGCAAGCCGTTATAAACGGAGCGGCCGACGGGCGAAAGCATATCGAGAGCGCCGACTGTGCCGCTGTTGTCACTCACGGGGTTGGTGCCGGGGAAGGCGCAGAAGTTACACGGTGCGCCGCCTGTCACCGCAATGTTGGAATCTAAGCCTGCAGCTGAATATGCAGACTGAGCACCAGCCTGGCCCAACGCCGTGATCATGCACGCCGCCTGTCCGGAACCCGCCGGGCAACCGTTCGAGGTCTGTGCCTTGTCGCGAGCGGCGATCGCGTTCGCCTGATTAAAGGACCGCGCCGAGCCGCTGTGATTCATATCGATGGCGAGCAGGTAGTGTTCGCCGATGTTGCGGATGTAATCGGCGCTGAACACCATCCCGGGGCGGATTTCGTGTTGAAAGCCTACGTTCATTTGCCAGGAGCGTGGTGTGCGGTAATTGGGGTTAAATATGTCGAAGCCGCTTACGTTCGCAGCGTTCAGGGTAGTCCCGATGAAGTTCGGATTTGGCTGAAGTCCTTTAACGGACGCCGCTGCGGCCTTGAATGCATTGCTCAGGGCGATAACCGCGCTGCCACTGCTCGCGATTGTGTTACCGCAAAAAGTGGGAGTAACAGTATTGTTTGCGCCAGCGATGCCTGCTCCCCCGGCGATGGAACTTCCGAGAGTGACAGTGGCAGGCCAAGTGAAGGCATTTGCTAATCCACCAGCGCATACAAGTGGGGTATAGGCAAAAATCCCCTGTGGAATGCGGGCGGGACTATCGAAGAGCACATTGTTCCAAATGGAATTTTCGTAATAGAGTCCCCCTCCCGCGCGAATAACCGTTTTGCCCTTGCCGCTTAGGTCCCAAGCAATGCCCACTTGCGGCGCAAAATCGTCGCCTGGTGTGCGAACACGGTTGCCCAGGCCTGTTCCCCAATCATTGAGAACAGGCAGCGGTCCCAGGTTGCTGTCCACTCGCCCCGTATCGCGCACATAGCGCAATCCTGCAGTCAGCATGAAATTAGGAAGCAATTTCCAGGAATCTCCGAAGTACCATTCAAAGCGATTATCCGGGCCCAGGCCGCCGGCAGGGAAACCGAATGCTTTCTCTGGCGTGGAAAAGCCAACGCCGTTGCCAAGGAAGGCAAACTGAATGGGATAAGAAGTCGGATCGGAGCTGGCTCCTGCAGCCGTCGTGCCCACTTGCGGGAAGGTAAAGAAGGCGGCGAGGCCTCCGCCTTGAATGTGGTTGAACGTCGCGCCGTAACGAATAACCTGTTTGCCGATGGCTCGGCTGCCATCGTACTTGATTTCGTGGTTGGATTGCAGTGTTTGCTGGGGAGCGAGGAGGTTAGGGCCGCCGCAGTAGGAGCCACCACCGCTAAGAACGCAGTTTCCGGCGACCGGCGCCCCGATGTTAATGCCAAGCCCGGGGATCGGGTTGTCGGGGCCTGCCGCAATGCCAGATGTGCCATCCTGAATCGCGTTGTGGAATCGGAGGTATTCAAAGCGAACGCTGTGCGTGAACAAACCGGTATTGAAATCGAGGCCGAGGGCGTGAGAAGGCGTGTGGTCTACGTTTTTAAAACCTTGTAAGGAACTGGCGGAGCCAAACGGTCGAATCTGGCTGTTTTGGTCAAAATTGAAACGATAAAACATGCGGGCCGAAGTGCGGATGTTCCAGTCCAACCGACCGTCCGTCTGTACTTCGCGGAACGGCTGCGTAAGAGTGGTATTCAGAGTGTCGAATGGTGGAGCAAACGGCTCTGCAGCGGCCAAATCTTGCTTGGAGCGCTCCACGTCGGCGAACCAGAAAAGCTTATCCTTGATGACTCGCCCGCCTGCGCGCCCCCCAAATTGTTCGCGCTGAAACGGCGGCGCCTTCGGCCCGGGAAGCGCAGCGGATGTTTGATTCCCGCGAAACAATCCAAACAGCTCCCCATGCAGGTCGTTGGTGCCAGAGCGCGTGGTGACGTTCACCGCCCCTGAGGAGGTTAGCTCGGTCGACAAATCCAGGGTGGACTGAGAAAGCTGGAATTCCTGGATGGCGCTGGCAGGAATATTCTGCGTCGTCGTGCCTACCGTCTCATCGCTGATATCCACTCCATCCAGCTCAATTCTTGCTGTGCGACCGAATCGCCCTTCAAAAGAGATGGAAGAAAAGCCGTTCTTGGTCGGGTCGAATGTACTGCCCTCCTGAATTTGCACCCCTGGCTCCAACTGGGCAAGGTCAAGGAAATTTCGGCCATTGACGGGGAGAGTATCGATCTGGTTGGCGGTTAGGACTCCCTGCACGGTGGCCTGCTCGCTGTTTACCTGTACATTGGAAGCTTGGACTTCAATGCTCACGGAGCCCTGCCCGATCTGCAGCGCCACGTTCCCATTCGCAACCGTGCCGACCTGCACCACAACCGGCAAGTCGGCGGCCTTGAAGCCCTTGACTTCAACGTGGACTACATAGTCTCCGGGCACAAGCGCACCCGAGGTGTAAGCACCCGCGGCGTTGCTGGTAGTCTTTACGACCTGCCCCGTTTCTTTGTTTGTGATCGTTATGGCTGCGCCGCTTACAACCGCTCCTGTAGGATCCGTGACCGTCCCTTGGATGCTGCCCGAACTGATTGTCGCCTGCGCTTGTGCTTCCGGCGCGAACGCAAGCGACACCACAGCCATACTTGCAAAGCTAAGGACCAGTCCCGCTATCAGGAAGAGCAGACTCCGAAAACGCCGCATAAGGCCTCCCTTTTGCAAAAAAATACTCTCTCGTTTCCGCCTGTGATTGCACCACTCAAGGGCCGCGGCTTCCTGGCCTGCCAGCTCACTCAAACCGCGACTAAAGCCATCTGGACCTGGAAGGATTCCTGGGCCCTTCAAAACGCGATGGCTACGTAAAGGCAGAGAAGCAAATAAAGGGCCAAGAATTTATACGAATAAGCCATGAGAAATGTGAAATTTGGCAGATTTATGAGAGCTATTTTCTGTGCGGACTATAAATTTCGAGAAAATAATCCAAAATTATGTAGGTAGATCGGGCTGCGCTGATAGATTCCAAGCTCCTCTTTTGACCTTGTCGGCGGGAGGCATTTGTAGCCGGGATCTAGGAACTATCCTTGGTGCCGGATGCGCTCGGCGAGGGTGCGGGAGCGCTGCCGTGCGATGTCCACAAACTTCGCGTCAGCGGCGATCTGCTCGAGCATGGGGAGCAGGCGCTTGGGTTCGGGAAGCAGGCTGCGGTTCAAATCCGATTCGAATTGCAATAGCGCATCATTGACGCCCAATCGGTCGTACTTCATCCGCCGCGAAATCAGGTCCGCGTCTTCCTGTTGCCGCGTCAAACCTTCGAAAATCTGAAGCAGTTGCGACGCCGCTGGATTCATCGTGTAGTTGAATTTTGTCTCGTGGACTTCCGTACCGCATTCCCAGTGAAGAGTCTTCTCGCCGAGATAGGCAATTCTGCGGTGAACCTCGAGGTCCTGGCCCTCAAAATGTTTTAGCTCGGCAGCGAGTTCAAACATTTTGCTGCGCAAGGGTGCGCCAACCTGGAACGGCGAAGCCCCGGGGTCCTCCTCGAGTTGGCGGATTTCATAGGAAGCGAGATCCGAGTCGTCCCGTACGCTGATTTCAATGAATTCCGGAGAACTGCCTTTGAAAACCCGCCGAAACTTCAGTTTCGCTTCGCAAGCTGCCGGGCCAGGAAAGGCGGAGCAAGCCATCCAGCAGGCTGCTCCAAGCATGAGGAAAAACCGCAAGAAGAAAGTTCTCATCGTTACGTCTACAAATCGCTCAATATGCGGGTAGGATGCGCGGCGCCCCGCCACGCGTTGCGCGGCCCATCCGAGCGGGCGTTCCCCCACTTACCGGTTCCAAGCCCATTGCAAAAGCTCGCGGCCTGGGAAATTCGCCTTCCCGAGGTAACCCGAAGCGTCGCCGCGCCTGTTCCATTTGCAAATGGCACAACGCTACAGCCAATGCGTCCGCCGCGTCCGGAGGCTCCGGCGTCAGGTTCATCGAGAGGATCGCTCGCACCATGATCTGCATTTGCCGCTTGTCGGCGTGCCCATGGCCCGCGATGGCAGCCTTCACTTCCCGCGGCGCGTAGCTACGAACCTCCACGCCATGCTGTTCCGCAGCCAGCAACACCACGCCGCGCACCTCCGCCAGGCGCAGCGCCGTTTTCACGTTCAGCGCGGAAAAGATGCTTTCCACGGCCATCACGTCCGGAGCAAATTCCTGAATCAACTTACACAATAGCGCATAGACCTCCTGCAAGGCCGCGCCATCGCCATCCTTGTGTTTTTTGGCGACGACTTTTAGCGCTCCATAATGCAGCATGCGGCACTGCCGACCGTCGCCCTCGATGATCCCGTAACCGGTTGGCCCGGCGGCGGCCGGGTCCACTCCCAAAACGCGCATCCAACCCTTCCTGGTTCCATTTTCGCGCGAAGCTAGTGCGGCGTTCATCGCGACAATTTTACGGCGAACATTTCTGTCTTGCCACTTCTTTGTATTCTCGTGAGCGAGCCTTCATGCCGGTCCAGCTCAATAGCGACCAATTTTTGTGGAACAGCCAGCGGACTCCCGTCTGAAGAGCGCGCAAAATTAAAAACGGCCACTGCATTTTGCAAATGGCCGTAACGCACAGAAAATCCGCGAATCGTGCAACCCGTGTCGCGCCGGTTAGTTTGCGCCTACCGCCGCCTGAATCTCCGATTCGTCGATGTCGAAGTTCGCGTAGACGTGCTGCACGTCGTCGTGCTCTTCGAGCGCTTCGACCAGACGCACCATTTGCACGGCTTGCGGGCCGGTCAGCTTGATGTAATTCTGCGGCACCATGGCGATTTCCGCCGAAGTCGGCTTGATGCCCGCCTTCGTCAGCGCATCCTTCACTTTCTCCAGTGCTTCCGGCGGCGTCACGATGTACCAAGAGGAGCCGTCGTCCTTTAAGTCTTCTGCGCCCGCATCCAGGACCAGATCCAACAGCTTGTCCTCGCTGGCTGCTTCTTTGGGAATCGTAATTTCACCTTTGCGGTGGAACATCCACCCCACCGCGCCAGCTTCTGCCAGGTTCCCGCCGTTCTTGCTCATCAAGTGGCGGAATTCGCCCACCAAACGGTTGCGATTCGTGGTCACCGCCTGAATCAGCATGCCCACGCCGCCCGGGCCGTAGCCTTCGAAGGTCACCTCTTCGTACTGTTCGCCTTCGAGTTGGCCGGTACCGCGCAAAATGGCGCGCTCGATGTTGTCGTTCGGCATGTTCTCGTTCTTGGCCGCGAGGATGGCTGTCCGCAATCGCGGGTTGGAGTTGGGATCCCCTCCGCCGATGCGCGCCGCAATGGTGATTTCTCGGATGATTCTGGTGAACACGCGGCCGCGCTTTGCGTCGGTGGCCGCTTTCTTATGCTTAATGGTGGCCCATTTCGAATGCCCAGACATAACAAATCCTCGTTTTTCGCGTGACCCGGCCTGGCCTGGGCCATCGATGAATGTAATTTCGCGCCGCAATGGCGTCGCACAAAGCCGCCCATCCACGGTCGCGCAAAGGAAACGACACCAGTGCGGAATCTTTCGGTGAACCGCAAACCCCTGCGGAACTGCCTTAGTCTAGCATACCCGCCTTTCCTAGGAAACGGGTAAGTCAGCAGTATGTCAGCCTTTAGAACAGGTACGGCCCGAATGCTGGGTGATTAATCGCCGTGCCGCTTTTCATCAGGAACTTCACATACTGTTCCGCAATCGCGCTCCAGGAAAAATAACGTTCCTGCGCACGGCGGCTGCGTTCAGCAAGCGACTCGCGATAGGCATCGTCGGTCAACACGCGAACCAGGGCCGGACCGAACTCGTTCCTGGCATCGGCGGGGAGCAGCAGGACACCGGCTTCAGTGATCGGCGTCCCCGTTTCCGGACCCTCGGGGCTATGACGGCTCAGCCAAACATGTAATTGGCGACTACCCGATTCAAACAACTCTCTCGGATTTGTAACAATCCCGTAACACCCGGGAGACAAGCTGTTCTTGTACCTAAAGATGAATCTGAGGCGTGGAGACTAGCGATGAAGCGACTCCCTATAACCGTCGTGCTGGCCATCTTGGGTTTTGCCGGGTTGGTCTGGGCCGATAGCACGCTTTCCCTCACGGGGGCGGGTGCGACCTTCCCTTATCCCATTTATTCAAAATGGTTTGACGAATACCACAAGAAGGACGCCAACATTCAAATCAACTATCAATCCATTGGCTCGGGGGGCGGCATCAAGCAGATAACTGAGGGCACAGTGGACTTTGGCGCTTCCGATGGCCCCATGACGGACGCGCAACTCAAGGCCTATCAGGACAAACATGGGTTCCCCATTCTGCACTTTCCCACGGTACTCGGTGCCGACGTGCCCACCTACAACATCCCGGGCGTTTCCGCCGAGCTGAACTTCACCCCGCAAGCGCTGGCCGGAATTTTTCTCGGCAAAGTGACCAAATGGAACGATCCCCTCATCACCGGCCCGAATAAGGGTGTGAATCTTCCCGCCAACGACATCCTCGTCGTTCACCGCTCGGAGGGCAGCGGCACTACGTACATCTGGACCGATTATCTTTCGAAAGTCAGCGAAGAGTGGAAGACCAGAGTCGGCAAGGGCACGGCGGTTAACTGGCCGGTGGGGCTCGGCGGACAGGGGAATGAAGGCGTCGCCGGCCTGGTGAAGCAGACTCCCAACTCCATCGGCTACGTCGAGCTGATTTACGCCATTCAGAACAAGATGCTTTACGGCCGCGTGCAGAATAGCTCCGGCGCATTTATCAAAGCGGACCTTGCCAGCGTAACGGCTGCGGCCGCTAGCGCCGCCGAGAACATGCCTGCGGATTTCCGAGTTTCTATTACCAATGCTCCGGGAAAAACCGCCTACCCGATCTCCAGCTTCACTTGGTTGCTGATTCCTTCAAAAATCCCCGACGCCTCGAAACGGGATGCTATCAAGGGTTTCGTAAGCTGGATGCTCGGGCAAGGACAGAACTACACCGAAGCGCTTTCTTACGCACGGCTGCCGAAGGAAGTCGTCGCAAAAGAGAAGAAAGCCCTCACGGAAGTTCAATAGCGTGGCCGCCACCACCACTACGGTACCGGGCACGGGTCCTGTCGCGGGCTCGCGCTCATGGCTATCCGGTCTCCGCGAGGGCGACGAAATTGTCCGGTTGATCACGTTTCTATTTGCCGCTTTCGTGGTCTTCCTTACCGTTTTGCTGGTTTTTGAGCTGTGGCAAGGTTCGGTCTTGCCCCGGCACAAGTTCGGGTTCAACTTTTTGCGAACCTCGGTATGGGATCCCGTTAACGAGCAGTTCGGTGCGTTGCCCTTTATTTATGGAACCGTAGTTACCGCTGCTGTTGCTTTGCTTATCGCCGTTCCCCTTGGCCTCGGAGCAGCGATTTTTCTTGCCGAGTTGGCGCCGGTTAGGCTCTCCGATAATCTGGAATTCTTTATCGACCTCCTCGCCGCCGTGCCGAGCGTGATTTATGGATTACTCGGAATCTTTATTGTCATCCCGCTCATGCGCCAGTATATTCAGCCGGCTCTCAAAAGCACGCTCGGTTTTCTGCCGTTCTTTCAGGGTCCCGCGTACGGTCTGGGATTCTTGACCGCAGGCGTGGTGCTCGCGATCATGCTTCTTCCCTACATCATCTCGGTATCACGCGAGGTGCTCCTTTCCGTGCCCCGCGATCAACGGGAGGCCGCGCTGGCGCTGGGGGCTACGCGGTGGGAAGCGACCTGGAAAGTGGTTGTGCCCTTCGCCCGCAGCGGCATTCTTGGCTCCATCTTCCTCGCACTGGCCCGCGCGCTTGGGGAAACCATGGCGGTCACCATGGTTATTGGAAACACACCGGTCATCAGCGCCTCTCTGTTCTCGCCGGGAGATTCCATCGCTTCGGTTATTGCCAGCCAATTCAAGGAAGCTACCGGCGACCTGTACTTGCAATCGCTCATCGAGCTTGGTCTGGTGCTTTTCCTTCTGACTTTCATTCTCAATGGGCTTGCCCGCTTGCTGATCCTGGCAACGTCCGAGCGCGGCGGCGGAATGGCGCACCTATGAGCCTTGGGCTAGGCTGGCGAAAATTTGTGAGTGGCTTCATGCTCACCATGACGGGCATTTGTGCGGTTGTCGCCGTATCCGCCCTTTTCCTGATCCTCGGTTATTTGGTCTTCCATGGCGGAGCTTCAGTGAACTGGAACTTCTTTACCAAGCTCCCGGTTCCTGTGGGGGAAACCGGCGGCGGCATGGCCAACGCCATTGTTGGCAGCGGCAAGCTGCTTTTGCTGGCCACTTTGATCGGCGTGCCGATTGGTTTTTTGGGCGCTATCTATCTTGCGGAATTCAGCGGTACGACCACCGCTTTCATCGTGCGCTACGCGGCGGACCTTCTCAACGGCGTGCCTTCGATCGTCATCGGCATTTTTGCCTACAGCCTGGTGGTCCTGCCTTTTAAGCATTTTTCGACTTTGGCCGGGGGATGCGCGCTGGGCGTCATGATGATTCCCATCACGCTGCGTAGCACCGAAGAGTTTCTGCGCTCCGTTCCGAATGCCCTGCGCGAAGGAGCTATGGCTCTTGGCGCGAGCAAATGGAAAGCCATCGCCACGGTCATCGTGCCGTGCGCTTATCGCGGCATCCTTACCGCAATTCTGTTGGCCTTCGCCCGTGTGGCTGGCGAAACAGCCCCACTGCTGTTCACCGCTCTTGGAAACAGCTTTTGGAGCCCCGGCTGGAACCAGCCCACCGCTTCGCTGCCCGTCGTGATCTATAACTATGCTATTTCTCCCTATGAAGATTGGCATCGCCAAGCATGGGCCGCCGGGCTTGTATTGCTGAGCCTGATTCTTGTCATTAATATTGTTGCCCGCGGGGTGCTTGCCCGTGGCACTCCGCTTTCGAGGTCCTGAGCTATGCACGCATCCGTGAGGCCCGCCGTGTCCCTCAACATTCCGCCAACGGGTTCCAACGCCGAGACCCGCGAGCCAGCGACGGCTCTCACCATGAGCATGTGCGTCTCCAAGGTGAATTTCTTTTACGGCAGCAAGCAGACCCTTTTTGACATCAACCTAGAAATTGCCGCAAACAAAGTTACGGCCCTCATTGGTCCTTCGGGTTGCGGCAAGTCCACGCTTCTTCGGACGCTTAACCGCATGTATGAAACGCTGCGCGACGCTCGTCTCGAAGGTGAAATTCTTCTCGATGGCAAGAGCATCTTCAACCAGGACGTCACTTCGCTTCGCCGGCGGGTAGGCATGGTGTTCCAGAGGCCGAACCCGTTTCCGAAGTCCATATTTGACAACGTCGCCTACGGCCCGAGAATCAACGGTTCCAAAGTTCCTATCGCCGATTGCGTAGAAAAAAGCCTGCGCCGCGCCGCTCTGTGGGATGAAGTGAAGGACCACCTCCATAAATCCGCTTATGAGCTTTCTGGTGGCCAGCAGCAGCGCCTGTGCATCGCGCGTGCGCTGGCCGTGGATCCGGAAGTGCTGCTGCTCGACGAGCCCTGCTCCGCACTGGACCCCATCAGCACGGCAAAAATCGAGGAACTCCTCGTGCAACTGAAGGAGTTTTGCACCATCGTGACCGTGACGCACAATATGCAGCAGGCCGCTCGGGTCAGCGATTTCACCGCTTTTCTACTGATCGGACAGCTCATCGAATTCAGCCCGACGGCGCAGCTGTTTACCACGCCCAAGGATCCGCGCACGGAGGCGTACATCACCGGGCGCTTCGGATAACGCGCCGATGGCCGAGGCGCATCACTCTTCTCGTCGGAAGGCTTTCTCCAAACATACCGATAGGCACGCAGGGGGGGCTGCCCAGGTTCAGGAATCAAGTTCAAGTACTTGCACTCGGAAAAGAGAACGGCATGGAACGCCACTTTGAAAAGGATTTGAACGAGCTAAAAGAGCGGCTCTTGTGGATGGGCAGCCTCGTCGAACGCGCCGTGCATCAGGCGGTTCACGCGGTATTGGAATCGGACGAAGCCATGGCCAATCGGGTTCTCGAAGAAGAGGACGCCATCAACGAACTGCAAATGGAAATTGATGACCGCGTCGTCCAGCTTCTCGCGCTCCACCAGCTCATGGCCACGGATCTGCGCTTCGTTCTGGCGATCTCGCGGATCAACAACGATCTCGAGCGCATTGGCGACCAGGGAGTGAACATTGCTCAAGGGGCGCTGCGCATCCTGCGCCATCCGCGCGTGAAGCCCTACGTCGATCTCCCGCGCATGAGCGACCTGGTCGAGGAGACGGTGCGCAACGCGCTGAACGCGGTGGTGCGCCGCGACGTCGAGCTGGCACACAAAGTTCTCGCTACCGACGACCAGGTGGACCATTACCGCGACCAGATTTTCCGCGAACTGCTCACGTACATGATGGGCGATTCCAGCGTGGTGTTTCCCGCGTTTGAGCTGATCCTGGTCGCGAAGAATCTCGAGCGCATCGGCGATCACGCCACGAATATTGCGGAAGACGTGATCTACATTGTGCAAGGGCAGGACGTGCGGCATCCCACCGTCGACCGGCGGTGATGTCTCCGCTCGCTAATTCCATTCATTGCGGTGCGATCATCTTTTAGGCTCAGCCCGCCTCTTCGTGACGGGAGTCGCTCTTTATGTTGTTCTTTGTCTGGCCCGCCTTTTCGAGAGAAGCAGAACCGCAGCAAGGAGGCTCAATAGAGACACACAGCCGCCAAGGATACGATCTGTCGTGCGTACGAATTTTATTTGGATATGGTGGGTTCCGGGGGAGAGCGGCAGAATCATTTGCGCGGTTGTTTCGGGGGACTGCGGCTTCACACTACGGCCGTTCACTTCGACACGCCATCCCGGGTAATCGAGCAAGCGAATGGCAATTCGCAGCGGCTGAGGCGATGTAATGCTAAGTTCTTTCTCCTCGGCGGTCCACCTCAGAGTGCGAATTTCCGCCTTTGGGCCCGGCGCTTGCGCCCCTTTTGCGAGCAGGATTTCGACCGGCGGCGCTTTTGCGGGCAGATCGGTGTGATCGTCCTTGGCCGGATCGTATTCGTCGGTTCCGTCGAAGCCCTGGCCATTCGCAATCGCATCCTGCAGCGCGGGAATATCGTCGGAATCCCACCAGGCTTTGCGAACCAGGAAAGTGGCCGTTCCCGCAGCCGCGAGGATCACCACACCAATCCAGATCCCGCCCGCGCGACGCCGCGTAAACGTCGCTTGGGCAAAGTAGGCGTATGGCACAGCAAGGATGCCCGTCCACCGCCAAGGAAACTGCACGAAGCGAAGTTTTGGAACAAGCTCCCAAAGAATCGAGCTGGGACGAAGCATCAAAATCGTGGCTGCCGCGCCGAGCATCACCATCACCGGCCAAATTCTTCTGGCAACTTTTTCGTTTTCCGGATTCTCGGTGGTACGCCTGGCCAGCAGCGCGACAATGGCAGTCATCCCGACCAGCAGCACCGCCACGCTCGAAGCGATCCAGTTGAAGGCGTTGTGTTCGGGATCTGCAGTCGCTGTGTAGAGAAAGTTTTGTACGGGCTGCAATCCCGAGGAAAGCGCCTGACCGATGTTCACCCAGGGCTGCTCGTACGCCGCGGGGAACAGATAAAATCCTGCCAACGCGAACCCCAGCGCCAGACCGCCAGCGCCCCGCCACAAAGGAGCTAACGATTTTTCCGCGAGTGCGGCGTACACCAACAGAAGCGTCAGGCTGTAGCTGGCGACCACTCCTGCCGGAGCGTTACAAAGCCACACGCCCGCAAAAAGCAGCGCGAAGATGGCCGTCACGCGAGTCCCCGAACGCCAGTGGTTCTCGAGGAGACCGCACAACTGAACCGCGGCAAGCAAAAGCAATGGCAGAAGCGCGCAGGCCAGTTCCTCGGCGAAATCACTGCGCATGTACACCAGGAGAAGCGCGTAGGGATTAGCGGCGTAGCAAGCTGCGCCAAACAGGGCAGGGCCCGCTGAAAAAAAACGCCGCCCCAGTACGAACATGGAACTCCCCGCCAGTGTTTGCGCCAGCACTACGAAGATGCCGGGCACCGCGTTCCACGGTGCGACCAGCCCCAGTGCCGCCCCCAGCATCCAGGAAAGCGGTGGATAAAAAATGAAACGCGGTTCGCCAAAACCGTTATTCGCCCACTCGCACCAGCGCGGAAAAACAATGCCTTCCTTCCACTGCCCAGCGACATCCAGCCAGGATGACGCATGAAAGGCGATGTCGTGTCCCGATGCGTTTCCCCGCCAGAAAAAGGGCGAAACCACGAGAAACGCTGTGGCTAAAGAAACTCCGAGCGCGGACAGCCATCCTCGAACGCTTTTTGAGTTCAGCACGATGTTTGGATGTTCCGCAGGAGGTCACACCGCGTTTCAACCGCACGCAGTTCCTCCTCGTATGCCCCATCATGCCTTATGCTACGGCGCCTGGTCACCTGAATAGGAGGAAAATGACGTCGGCTCGATGATGCCGCGGTCGACATTCCAGACGGTCTTTTTCTCAAACAGCCAGGCAAAGAGCAAGATGGCCGTAACGGTCAGAAAAATCACCAAGGATAAAACAATTCCCGCAAGGCGATCCGGCGTGCGCCTGAAACTCACGCGGATGTCGGCCACGCCTGCAGGCACGGGAAGAACGATTTGATTTAAAGCCCTGGAACGCTCCGGTGTCGTCACTCTGCCATTCAGTTCGACTTGCCAAGCCGGATACCGAAGCAGCCGCAGTGCGAGCTGCACGGGTTCCTGTGCGTCCACTTGCACTTCCCGGTCCTCCGCGGTCCATTTTTCTATATGGAATTTCGCCTTCGGCGAGCCTCCCCTCGACCCTTCCGCCGGCAAAATCTGCACGCGCGGCCTTTGCGCAGGGAGGTGCGAAGAAAAATAACTCTGGTACCGCGCGCCCCCGGGGAAGTATTCAGGAGTCCCGAGGAAGCCGTTATCATCGTCAATAAAGTCTTGGTGCATGGACGGAGTCACGTCGACTCCGACCCAGCGGCCCTCGGAGCGGCCGCTATGCACGATGTAAGCCGCTGACCCGCCGGTGAGAACGATAAGGGTCGCTGCAGTCCAGACCCCGCGGCGGCGGCTCCGCTCAATCGCCAGGGCCAGAAAAAATGCGTAAACCAACGCAAGAACGGCGAGCCAGCGCCAGGGAAACTGGACAAAGGCAAGTTTGGGCAGGTATTGCCAAAGAGGCCAGCTTAGGTGCAGAAGCAGAAACGTTGCGGCCGCCGAAAGCGCAAGCAACGTGTGCCAGAGCGCTCGCAGGTCGCTGTTCTGTTCGTCTCTAGGGAGTCTTCGCCGCACGGCGATGGCGGCAATCACAACAACGACCAGGATCAGGATGCCGACGGTCGAAGCTGTCCAATTGAAAGAAACCATTTTGGGGAAGTCCACATCCCAGTAGGGCTGCGCGTACAGGAAATGCTTTGTAGGAACCGCTCCTTCAGGAATTAGAGTTCTCGTGTTGATCCAGTGTTGCTCATAAGCGACCGGCAGGAGATAAAATCCTGCCAATCCAAAACCCAGGGCCAGTCCCGCTGCGCCACGCCATAGCGGCTCCCAAGCCTTTTTCACGATCGCGCCCCACACAAAAATAAGCGCCACCGCGTAACTCGCCATTACGCCGACGGGCACGTCGGAAGCCCAAATCGCTGCAAAGGCCAAGGCGAAGAACGCGGCGGTCCGCAATTTGGGACGCCGATGATCGGCAGCGAGCCCGGCTAACGGCAATGCCCCCAGGACCGCGAGCGGCAGCCAGGCACAGGCAATTTGCTCTCCGAAGGCGCTGCGCAAATAGATATCGAGGAAAATATACGGATTCGCGGCATACAACACGGACGCCAGCAAGGCTCCGCCTTGAGAAAGAAAGCGCCTAGCGACGGCGTACATGGAAACCCCCGCCAGAGCTTGCACCACAACAACAAACAAGGCCTCGACACCCTTCCACGGAGCCACAAAACTCAGCGCCGCTCCTAGCAGCCACGATAGCGGCGGATAAAAGATGAACCGCGGTTCACCAAATCCACCGTTGGCCCATTCCGTCCAACGCGGATAGCAGATTCCTTGTTTCCACTGCTGCGCCACATCCATCCAGGAAGTCATGTGAAACGCGAAATCGTGCCCCACCATGATTCCCATTCGGAAAAAGGGCGCAGCTACAAGCAAAGCAATCGTCAGCGAAAGACCCGCGGCCTGCAGCCATTCGCGAGCGCTTGCCCAGGTATCCAGTCTCTTTGTGTAGGGCTCTTTAAACATAATGCGTCCTTAATAATTGAAATTGACTTGAATTGGTGATTGCTGGGGAAGCGCTACGCGCCGATTACCGTGGGGTGCTGCTACTTGGCAGTTGAGGGATAATACCTACGCTCATGAGCACCGCGGACACCGCTCGAACGGTACCCATCATTGAAGCGCGCAAGCTCGAGAAATTCTACCAGCACCCGGAGGGCGGGCGCATTCAGGTAATTGCCCCAATCGACCTTGCAGTGTTTCCCGGACAGATTCTTGCGCTTCTTGGACCTTCCGGTTGTGGGAAGTCCACCCTGATGCGGATGCTCACCGGCCTCTCCCCTGCCAGTGGCGGAACAATCTACTGGCACGGCCACCCGGTCGACGGAAAATTTCCCAACGTTGCGATCGTTTTCCAGAGTTTCGCGCTTTTTCCTTGGCTTACGGTGATTGAGAACGTTGAAGCTCCCCTGGAGGCGCGCGGCATCGCTCCGATTGAGCGTCACAAGCGCGCGTTGCGCATTCTGGATGCAGTGGGGCTGGATGGTTTCGAATCCGCCTATCCCAAGGAACTTTCCGGCGGCATGAAGCAGCGCGTCGGCGTGGCCCGCGCGCTGGTGGTCGAACCGGAAGTGCTGTTCATGGACGAGCCCTTCTCCGCGCTGGACGTGCTCACTGCAGAAACGCTGCGCGGCGAACTCCTGGAACTCTGGCTCGAGCATAAGGTTCCTACGCGCGCCATCTTCATCGTCACGCACAACATCGAGGAAGCGGTCGTCCTTGCAGACCGCATCATCGTTCTCGGCCGCAACCCCGCGCACATTCACGCGGATTTCCCCGTTACTCTTCCGCAGCCCCGTGACCGCAAGAGCCCGCAATTCGTCGAACTGGTGGATTCCATTTACCGCGTGCTGACCCAGCCGCATCACAAGGATGATCTGGCGCCCGCGCGCACGCAGGCGCCCGGCGCCGCCCCCAAGCCCAAGCCGGTCATGCTGCCGCACACGCGTCCCGGCGGTTTGGCCGGTTTACTGGAAATCCTTGTTGACCGCGGCGGGCGAGTGGACTTGCACCGCCTTGCGGAGGACCTCAGCCTGGACCTCGAATCGCTGCTTCCCACCATCGACACCGCCGCTATTTTGGGCTTCGTGCGTGCGGAGGAAGGCGACGCCATCATCACCCCGGAAGGCCACGAGTTCGCGCAGGCCGACATCCAAGCCCGCAAAGCCATCTTCCGCAAAGCCGCCCTCGCTAACATTCCCCTGCTTCGGCAAATGGAACAAGCCCTTCGGGCCAAGTCAAACCGCACTCTCAGCGAAGAATTTTTCCGCGACTTGCTCGAAGAGCACTTCAGCGAAGAAGAGTCGCGCCGCCAGCTCGAAACCGCCATCCAATGGGGGCGCTACGCCGAGATTTTTGAGTACGACGCCGGGTCCGGCAAGCTGACCCTGACCGAGTCCTGAGGCGACTGTGCCGGCTGCTACGCTTTCCGCCGCTCATCCCGCGCCGCTTCCTCCTGCCGCGAAGCGCCCTGCGGGTTCCCGAAAGAGTTGGGCTTTTCTGATCGACAGTGCCGTGTTTCTTTTTGTGTTCGCCATGATCTTCGGGATTTACGCCATTGGACGGACCTGGCTCGGTCCGGCTCATCCCCAGGCACACATTTCGCAGAATCCCCGCGATCTTCCTCTTTATGCTTTCTATTCCCTGGTTCGCATGGTCATCGCTTATGCGATCAGTCTCCTCTTTGCTTTGGCTTTTGGCTACGCGGCGGCCAGCTCCCGCCGCGCCGAAATGATCATGATTCCGCTGCTCGATATTTTGCAGTCGATTCCGGTGCTCAGCTTTCTTCCCGGGGTAATGCTGGCAATGGTCGCTGTTTTCCCGCACAGCCAGCTGGGCATCGAGTTTGGGTCCATTCTGCTAATCTTCACCGGCCAGGCTTGGAATATCGCTTTCAGCTTCTATTCTTCTCTGAAAACCATTCCACGCGACCTCCGTGAGGCTGCCATCATTTATCGCTTTAGCCGGTGGCAGCGATTTGTCGAGTTGGATCTTCCGTTCTCCACGATTGGCCTCGTTTGGAACTCCATGGTTTCCGTCGCTGGCGGGTGGTTTTTTCTGATGGCCTGCGAAATGTTCGTGCTTGGCAAACGAGACTTCCGTCTGCCAGGGCTGGGTTCGTTTTTGCAAACCGCCGCAAGCCACGGCGATACCCGCGCCATCCTGTGGGGCGTCGCCGCCATGATCGCGCTCGTTGTTCTGCTGGATCAGTTTGTGTGGCGTCCCATCATTCTCTGGGCAGACAAATTTAAGTTTGAGCAGGTCGAGAGTTCCAGCACGCCGCATCCTACTCTGCTTCATCTCATCGGGCGCACTTCTGTTCTCGTGCGGCTGTACCGCCGCCTCTTTCGTCCCGTCGTCAATCGCCTCACGCTTCTCTTCACGGTCAGCGCCCGCCGCGCCGCCAAAACCTTTGCTGCGCCCAAGCAGCATCGACTGCGCCAGCGCATGGCCTACCTGTTGCTTGCCGGAATCTTGGTTGGTCTCGGTTTCACGGTCTTTCACGCTATCCGCGAGCTTTCTGACCTTCATCGCGAAGACTACGTTGAACTCTTCCGCAGTGCCGCGCTTACTTTTCTGCGCGTCAATTCCGCACTTCTTCTGAGCGCACTCTGGACTGTCCCGGTCGGCGTGGCCATTGGCTTCAGCCCGCGTCTCGCTCGCATGGCCCAGCCGTTTGTTCAAATGGCCGCCGCGGTCCCGGCGACCGCGCTTTTTCCCATTATTCTGCTGTTCTTCCTCCGCTTCCGCGGTGGTATGGAGTTTGCGGCTATGCTGCTCATGCTGCTGGGCACGCAGTGGTACATCCTGTTCAACGTCATCGCGGGGGCCATGGCCATTCCTAGCGACCTGAAGGAAGCCGCGCAAATCTTTCATTTTGCTTCCTGGGACCGCTGGCGCTTTCTGATCCTGCCGGGCATTTTCCCGTATCTCGTGACCGGCCTAGTTACCGCTTCCGGTGGCGCCTGGAACGCCAGCATCATCGCCGAGTATTTTCACTTTCAAGGGCGAACGGTCTCCGTTCCGGGCCTCGGCAGCACCATCAGCAGCGCCAGCGATGCGGGGCGGTTTGACATGCTGCTCGCCTCCACGCTCATCATGGCCACCATCGTCGTGCTCATCAACCGCCTGGTATGGCGCCGCCTCTACCGCCTGGCTTCCTCGCGCTTCAAGCTGGAAACGTAGCAATGCGCTATAGCCTCACAAGCATCCCTAGCAGACCAATTTGGAAACCCATCCTTCCCCCGGGGTGCCCGGATTCCTCGCTTCGAACGGGAAACGTGATACACTAACAGAAGTTCGCATCTCACTTTCCCGATACCAAACTAACATGACGGAAGCCGATTCCGGCTCGGGCGTTCGCGCCTGGAGCGACGAAGACTTTTTGCGCGCTTTTGAAGACCTGTCCTTCCCGGCAGAGGAGTTTCATCACCGGGAACATTTGCGCGTCGCCTGGCTCTATCTCGCATCCTCGGACGCCACCCGTGCCGCCGAGCGCATGACCACCGGCATTCGTCGCTTCGCCAATCATCATGGCGCGACGCAGAAATACCACCACACCTTGACTTTGTTCTGGATGCGCCTGGTGGGGGCCGCTTTGGTCGAAACGCCGGAACATCGTGCGTTTCAAGAATTTCTTGCCGCTCATGCTGAACTCGGGGACAAGGATCTTCCGGCAAAATACTATTCTCGGGATCTCCTCGAAAGCCCGGCCGCGCGCGAAGGCTGGGTCGAGCCCGACCTCCAGCCTCTTCCCAGTCTACGGGTTTACCGCTGCTGTTGATTTCTTTTCGTCTTTGGTCGGCTCAGCGGGTTTCGGCTCCTCGGGCTTTTCACCCCAAATGTATTGCCCGAACCACTTTTCATTTTCTTCCATTACCGCGCGCTGCTGCTTTGGTTTATTGATGCCGTGCCCGAAGCCTTTGTATACCACCATCTTCACCGGCACACCGCGATCTTCCAGCGCCTCCCTCAGTTCGTAGGCATTGGGAATCGGTACGCGCTTATCGTTCTCTCCATGCTGGATGAGCGTGGGTGTCTGCGCTTTGGCGATATGGCTGATGGGCGACGTCTTCCAGTAAACCTCGGGGTCGTCCCACGGCGTTGCGTGCAGATATTGCCGCGTGAAGGGCGTGATGTCGGTGTTCACGTAGTAGGTCATCCAGTCGGAAATTCCGGCGCCTACCGACACCGCTTTGAAGCGCTCGCTGAAGGTCGTGATGTACGCCGAAATGTAGCCACCTTCGCTCCAGCCCATCGCGCCCACGCGATCCTTGTCCACAAATCCTTTCGCGATCAGGGCATCCACGCCGGAAATCACGTCGGCATAATCGCCAATACCCAAGTTGCGCACGTTCAATGCGCGGAACTTTTCTCCATAACCCGCTGAGCCGCGATAGTTCGGCCGCAGTACCAGCGCACCCTTGGCTACAAACCGCTCGATCGGATAGTAACGGTCGGCGTTTATGACCGGCTGATCCACACCCGTTGGGCCGCCATGAATCACCACCAGCAACGGATATTTTTTCCTAATATCGAAGTCTCCCGGCGTGTACAGCACTCCTTCGATGGTCGTGCCGTCGCCCGACTTCCAGGAAACCACTTCCCGCTGCGCGAGCTTAGATCCCTTGAGTTGGTCGCCCATCGCCGTCAGCCTCTTGCCTTGCCACGGCGCCACGCTGGTCGTGTAGATCTCCCCGTACCGATTATCGAGCGCCGCTCGATAGGCCACCGTTTTGTAATCCTTCGAGAAGGAAAAGCCGAAGGCCACCATTCCTTCCGGCGCGCTCAGCTTCTCCACGTTTCCGTTCGCCGGATTCAGCCTGAACAGATGCGCCGCAGTTTTCTCGAACGCGCCAAAATAAATCCCGTCCGGTCCCCAGCCGATCAGCGATGGATCTTCGTCAAACGACTCCGTCAGGATTTGCACTGCCCCGCCCTCGGCTGGTACCACGCCAATCCTACTATCCGTGTAGAAGAAGTATTGCGACCCCGCGGCGGTTTCGAAGGCGATTTTCTTGCCGTCCGGCGACCAGCGCGGGTTCCGGTCCGGCCCCGGCGTGCTAACAATTTTCCTCACCGCCTTGTCGTTGACATTGCCGACGTACAGGTCCGCGGTCCCGATCGAAATGAGGTCCGGGTCTCTCTGCGCGCTGAACGCGATGTGCGTCCCGTCGGGCGACCAAGAAAAATCTCCCACGCTGAACTGGTCTCCTTCGGTCAGACGTTTTGTTTCCGGCGGCGTTACTCTGCCGCTGGAAAACTCCACGATCCAGAGATGGGCCATCCGGTAATCGCCATGCACCACGGAATATTCTCCGTATTTTTCTTTCCGGTCCTTCATGGCTTGGGTTTCAGGATCCGTCACGGAAAAAGCGATGCGTTTCGAATCCGGCGCCCAGTCGAAGTCGCTCACGTCATTTTCTACTTTTGTGACCTGCTCGGCTTCGCCCCCTTCCCCCGAGATCACGTACAGTTGCTTCTTGCCTTCTGGCGTCCCGGCGATTTGTCCCGGCCGGTCGGAGAGAAACGCGATCCACTTGCCGTCGGGCGACCATTGCGGATTCGTGCTCGATTTCTTGGCGGTAGTCAGTGCGTGGGTCTCCCCGCTCGCGATGTCCCCAATCCACAAATTCCGTTCGAAGGCGTTCTCTTCCCAGTTGGTCTTCTGCAGTTCATAAACCACTCGCTTCCCATCGGGCGAAATCTTCGGATTGGACGCGCTTTGCCATTCCAACGACTGCTCAATCGTGGGGACCGTGGATGCCGCTGCTTGCGGCTTCTTCGCCGCCTCCTCGGCCACCGCCAGAGCCGCAAACATTCCGCACCACGCCACTGCAAAACCGCTCAAAGACAGTTTTCGCATCACTCTCCGCCCCCATTCCTCAAAAGAATTTTCAGGATTCGCGGTTCCCGAGGAGGAATCCGATGAGAATTGCTAGCCCCACAATGGCAAATCCCAGGTAGACGTGCCATCCATGCAGCTCCGTTGCCGACACCACCGCCCCGACCGCCGACAACACCAGCAAAAGGGCAGCCTTGCCCTTCGTCAGTTTCTTCTGATCGACCACTCGCGGCCCACTTCGCACGCCTCGACGCCACTCTGCGCCCAGGCGAAGCATCTTCCCGGCCTTAAGTTCTCGCCAACTCTCGGCTCAGATAAATAATCTGCCCCACGTGATGATACGCATGCCCCGCGCACCTCACGAAAATCTGGAAGCGGTTTTTCGCTTCCGGCTCGCGTTCCGCTGTGTACCTCTTGCCCCAGTCCCCCTCGCTTTGTTTTCGAATCGTCGCCACCACCATGGCCACGGTGCGGTCAAAAGCTCCTAGCGCCTCGTCCTTGTGCGGCGGATTCGGATCGGTGAACTCGCGGTCCCGGTTCCGCACATATCCCGTTTCCGCAACGCGTGCCCCGATGTAATAGCTCAAGTTACCGGTCAAGTGCAGCACCAGGTGCCCCACGCTGTTTCCGTAGGGATACGGTTTGCGCCAGAATTGCTCGTTTGTCAGCGGATCCACCCACTTGTGCAGGTGCTCGGCCACGTACTCGTAATATGCCCCGAGCCCGCTTGCAACCGTTTCATTCAGCGCCGCCACCCTACGCCTCCCGCGCGTTCCGCTCTTCTTTCTGACGCCGACAATATCGCGCTCCGCGCAAAAGTCAAGCGAATGACCGCAGCGTATTGCCCCTGCCGAGCGTCCCGAGACAGAAAAGGAACGCCACTTTTTAATTTGTTCTCCGTTCTCGACAGCTTTTCCGCACCCTTTCCACGAATCAACCGGGGGGAGACCTTTCGTACTATTGCACCTGTTACTAGCAGATGACGAAACTAGGGACGGTATGGCCCGCTACTCGTCCTTTCTTGGTCGGCGTGTGGAAGTGCAGTATCGCGCTGGCGATATTCTGCTGCCGGCTTCCGGAATTTTCGTCGCTGATTCCGGCCGCTCCATCTTCCTTGAGCAACATTTCGAGCAGCGCGGCAAGCACGGACACTTCCGCTGGGAAATTCCTTATCAGTGTCTCGTTCGCATTGAAGAAAAACCCGACTCCGGGACTACTGCAAACGCCCCTTCTGTCGCCGTGAAGCCTGCCGGCGCTTCGGAATCCGCTGTAGCTTCGAATTCCGACGGTGAACCTCAAGCCGCCCTTGCCGCTGCTGCTTCCGCGGACAGCGCCGCCGGTATCCTTCCCCTCAGCCACCGCCCCAAAACCGCCTGAAAATTTCGCAAAAACGCAGCCGCCGCTTCCTCTGGAGCAGAATTCGGCTAAAATGATCTTTTTTAGCGGCAACTTGCCCGCGCTCTGAAACGTCGAGGAGGCCTCTCTTGAATCCCACCGCAAAACAGATCGGACTCATCGGTCTCGGCCTGATGGGCCGCCCTATGGGCATGAATCTCATCAAGGCCGGCTATTCGCTCACGGTTTGGAACCGCACCGCGTCGCGCGCCAACGAACTCGTCGCCGCCGGAGCCAGACTCGCGAAATCTCCGCAAGAAGTCGCCGCAGCTTGCGATTTTTTCCTCACTATCGTCAGCGATCCCCCCGCGGTCGAAGAGGTTCTCTGGGGCAATTGCGGGGCCATGCAGGGGCTCAAACGCGGGAGCATTTATGTCGACTCGAGCACCGTCTCGCCAGCGCTTGCCCGCAAGGTTGCTGCGGCTTGCGCCCAACGCGGCGTCGGTTACCTCGATGCTCCCGTCACCGGCGGTGATTGGGGCGCCAAAAAGGGCGAACTCGTTTTCATGATCGGAGGCGACGCGGAAACGCTGAAACAGGCCGAGCCCATCCTCAGCGTCATGGGCAAGAAGTTGTTTCATCTCGGCCCAAGTGGCGCGGGCCAAACCGTCAAGCTGGCCATGAACTTGATCCTCGCCCTTCAGGTCGACGCGCTTGCCGAAGGCCTCGCGCTTACCACGCGAGCAGGCATCCCTGGCGAAAAGCTCGTCGAAGTCATGCAATCGAGTATGGCGCGGTCCGGCGTCCTCGACGTCAAAGCGCCCAATCTCCTCAAGGGCGAGTATGTGCCGAGCTTCCCTTTGCGCCTCATGCACAAAGACCTCAGCCTGGCACTCGACCTGGGCAATCAGCTAGGAGTGGCTCTACCGGCAACCGCCGCTGCCCGCGAGACCTACAACGCCGTCAAAGGCGCCGCCAAGGAAGACCTCGATTATTCCGCGGTCATGCAATTCTGGAAGCGTTGAATGTTTTGATCGCCTCGGCTCACGAATTTTGACCCAGCGTGAAGTGCAGGGTCACGAGCATATCTACCGCCACCGGCTGCCCGTTGAGGAGCGTCGGTTCATACCTCCACTGCTGCAGAGCTTGCTCCGCTGCTTCGACGAGCAACGGGCTTCCTGACACCACCTTCATCTCGGTGACTCTTCCCCGCGTGTCAATCACGCTTTCAATCACCACATCGCCCTGAATCCTCGCCTGCTTCGCAAGAGGCGGATAGATAGGCTCCACCTTCTCAATCAGACGCGGTGCTTGGACTCTGCCGCCCACGCGGTAAGGCCCCTGGTGTACGGGTTTCGGCGGCGGCGGCGGTGCCGGCCCGTTACCACTTCCCCCGAGAATGCCGCCTAGCACGCCTCCCATTTGCCCGCCCGGCACCCCTCCGACGACACCACCCGCCACTCCGCTGGCCTCGGCGGGAGGTGGAGCTTGCTCTTTGATCTGCTCGACCTTTTTGGGGATGAATTTCGGGGCCATCAGCTTTCCCGCGTTGAAGAAGGATTTTGGCGGCTGTTTGATCATCTGCACCGCTGCCGGGGGCGGCGGCGGGGGCGGTGGAGGAGGAGGGGCCACCAGCAGGGTCTTCTCGAATTGCGGCATATTAATAGCTTGCGTGAAATACAGGGGCAACAGGATGAGCAATGCCACGACGAAACTGTGTCCTAAAATCGAAACGAAAAAATCCACCCAAGTCCGGGGCTTTTGCATGTGAGCGGTTCCCACCATGCCACCTGCGAGATTCGCTTCGACTTTCTTTTCCGGCAGCCAAGGCGTTTTGTTCGCCTTCTTGCCTTGAGAACCACCGGGCGTTTCCATGACCAGCCCTTCCAGCTCTTTGTACATACCATCTCCTTTTTTGCGCCGCGCTGGTGGTCTTGGGCAATGGCTGAGCGTGCGGCGCAGAATGCCGCCGGGCCTGCGGGTCGGCTTGGAGTTTCCGGGAACTTTCGAGAGCGAGCGGCGGGTGAAGATTCGCCTGAAGGGTAAAAACTTTTCTACGGGCCGTCTGGACTCGTTACGGGATGCTCTGGTTCCCGGTCGAACTTCTCGGCCATTTCTGGTCGGCCCGGCCCGAGGCGCGGGCTCACCTATAGATATATCGTACTACGATATAAATGTCCAGTCAGCCTGCCGCATGCCTTTCTGCAATCGCCTCCCTGGCCTTGGGCACAAAAAATTCGGCGCTTGGCGCCCCCCTCCGTTACTATCTCCACGATCTCCGTCACGTTTTATCCCCGTTACTCGATGCAAAGAGAGGTGCTTCGTGAAAATTGGCTTCCTCGGCCTTGGCGACATGGGACAGGCCATTGTTCCCCGGCTGCTCGCCGCCGGCCACACCGTCATCGGCTGGAATCGCACGAAAGAAAAAGCCGCGCCTCTCCTCGAGCGCGGTATGCTTTGGGCCGATTCGCCCCGCGAAGCTGCGCGCGCATCGGAAATCGTGTTCTCGATGGTCACCGACTCCGCCGCCGTTCGCGCGCTCGCTCTTGGCGAAAACGGCGTTATCGCCGGCCTAGGCAAACAGGCCGTTTACCTGGACATGAGCACCAGCGATCCGGACGCCAGCCGCTCTATCGCTGCCGAATTTGCCAAAGCTGGGCTCACCATGCTCGACGCTCCCATTTCCGGCACCACGCTCACGGTTAGCCAGGGCCAGGCTTCACTCATGGTCGCCGGTGACCGGGCAGCGTTCGAGCGCGTTCAGCCGGTGCTTCTCGCGATCGGCCCGAAGGTCAGCTACATCGGCGCCCAAGGCCTCGCCGTCCAACTCAAAGTCGCCATCAACATGACTCTGGTCATCGAAGTTCTCGGCTTCTGTGAAGGCGTGGCGCTCGCCGAAAAGGGCGGGGTCCCTCGGGAAGTTGCGGTCGACGCCTTTCTCAAAAGCGTCGTGGCTTCGCCGGTCCTCAGTTACCGCGCGCCGCTGATTCTTGAAGGCCACCTTTCCGATGCCACGTATGGCAACGTCAATCTCCAGCAAAAAGACATGCTGCTTGCGCTCGACCTCGGCCGCAAAATGGGCGTGCCCGTTCCGCTGGGCGCTGCGGCCAACGAAATGCTGAACGCTTGCCGCGGCCTCGGCCTCGCACATCGTGATTTTGTTGCCGTCTACGAGGTCTATCGCCGCCTGGGAGGAATGTGGCAATGAAAATGAAACCCTACCGCACGAATCTCCGGGATGTTCCCTGCGTCAGCGGACTCAAGCGCGACGAAGGCTGGATTGATATGCAGGTCCGGTTTCTGATCGACCAGAAATCCGCCGGCTCGGCGAAGCTCCTTGTCGGCTGGACCATCCTTCCTCCCGGCGCCCGCCACGACAAGCATCGCCACCCCAACGCCGACGAATTCTTCATCGTCGTTCAAGGCAGCGGCTTCATTTATACCGACACCGGCCGCGCGCCCTCCAGCCAAGGCGATGTGGTTTTCACGCCGCGCGGTCATTGGCACGGTTTCGACAATACCGGCAGCGAAGATGTTGTCCTCGTCTGGGGCTGGAGCGGTGCCGGGTCGCTCGAAGCTGCGGGCTACGAAATCCCGCCCGAAGGCTACTGATTCCACATGGCCGCCGGCCAACCTCCGTCGACTTCGTCCCGTAATCAGCGGGCCGCGTTTGATATACTTCCGCTCGTGAAGAAATCGAAATCTGGCAAAGGCAGTTCTCCCCTAAAACGCAAAGGCCCTCCGAAGACCGTCGGGGAGTACCTGCGGCGTGTTTCAGAACCGGCCCGCAGCAGGTTGAACAAAATGCGCGCGGTGATTCGCTCCCTAGTGCCGCGCCAAGCCACTGAAACCATTAGCTATGGGATGCCTGCGTTCAAGCACAACGGCATTATGGTGTGGTTCGCGGCATTTTCCGATCATTGCAGCTTGTTCCCCACCGCGAGCATTATTGCGAAGTTCAAAAGCCAGTTGAAAGGCTTCTCCACCTCCAAGGGAACCATCCACTTCCCCTTGGACAAGCCTCTTCCCATTCCCCTGATCAAAAGAATTGTGAAGGCCCGCGTCACTCAACTCCAGAAGCGGCGCCCTTGACCCCGTGGCCAGGCTTTCCCTTTAGCGGCTTTCTTCCCGCGCAACCTCCCAATCCGCCTCGCCTTGGCATTCCTCTAAGGGCCTGCTGCAATCGTTCTACTCCCGCGGTGATTTCACGCATGTCTTCTTCGCTGAACTCGCGCTGCACCATTGCCGCTCTGGCATTCAAGAGCGGGCGGCGTGCGTTTCCAAGCAGATGCTCCGGCTTGTCGGCGGGAGGCGAAGCAGACCGGGGCCCTGAGGCCCTCCACGCGCTAGTCGCTCTTGCTCGGGTTGCCGCCGGGATTGGCAATGAACCTAGGCGGCGTAGTCTCATTGGCGAATTGGTAGCCTGTCAGATAGGCGAGCCGCAGAATCTTGGCCATTTTCCCGTAGTTGATTTTGTCCGCCGTGTCGGTGGTGTGGTGGTAATCGGGGTGAAAGCCCGTGAACCACCAAAACGCCGGAATGTTGTCGAGCACAAACGGGAACTGGTCGCTGCGGAAGAAAATGTTGAGCGCATAGTCGTGGTCGAAGCGGTAGTCCAAGTCCAGGCCCACGTACTTGTTCTCTTGCACCACCGTCCGATTGTAGTCCGGGCTGTAGGACGCGCCGATGAGGTTGAGCCGGTTGGTGGTATCAGCGGGAATGTCAAGGAGCCCCTTGGTCTGGTCGCTTTCGGTTTCGTTGCGCCCAATCATGTCGAAGTTGAGGACGGCGCGTGTCGTCTCGAGCGGCCGCACGGGATGCGCGGCCAGATAAAAGGATCCAAGCAGGCCGCGCTCTTCGGCGGCGTAAACGACAAAGAGCAGCGAGCGCTTCGGTTTCTGGCCATGCGCCGCGTTGGCGGCAAAGGCGCGCGCCAGGGCAACCACGCCCACGGTGCCGGAGCCGTTGTCGTCGGCGCCGTGCCAGATTTCCGTACCGCTGATGCCATTGTGATCGTGGTGCCCGGAGAACAGGATCGTTTCCGCCTTGAGTTTCGGGTCGCTGCCTTCGAGCAACCCGGCAACGTTGTAGCTCGTGCCCGTGCGCACGAACAAGTTGCGGTAGTGCAGCGTGACCTGCGTATCCGGCAGCGCGCGCGATTGCGGCTTCAAGTCGCGATCAATGGCCGCTTGCAACTCGGAAGGAGTTGCTGCGGCCGTGGCGAAAAGCTCCTTGCCGACGGCGTCGGATATGATGGCAGCGGGCGTGTGCAGCGCGTCCTCGGCAAGCGCTTGCGAAGGGAGGGGCGCGGCTCGCGTTTCCGATCCGCCAATGCGCGCGACGCGCTCCTGGTTCGACGGATGCTTGCGATTCGGTTCCGCAACGATCAGCACACCTACGGCGCCGTGCTCCTGCGCGTTTAGGATTTTCACGCGTCCCGTGGCGTAGCGCGTGTTACCCGTACCGTTGAAGACGGAGTTGGGCTCGGTCTCTTGCGGCTCGTGGTCGAAAATCAGCACAACTTTCCCGCGCGCGTCGATGCCCTGATAATCGTCGTAGTGCAGTTCCGGCGCGGTGATGCCGTAGCCCGCAAAAATCACTTCCGCGGTCACATCCACGTCCGAGTGGTACGAGCCAAAAGCATCGGGAAACTTCCACCGCGTTTCGCTCCCTCCGCGTCTGAGCGCCACGTAGCTGTTCTCGCGATCCCCGCGGTATTCGATGAGTGGCACCGGCTGCAATAAGCTGCCATTCGCGGCGGGTTGCAATCCGGCCCTGGCAAATTCCGAAGCGATCCACTGGATGGCTACTTCGTCCCCATTCTGCAAGGACATGCGGCCTTCGAGCGCGTCCGAAGCCAGAAAGGTCAGGTCCGCGCGCAAGGCGTCTTCTCGGATGTTGTTGAATCCAGTCGCCAAGCTGGCTGGCACCGGCTGCTGCGCTTGTAATAGCGCCCCGATGCTGACGCCGGCAGCACATACAAAAACGATGAGCGAAATTTTTGTCGTTTTCATGGGAAGCAACATACGCAATGTCGCGATGATACGCAACAACGCGTTGATTCGCGTTGCTGCACTATTCTCCAGCACACCTCCGTGTAAAGAAGGGTATGATTCATCTAATCCATCGGGGCCTTGCACAGAGCGAGGACCACTTTTGTTCATCGCAGCCCAATTCGTTTTTGCTTATTTTTGTATTGCCGGCGTCTTTCCGGGTGAGCTCGCTTGGGTTCAACAACTCACCTCGAACTTGCCGGCAGCTGTCGCAGGCACGCTTAGATCGACCGAGCCAAGTCAGACCAGTCCCTCCCTGGACCTGTACATTTACGTCCTAAAACCTAACAACGGAACTGCGGAGGATCCCGCCGTGGTGATGGTATTCGACCGCACCGTCCAACAGGTGGACGCCCGCGGCACAGCCGAAGTCCGGGTTAATGTTCAGCTGCGGCCCCCGTCCGGCGCGGACAAGTCCTATCCCCCGGCTTCTTCCGAACCAGAGTGAATTACATTTTTGGCCTGTACGCTTCGCGCTTGGGAGATTGGGAGCAAGCCAAATCTTACTGGACAAAAGTCCTCGAGCTTCTTCCCGATCATGTTCCGGCAACGGTCTCGATGAGCGAAGCTCTCCTGAGGGAAAACAAAGCTTTGGAAGCCATGGAGTATCTTGTCCGCGCGGAAAAGTTAGATCCGTCCTATTGGCGAACCCCAGCCGTACTTGCGGAAATCGCCTTGCGCGCGGGATCCGCGGAGGAGGCTGTCCTTCACGCGCAACGTGCCATGGAATTGGGTCACGACGAGGCCGCCAGCGTTTCCCCGCTTTTGGCGCGTGCCTTGGTGGCAAGAGCCACTGAAGTGCTCCGTAGCTATCTGAAGGACCACCCGGAAGACCTGGCTGCCAGAAAGCAGTTGGAAGGTTTGAACGCGCCCCTCGGAGCTCCGCACCTCCGAACAGCCGAGCGCCGATTCCCGGGAATTAGGCTCTACCAGTGCTTCTGCCAAGCGCGCTCCGCGATCGAACGATAGCCGCTGGCTTCCTCCTGATGTGGATGAAAATGTTCCGCCGGTCGAGGGCGGCGCCGCATGTAATCTCGCGGAAGTGCTGGAAAGAGCAGGCAAGAGAATGCAGGAATTTGTTGGGAATGTGGATCGTTTCACGGCTACAGAATCCTTGGTGCATGAAACACTCAATAGCTCGGGCAATGTTTTCCGAAGCGAGAAACGAAAATACGACTACGTAGTCTCGATCGAAGAAATCCGGCCCGGGATTCTCGACTTGGAAGAATATGAAAGGAGCGGTTCTGCTCCTCGAGACTCACCCGGAGGGATGACCACGAGAGGATTGTCGGCGCTCCCTCTTATTTTCCACCCCTATTACTCAGGCGCCTTTTCCATGCGCTGCGAAGGTCTTGCAACCTTCAATGGCAAACGGGCCTGGCAGATTTAGTTTCGCCAGAGAAAAGACAAGCCGAACCAAATTCGATCCTACCGAATCGGCTTGAACAAGTCTTACCCGGTCGACCTGAAGGGCAGAGCCTGGATTGTCGCCGACGGCTATCAAATCGTGGGCCTGCAGACGGATCTGATTGACGCCATTCCGGACATTCGGCGGACTGCCGAACACACCGCTATCCAGTATGGTGCGGTTCAATTCAGCAGCCCGGGCTTGGACATGTGGCTTCCCCAAACCGCCGAGGTTTACATGGAGGTGCGAGGAAAGCGTCTTCACCGGCGCATCAGCTTCAACAACTACCTGCTGTTCGCGATAGACGACAAGCAACAAATCTCGGCACCCAAGAGCAATCCTTAATCTTGTTGAACTCTCTATTCGTAACGCAGCGCTTCGACGGGGTCGAGGCGCGCGGCTTTGATGGCGGGATACATGCCAAAAAAGAGGCCCACGCTCATGGACACGGCCACGGCCATCACGATAGCCCATAGCGGGATGGACGACGGCAGTTTCGGCAGGAGCACATTGATCAGCAAGCTGATGCCGCCGCCGAGCAGCACGCCAATGACGCCTCCCGCTCCGGTCAGCACCATGGCTTCGGTAAGGAATTGCCAAATGATGTCGCGGCGTCGCGCGCCAATCGCGATGCGCACACCGATTTCGCGGGTCCGCTGCGTGACCGACATCAACATGATGTTCATCACACCCACGCCGCCAACGAGCAAACCAATCGAGCTGATCACCGAGATCAAAAGCGCTACCGAAGACGTGATTTGCCGGAACTGATCGGCAATACCCGTGGCGCTCGAAATGCCAAAATTGTCCGGCTTGTCGAAAGGAACGTTTCTTCGCCGGCGCAAGACGCCGCGAATTTCGTCCTCGGCTTCCGCCATGCGGCCGGGATAGGCGACGGCCCCGATCAGATTCTCGTCGTCCATGGGCCGGTGCTTTTGGTAGGTGCGGTAAGGAACGAGGACCGCTTTCTCGGTCTGGTCCCCTTTCATCAATTGGCCCTTGCGGCGCGCCATCACCCCGATGACTTGGTACGACACGCCATCCACAAGAATGTCTTTGCCAAGCGGATCTTCGTCAGGAAACAAAGCTTTCGCCACGTCCGAGCGGTGAAGGTTTTCCGCCTCGGTAAGATAGCGCCCGCGCGCGGCGTGCGAATTGAACACGATTTCGTCTTCCGGCAGCACTCCGTGATAGTCCACTCCGGCCACCTCTTTATTCTTGTGGCGCGCAGTCTGAATCTGGCCCCGGCCGGATTCGTCGATACGCTGGAGCACGGCGGCGGAAACGGCTTGCACGTCCGGACAAAGCTCTTCAATCGCCTTGGCATCCTCGAGCGCCAAAGGCTTTCGCGCGAGTTCCTCCCGCGATAAACGTCCCGAGGTGTGGATCCCCGGGTCGAACTTGAAAATGAAAAAAGTATTCGGCCCGAAGTCACTCAAAAATGCATTCATGTCGCCATAAACGCCCATCAGCACGGCCACCACAGAGAGCAATGCGGTGATACCGATCACCACCCCCAGCACGGTGAGAAAGGACCGCATCTTGTTCTCACGCAAGGTGGTCAGCGCCATTTGCGCGTTCTCTCCCAAGTGCATGTGCATGGCGATCTTCAAGTGCGCTAAACCTCCTGCCTCAAGGCTTCAATCGGCTGCAAGCCCGCAGCTTTCTTGGCGGGATACACGCCGAAAAAAATTCCCACCGCTGCGGAGATCCCTTCCGCGAGCAGTACGGCCCCGAAGGGCACGTTCATAGGGACGGAAGTCGTTGCTCTTGTCAGCACGGCGATTCCGTAAGCCACAGCTACGCCGATCGCTCCACCCGCGGCGGCCATCACCGCCGCTTCAATCAAAAACTGCAGCAGGATGTCGCCGCGGCGCGCTCCGAGCGCCTTGCGAATCCCGATCTCCCGCGTCCGCTCCGTTACCGTGGCCAGCATCACGTTCATGATCACCACGCCGCCGATCACCAGAAACACGGAGACGATGCCGACCATCGCTGTCGCGATGACTCCCGTCAAATTCTTCCAAAGCTGCATCAGTGTCGCGGAATCCAAAATGCCAAAGTTGTCCGGCTCATTGGGCGCCAGGTGCCGCCGCGCCCGCATGATCGCGCGCGCTTCGTCCTGCGTCCGCTCCATCCACTCCGGGCCGTTCGCCTGGATGTTCACCCAGATCGTGTCGTTCGCGCCGTACATCTTGAAGTACGTTTGAATGGGAATGTAGGCGAAGTTGTCTTGCGATTGGCCAAACGCGGTTCCGATGGCTTTGGCGATCCCGACCACCTGGAAGGGCCGCCCGTTGATCAAGATTTCGCGCCCAATGGGATCCACGTTGGGAAAAAGTTTGGTGGCCAGGTCATTGCCGATCATTGCTACAGCGGCGCGGCTCTGATCGTCGCCTTCGGTAATGTAGCGCCCATCGCGGACCGTTTCGGTATTGATGTCCACCATATTGGCGGTGACCCCGCGAATGCTGGTGTCCTCCAACCCCTGCGCACCCACGCGCACTCTTGCGCCGGTGCGCTGTTCCACGCCCAGACGAAGCGGAAGCTTCATGTTGTCGCGCAGCGCTCGGTAGTCTTCCCAGGTCACTTTCTTGTTGCGTCGCTCCGCCTTGACCAATTCCTCGACGTCCGTGATGAGCGGGAAGCGCGTGAGCAGAAATACGTTCGAGCCGAGATTGGCCACGCGGTCAGCGATGTATTTATTGACTCCCGAAATCAGCGAGATCACCACGATCAGCGTGGAAACAGAAAGGATAATACCAAGCAACATCAGGAAGGAACGCATCTTGTGCTGACGCAGCGTCTCGAGCGCTACGCCGACCGGCTCACGAAACAGCACGCCACGCTTCAATACACCCCGCTTCATTTGAACACACGCTCTGTTGCTATTCTACGCGCAGGGGCCAGGATTGTTACGTCCGGGCGCAGGAAGAGCCTGCAGAAGCAAAGCAGGGAAGAACAAACCAACGCCATCGCCAAATGCGGGCCCCAAAAAGAAAGGGCGACGGCAGCCCCACAGCGGCCATCGCCCCCTCGCTTTTCAAGGACTACTTCGGGCTTTGTTGTGAAGTCGTTTTCACTTCCCTTGCATCACTCACTTGCCCACGGGATTGCTGTGGACCTGCGCGACGCTCACGGAAGTTTTTGCGGCTTCCTCAACTCGTTTCAGACTGGGTTCCTTGCGGGCCCAGAGAATGCGCGCATCCGGCGCATTGTCGGGATAGACTTCCGCGGACTGCTGTCCCTGTGGTTCGAGCACGATGTCCACGCGGCGGTTATAAGCTAGCCAGGTGGCGCGCTTGTCGCGCTTCATCCACTTTGCCGGCTTGTGTGGGTCCTTGGCCAGGAGCTCCGCCACTTTTTTCATCGAGAGTTGCTGTTCCTTGCCGAGCGCTTCAGTGCTGATCAAGTTGGCGGAAAGGCCGTGGGCTTCCAGATAATCCTTCACCGCTTCGGCGCGCCGCTCACTAATAGTTTTGTTGTATCTCTTCGAGCCGCGAACGTCCGCGTGCCCCACTAGGGTGAGCTTGGCGTTCTTCTCGTACTGCGTATAATTCTCGAAGTTCTTGGCGAGGTCGCTTAGCGTTCGCTCTTCGCTCGCGACCAGGCCGACCTTCGGGTGCCTGGGCCGCGGATAGTTCGTCGGATAAAAAACGCTGGCAATCGTGATCGGAGGAGGCGGGTCGATCGAACCGCTTACGTGCAGCGTAGCCGTTTGCGTGGTGGTTCCACCGCAGGCATTGCTGGCGGTCAAGGTATAGGTGATGTTTTCGTTGACCGGTCCGACGGTCGTTTGCTTCGGCTTGACCTCCACGGGTTGGCTTCCCGTCATTAGGTGGCTGTTGATGGGCTCGACCTCAACGGAATTTGCGTCGGAGGCAGACCAGTTCAGCGTGTCCGAACCGCCCTCCTCCACCTTGTCGCCCACCCGGTGATAGTGCACTTCCGGCTGACTGAGGGAGATGGTGGCATGGGGTTGCGAGTTCACGTCCACGGTCACGTCCTGCGTGGCCTTGCCTCCCGGACCCAGCGCGGTTAGCTCATAGGTTGTCGTTTTCGTCGGACTGACGGAACGGTCTCCTTGAGCCTGCACGTCGCCGAGATTCGTAATCGAGATGCTCGCGGCGTCCGTGGTCTTCCAATTCAAGTCCGTCGACTGTCCGCAAGCCAGGTTCTTGTTCTGTGCCGAAAGCTGCGCCGTCGCGGGGGCAATCGGAATGGTCGCGCTCGCAACACCAGCATGGAAGCGCGGCTGCGGTCCCAGGTTCAAGCCTTGTTTCCAATCTTTGGTGGTGATGGCTCCCTTGCGGTCCAAATGTACAATCACTTTCTGCCCGGCCTTGGCGGTTACCGGCCCGGACCAGATGGGGTTGCCTTCGCGAGTCACGGTCACCTGGTACGTTCCGGGTTTCACCAGCAACCGCTGATGCCAGATCCAGTCCCAGTCGAATTCGTCTAGGTGTCCGACGAAATAATCGGGCGTGGTGCCGTTCAACAGCACGGCGGCTCGCGGGTCTCCCTTGAACTCGATGTCCGCGAACGGTCCGGCAACTTTGTCTCCGTTCGGCTGCAGGGTAACGCTTAAATCCGTTTTCTTTCCGCTTTCGATCTGGACGTCTTGAACCTTATCGATATATCCGTAGTTGTATACGCCGATTTTGTACGACCCGGCAGGCAACTCGATGGTCTGGCTGCCGTCGCGGACGGCCTTACCGTCCACAAACACGTAAGCCTGTTTGGGGCTGACGTGGATTTGCAATTTGCCGTTGTTCGTGGAGGACTGCGCGAAAACAGGCGCCGCCTCGAACAGCAGGGCGGCGGACGAGAACATTGCCGCTGCAAGGACCAGCCTCATTCGCATTTTTGATTTCTCCTTCCCTGAGATCACCTGGAGAGCCTTCCGCACGATGGCGAGCTGGTGGCAGGGTCGGAGAGCAGGGGCTCGGCGGCCCGGCTGCACCCTTGGTGGCCACTCGCGGCAGGCCGGCCAGGTGCGCATGCACGCCTAATATATCGTGATGCGATATAATTTCCAACGGTTGCGTATTCCGATATAAATGAACATGGGTAGCGGGCCTGGCTCGCCGGGAGAGCTTTTGGCTGGGGCCTGTCACCCCCCGGGACGCTTTTTCGTGGTCATGGTGCTCGCGGCCTCTTTCACTTCTTCTCTAGGTCGGCGTAGGCTTCGGCGCCCAGAAAATGCAGCGAAACGTAGGGCTCGTTTCCGACCACCCAACTGTCGTGCCCCGGCGCAATGTAGAACACGTCCCCTGCTTTCATTTCGATCACCCGACCGTCATCCATCGCCGCGGTCGCGCAGCCCGAGAGCACCATGCCAACATGCTCCACGGCACAGCTGTTAGCGCCGGTCGCCCGCCCCACATGCACCGACCATTTCCATCCCGGCTCGTAGGTCGCGCGGCCAATGGTCATGCCGCCTAGCTTGACGACTTCGAATCTTCCCTTTTCAAAAGTCCGCACTTCGTCGGGCTTTTCAAAACGTTTCACAAGGACTTCGAGCATGGGCGTCTCCTTCTCAAGCTCAAGGCAACGGAATTTGGCAGAACGCACCTATTAGAAAAGATCTGCCTTCGCAAAGTGACATCCAAATTGGGCTCCGGCCGCGCTAATGCCATTCCCCAGCCTGACAATTTGGCGCTCCTTCTAACCGCAGGCCTCGTGGACGCCATCGCTGACCCCCTTCACCGTGCTTCCAAGTAGAATCAAGCCATGGCCTTCAACCTGATTGCCCAGCCGTGGTGGGTCAACGCGCTCGTTTTGGTTCCGCCGGTAGCGTACTTTTCCTGGAAACGTGGCGGAGGCGTTTCTCTCGCTTCACGGCAACTGCTGACCAGCGGCGTGTTTGCGGCGGCGTTCGGCTTCGTCGAAGCCACCGTGGTGGTCTACCTCCGTGCGGCCACGGGATTGCTCCCCGGCTACCAAGGGACACTTTCCGACGTCATACGCAGGTCCGGCGAGTTTTACCAGCAGTCGCAAGCAATCACACAATTTCCGCAAAGCTTGCTGACGCTCGAGGTATTCCGCGAAGCCGCCACAATTCTGATGCTGCTCAGCGTGGCGCTTCTCACAGGAGCGCAGAGCAGATCCCGGTTTGCGGCATTCCTTTGGACTTTCGCCATTTGGGACATTACGTATTACGCGGCGCTTTGGGCCACGGTGCGCTGGCCCATGTCGCTCCGAGACGCGGATGTTCTATTTCTAATTCCGCGGCCGTGGATTTCGCCGGTATGGTTTCCGCTGTTAGTGAGTATTCTCGCAGTACTTGCGGTGCTCTTCGCGCGCACAGGTCCAAAAAAAAGCGGGTAACCGAGAGAAGGGTGAACCGCGGAAGGGTTTGCGGCAACAGAAATTTCTCCTGCCCCTCATGTGTCGATCGAGCGCCCTTCGCATCAAACAGGTGCCATGTCCCCCAAATCACATCCCTGGGGAGCGCCACCTTGGTCCCCGGATTTCCGGCCGGCCCCTGGTTCTGTTCCGGATCAGGTCGATTTTGCGATTGTAGGCGCGGGCTTCACGGGACTATCCGCTGCAGCGCGGCTATGCAGGTTAGCGCCAAAAAAATCTGTTTTGGTGCTCGAAGCGAGCTCGCTTGGCGAAGGCGCAAGCGGGCGCACCGGCGGGCTGGCGCTGGCGGACACTGCCGCCGGACCGCTGCCGGGGCTTGGCGACGTGCTCGCAAGTTACCAGGAAATCTTGCATGAGCTCGCCATCGTTGGCGACTTGGAACTTCCGGGTGTTTTCGAGGTGGGACGTTCGAATCCCGCAAAGGATTCACCAATCTGCTGGAACGATGCCGGCAATTTGAAGGTGGTCCGCAGCGTGCCCGGAGGCGCCGTCGATCCCGGCAAGGTGGTCGCGGGATTGGCGCGGGCGGCAGAAAAAGCTGGCGCCTCCATCGTCGAGCACGCCGAGGTTCAGACCGTTGAACCTTCCAGCCCTCCGCGCCTGCGCGTTTGCCACAGGGTTCGCGGGCGAATCCAACGGAAGGAAGTCCGCGGCGGCCAGGTTCTTCTCGCGACCAACGCCTTCTCCCTCGAACTGTCCGGTCTCAATGATGCTGCCCAGCCGAAACTCACTCTTGCACTGGCCACCGCGCCGCTCACGGCCACGCAGCTCAAAGCCATCGGCCTGGCCTCACGAAGACCCTTCTACACCGTAGACCTTCCTTACTTGTGGGGGCGCCTGCTCCCATCGAACGGCATGGTTTTCGGCGCGGGTCTTGTCCCGATGCCAACCTCAATCGCTTCCCTTTTCGAAAGGCCCGCCCGCAAGGGCGCTCAGCGATTCGCTCGGCCCAATTTGTATCGCTTCGATGTTCGCAAGGGCCAAGCCGCGGAGAGTTTTCGCTGGCTTGAAAATCGCGTGCACCATTTGCATCCCGCGCTGAAGTCCGTGCGCATCACACACCGCTGGGCCGGACCGATTCTCTTCACCGAAGGAATGCGACCCATTTTTCGACTCCATCCACGCAGCAAAAATGTAATGGTCCTTGCCGGCTACAACGGTCACGGCGTCGCACTTTCCGTGTACCTCGGCCAATGGGCGGCCGAAGCTCTGCTTGGCCGCCGGTCACTGCCTCCCTGGGGCTAGTTTCACTTTCTTGACCTGGTATTTCGCCCCTATAGTGCTACAATGCGCGGCACTCGATTGGGGGCCAGCATGAACAAGATAATGCGGATAGCGATGATTCTTGCCGTGGCCGCGACGGCCCTCCTCGTGAGCCGAACGATGTCGGCGCAGCAACAGGATTTTTCCAAAGTCGAGATTAAGGTCACCAAAGTTTCCGGAAACATCTACATGCTGGAAGGCGCGGGCGGAAATATCGCCGCCTCGGTGGGCGAAGACGGCATCGTGCTGATTGACGACCAGTTCGCGCCGCTGGCCGAGAAAATTCAGGCGGCGCTCAAAAACATCGGGGTCACGGACAAGCCCGTGCGTTTTGTGATCAACACCCACTATCACGGTGACCATACTGGCGGCAACGAGCCTTTTAACAACTCGGGCTCCACCATCATTGCGCACGACAATGTGCGCAAGCGCCTGGAGTCTGGGGGCACGGCGGGCAACGGCGGCTCAGTCAAGGTCGAGAACAAGCCGGCTCCGAAGGCCGCGCTGCCGATCATCACCTTCGACCACGACGTGACCGTGCACTTAAACGGCGAGGACATTCGCGCGCTGCATTTTCCTTCGGGCCACACCGACAGCGACTCCATCATTTTCTTCCCGAAGAATAATGTCGTACACCTGGGCGACGATTTCGTGCGCTACGGCTTTCCGTTTATTGACGTGGCTAGCGGCGGCAGCGTGCAGGGCATCATCGACGCCATGGAAAAAACCACTCGACAGCTTCCTGGCGACGTGAAAGTGATCCCCGGACACGGCGCGCTTTCCAATATGGACGACGTGCGAGCGTACACGAAAATGCTCAAAGAAACTTCCGCGGTGATTCAGAAAGCCCTCGATGACCACAAAACGCTCGACCAGATGAAGCAGGCCAAGATTCTCGCGCCCTGGGAGACATTTTCCGGCAGCTTCATCAACTCCGACGCCTTCATCGAGACGCTCTACAATTCCCTGACAGGCCACAAGGGCGAATTCCTCAAGCACAACTGATTCCGAAATTCGAAAATCGAAATTAGAGTCCGATTTTCCATTTTTGAATTTCTGTTTTCTATTCCGGATTAGGGCTTGGCGTTCGGTGAGAAGAATCCAATGGGCAGGTCGCGCGAAGTGCGCAAGCCCGCCGGCGCGTCAAGAATCACCGGAATAGAGTTCACCACCACAGAAGCCGTAGCGATGTCGCCGTGCGAACCACCCGGAATCGTGAGGCTGATGTTCGGGTGGCCGGTAAGGATGATCGTGTCGGCGGGATCTTTTGCGCCCACGTACATTTGCAGTTCGAGATAGACGAGCTCGTTGCCGTCTTTCGAGAGCCCGCGTCCGATTTGATGAACTCCCGCAGCTTGTCCCTTCTCGACCGTCAGGTATTCCGTCTTCACATGTTCTGTCGCCACTTTTGGCTCAATGGTTTCGGTGATGGTTTCGACCGGCAGATTCAGGGAGTCCGCGACCATGGCGACGGACTCCGGCAAGCCCACGTGCTTGATCACGCCGGCTTTCACCTGCTCGTGAAACTGCTCGACGGTCATGCCCGCGCCGATTTTCTTCTGCAGCGGCAGCCGGCGCTTGGAAGCGTCCACGATGCGCAGCGCCTTGGCGTGCTCGATGCGCTGGGCTACCGCAGCCAGCGTCACCACCAGCTTGTCCATGACAAAACCGGGATTCACGCCGGTACCCACCAGCGCCACGCCCCATTCCTTGGCGGCGGCATCCAGCTTCGCAGCAAGATCCGGATAGGTGCGAAACGGATACGACAATTCTTCGCAAGTCGAAACCACGCAGGATTGCGCTTCGAGACAAGCCATCAGCTGATCGATCACCTTTGGCAGAGAGGAAGACGTGGAGTGGATCACTACGTCCGGGTTTAGGTCCAGAGCTTCTTTCGCATCGGCGAAGACCTTGACGCCCCAGGGGGCGTCCGCCCCGCCCGCCACTTCGCCGAGGTCGCGTCCGGCCTTGGCAGGATCCAGATCGATCGCGGCGATGATCTCAATGGCTTGCTTTTCGCGCATTAATTTCGCGATGGATGCGCCGATGGGGCCGACACCATATTGGACGGCGCGAATCTTCTTTTTCACGAATGTCTCCGTATTGTTGCGGCGCGACCGTCTACCGCCTGTTTTGGCTGCTAACGAAACCCCTACAATAGTGGATTTTGCGTGCGCATTCAACGAAGAAGAGCGCGGGTGCGGGTCGGCTTCTCGAGCGACTGGCGCTCCACTCGCGGTTTTGTTGGTTCGCAAGAGCTAATCCCTGGGATAGCATTTCCATTGGCGATCCGCGCGGCCACCGGCCACCCCACGTCGACGACGATCAGGGTGATGTCGTCCTGCCGAGGTGTACACGGCGGTTGCCAGTTGCGAATCTCCGTAAGCAGTTGCTCGGCCAGCTGCGAAGGCGCGCGCCTGATTGTTGCGGACAACTTGTTCGAGCATGCCGCCGCCAAAGAGCTCGCCTTTGACTCTGGAGCGAATAAAGAAGGGGCCGCTGTCCGAGCAGAAGCGGAGTAGATGGGGTGCTGTGCTTCCGAAACTTCGGTGAAGCTTCAAAAACCGTCAACCCCCCGCCAAGAACGTTGCTGCCGGCTCAGTTGCGCCGCATAATGGCACCAATGATTCGAACGGTACGGAGGACACAATCATGCCCGCAAAGAAACTGAGCGAAGCGGAAGTCCAAGCGCTGCTGCCGAAAACGAAGGGCTGGAGCGTGGTGAACGGCAAGCTGCACCGCGAGATCACCTGCAAGGACTTCGTGACCACTTTTGGCAATATGACGCGCGTGGCGCTGGTGGCCGAGAAAATGGATCACCATCCGGAGTGGTTTAATGTGTGGAATAAGGTCGTCATCGACCTGACCACGCACAGCGTAAGCGGCATCAGCGATTACGACTTCAAGCTGGCGGAGAAAATCAACGACATTTTCGGCGCATGACGCGCTCTAGCACGAAGCAGCCACCCGGGAACGCGACCCAGTAGCGGCTCATCGAACTCCGCGTCCTTTAGGACGCCAAATGCGGGAGATCCTGGATCAGCTCAAGAGCCAAAGGGCAATCAAGTGAGGCCATTCGGTCTGCTTGAGGCGCCTTGCTTGTTCCGTGGAAGCGTCGTTCAGACAGCAAACTTTGTCCTGTACATGTACAGGAGGGATGCGGTCGGCTCCGCGGTTCCTGAAGCGTTTCAACTTTTGAACTGCTCCTTTCCCCGGGTCAAAAACCAATGCAAAACTGAACGATTTTTGCGGTTGACAGGCGCGGTTGGCGGTGCTACAACGCGCTGCAAGAGAAGCTCTTTGGCGGCGAGTCTCCTAACGAATTGCTAAGAGCAACCCGCGAGTGAGGCCGCAGACCTGCCTGGCAGGGCAGGCCTGCTGAGCCACCCGAGGGCTCCAACATGCAACACCCCACCCACCCCGGGAGGTGAAAACGCGGTTGTTTTCACCTCCTTTTTATTTTGAGCGATTCTTCAACGCTTTTTTTGGGGTGCGGCGGCTTGGCGCCGCTTTGCCTTTCTTTTAGCCGCAACCTCGCCTCTTTCCCGCCGGGTAGACGCGTTTGGCTTCGGCTTCCCCTCAGTTAAGATGACCTTGCGACATTTCCGAGCATGCGTACTCGTCCGACGGAAGGAGTCCTGTGGCCCCACCGCTTCTCTCGCTCAAGAACGTGACCGTCATGCGCGGCGATTGCGCCGCTCTGCGGGATGTGAACCTGGAAATTGCCGCCGGGGAGCATGTGTGCATTTTGGGCCCGAACGGCTGCGGCAAGTCCACGCTCATCAAGACCATTACGCGGGAGTGCTATCCTCTGGCAGCCGACCGCTGCTCGATCTCGATTCTGGGGCGCGAGCGCTGGAACATTTTTGAGCTGCGCTCGCTGCTGGGAATCGTCTCACCGGATTTGCTCGCCTCCTGCACCACGGAAGCGACCGGGCGGGATGTGGTGCTCTCCGGGTTTTTCAGCAGCACGCGTATTTTTCCGCACCATCATCCTGAACCGGAGCTCTTGGCGCGCGCCGAGGCCGCGCTGGAGCGGCTAGGCATCGCGCATCTTGTCAATCGGCCGGTGGCGCACATGTCTTCCGGCGAAGCCAAGCGCACGCTGATTGCGCGGGCGCTGGTTCACGGGCCGAAAACTCTTTTGTTCGATGAACCGAGCAATGCGCTGGACATCGCCGCGCAATTACAGCTTCGGGAAACGTTGCGCGAGCTGGCGCAATCGGGTCTTGGGATTTTGCTCGTAACGCACCACGTGTCCGAAATCATTCCCGAGATCGAGCGCGTGGTCTTGTTGCGCGAAGGCCGGATTCTCGCCGACGGCCCCAAGGCCACCTTCCTCACGGAAGAAACCCTGTCCAACCTCTTCCAGGCCAAGGTGCGCTTGGGCCAGCACGACGGGTATTTTCACCTTTATTGAGCGGGAAGACGGGCCGGATCGCCGTTTTGCGTAGAATCACCAACTGCCGCCAAGACCGGGCCTTGCCATTTCGTCTAGACCGCGTTTGACGAAGGTGGAGGATTCAGGGCTTGGCGGAGGCCTCGAGGGCGGCGCTGAGGCGCTCCAGGCCGACGCGCAGGCTCTCGGTATCGCCACCGATGCCCATGCGGAAATGGCGCGGCAGTTCGAAGAAGCTGCCGGGAACAACGGTGGTTTCATATTTCTCGCGGAGCAATTGAAAAAAGGCTTCGGGATCGCGGTGTGTGAGGCCGAGTCGGGGAAAAACCACGGTGCCGGCGGGGGGACGAAAGCATTCGAGGTCGCGGCGCGAATCGAGGAACGAATCGAGCAAAGCGCGATTTGTGGCGAGAAGCAAGCGGGCACGTTCGCGAAATTGCGCGAGATGGTCGAGGG
>Ga0209153_1000102_pt1 | contig 43668 bp, 45 predicted proteins | sample GraSoiAngelo_120_FD_185877 | JGI IMG/M metagenome (GOLD analysis project Ga0209153, IMG submission 185877) | Grasslands soil microbial communities from the Angelo Coastal Reserve, California, USA - 14_0919_09_20cm (SPAdes) (version 2) | ecosystem: Environmental > Terrestrial > Soil > Grasslands ... | reverse complement strand
TCGGCAACCAGGTCACCGTTGCCCTGGATTCCGGAACGATTCACCTTTCCATCGAACATGGGCCCGCGGTGACGATTTATACTCCGCTTCTTCAGATTCAACCTATCGCCATTGGCGACGGTCCGCAAGATGCCTTGGTTGGTTTCGACGCCGCAGGAGCCATGTGCGTTCGCGCTTATCGCGGCGCGGTAAGGCTGGAGCAGCAGCTCACCAGCCAAAACATTGTTGTTCCTCAGTCGGCGGATGTTCTGCTGGTGAATGGGCAGTTGGACGGATTACGCGGAGGCGGCGACCGTTGCTCGTGCGATCCTCAGCTCACGAAATATACGCCTCCTCCGCGGCTGGAGCTTGTGCCACCCGCGAAGACCACCGAAGAAGCGAATGCCAGGCCTTTGGCTTCCGGAGACGTCATTTCTCCCTTGCCATTGGATAAGCCCGCGGAAAAGGAAGGACCGATCTATGAGGTTTTCGTTCCGCCGCTGATTTATAACGCGAACGCCGAAGTTCAGCCGGAAGTGGACACGAGCAAGATCGTGGTGGTGCGGCGAGTGCGCGTGCGGCCCACACTCATTTTCGAAGGGCGCGTGGAAGGAGACCCGCCTGCTCCCTCTCCGCCCGTTTCTTCTGCTCCTACGGCGCGGACGCCAATGCCCACGCACCCGGCTCCGGCAAAACCGTCCAAACCCGCGGCGCAGACGCAGGCCGATTCTGTGGTGGACCGCCTGGTTCACTTCGTGAAGAAACTTTGGTCGCCCGGGGGTTAGAGAAGCTCCTGAGATAGTCCTCAGGCGTCACATGCCTTCATAGTTGGGGCCGCCACCACCTTCGGGAACAACCCAATCGATAATCTGGTAAGGGTCAGCGATGTCGCAGGTTTTGCAGTGCACGCAATTGGAAGCGTTGATTTTCAGCTTTAGCGTAGTGCCGGACTCTTTCACCATTTCGTAGACCGCTGCGGGACAAAAATACTGGCAGGGATTGCCGTATTCGACGACGCACTTGGTGGAGCAAATGTTCGTGTCTGCAACGTGAAGATGGCAGGGCTGATCTTCTTCGTGGCGCGTGCCGGAGTGATAGACGTCGGTGAGGCGGTCGAAGGTGAGTTTGCCATCGCCTTTGAACCGCTCCGGCGCAGGGCGGCCGTTGATTTTCCGGTAGGCCTCGTGGCCCGCGTGCGCGCGCATGGGATCGATCAGGCCGCGGCCGCCGGTGATTTGCTGAAACGCGGTATGAAAAAATCCGCGAAGCATGCCGCGCGAAAAAGATTGGTGGAAATTGCGGACCTGCCAGAGCTCTTTCTTGACGTAGCTTTGCTCGACTTTTTTCGGGAAGGCGCTCAGCGTCTTTGAAGAAGTATCGCCGGATTTGAGGGCTTCGAAAATCGTTTCCGCCGCAAGCATGCCGCTTTTCATCGCCAGATGTATGCCCTTGAGGCGCTGTGAATCGAGGAAGCTGGCGGAATCGCCGATGATCAGGCCGCCGTCCACGTAGGTGCGGGGCATGGCGTACCAGCCGCCGTAGGGCAGCGACTTCGCGCCGTACCGAACGAGCTTGCCGCCGTCGAGAAGTTTCTTGAGAAACGGATGCGTCTTCCAGGTTTGAAATACGGCGTGGGGATCGAATTGCGGGTCGGCGTATTCGAGCGCGATGACAAGGCCGATGGAAACGCGATTGTTCGAAAGGCCGTAAATCCAGCCGCCGCCGTACATGCTGGTGGGAACAGGCCAGCCGAGCGTGTGCGCCACATAGCCGAGCTGAATGCGGCCGGGCTGCACGTCCCACAATTCCTTGATGCCGATGCCGTAACTTTGCGGATTGATGTTGTCGAGTTTTTTTGCGGCGACGAGTTTTTTGGTGAGCGAGCCGCGCGTACCTTCGGCAAGCACGGTCACTTTCGCGCGAAGTTCATAGCCGGGCGTGAAGTTGTCCTTGGGCTTGCCGTTTTTGTCGACGCCTTTGTCTTCGGTGATGACCCCCGCAAGGCCGTCGCCTTCGTAAATTAGCTCGGCACCGCCAAATTCCTTGAAGACGTTGACGCCTGCGGCTTCGACTAGGCCGCCGAGCCATTTTGTGATTCTGCTGAGCGAAATGAGGTAATTGCCTTTGTTTTGGAAAGGCGGCGGGGTAATTGGGAAACGGAAGGATGAATTCTTGGTGAAGAGCAGCGCGGCGGAATCGGTAACCGCAGTGTCGAGCGGCGCGGATTTTCGGAAATCAGGAACCAGTTCAGCGAGCGCTTTGGGATTCATGATCGCGCCGGAAAGCTGGTGCGCGCCGATTTCGCGGCCTTTTTCGAGCACGTAAATATTCTCTGCAGAAAGCTCGGGCTTGGCGCCGGAAACGTTGTGCTTTTTGATGAGATTGGCGAGATGCAGCGCGCAAGAAAGCCCCGCCGGCCCCGCGCCGACAATGAGCACGTCGGCCTCGAGTTGTTCGCGCTGATCGGTCATGTGGTCAATGGTGCTGAGTCTTCTGAAAGCGCTAGCCCCTTCTCACGGAATTCCTCTTCAATCATTCCGAAAACGCGACGCGGTTCGGGAAGCGCTTCTTCGCGCGTGGGCATTAAAGCATCACAACTGGCGATCGCAGGAATCTCGGCCACCCAACTGCCGGCGTCCTGTTGATGACAAATAGTACTGTAAGCCTCGAATTTCATTGCGTAACACAAGTATAAGCTCGGAGAGAACACGGCGCCACGCGCTACTGCCTTGCGGCGATTTCAGTTTCCCGTGGGGATGATGCCTGCGTTCTCCACCATGAGGATGACAGTGCGCTCGGGAGCGCGCGTGCGATGGAGGACTCCTTTGGGAACGACCGTGCCTTGCCGCGGGCCGAGCTCCATGGTTCTGCCTTCGAGATCGATCAACAGCTTCCCTTCGACAACGTAGAAAAACTCGTCGTTATCGTCGTGCTTGTGCCAATGATATTCGCCTTGGACGACTCCAAGACGAACCACCGACCCATTCACCTGGCAAAGCGTTTGGTTGAACCACTTATAGGTGCACGCACCCGCGAGCGCTTTTTCGTCAATGAGTTCCAGTGGCTGATGAAGGATGTTGAGTCGCGTCTCGTAAGGAAAGCCTTCCACGTTGGCCATCCGACGCCTCCCGTGCAGAGCGATCTTTCTTTTGTGCAACTTCATTAATGAGGTTGCGACCTGCTCCAGCCAAGCGCCAATTTGTCATATCCGTGCTACGGCGTTGGAAGAAAAGCAATTTTGCGTTTACCGCGCTTGGCCTATTTGGCGTTCTGCAAGACTTCGCTGAGCGCGGGCATGATTTCGAAGATGTCTCCGACAACACCGTAGTCGGCGATCTCGAAAATGGGCGCGTTCGAATCTTTGTTGATGGCCACGATGGTACGCGCGCCTTTCATGCCCACCACGTGCTGAATGGCACCGCTAATGCCGAGCGCGAGATAAAGTTTTGGCGCGACGGTTTGGCCAGAACTGCCGATCTGGCGTTCCATAGGGAGCCAGCCTTCATCGCAGATGGGGCGCGAGGCGGCGATTTCCGCCCCAAGTGCTTTCGCGAGCGCTTCCGCTTGCGGAATGTTTTCCCGAGCTTTGATGCCGCGGCCAATGGCGACAATAAGCGGTGCTTGCGTGAGGTCGACGGCGGATTTGGCCTCTTTGAACAGCTCCATCGGCTTCGTGCGAATCTGCGTGGCGTTCAACGTCACGCTGACGGCGTTCACCGGGGCTTTGATAGAAGGATGGGCGGCAAGCAAATCCGCGCGAAAAGCGCCGGATTGAAACGAGGCAAACCAGGGCGCCGGGCCCGTGAAAGTGACGTCCGCAGCGGTCTTACCCTGGAACATCTGGCGCACGAAGACAAGCTTGCCGCCTTCGTTGCGGTAGCCGATGCAGTCGCCGATCATGCCTTTGCCCAGTCTCGCAGCAAGCTTGGGCGCGAAGTCGCGCACCTGATAGGTGTGCGGGAACAACACCATTTCAGGCTTGGCCGATTCGATCACTTGGTTGAGAACGATGCAGTAGGCGTCGGGCGTGTACGCCTCGAGCAGGTCGTGTTCTACGCGCAGAACCTCGGAGACATTTTTTGAGGCGAGTTCATCTGCAAAAGAAGAAATTCCTTTGCCCATGACAAGGGCGCTGACGGTACTTGACGTGTCTTTGGCGATTTGTTGCGCGGCAGCCAGCGTCTCAAAACTGCCGTTGTGCCATTTGCCTTGGCGTAATTCGGTGACGACGAGGATTTTCATGGCTAGATCACCCGCGCTTCAAACTTGAGTTTTTCCACGAGTTTTGTCGCCACTTCCTTGGGCGTGCCGGTCAGAAATTCCGTCTTTTTTGTTTTTGTGGGCACGTAGATTTTTTCGATTTTCTGCGTGGGTTCATGCGAAACGCCCAAGGATTCGCGCGCGATCGTCGCGATTTCCTTTTTCTTGGCCGCCATGATGCCCTTGAGCGTGGCGTAGCGAACTTTGTTGATGCCGGACTGAATCGACAGCACCGCGGGCAGCGGGCATTCCATCCACTGAAACCATCCCGCTTCCAGCTCGCGTTTGAGCTTCATCTTTCCGTCCTGCGCTTCAATTTGCATGATGATGGTGGCGTGCGGGCGGTCGAGCAGAGCGGCGAGGAGCACGCCGGTCTGCCCAAAGCCGTGGTCGTCGCTCTGCAAGCCCGTAAGGACTAGATCCGCTTTTTCTTTTTGAATGGCGGCCGCAAGGGCTTTGGCCGAGCCGAGCGGATCGAGTTGCGCGAAATGGTCATCGGCGATGTGAATGCCGCGGTCGGCGCCCTTCGCAAGCGCTTCCTTGATGGTTTGTTTCACCCGTTCCGGCCCCATCGAGAGCGCGACCACTTCGCCTCCGTGCTTTTCCTTGAGCCGCAGCGCTTCTTCGAGCGCGTAGCTGTCCGGCTCGTTCATTTCGAAGCCGATGTCAGACTCCTTGATCCAGTTTCCGGCGATGGCCAGGGGCGCGTCTTTCGCGGGAACCTGCTTGATGCACACGATGATGTTCACGCGGATGCTTCCTTTCAGAATTTCCCAATTCCATGGAGCGAGAAAAACCGCGGGAGCGCGCGGCTAAAGAAGTCTAATTCTACTTGCCGGACCAGCGCCGGAAAATGAGCGCGGCGTTGGTGCCGCCAAATCCAAAAGAATTCGAGAGTGCGTACTCGACCGACGCTTTGCGCGCATGTTTGGGCACGTAATCCAGATCGCATTCCGGATCGGGATTTTCCAGATTAATCGTGGGCGGCAGCGTCTGATCGCGCAGTGCCAGCACGCTGATGCCAGCTTCGAGTCCACCCGCGCCGCCGAGCAAGTGACCGGTCATCGATTTCGTTGAGCTAACGGGCACCTTCTTGGTGCGCTCACCGAAAACGCGCTTCAGAGCGCGCGTTTCGATGATGTCACCGATAGGCGTGGAAGTCCCGTGGGCGTTTACGTAACCAATGTCATTAGGGGAGAGCTTGGCGTCCTTGAGCGCCACCTTCATTACGCGATACGCGCCATCGCCGTTCTCTTCCGGCTGCGTCATGTGATACGCGTCGCCAGACATGCCGTAGCCGACGATTTCGGCCAGAATCGGCGCGTTGCGCTTCTGCGCATGTTCGAGGGACTCAAGTATCAGAATACCTGCGCCTTCGCCGACGACGAAGCCGTCGCGGCCGGCGTCCCAAGGACGGCTGGCATGTTGAGGATCGTCATTGCGGGTAGAGAGCGCCTTCATGGCAGCAAAGCCGCCGATGCCCATGGGCGTTACGGTGGCTTCCGAGCCGCCACAAATCATCATCTCCGCGGCGCCGCGCTCGATAATTTTGAACGAGTCGCCAACGGCATGCGCGGAAGCAGAGCACGCTGTAGCCGTCGCGGAATTCGGCCCTTTCGCGCCATAGCGAATCGAAATCTGCCCCGAGGCGAGATTCACAATGGCAGAAGGAATGAAAAAGGGAGAAATCTTGCCCGGGCCGCCGTTCAGCAGCTTCCCGTGCTCGCGCTCGATGATATCGAACCCGCCGATGCCGGAAGAAACGTACACGCCCACTTCATCGAGATTGGAATCTTCGGGTTTCCAGTTGGCCGACTTCACCGCAAAATCCGCGCTGGCCAGCGCGATCTGGATGAAGCGCGCCATCTTCTTCAATTCTTTTTTTTCGATCCAGTTAAAAGGGTCGAAGTTCTTCACTTCGCCCGCGATTTTGCAATCGAATCCGGTCGCGTCAAATTGCGTGATCGGCGCAATCCCGCTGCATCCGGCAACGAGGTTCCTCCAGCATTCCTCCGTGCCGATGCCCAGCGCGCAGACCAGCCCAACACCCGTGACGACTACCCGGCGAGTCAATGTTCCGATACTCCCTGTTGAGGTGATGGTTCCGTGGTTTACTTACCTTTGGCGTGTTTGTCGATATATTCGACCGCGTCTTTCACCGTAGTCATTTTTTCGGCGTCTTCGTCCGGCACTTCGATGCCGAAGGCTTCCTCAAACGCCATTACCAATTCTACCTGATCGAGCGAGTCGGCTCCTAAATCGTCCACAAACGAAGCTGTGGGCGTAACTTCCGCTTCATCCACGCCGAGCTGCTCGACGATAATCTGCTTCACGCGTTCTTCTACGCTAGCCATCCTTCTTTCCTCCGCGATTCTAAGTCAGTGTCAGTGCTTTTTATTCCGCTGATCCCAGGCTGAAGAGCCTGCCCTGCCTGCGCGGAGTACAGCCGCGCGAAAATGGTGTTTTCGAACCCGTACTCTCGGATTCGCGGCTGGCGGCCGCGGTTACGTGCCGATTTCGCTTGATAATGGGGCCCTGAATAACCTGCCCATTCTAGTCAGGGCACCTTGCAAGGTCAACTTTCAGGCCCCGAAGATTCCCCATGAAAGGTAGTGGCGTCGATGATTCCACCCCAACCCTTTCCAGCAATATAGTGGGCTATTCCTTCAAAGAGCAGGTCGTCAGGATTTCGTCTCCGTCTAAGTCATAGAATCGCAGCTTCAAACCTTCCTGCAATCCGATTCCCGCTTCTTTCAAATCTTCGAAACTACCCTTGGCAAAGGGGCTCCCGTCACCGTTGCTTGGCGGATACAAATAGAGTCTACCGTGCTTCTCTGGAAGCTTGTTAAGCCGCCGTTGACATCGAGGACGTGGCCGGTGATGCAGCCGGCTTCGTCGCTCGCGAGAAAAACAATGGCGGCAGCTGCCGCGCTGGCATCTCCGTACTCCTGATTTTAGGTGATCGACTTCGAGCGCTCCACTGGCGCACTCGGCCCTTGGGGATGGATGTACATCGCCGCCGTGTCAATGGTCTTTAGCTCCGGCTGCGGCAGGCCCATGGGATAGCGCACTTCGCGCTGGTGGTCGGCGAATTGCCGCTTGTAGTTGTACACGCTGTTGAACTTCCACAGCATTTTGACGAAATTCGTCTGGCCACGCGCCAGAAATCCGAGCGAGAGACCAAGGGTGCGCCCCAAAGCGACCCAACCCATGAATTTCTTGTTTAAGACTTCCTGGGTTTGTAAAAGTTGGCGATAGAACTCTTGGAGCGGGAGCTTGGTCGGCAGCACCGCGTGTTGTACATCGAAGAGCCGGTAGTCCCGCGTCGTAAACTGGCGCGACTCGCTAAGCCAGGTCTCTGTGCCGGGATAGGGGGTGTTCACCGTGATGTGCACAATTTCCGGCACCGACAGCGCCCATTCTCGCACCACAGCAAAGCGTTGTTCATCCCAACTCGGGTCAGCGATGATGTTGATGGCAGCGAACATGCCGAGGTCGCGAGCGCATTTGAGCGCTTCCAGATTCTTGTTGAGCGTGATGCGTTTCCGGTGCTCTTTCAGCCCTTCTTCGTCAATCGCTTCAATGCCTAGAAACATGTATTCCAACCCGAGCCGTTTCCAATACCGAAAAACCTCTTTGTTGCGCAAAAGCACGTCTCCGCGCGTTTCCAGGTAATAGTGTTTCTTGATGCCCCGCCGCTCGATTTCGCGAGCAATGGCGTAACCGTGGTCCGCGTAAATGAACGCGACGTCGTCTACGATAAACACGCCGGGTTCCCGGATGCTCGCCAGATCCTCGGCGGCCGCTTCCGGGCTGCGCTGACGGTAGCTCCGCCCATAAAACGTCCACGCGCTGCAGAAGACGCAATCCCAGGGACAGCCCCGCGTGAATTCAATCGAGGCAGCCGGGTCGAGCACGCCGATAAAATATTTTCGCCGCCTCGGCAAGAGATCGCGCGCAGGATGCAATTCGTCTAAGCTTGCGATCATCTCAGGCGCGGGTCCTGCTCCCGTTAGTGTCACGATGCCCGGCAGTTTGTGAATGCTGTCGCGATTCTCTCCCGCCCGCTCCAGCAATCTCGGGGTAATGCCCTCGCCTTCTCCTTTCACGACGCAATCGAGCGCCCCACCAGCGTGCTCTAGAATCTCCTTCGCTGTGAAGGACGCGCTGTGCCCCCCGGCAAACAGAAAAGCCTCAGGCAATAGTTGACGCGTGGCCTGTACTAAATCCACCACTTCAGGAATGTTGGCCAGGTAATTCAGCGAATAGCCGATGGCCTCCGGCCGCCAGTCCCGAACGATGCGGAAATAGTCTTTTTGGCTGCTCGCTTGAAGATCCAAGAGGCGGACGTCATATGCGCTTTTGCGGCAAGCGGCGGCCACAAGCTCGAGTCCCAGCGGCTCAAGCCGCAGGTACACTTCCGAGTACATCAAGGAGCTGGGATGTACAAGAAGAACCCGGTGGATTTCCCGCGAATGCATGATGCCCCCCGCGCGTCACCACCCCTTGGACTAGCTGGCGGTATCATTACAAAATCTTCGAGTTGCCTTGTCAACGGCCGCCCGCAAGGCGTGTCGCCCTGCAAGCCTGCCGTACGACAATTCGCCTAGCCGCTTTACTCGCCTAATTTTGTCACGCCATGTACATACCGCCGTTCACGTCCAGGACGTGGCCGGTGATGTAGCCGGCTTCGTCGCTCGCAAGAAAAACAACGGCCGCGGCGACGTCGCGTGGACAGCCCATGCGGCCCAGCGGAATGCGCGTCTTTAAATCTTCTTTCACTTTGTCGGGAAGCACGCCGGTCATCGGCGTTTTGATAAAGCCGGGCGCGACGGCATTCACGGTGATATTGCGCGAAGCGATTTCGATGGCGATGGCTTTCGTCAAGCCTATCAGACCAGCTTTGGCGGCGACGTAATTCGCCTGGCCCGCGTTACCCATTTGTGCCACCACCGAGGCGATGTTGACGATGCGGCCCCGCCGCGCGCGCACCATGGTCAGAAGAGCTTGCTGAATGCACAAATGCGCGCCGGTCAGGTTCGTGCGAATCACCGCGTCCCAATCCTCCGCCTTCATGCGCATGGCCAAGCCGTCGCGCGTAATCGCCGCGTTGTTCACCAGAATATCGAGGCGGCCGAATTTCTCGACGACGGCTTTGAATCCCGCCCTGACCTGTTCCGCATCCGCCACGTCCATCTTCACCGCGAACGCTTCTTCGCCTGCCGCGGTAATCTCTTTCACCAGCGCCGCGAGCTTCTCTTCATTGCGCGCAGCCACGGCGACTTTGGCGCCTGCTTCCGCAAGCGCCAGCGCCGTGTCGCGCCCAATGCCCTGCGACGCGCCGGTCACCAGAGCTACTTTGTCTTTCAAGCGGAACATTTCTTTCGCTCGCAGCTGTGCCTCACCCCTTTAGGGGTGAGGTCTTCTCCTTCAATTTCGGCTAAAACGGGTCGAGTAACCGCCTCAGGCCTGAAGGCCCGAGCTTACAAACTCTCTATGCCGCGTCGGAACGCGCTGCAGCGATTTTTTCCACGGTCACCGCGAGGCTCTTTTCGTCCTCGACGTTGAGAGCCGCGACCGAACGTTCGATCTGTCGCAGCAACCCCGTGAGCACGCGGCCCGGGCCGACTTCCACACAGGTGTTCACGCCTTCATCGATGAGCAGGCGCACCGATTCTTCCCAGCGCACCGGCATGGAAACCTGCCGAATGAGCGCCTCCCGCGCTTCGCTGCCAGTGGTGATGGTATCTGCGTCGACGTTGGTCACCAGCGGCACGCGCAAGTTCGAAAACTCTGTGGCTCGCAAGTCTTGCTCGAGTTTCTGTTGCATCGGTGCCATCAACGCGGAATGAAACGGCGCGGAAACCGGGAGGATCACGGCGCGCTTCGCGCCCGCTTGCGACGCCAACTCCACGGCTCGCTTCACCGCGCCCGCGTGGCCGGAGATCACCGTCTGTTCCGGTGAATTCAAATTCGCCGGCGCGCAAATTTCGCCATTGCCGGCGCGCTTGCACACATCCGCCACCACCGCGTGAGACAAGCCCATAATCGCGGCCATGCCGCCCACGCCCTGCGGAACCGCATCTTGCATGTACGTGCCGCGCTTGCGCACGAGCCTCACGGCGTCGGCAAACTTCAACGATCCGGCGCAAACCAGCGCGGAATATTCGCCAAGACTATGGCCTGCTACATAATCCGGCTCCAAGCCTTTTTCCTCCAGGACGCGAGTTGCCGCCACCGAGCAAGTTAAGATGGCTGGCTGCGTATTGGCAGTGAGCTTCAGGTCTTCTTCGGTGCCCTCGAAGCACAGCTTGGAAACCGAAAAACCCAGCGCTTTGTCCGCTTCGTCGAAGACCGCTCTGGCCGCGGCATACTTTTCCGCGAGTTCTTTGCCCATGCCGGGATATTGTGAAGCTTGTCCAGGAAACACAAATGCGACTTTACCCATGGCCGATTTCCTCTCTGCCGCCGTCACGCGGGAACCGCAGTGGCGGAGAGCTCTTGTTCGATTCTTTCGTTGAGGCGCGCGCGGGCGAGCCCCGCGGCCACACGGATGGCGTTTTTCACCGCATTGGCATTGGAACGTCCATGGCCAATCACGCAGACGCCGCGCACACCCAAAAGCGGCGCGCCACCATACTCCGTATAATCGATCTTCCTCTTCAAGCCTTTGAACGCCCCTTGCGAAAGCTTTGCCCCGACCTGCGAAAGAATCGAGCTTTTCAGCGACTTCTTCAGCAAATCGAAGATCGAAACCGCCAGACCTTCGCAAATCTTCAAAGCGATGTTGCCTACGAAACCATCGCACACAATCACGTCCACGCTGCCGGAAAAAAGATCTCCGCCTTCGACGTTCCCTACGAAATGCACCGGACTCTTCTTCAGCAGAGTATAGACCTCGCGGGTCAGCACGTTGCCCTTGATTTCTTCCTCCCCCACCGAGAGCAGGCCCACACGCGGGCGCCGGTTGCCAAACGTGGCGCGGTAATACACTTCACCCATCACCGCAAACTGCACCAGATGCTCCGGCCGCGAATCCACATTCGCCCCCACGTCCAGCAGCACCGAAACGCCGCCTCTCGCGTTGGGAAAGGGCGCTGCCAGGGCCACGCGGTCCACGGACTCAAGCGTGCCGAGAATGAACTTCGCCGCGGTCATGACCGCGCCGGTATTTCCGGCGCTGAGCATGCCATCGGCCTTGCCATCATGAACCAGTCGCGCCGCCACGTGCACGGAGCTGTCCTTCTTTCGCCGGAAAGCCTGCGCCGGGTGATCGTTCATGGTGATCACTTCGCTTGCCGGCACAATCTCAATCGGCAGATTGGGCACGGAGTGCTTGGCCAGTTCGGCGCGCACCGCGTTCGGCTGCCCCACCAGCAAAATGCGCACGTTGAACTCGCGTGCGGCCAGCACACTGCCTTCCACTTCAGGACGTGGTGCATGGTCCCCGCCCATGGCGTCAACGGCGATGGTGATCATGGGATTTTGCGCGCGGAATCAGCAAAACATGAAACAGCTTATGCCGACGCTTGTACCGCCTTGCCCTTATAGTAGCCGCAATGCGGGCACGCCTGGTGCGGCAGCTTCATTTCCTGGCAATTCGGACATTTGCCCAGCCCGGGCTTGGTCAGAAAATCATGCGCCCGCCGCGTGCTGGTCCGTCTTTTGGAATGCCTCCGTTTTGGGTTAGGCATAACACTACACCTCGTTCCCGCCGCGTTCGGCGGATTATATAGGGCTTTCGCCCTCAAAAAGCTATTGTTTTTTCAACCAGTCCTGCTTGAGACGCGCGAGTGAGGCCCATCGGGGATCTGTGGCGTGGGTCTCACAGCGGCAGTCCTCGTGGTTCAGGTTGGCGCCGCAATTCGGGCACAGCCCCCGGCAATCGCTCTGGCAAATGGCTTTGATGGGAAGCGCCAGAAGCACTTGCTCTTTCAACACGTCCGCCAAGAAAAGGCCATCTCCTTCGTAAAATCCGATCTCCGTATCATCATCCTTCAGCCGGTCTTCGCGATGCTTGGTGAGGCTGGCATCGTTCGGAAGCGGCGCATAAAGCAGGTCAAACGAGCGGCTTACTTCCTCGTTGACCGGTTCGAGGCAGCGCGCGCAGACCAATTCGATCTTCGTCTCGAAGTTGCCCTCGACGCGAATCTGGCCCTCCAGTAATTCCGCGGTAGCCGTCACTTCGAGCGGCTCAATCTGCTTCATTTCTACCGAATGGAAATCGATGCTGCCCGGCGCATAGGTCTTGTGGATTCGCAGCTTCCGGACAGCTAATTCCTTTACGTCCAGGAACATCTATTCAGCGCCTCCGGCGCACCACGCTCATGCTTTACCATTATTCAGAGGGGTTCCCGCCAAGTCAAGGAATGTGGGCTGAACTTGCTATTTTTGCGCCCTTTCTTGTCACCTTACTATGCGGGTGCTTTGCAAGGCTATCGGTTGATGTGCACGCGCATGCCAGAAACGGTTTGGAGCTTAGGTCGTATTTGCTCCGCATAGCAACCCGGGTAACTCTGAGAGAAAGTCTACCCTGCTCGCCTGATCCGGGCCGCCTTAGGGCTTTCATGACCTGACACGCAATTGCGCACCGTTCCTGAAGCTTAGGTCGCCTTCTTGAAGAACGATTTGACGTTAAGCATGTAGAACATGGAAATTTTGCAAAGAAATCCGAGTAGAACAAGGACGGACAACGGAAAATCTTCACCGGTTTAGTACTCACTAAGTCTGCGCCCCATCCGCTTGCGGACCGCTGTATCTTATTGATTCCAAAGCCTTTCCTTTGACTCGTGTGTGCAAGAATCTTTGGTTCTAGCCTTGCCACACGCCTTCTTCCAGTCGAAATCATTCCGGAGTAATCTACATGCGATTCCGTACCGCACTGAGCCTCGTCTCCATCTTTGTTGTATGCTTTACTATAGCTGCCTGGGCTACACCGTTTCCGGATCGGATCGTGCCACCCAGGTTGGCGCCAAATCCTGACCGCCCGCCCGAGTCGGGTAAAACCGCGAGCCAAAGAGGAAGAACCGATTCGCTCAAGCCAACACACACGTAATCCTTAGTTCACCAATCCTACGCGGCCGCACGCACCCAACCCCTCGCGGCATCTTCATTTTGGATTAAGGAGTTTCAGATGCGCGCGACTCTGAAAATCGTCCTGCCCCTGATCGTGAGCGTCGCCAGCGTGTCTCTTGTTTTCGCCGGTTACCAGGTAAGGAACCAGCGGCGTATCTTGCGCAACGATCTCGCGCGGCGGGCGGAAATCCTGGCCGATAGCCTCCAGGAGAGCATCGAGCGGGAACTTGGCCGGGGCCAGGACCGCGGCCTGCGCCGTTTCGTCGAGCGCTATGGGCAACGCGAGCACCTCCGAGGAATTGCTATCTACGATACAGGAGACCATTTGCTTGCCATTACTCCGGGACTTGAGCCAGCCTTGCCGCTGCACCCAACCGCCATAACCAAAGCCATGCACGACGATCATGGCGATGGCGAATTTCTTCCCCCTGAACAGACCTCGGCACAACAGGAAAGCGATGCCCTTCCCGTGCACGTTTATGCGATGCCGCTTCACCGGGACAACAAAGTCGTCGGAGCCCTCCTCCTGGTGCACGACACCGGCTACATTGAAATACAAGTCGCACACACCCTGCGTGACGCCCTTCTCAACGCTCTGGTGCAAACGCTGTTGATTAGCGCCCTGGCGCTGCTTCTTGTGCGCTGGACTTTTACCGGACCTCTCACGCGCACCGCCAAATGGGTCCGCACATTGCGCACCGGCCAACCCAATCCGCATCCGGCACTGTTGCAAGGCGGAGCCATGGAGCAGTTGCACCATGAGGTTACCCACTTGGCCCGAGACTTACATTCGGCAAGGACGGCGGCCGAAGTCGAAGCGCGGCTCCGCGATTCCAACGCCTCGCTGTGGACCGCGGAACGGCTGAGCGTCAATCTTCGCGAACGGCTTCAAAACCAGCCGCTTTTTGTGGTTTCGAATCGTGAGCCCTACATGCACGTCTTCGACGGGAAGGACATCAAGGTGATCGTGCCCGCCAGCGGCGTGGTCACCGCCCTCGAGCCGGTTTTGCTGGCGTGCAACGGCACATGGGTCGCGAGTGGCTCCGGCAGCGCGGACCGCGAAGTCGTCGATTCCCAGGACCGGCTCCGCGTCCCTCCGGATCGTCCGAGTTATACGCTCCGTCGCATCTGGCTTACGGAAGAGGAAAACAAAGGCTATTACGATGGATTTTCGAATGAGGGCCTCTGGCCGCTTTGCCATATCGCCCATACGCGCCCAATTTTCCGCCCCGAAGACTGGCTGCAATACCAGCGGATCAACCAGCGGTTTGCCGACACCGTCTTGCAAGAAATGGCAGACGCGGATTCGCCCATTCTGCTGGCGCAGGACTATCATCTTGCACTCGTTCCGCGCATGGTGAAGGATGTCCGCCCGGACGCGCGCGTGGCTATCTTCTGGCACATCCCCTGGCCCAACGCAGAGGTCTTCGGAATTTGCCCTTGGCAGCGCGAACTCATCGAAGGATTGCTGGGCGCGGATCTCATCGGCTTCCATATTCAAACCCATTGCAACAATTTCCTTGAAACCGTGGACCGCGGTCTCGAAGCGCTCACCGAATGGGACCGCTTTGCGGTAAGCCGCCAAGGCCACGTTACCCGAGTGCGGCCCTACCCGATTAGCGTGGAGTTTCATGAAAAACCCAGCCTGGAACCAAATATCGCCAACAGGCTGCGCGCGGAATTGTGCGACGAGATGGACATTGAAGCTACGCATCTGGGAGTCGGGGTGGATCGTGTCGATTACACCAAAGGAATCCTGGAGCGGTTCCGCGCCTTGGAAAGGTTTTTCGAACTGAATCCGGGTTACTGCCGGCGGTTCACCTTCGTGCAGATCGGCGCGCCCAGCCGGACCGACATCGACCGCTACAGGAATTTGCTCGAGGAAGTCAATTCTGAGGCGGAGCGCATCAACGACCGCTTCCAAACGTCGCGGTGGAAGCCCATCGTGTTTCGCGGGAAACACCATTCCCACGAGGAAATTTCCCGTTTCTACAAGGCGGCCTCCTTCTGCATGGTCACTTCCCTGCACGATGGGATGAACCTGGTGGCCAAGGAATTTGTGGCTTCCCGGGAAGATGAACGCGGCGTATTGATCCTGAGCACGTTTGCCGGTGCAGCGCACGAACTGAGTGATGCGCTGCTCGTGAATCCTTACGACATTTCGCAGGTCGCGCGAGCTATTCATCGCGCGCTGGAAATGCCAGAGAGAGAGCAGACCGAGCGAATGCAGCACATGCGCCACATTGTGCGGCAACACAATGTATACCGCTGGGCCGCGCACCTTCTCTTCGATCTGACTGAGATTCGTATCGAACTGGTGGAGCGCGCAGAAGCCTAGCGCCATTCAGCCGGCAGCTTTTCGTAGCGCGCGACATCTGGCATCGGCGCGTTGCGCCCGCTGCATCTAAAATCGAGAGGACAGCTGACTTGAACGCCGCCGAAACACCGTTCGATTTCGTCACCGCTTCCTACCTCACCCGGATTGGAAATCACTCGGCGGAAAACCTCGCGGAATTGCTGACTGGGCTCGAACATTGCAACGACGCCTCCATTTTTCACCACACCTTTCAAACGCTGGGCTTCCACCACTTCCTCACGGAAGGCTTTTCCAACGATTTCGCGCAGTGGACGCTGGCCTCCCTGAACCGAACTGACCTTGCCGAGCAACTGGCCAGCCTCGACATCCGTGATTACCTTTCGATTGCAGCGCTACGAAGCGATCTTCGCCGCGTAGTCCGGGATTTTTGCGACGCTCAGCCGCAATTCGCGTCGCAATCCGGCCTCGAGCGATTTCACTTCTGCGAGAGCGTGGAAGTGACCGTGCCTTTTGGCCGCTGTGCGCACACCCTGGGTGAATTTCGCGAAGGCGTTGCGCATCTCAGCCACGCCAGTTTTTATTTTCACTTCATTTCCTCGCGGCTGCGCCTCCAACTCCAAACCAATGACTTTTCCTATTGGCTCTCCGGCAGTCTAGGCCTTCGGACGCTCGCTGACAGCATCAATCGCATCGACGTCTACACGAACACGCTCGACAGCGCCCGCGCCAAGATGCTCCGCCTGATCGACCGCGAAAGGAGAAACCCATGACGGAAGTCTTGGCGCCAAGCCGGATTCCTCTGGAAAACTATGTCGGGGTCGTAGGCGCGGGCGAGATCGAGGAATTGCGCGCGCTGGCCAAGCCCCTGCGCGGCCGCAGCATGGAGATGATCAACTCCACGGCTGTGGGAGGCGGCGTTGCGGAAATTCTCAACCGTCTGGTACCGCTGGCCGAAGAACTCGAGCTGGCCATGCGTTGGGACGTGATGAAAGGCGCGGAAGAATTTTTCGACGTCACGAAATCTTTCCACAATGCCTTGCACGGCGAGCCGTATCTCCACAAGTCCAAGGATTTTGAGATTTTTCTCTCCTACAACGAGCGGAATCGCGCCAACCTTCCGCTCGATGCCGAATTCATGGTCATTCATGACCCACAGCCGGTCGCGCTGATTGACGCTCGGCCGCCCGGTTCCAATCACTGGGTTTGGCGGTGCCACATTGATTTGTCGCATCCGAACCGCGAGGTCTGGAACTTTTTGGAGAAATTCGTTTCCCGCTATGACGCGGCCATGTTCTCTTCTCCCGAATTTTCGCGCCAGCTCTCTATCTCGCAATACCTTTTCTACCCCGCCATTGACCCGCTTTCCGAAAAGAACTGCCCTCTCGATCCGGAATTGATCGAGCAAGTTCTCGACCGCTATCAGATTGATCCGCAGCGGCCCATCCTGACGCAAATCTCCCGCTTCGACCGCTTGAAGGATCCCGTGGGCGTCATTCGCGCGTATCGCATCGTGAAGCGTTACTTCGACTGCCAGTTGGTTCTCGCTGGCGGCAGCGCGTCCGACGATCCGGAAGGCGCTCTGGTTCTGAAGGATGTCCTGCGCGCGGCCGACAAAGACCCCGATATCAAGATCCTCGAACTCCCTGCATGGGCCCCTTTGGAAGTGAACGCGCTGCAGCGCGCTTCGACGATTGTCGTGCAGAAAAGTTTGCGTGAAGGGTTCGGCCTGACTGTTTCAGAGGCGCTATGGAAAAAGAAGCCCGTCGTAGCTTCCGCCGTCGGCGGCATTCCCACGCAAATCATTCACAAGCACACCGGCTTGTTGGCGTACTCCGTCGAAGGCACTGCTTATCAAATCCGTTTTTTGCTTTCCCACCCGGAGATCGCCGCGAAGCTCGGAGAAAACGGCCACCAGCACGTAAAGGAAAACTTCCTCATCACGCAAAAACTGAAGCGCTACCTCGCTTTGTTCCTGCTCCTCGACCGGAGCTAATGAACGCGGCGCTACTGCGGACGTCAAATCCCGCGCACCTGCAACGGTTGGCGGTTCTTCGGCTGGACGTGCCCTTTCGTTCCTCAGGGTAAAGCGCTTGGCGGGCTGGAGTTTCGCCCGGTGGCGGGAACAGAGTACGCGGGAGTACAATCCACGGCCATGGTTCCGAAAGCGGGATATTTCACGCCGCTGCTGCACGTCATGGACGTGCGACGATCGATTCGCTTCTATCAATTGCTGGGATTCGAGCTCATCGACCTGGAGGGCGACCCCGCGTGTCCCGGCTGGGCACGCATGCACTGCGAGGGCGGCGCGGTGATGTTCCTGTTGGCCGAGGAGCCCTTCGACCCCACCAAGCATGCCCTGCTCACGGCCATGTATACCCCGGACCTGCCTGCGTTTCGCGAGCACCTGCTGGCCAACGGAATTGACGTGCCGCCGATTACCTATCCTGGATACATGCCAAGCGGGTCGCTCTCGCTGCGCGACCCGGACGGCTATATCATCGACATCCATCACTGGAGCGACGCGGAACACGGCGCCTGGCTGAAGAACGTCGAGCAGAAGAAGCAGGCGGGAGTCCTGCCGTCCGGTGGGTAGGGCCTGTCGCGAGCCGGGAGAATCTCACACGCTAGACGTATAACGCCTCGCGTTGTACCAACCAGGCCCAAGTCCCGCAACACCGGCAGACGCCGTGGATGAGTTTACAGTTTTCAATATCAAAGGCAACGCGTACCGGTCACGTATTTGGAACTCCCCGCATCGTTTCGGAGGTTTTAAACAGGAAACAGGAAGAGGGAGTTAAACAAGGAACAGATTGCGCGGTTGAGCGCGCGGTTTCACGTGTCGCCGGAGCTGTTTTTTATTACGCCTCGTAGTAGCGGGTCTTTAAGACCCCGTGCTGCTTGTTCTTCCGATATCCCTCAGGACTGCAACTGCTCCGAATTTCGCATTTCCATTTTCGATTCTCTATTTTCCGACTTCCAATTGCGACTTTCGATTCCCTGCTGCCAAAGCCAAGGGCGGAGGAAGTTGACGGGCGAAGAGAGAAAAGTAAGGAGAGATATGATAAAGTAAGGAAGCGCGGTATGGCCATGAAGAAACAAGCCAAGTTGACCAGCAAGGGGCAGATTACCGTGCCGCGCGAGATTCGACGCCGGTTGGGCGTGCGGGAGGGAGATCGCCTGGAGTTTGAGGACAACGGCAAGGGAATAGAAGTCAAAGCGGTGAGAGAACAGAGTCCTTTTGCGAAGTACATGGGAATCGGCAATCCGGGAATTGGAAAGGGCCGGAAAGCGATCAACAAATGGCTGCGTGAGATCCGAGGTCATCAGGACGAAGAGTGACTACCGCGCTGGACACCAATGTAATCGCTGCTCTTTGGGATGCAAGCGATGCGCTGCATCAAGCAGCACGAAAGGCGCTGGACGCGGCCTGGAGCCAGGACCGACTGGTCATTTCGGGCGTGGTCTACGCGGAGTTGATTGGCGCTCCCAGAAGGACTCAGGCGTTTGTGGATCGGTTCTGCGAAGACGCGGGGATTAGAGTGGAATGGGAGTTGAAAGAAAGGATTTGGCGAACGGCGGGGACCGCCTTTCAAGGATATGCGGCACGACGAAAGAAGCAGGGGGGAGCGGGGTCACGGCGGCTTCTCGCGGACTTCCTAATCGGAGCACACGCGCTGGTGAGCGGTTACCAGCTTTTGACGGCGGATGCGGGAGTGTACAAGACATCCTTTCCGCGGCTAGCGCTGGAGATTATTTAAGGAGTATCGAATCGCTGTTTTATGGCCACAGGGAGCTGTGGCGATAGTTACCGCCGCCGAGCAATTGCACAAGTCGCAAATCCCGCAACACCTGCGACTGCCGGCAAATGGCGAAGTTGTATTTGCCACCCTTACGAAAACTGCCGGCGTGGGTGGGTATTCTTCCCATTCCGGAACCGCGCCTCCCGCCTTCCCAGGCCGCGGGTTACTTCCTTACTTCCATTCTCTTCAGTCTGCTACAATCGGCGGAACTGGTTACCCCACTTCAACTTCGACGGAGGCACCCGCATGCATTGCTGCGTCCTGAGTCTTCACGCCCTGAATTGTCGCGCCCGGAATCACCGCGTCTCGACCCGGCGCGCACTCATCACCTTTTCGCTCGCCCTGGCGCTGGCCATCTCCACTCTCGCGCCGAGCGAGGCCGCTTTCGCGCAGGAGCATGCCGGGCATGGCGCTGGCGCCGCCAAACCCGCCGCCGTGCTGATGAGCGGCTACGGCAACTGGCATCACCCGGTCTCGACGAAGAACGCGCAAGCGCAAGCGTTCTTCGACCAGGGACTGCGCCAGATTTACGCGTTCAATCACGATGAGGCGGCGCGCTCGTTCCAGCGCGCGGGCGAGCTCGACCCCAAGCTGGCGATGGCGTTCTGGGGCGTGGCAGAAGCGGTAGGGCCGAATTACAACGATCCCGCGAGCGAAGACCGCTTCGTCCAAGCGCACGCCGCGATCGAGAAAGCGCAAGCGCTGGCGGGCGATGCTTCGGGGAGCGACAAGGCGTACATCGACGCGCTGGCCAAGCGCTTCCCGGCCGACCGCCAAGCGGATTTGCGCGCGGCCGCGGAGCAATATCGCGATGCCATGCGCGAAGTGATGAAACGCTTCCCCGACGATCTGGATGCAGCCACGCTGTTCGCCGAAGCGGGAATGAATTTGCATCCCTGGGGGCTGTGGCGGCCCGACGGTACGCCGGAAGAAGGCACGGAAGAAATTGTTGCGACGCTAGAGTCGGTGATTCGGCGTGAGCCGAATCATCTGGGCGCGATTCACTACTACATTCATTCGGTGGAGGCCTCGAATTCGCCGGAGCGCGCGTTGGCCGGCGCGCATCGGCTGGCCGAACTGGCGCCCGCCGCGGGACACATCGTGCACATGCCCGCGCACATTTATATACGCACCGGCGATTACGAAGCAGCGCTGAAAACTAACCAGAAAGCCGCGCTGGCGGATCAGGCCTACATCAAGGGCGGCGCGGCTCCGGGCATCTACTCGATGATGTATTACAGCCACAACTTGCACTTTATTGCCATGGCCGCGGCGATGAACGGCAATTACGCGGAGTCGCGCCGCGGTGCGCAGTTGCTCGCTGCGAACGTCCGCCCGCATGTGAAAGACATGCCCGCGCTCGGTGGCTTCATGACCGTGCCGATGGCCGTGGAAGTGCGCTTTCACAAATGGAATGAAATCTTGAAGATGCCGCAGCCGGACGCGGCGATGCAGACGGCCAACGTTTTCTGGCATTTTGCGCGAGGATTAGCGCTCGCGGGCACAGGCGATTTGGATGGCGCCGAAGCGGAGCACAAAATTGTTGCCGAGGCGGAAGAGAAAACTTCGCCGGAGGCCATTTTCCAGGCGCCCATCAACAACAAGACCAAAGATATTTTGAAAATCGCGGAAAACGTGCTGGGCGCAAAAATTTCGCTGGCAAAAAATGATATGGACGAAACGGTGAATCAATTGCGCGCGGCCGTCGCGGTGCAAGACGGCTTGAAATACGATGAGCCGCAGGACTGGTTTTATCCCGTGCGCGAATCACTGGGCGCGGTGCTGCTGAAGATCGGCGACTATGCGGGAGCCGAGGAAACGTTTCGCGCGGACCTCGAGCGCAATCTGCGCAACCCGCGTTCGCTTTTCGGACTCGAACAAGCCCTGAAGGCCGAGGACCGAACCTACGATGCGGGCTTCGTGCGCAAACAGTTTGACGCCAACTGGAAGGGCGCCGCGCGGCCTACCGTGGACGACCTCCTCTAACCGGTCCTCTGACCCGCCGCGCGCTGTAGCCCGTCTTAGGCTTTAGGCCATGAGGATAACGGTCAAGGGGACATGTAAAATTTGTCCGTGCCCTACCGATGAACAGGATACTCCCCATATGGTTCTTCCTTTATCTCCTGTTTTTCCAGTAAGTTAGCAAAGAATGCGTCTTTGCCCCTGTACTTACCCTGTGGACAAAACCGTACGGTGGAACAGGCTCTAGTACTTCTGCCCTATTCGTCTTTGTAACCGACTGACTATCTGTCGGAACAGCCTCGGCCGGCATCATTTCCTCGTTCGAACAATAGAACGTGTCGCTAGCAACCGTCCCACGAAACATCACAAGGAGCCCGTGATGACCCTTGTTCGTCGAGCGAACCGCCTAGCTAGCCAACATGGTTTCTCCATGGTGGAGTTGATAATTGCCCTGGGAGTCGTCGCAGTGGTGCTGGCAAGTTCCCTGCCCATGGTGTTCAGGTCGCAACGCGCCTACCGGCTCATGAACGACACCCGAGCCATCGCCGACCAACTCACACTGGCGCGCGTGCGAGCCGCCAGCGAGTTCACCCAAACAAGACTTAATTTCAATTTGGCTAATGGCAGTTATCAGCTTCAGCTCTGGGACAAGGCCACCAATAGCTTTGATATCACCGAAGGCGGGAGGCAGTACCTCTCCGGCTCTACCAATTTTAGCATTGGCACCGTTGGCACCCCTGCGGGCAGCCAAACCACTATCCAGGAAAGTCCCCAGATCATTTTCAACTCAAGAGGCATCGCCGTCGACAACACGGGAGCGGCTACCGGGAACTACGCTATCTATCTGTCCGATAACCAAAGCCAATACTCTGCGGTCAGTGTTTCGGCAGGCGGCAAGGTCAGCATCTGGCGGTGGAAAGGTTCGAGCTGGCAGGGCTATTAAATCTCTTACCAAATCTTTTGGAAGCAACGAGGCGAACTTTCATGTGCGATTGCGTTGGCGGCAAATCAAAGCGCGGGGCCAAAGCACAGGCGGGATTCTCGATCCTGGAAACGATGATCTCTGCGGTAATCCTGCTGGTCGGGGTTGTGCCCGTTATGGCGTTATTTGGAATCGCTGCGGGACAGAACAAAAAGCAAGGTGACATCGCTACCCGAACGATCGAGTACTCGCAGGACAAAATGGAGCAGTTGCTCTCCTTGGATTTCAACGATGGCTCGACCAATACCGCCATCTTCCCCGCTAGCGCGACGGGTGGTACGGGACTTGGCGGGGCCATGGCGGCGAGCAGCACGGTTGGGGGTAGCAATCCTGCCGCGCCCGTCGCCGGGTATGTGGACTATCTCGACTCCAATGGAAACCTGTTGACCAGTCCGACCGGCGCTTTTTATACGCGCGTTTGGGGCATCTCCACGGATGCCACAGGAAACATCAAGACTGTTCAGGTAGTGACCGCCGCGGTCTCGTCCTTAGCGGCAGGCGGCCCTGCGCCAACGATGACCTTGGTCGGCGCCAAGGGCTTTGGTCACTAAAAAGGAAGGGTGTTTGAGATGACCAAGAGCAAGAGCCAAGGATTTTCACTCCTAGAGCTGATGGTTAGCATCGCGGTGCTGGTCACCATCTGTGGCGCGCTGTTTTCCGCCTTATTCGCTTATCAAAAGACCTACGCGTCGGAAATGCTGAAAGCCGATATGCGCCTGGGAGTGCAGGGCGCCGCAGAAACCTTGGCTCAGGAAATCGGCCAGGCTGGCGCCGTGCCGCCTACCACCACCACGCTTACGGGGAGCATCACGGCAAGCGCGCTGGCCCAAAGCGCTAGCGTAATCTCAACCGCAAATATGTTTGCTGGCGAAACCTTGCAAGTCGACCAGGGCCCCACTTATGAGACCGTCAAAATCGCCAGCGTATCCAGCTCCACAACCATCAGTGCCATCTTCAACAGCAATCACGCCGCGGGAGCTCTGGTTTGGGCTAGCGGCGTCTTTCCCCAAGGCATCCTTAGTTCTTCGACGGCCAACGTGTTACAGCTTTTTGGAGATATCAACAGCGACGGAACCCTGGCCTACGAAGAGTATAGGTGCGACATGACAGCGGGAACGCTCACGCGGTCCATTACGCCTGTCGGAGCCGGCGAAAGGAATGCCGCCGTGGTGGTCCTTCAAGGAGTTATCGCAAATCCAGGCGGGACACCGTGCTTTACCTATGCCGCTCCTGTGTCTGCGGCAGGCTTCAACTTCATCACCAACGTGGGGTTCACCGTGACGACTCAAACCTCGGACCCCGACCCACAGACTGGCCAATATGCCACGATGACCAAATCTTTCTTGGATCTCGCGCCGCGGAACGTCAAGGCCGGCTTGGCTCTGGCGCAAGGCGGCTACACCGCCCCATTGCAGGCCACGCCTCCGGGCCTGCCCATGAGTCCATGAGAATCGTTTGTTTGGAGGAAAAGGGCGAGGCTTCATGAAAACGACCACAGTCAAAAGGAACAACGAACAGGGCATAGGGCTGCTGGTTGCCTTAATGACCCTCATGCTGCTCTCCACGATGGTCGCGGGCCTGCTCATGGTGACCAATACGCAGCTCTGGACTACCTTGAATCACCGGCTGGCGACTCAGGCCCGCTACGCGGCCGAATATGGCGCTCAGCGGGCAGCCGTATGGATCGCTAACACCGATCTCAAGATGAACGACACTACCGGCCTCAACACCGGGGTTTATCCGGTCCAGCTTACCGCCGACAATCAGGCCGTGGTCCTGTCCGCGATGTCCGCTGTGACTGCGAACTATCCCGATTCCTCAGTTCGGACCGGCTTCAATACGGCGCTCTCCAATCAACCCGTCCCGGGATTGACAAATTTCAAGTATTCGACGTATGCCACCTTGGTGTCTATGACTCCAGCTGCGGCCGCTGGAACCGCTATGTACCAGCAGACGTGGCAGATTACCTCGCAAGCCAGTATCGTGGGCCTGCGCAACGCCCAAGTTCAAGTCGTCGAGAACATCCAGCGCATGGTGGGCGTACCGCTGTTCCAATATGCGATCCAAAGCACAGGCAACGGCTGCGGCGCCCTCACCCTTGCGGGCGGCGCCAGCACCGACAGCTATGATTCATCTGCCGGAACCTATGCCTCGACCAATACGGCTGCCGGTGGAAACATCGAAGCCAATGGCAACGTCAGCCTCAGCGGCAGTAGCACAGAGGTGGAAGGAAATCTCTACGACCCGAATCCGACCGGAACAAGCTGCAGTTCGGGTAGCGTCGATGCCCTTACCGTCGGTGGCGGCGCCAGTGTGACAGGAAGCGTTACTACGATAGGCGCCCCTTTGACCGTTCCAACGCCGCCCGCGCCAAGTCCCGTCCCGCCGACAACGAATGAACCTTTTACTGGCAACTGCGGCGGCGGAGCCGGGTGTACGAATCTGTCGGCCGATAACCTGGCGCTTGCCCCGGGAACGTATGGAAACATCAGTGCCAGCGGCGGCACTTCCCTGCACCTTTCTGCGGGCACCTATAATCTGAACAGTCTCACGCTCAGCGGCGGAAGCTCCCTGGTCATCGACTCAGGCCCAGTCATTGTCAACATCGGGGGTGCAGGCATACGCGCACCAATTACCTTTAGCGGTGGCAGCATAACTAACAATAGCGGGCTCGCCGCAAACCTCCAGATTAATTACGGGGGAACCGGTGCCGTGGATCTGTCCGGAGGAGCGGCGAGCTATGCATTGGTCGACGCTCCCAACGCAGCGATCACTTTCAGCGGCGGCTCGAATTGGTATGGGTCGGTCATCGGCAAAACCGTGAACGACAGTGGCGGCACTGCCGTCCACTTTGACCGCAGCCTCCTTGTCACCATCACCAATGGCAAATTCCAGATCGTCGGATTCAACTGGAGCAAATTCTAAGGCCAGGAAACTGCGGCGCCTCCGCGGAGGGGAAGCATGAGGACAAGACGAGAATTGCAGGAAACCCCAGTCTATGTCGCCTCGGCATGGTGGAGAAATTGCGAACCGTTTGTAACCATCGTCGGCGGGAGCCAGAAAGCCGTGGAAACGACCATTCAGGCCGTGATGCTTCAAACGGCAACCGACGCCTATAACGAACAGGGGAGCAAAAAACGCGAGCGCGATGACTTCCTGCTGGACATGGCTCGGTCGTTTGCCAAACGCGATACGCTTGGCAACGTCTTCCCTGCCCATGTTCTTGAGAACTATTGCAGCGAGAAGTTGCTGCGTCATCGCTACCTGGACTATCAAAACTTCCACTCTTTAGTGAACGGCGACCCAAACGCCATAGTCCGTTTCTGAGCGCAGCTATGTTCCATCCTTCAAATCCCCCGAAGCCGCAGGCGGAGATGTACGAAAAACAGTTCCGGCTCTACCTTCTCCGCTTGGACCTGATCAGCGCGGTGTCCTGGTGGCTAAGCGCTCTCGCCGCCGTTTTGATTCTGGTGGCTTTTCTCGCCTTGCTCTTTCCAGGGCTGCTTGTCTATCTCCTCCCGCGTGGTTGGGACTCCACTTCACCGCTCGCGATCCTTCTCACGGTACTCTTGCTTTCCCAAGCCTTCACGCTCTATCAGGGACACCAGTTCAAACTCTTTCGGCATCGCCTCGCCGCTCAGATGGACGCCGCTGAGAAACAACGCATGCGCGCGGATACTTTTTACGGCATGTCCATCATCGATCCCCTCACCGGCCTCCACAACCGCCGTTTCGGGGAAGAGCGCTTGAAGGATGAGGTTGCTCGAGCGGAAAGGAAGAACCAGAACTTGGCCGTGATCGCCATCGATCTCGACAACTTCAAGCCCATCAACGATCAATTCGGACACGCCGCCGGAGACTTGGTTTTGAAGGAGTTCGCGCGCCGCCTCCGACGGGCCATCCGCCCCTGTGATGTTCCCGTGCGCCTCGGCGGAGACGAGTTCCTGATCCTTCTTCCGGAATGCTCCACCGAGAATGTTGACATCATCTTCTCCCGCCTGCACCCCTTTGAGGTTACGGTGAACCGCCAAAAGGTGCCTGTTTGTTTTTCGCGGGGACGTGCCCAATACCAGATCGGCGACAAGCCGGAAACACTGGTCGCGCGCGCCGACGAGCGCCTGTACGCCGATAAGCAGGCGCGGAAGAATCCACGTCCGTCCGAAGACGGCGCCTACGGACCGGAAGAACTGTCATCCGGCGTCATTCATGCAGAAACGCGGGACAGGTGTGCCGCGCTAAGCGGCAGTCTGGAGGATTAAACGATCCCCTGTTCCATGGCCTGCAATGCTCTTTCGCCTTTGGAGACGCGCGAGACGGTGAGCGTCGCTCGATGGCTGAGCCTCGAGGGTAGTTTCAAATAGCTTCAAAGCAAAGGCCCACCGGAGCGGTATTTTCGCCCTAATCCGCTTGTTCCTCGCCCTAGTTTTTTGCCCAGCGCTGGCGAATTCCGGCGAGGAATTTCTGCTTATCCTTCTGCATGAGCCGGATGAGCGCCCGATTTTCCGTCTTCTCGTGCTTCCCCGCCCATAGCACCATTTCTGTCAGCACGGGAGCCAGATCGATTCCTTTTCGCGTGAGCGAGTAAATGAGCTTTCGGCCATCGGAGAGATGCCGCTCTGCGCGGAGGATTCCGTACGCTTCCAGCTTGCGCAGCCGGTCGGTTAATATGTTCGTCGCGATTCCTTCGTAGGATCCGAGGAACTCCTTGAACGTGCGCGACCCAAATAACATCGCGTCCCGGATAATCAACAGCGACCACCGATCGCCCAGCATCTCCACCGAAGCATTCAGCGGGCAGCCGGACCGCCACTTTGGATTGGCCTTTCTCTTTGCCACTTTTTCACGGTAGCAATTATCACTTGCATTTTGCAAGTGACTTTTACACACTAACCGAACCAGCGCCCGTTACAAATCCGGAGGGAGAATCTCATGAGCTCAAACGTTCCACCGGCCTCGCAAGGAGCGGCGCCCGTTGAACGACCTTCTGTTTCAGCGCGCGGCGCACTGTGGACCGGACGTATCCTCACTGCTCTCGCGGTATTGTTTCTGCTCTTCGACGGCATTACGAAAGTGATGAGAGTTCCCGCCGTGCTCAAAGCAAGCGCTCAGCTTGGCCTTTCGGACAAGCTCATCGTCGCGATCGGCGTTACCCTGCTCTTGTGCACCGGCCTTTATGTGATTCCGCGCACTGCGGTCCTCGGCGCAGTATTTCTGACCGGCTATCTCGGCGGCGCAGTCTCCATTCAACTGCGCGTCGGAAATCCGCTCTTCAGTGAAACATTGTTCCCGGTGTATTTTGGCGTGCTGGTGTGGCTCGGCCTGTATCTCCGCGAAAGCCGCTTGCGCGCGCTGGTTCCGTTGCGAAGGTTGATTTGATTCCGGTTCGCGTCCTTGGTAGAAAAGAAAGCTTGAAAAAAAACAGAAAGGAGCATTTGATGAGCGGAGTACGCGTATTGGTTGGCACACGCAAGGGTGCATTCATCCTCACTTCGGACGGCAAGCGCCAGAAATGGGACGTAAGCGGCCCGCATTTTGCCGGTTGGGAGATCTATCACATGAAAGGGTCGCCCGCGAGTCCCAATCGCATTTACGCATCGCAGACGAGCGGCTGGTTCGGCCAGATCATTCAGCGCTCCGATGACGGCGGCAAGACCTGGATTCAACCGGGCACGCCGCCGGGCGAACCGACCACCGGTCCGGGGGGAATGCCCAAAGGCGAAAGCAACAAATTTGTGTACGACACCTCCGCGGAAACCGGCAAGCCTCTTACCACGCATCAGTGGTACGACGGCACGCAGCATCCGTGGGAATTCAAGCGCGTGTGGCATCTTGAGCCTTCGCTCAGCGAACCGGAGGTGGTCTACGCAGGCGTCGAAGACGCCGCCATCTTCCGCTCGAAAGACGGAGGCAAGTCCTGGCAGGAGTTGTCTGGGCTTCGCGGCCACGGCACGGGTCCGAAGTGGCAGCCTGGCGCCGGCGGCATGTGCTTGCACACCATCGTTGTCGACCCCCGCAATCCCAGGCGCATTGTCATCGCCATCTCCGCTGCAGGGGCGTTTCGTACCGACGATGGCGGCAAAACCTGGAAGCCCATCAACAAAGGGCTGCACTCGCAATACATCCCGAATCCGACCGCCGAAATCGGCCATTGCGTTCATCACATTGCCATGAGCCGCAAGCGTCCCAACACCCTTTTCATGCAAAAGCATTGGGACGTCATGCGCAGCGACGACGGGGGCGACAACTGGAAAGAAGTCAGCGGCAATTTGCCCACCGATTTCGGCTTCGTCATCGATGTTCACACCCACGAGCCCGAAACTATCTACGTCGTTCCCATCAAGAGCGACGGCGAACACTTCCCTCCCGACGGAAAGTTGCGCGTGTATCGCAGCCGCACTGGCGGAAACGAGTGGGAAGCCCTCACGAAAGGCCTCCCGCAGAAAGATTGTTACGTCAACGTGCTGCGCGACGCGATGGCCGTCGACTCGCTCGACAAATGCGGCATCTATTTCGGCACCACCGGCGGACAGGTGTACTGCTCGGCCGATGCCGGAGACAATTGGACACCCATCGTGCACGACCTCCCGGCGGTGCTCTCCGTCGAGGTCCAAACTCTGTCATGACCGCAGTTCCATCGGGGAAAATTCGCGTCATCCTCCCCCCGCATTTGCGAGGATTGGCGCATGTCAAGGGGGAGGTTCTTCTCCAGGTCGCGGGCACGCCGTCGGTGCGCTCGGTGCTCGACGCGCTCGAAGCTGCTTATCCGATGCTTCGGGGCACGATTCGCGACCACGTCACACAGCAGCGACGGCCGTTCTTGCGCTTCTTCGCGTGCGAGGAAGATCTTTCTCACGAATCGCCGGACACTCCGTTGCCTGAGGCGGTCGTCTCGGGCAAGGAGCCTCTGCTCATCCTCGGCGCCATTGCCGGTGGCTAGAGCAGCGTTGGCTGAAAAGTTTTTGACGGACGAAAAATCAGGTAAAGACCCGAACGATTCCCTATACTTTCTCGGTCAGGAGCTTCCCTTATGCGACGAGGACCGGCGCGCCGGGGCTCACAGGGCACTTGGTGAGTCTAGCGCGAAGAAAGACTCACCTGGCGATGCCACAGGCGCGCCGACCCTGAACAAATCCAGCTAAGAATTGCTGCCGCGCGCTTGGCCCGGCGCCGATCCCTGGAATCCCGACTCTGGTGAATCGGGCGCGCGTCAGCCTCTTAGAGGACTCCGACGGTTTCCCGCCTGCAATCACGGGTGCTGGACAAAAGGATAAATCTCGTCCGCAATCCAATAATTCTCGAAGAGGATCGCTAGCAGTGTTCCCACCACCCAAACGACCCACCGTTGCTTGTTCCACGATGCGCTGCTCGTAGCATTCTGGATCAACATTTCCGCAAGATACGCCGCGCTGTAACAAACATTCGCGAGCAACGCCAAAACGGTCATGATTCCCAGCGACTCCAGCGTCATCGCCGAGCGGAAATGCGGCCATGTCTTCACCACCCAAAGCACGACGACCGCGAACAGCAGCAGATTGTAGAGCGGCCGCCGCGGTTCCCAGAATCGTGCTGCGTCCCTCAGCCCCTTCCACGACGACGCTTGCACGGAATTGTCAGACCCCGCTGACGGTCCCTCTGCATTCTCCATTTCTTGCTCCTTTCGGCGGCTCCGAACGAGTTTGCCCAGGTATCTGCTTCGTTGTGCCATGCACTTTATCATACAAAGTACTTCGCGTCAATCCCGCGCCGTGGCCGTTTATACTCGCTTGATCCGATTCCTGGAGGCCTCCGATGTGCCGCAACATCCGAACACTTTTCAATTTCGATCCGCCGGTCACGCCGGAGGAGGTTCGCGCGGCTTCCTTGCAGTTCGTGCGGAAAATCACCGGCTTCCATCACCCGTCGAAAGCCAACGAAGCTGCGTTCAACGCCGCCATTGACGACATCGCCCGCGCCTCGACGCGCCTGCTCCATTCCCTGGAAACCACCGCGCCCCGTCGCAATCGCGAGGCCCAAGCCGCCAAAGCTCGAGCCCGCGCGGCAGCCCGCTTCGCATGACCAAGAAAGGGAAGCAAGTGAACGAACAGTATGCCCACGCCCGGGCATTTTGCACGGTTATCAAAACAAAGGGGTTGCTAAATGTGACTGTTGGAAGTGGTTGAAAAACAGGTTCAAAATGCGTTAGCAAATTTGAGGCAGCTTCTAAGTTGAAAACTCATAGAGACCAATTCAGGTTACTCCCGACTGGAGGTAACGACCGGCTGGAAAGGGCGGAGCGGGGGCGCATAGAGGAACCGTGGCGCAGTCCCGTATCACCAGTGATCGTCGCTTTGAAGATGAAATAGAGAGAAATGCAACGTCCGCCGACAAACTTTCAACAAACTGCTTGTTGTAAAGCCCCCCAAGCCCGTGAGTCAAACAAACGCAAGAAGGTAAGGCCGGCGTTCTAGGCGGAGCTGCCAGAAGAGCGCGGGGCTTTCTCGAGGGCATGGCGATCCCAGTGGGCGAGTTGCGCGCCGGCTTCGTAGGTGGACTGACAAAAGTCGAGTAGCGCCGCACTAGGAGACAAAGCGCGGCGGACCTCGTGGTACATCACGATAAACTCGTTGAGCTGCCCGTGGTAGAACGCGGCGTCCGGGCGAATGCGGGATTCGCGGAAGCCCGGCGGCTCGGGAGCCATGTAGGAATAGAAGGCTGGTCCATCAAGGCCGCTTCCCGGCCAAAAGCCAACGCTGCTGACTTCGTGGGAATAAGCTTCTCGGGTAATGGAATCCGCGCCAGAGCGCTCCGGGGCGCGACGGCCCGAAAAGCGCGTGACGGCAAGATCGAAGCTGCCCCAGAAGAAATGTACGGGGCTCGACTTACCGACGAAGCGAGAGCGGAACTCCTGAAAGACACGGTCCACGGAGACGAGGATTTGCCAGAACCTGCTGGCATATTCGGGATCGTAAGAGGTGTGCACGCGATCCTGGTCAAAGGGCATGGGGTCAGGGATTTCCACGGGCATTCTCCAAATCCTGACCCCGATTGCGGCCGAACGAAGCATACCGAGAAAGTCTTGATAAAAGTCCGCGACCGAGCGGGGAGAGAGCGGAATAGATTTGACCTGGCCTGTGTTGGTTTGCAGCACCAACTCGTGATTGAGGAAATCGAAGCGCAGTTCAAAAGTGAAGTGCGCGTAAGGAATCGCAGTGGTCGTGAGGCCACGCGCAGAAACATAGAGAGGAACGTTCCACCAGTGGTTCAACCTGGGTGTGAGCGCGAGTCGAACCTTGCCAACGATTTGCGTCCACATGTGCAGCGTGGCGTAGGTGTCCTTCCAGGCTGCAAGCGGGAGAGACGGCCAGCACTCCGCCATGTCGCTCATGGCGGTGCTCGGGGATTGGTTGGTGTCGAGCATGACGATAACCCTCAGCCCACCAGCGGCTACAAACTGTGCTACGGGCTGAGCGCGCATTGGTGCGTAGATTAACGCAAAAGACGCCGCTTGCAAATCGCGCCTGGTGGAAGTGGCAGTCTTTCGAACGTGGGCGTAGACTGCGGCGATGGCGACGTAAGGAGGTCCAAATGTCATTACGGCCGGTGAAGAGGTTGATACGGGCGAAGCCGACGATCGAAGGCGCGGGAGTACACCTGCGGCGGGCGTTTGGCTTCGGCAATACGAAGGAGTTCGATCCGTTCCTGCTGCTGGACGATTTTCGCAATGACGTGCCGGCGGACTACCTGGCGGGCTTTCCGTGGCACCCCCACCGCGGCATCGAAACAATTACGTATGTGCTTTCCGGCACCGTGGAACACGGAGACAGCATGGGCAATCGCGGGACGATCGCCGCAGGCGACGTCCAGTGGATGACCGCAGGAAGTGGGATCATCCACCAGGAGATGCCGAAGGGCGACCACGCCGGGCGCATGCACGGATTCCAATTGTGGGCGAACCTCCCGTCGGCGTTGAAGATGACCGCGCCGCGCTATCAGGAAGTGAAAGCGGGGGAAATTCCTGCGATTACGGACAACGACGGGACGCAGGTGCGCGTGGTGTGCGGGAAGTTCTGGGGCAAAACAGGACCGGTAGAGGGCATTGCAGCGGACCCCATCTACATTGACGTGAGCGTGCCGCCAGGGCGGCGGAAGACGCTGCCGGTCGAAGTGACGCGGCACGCCTTCGCATACGTGTTCGCGGGCGCGGGAAAGTTCTGCAATGCGTCGGAACCGCTCGAGGTTCCGACGGAGCCGGTGGGCTGGCTGGAGACTACTCCGCCGCCCTCGGAGGCGGACAATCGCTCGCTCGTGCTGTTTGACCGTGGCGATGAGTTGATGGTGCAGGCGGGGGAGGAAGGCATACGCTTCCTGCTGGTGTCGGGCAAGCCGCTTGAAGAGCCAGTGGCGTGGTACGGGCCGATTGTGATGAATACGCAGGAGCAGTTACGCGAGGCGTTCCGCGAGCTGGAGCAAGGCACGTTCTTGAAGGCGCAGAAGAAAACTAGAGCGAGCGTCGAATAGCCGAGGACAAGAATCGCATGGAAAATGGATTAGAAAATCAAAACCCCAAGTTTGCAATTTCAAGCTCCGTCGTTAGGACTTGTAACCTCGGCAGCGTACATGGGCATTGTATACGGCGGGACTCCAGTGTATCTTCAGATCAGAGTAGATGTAGGGTAAGACAGTATGCCTGGCATGCGGAACCCGGCTCACCTGCAGGCGTACCCGGAGCAGGACATACGTCCTGACGGGGGAAACCAATACAGGAGAGACCATTCCGATGAAAGCTGTCGCTTTCAAGCTGCGCTTCCCGTGTTTTCGTGTGTTTGCCGTTCTGTCCACCATTCTTTTTGCAATGACCATGGGCTTTCTTCTGGCACGAGGGCAGTCGCCCGCGCTTCCCGCGATTAAAGTTGTCAACCTGATTCCCGCGAGCCTGAGCGGCGAAAGTAATCAGGACAGCGAACCCTTCCTGGCGATTCAAAAAGACAATCCGCAAGTGATGGTGGCTTCCGCGTTCACGCCTAATCCGTTTTCGATGACCGCGAACGCTCCGGTGTACGTTTCGCAGGACAGCGGAAACAGCTGGGTGCTCAATGCCATCACTCCGGTGCAACGCATGACCTGCGACATCACTCACGCGATGGCGACCGGAGAGAATCATCCGCGTGGCGACCTGCACGCAGGCACCCTCGCATGCGCGTCGGGCATCACTCTGGATGAATCGGAATCGGTGGACGTTTCGTCAAGCGCTACGATGAATGTGCAATCCACGCGCGGCAACGTAGATCAGCCGTTTGTGCGCGCGCTGGGCGTCTCGAGCGGCGACCGCATTTATGTTGGAGTGAATGACTTCAATCGGGCGAACGGGCAGACCGCCACGGTGGATGTGTCGGTGGACGGCGGCGCGACCTACAGATCAATCCCTATCGAAATGCGCAAGACGGCGGGCCAGGACGGCCCATCGGTCCGGCCGGCGGTGGCCAACGACGGAACGGTTTACGTGGCATTTTTCGGCTGGCGCAAATTTGATGGCAAGACCGCTACCAGCGACGTGGTGGTGGTGCGCGACGATGCGGCGGCAACGGGCGCGAATCCTTTTCACGCGCTCAGCAATCCTTCGGATAAGCTGCCCGGGCGCGTAGTGGTGAAGAATGCTTCAATTCCATGGTCCAATGCGCCGGCGTTAGGACAGGAACGCATTGGTTCAACGCTTTCTATAGCCGTGGACCCGAATCAAAGCGCGATCGTGTATCTGGCCTGGGCCGACAAAGGGAGCAAAGCAGACATCTACACATTGCACGTGAGGAATTCGGCGGACCGGGGCGTCACGTGGTCGAAGACGGATTTGCCGGGCACCACCATTCACAATGCCACGAATGTCGCACTGGCGATCGCCGACAACGGTGCGGTGGGGTACCTTTATCAGCAGCTAAGCGGCGGGCGATGGGTCACGCATCTGGTGCAAACTCACAACGCGTTTGCTACATCACAGGAATTTGTGCTGGCGACGGTTCCGGCGGATCAGCCCGTGGGGCAGTTTCTGCCTTATCTGGGCGACTATGATTATTTGTTGTCTGTGGGGAATGAATTTCGCGGGGTTTTTTGCGCGAACAACACGCCGGATTTCGCGAATTTCCCGCAGGGCGTGACGTTTCAGCGGGCGGCGGACTTTAGCGCCAAGACGCTCAACGATGGCGCAGGCAACCTCGTGCCCATTTCCATCGATCCATTCTATTTTAGTGTTCCGGTGATCCCATGAGGGGTTGCGCCGATATGCGCGACAAATGCCTGAACGCGAGGGCAAAGGGGGTCTTTATGAGGATTTCGTCAGTGTTTGTCGCAGGCCGCTTATGGGCGGCCGCTCTACTGCTGGCTTTGTGCGGATGCACGACCGCTGCGACCCCACAAGCTATGGCCAACCAGGCCGCATTAATGGGTAGATCGAGCATCGTCTTTTCAGGCACAGTGAGCCAACTTGCGGCCACTTCTTTTGCGGACGTGCCGAAATCGGCTCAGACGATTGTGGTGCGCGTGGATTCGATCGTAAAGAAACCTGCGGCGGTGTCGTTGAAAAAAGGGGATAGCGTCACAGTGAAAGTGAAAGACACGTCCGCGTTCCAGGAAGGCCAGCAAGCTACCTTTTATACCGATGGCTGGATTTTTGGCTCCGGCGTAGCGGTCATAGAAGTGGGGCATGTGCTCGGTGAAGCTGCTCCGGCGGCAAGGGCGCAGGAGAAACCGCAGGGGCCGGAGCAAATCAGCGATCAGGAATTGCGCGAGCGTATGAACGCCTCGGATTTTGTCGTGGTCGGGCGCGTCACCGACGTTCATAAGTGGAACCCTCCCAAAGCGAAGTCGGGCGCGCCTCTGCATGTAACGGAACATGAGCCGGATTGGCATGAAGCGGTGGTGCAAGTTGAGTCGGTCCTGAAGGGCGGACAAGTCAAGGGAAAGAAAGTGGTTGTGCGATTTCCGAATCGCAACGATGTGGCATGGGCGAACTCGCCAAAGTTCACGAAAAATCAGAGAGGCATTTTCTGTTTGAACCGGGATAAAGCTACCGGCGCCCCGTACACGGAGCTGGGAGGCAAACAAGTGAATGTGTACACTTGCCTGGGGCATGGGGACGCGCTGCCGATTTCGGAAGAAGCCCGCGTGCGAGCGCTGCTGAAGAACCAGTAGACCGTTTTCAGTTTGCTCGCCGTGGAAGACCACAAGTACAACGGCGTCTTAGCCGGCTTGCCTCCTCGCAAAGAGACAAATTGAAGGTCCGCGACAATCGCGTCGGTTTCACTTTTCCTGCGTGGCGGGCTTTGCGGCGAGCTTTTCTGCGGCCAGCCTTTTGGCGGTGTTCAACGCATCAGCGGCGGGAACTTTGACGTCCGGGTCAACCCCGGTGCCTTCCCAGTTGGTGTGCGTGATGGGATTGATTGCCCGGGCAAACAGCACGCCAATCCCGAAATGCTCGGTGATGCGGTGGCCGCGCACAGGGTGGGCGCCGCCGCCGGTGTCTCGCCGACGATGGTGGCTCGCTTGAGCGCCTTTAGGTCATAGGTGAACTCCTCTCCACCGGAAAAAGTGTGGGAAGACGTCAGGACAAACACGGGCTTGCCATCCAGGCGCTTACCCGGCACATAGGGAAGCGCGTCCAATACTGATCGGTGATGTCGCCCTTGCGGGTCCATAGATCGTTGAGGTGCGTCCTTGGGGATCGCCCCCGCCGTTTTCCCGCAGGTCGAAGATGAGGGCGTCAGCGTTGGCGAGGAAATTCATCGCGGCCACAACCGTGGGCCCGCAGATCTCAGGGTCAGCAAAGAAATCGAACTTCAGATAACCAACGTTGCCTTCGAGAATCTCCGCCTTATTGAAGCCGGACGCTTAGAGAATACTTGGGTGCTTTCTGTGGGTATGATAGCCCGGGTACAGCAACGACCTGGTATGGAGCTGGCCCTTTGTAGCTGGAGAATTCGTGTTCCAGTCGATGGATGGGAGGGGTGAGTGTCGAAATTCCACAGAGATTGCTCGAGCCGATTTTCGGCGGCTCTGGTTTTGCTTTTAACGGTAGTGATGTTTGCGCCGGTCACACGCGCACAAGTACGGCCTTCGCCAAGTCTGCAGGCTCGAAAAAGGATGGTCCGGGCCGTGGACAAGACTTTTCAAGAAGGCCTGCACGCGAAGTTGCCGCCGCATCTTTCCACTTTGCTGGGTTTATCGCAAGAACAAGAATGCCCCGTCATGCAAGCCATGCTGCGGACCGGGACAATCGTGCAGGGGTTTGATGTCTCGGCGGCGAACAAAAACGACGTGGTTGTTTTTGTGGTGAACGAGACGACAAAGGATCAAACCCTCTATTTGACCTCGAAGCAAGGCGTACTGCGGAAAGTGGTCACTGTCGGGGAAGGAATCGGACGGGTTCAAAAGATTACCAGCAAAGATCGGAAAGCGTTCGAGAAAGAAAAACAGTTTTGGTTGGATCGGTTAGTTCCCGTCGGCGCGCCATAGTGTCGAACGGACTCCATTGCGTACGCGGGGGGAAGGAGAGAGCGTAAAAACTGGAGGCGCGGGGCGGAATCGCACCGCCGCTAAAGGTTTTGCAGACCTTCGCCTTGCCACTTGGCTACCGCGCCTCAAAAAAGTTGTAAGTCAGTCCTCAGTAAAAAAAAACAAAAGGCCGCGCGCCGCGCTCAGCGCGCATTGGCGGCCACGCCGGATTGCGCGGAACGCGACTCGTTCACAATAGGCGCGCCCACCAGATTGCCCCATTCGGTCCAGGAACCGTCGTAATTGCGCACCTTGTCGAAGCCCAGCAAATACTTGAGCACGAACCAGGTGTGCGAACTGCGCTCGCCGATGCGGCAGTAGGCAATCACTTCATCCTTGCCATTGATGCCTTTGGCTTCGTACAGCTTCTTCAAATCGTCGACGGATTTGAAGGTGCCGTCTTCGTTGGCGGCCTGCGCCCAGGGAATATTGGCGGCTTTGGGAATGTGGCCGGCGCGCTGGGCGGTTTCGGTCATGCCCGGAGGCGCGATGATCTTGCCGGTGAATTCGTCAACGGAACGAACATCGACGAGTTGCCCGGACTTGCGACCTTCCAATACGGCCGAAACATCTTCCTTGAAAGCGCGGATGGAAGCATCTGTCGCGGCAACGCGATACGTTGTTGGAGAGATGTGGGGAACGTCCTTGGTGACCGGGCGCTTCTCTTCCAGCCATTTCTTGCGGCCGCCATTAATGAGGCGGACGTCCTTGTGGCCATAAAGCTTCAATTGCCAGAAGGCGTACGCCGCGAACCAGTTGTTGTTGTCGCCGTAAAGAATGACCGCGGTGTCGTTCGATATGCCGGAAGCGCCGAGCAGCTTCTCGAGCGCGGCCTTATCGATCAGGTCCCGGCGGATGCCGTCCTGGAGCTGGGTTTGCCAGTTCCAGCCAACGGCCCCAGGGATGTGCCCTTGGTCGTACGCGGTCGTGTCCACGTCTACTTCGACAAAGCGCGTGTTCGGCGCCTTGAGATTTTGTTCGGCCCATGCGGTCGAGACCAGAACTTCCGGATGTTTGTACTCTGCCATTTTCCTTTCTCCTTCGTTTCCCTTAGATGTATAGCTCTGAAATCCGTTTGTGCGCTTGCATCAGAAAGCAAAACCCACCGGCCATTTCTTCTGGCGGTGGGCTCAAAAAACCCTGAGGCTTGTCGAAGCGCTAAATGCCCAGCCTCCCCGCGCCAGAAGACACACACGTACAGCGCATGCAACAGATGCATATGGTTGTCTTCTTCCGGCTGCGCATTTGCATGCTTTTATGCTACATAGACGGCGCAATCTTGGCAATAGCACGTGTCGCTCACTTTGCACCCGCTCACTTTGCCAAGCATCTCGAGGAAGTCACACGTGTCGAAGCGCCCGGCGATCAAATCGCGCCTATGGAAGATCCGCGGTTGCGCTCCTAAAATAATTAGGCACTATGATTTCCTTTGATGCCGCGCACGCGGCCGTGCATTACCCAAAGGACCGCCGTTTCCGCATCTGGGTCCGCCCTTCCATCCTGATCGGAATCGCGGTGATTGGGGTGGCTGCTGTGCTAGCGCCGTGGATTGAGGCTGCGCTCGTCGGCTTGCCTTCCGTTCCACCTGTGCCGCAGATCTATCCCAAGAATTTTGCCGGGCCCCACGAGTTTCCAGTTTGGGTCCGCTACTGCCACTTCTTCAATTTCTTCTTTGTGATGTTGCTCATACGCAGCGGCCTATCCATCCTGGTCGACCATCCTCGCCTGTATTTCAATGATCACTGTACGCCAGGTAGCGAATGGATGCGCTTCACGCAGCTCAAAGTTCCTCACGGCCGCATCTGGACGGCGAAAGACGACGCCCGCTATCTCTCGCCGCTCATCGCCACACCGGGTTACCGGCACACGATTGGGATTGCTCGCGTGTGGCACTTCATCAATGTCCACGGCTTCCTCATCACCGGCATTTTCTTCATCTTCATGCTCTTCGACACCGAGCAGTGGCGGCGGCTCGTTCCCACTTCCCCGTTGGTTCTCTTGCAGGCGTGGAACATCTGGGTGCACTACGCAACATTTCACTTGCCTGCGGAGCCGAACGGGTTTTATGGCTACAATGCCTTGCAGCAGATTGCGTATTTCACGGTCGTTTTTGTCTTCGGCCCTTTCGCTATCGCCACTGGCATCGCCATGTCGCCAGCGGTGGTGAACCACCTCCCCTGGTATGCGCGGATTTTTGGCGGCCGGCAATCGGCCCGGTCTATTCACTTCCTTACTATGCTCAGTTTCTTAGCATTTCTCGTGGTGCACGTCACGCTGATCGTGATGACCGGCTTTGCACGCAACATGAATCACATCGTGCTGGGGACCGACGATCAAGGGCATTGGGGTATGTACTTGGGATTTGTGGGCATAGGCGTGGTCGTGCTTTCGTGGGGTGGTGGCTCACTACATCTCCTGGAACCACCCGCGAGGTTTGCAGCACGCCCTCAAGTCCGTGACCTATCCCATGCAGCTCCTCACATTGAACCGGCTGGTGCCGCATCAGAGTTATTCCGATCAGGATATTTCGCCCTACTTCTGGCCCAATGGAAAGATGCCAGTAAGAGAGGAGTGGAAGCAGTTGGCCGAACGGGGCTTCCGCGATTTCAAATTAAACGTGGGAGGATTGGTCGAAAATCCAGTCGAGCTTTCCCTTGCGGACCTGGAAAAACTGGGCCTCATTGAAAACATCACCATGCACCATTGCATCCAGGGCTGGAGTGGCATCGCGAAGTGGGGCGGCATTCCGATGAAGAAGCTCATCGAACTCGTGCGGCCAAAACCGGAAGCCAAGGTTGTGGCCTTTTTCTCGTTTGGGGAAGCGCTCTATGGCGGAGCCTATTACGATACGCAGCGCCTTGAGAATGTTCTGAAGAGCGAATGTCTGCTCGCTTCGCGCATGAACGGTGGCCCGCTCCCGGAAGTATATGGCGCTCCGCTGCGGCTGCGCGTCGAGAATCAACTTGGCTACAAGATGGTCAAGTGGATCGAGCGCATTGAGTTTATGCAGTCGGAAAAGCAGTTGGGCAAAGGAGAGGGCGGAAAGAACGAAGATGACGAATACTTCGATCTTCTGCCAATATCTGACGGCCTCCCACACTGTTTGTGGCACTGGCTGCCGTAAAATCATTTAGCAGGTCTTGCACCCTGAAAGCATTGGCGTCCTAGAACGCCAATGCTGACTTCCTCGAGCATTGCATTTGGCCAGGTGCTTTCAAGTGCATTTCAGCGCGGTGCCTTGCGGGTGATTTGTACCGCTGCTTAAGCTCTGTGGTGGATTGGTAAGTGATCCTGTCGCTGCGCCGTGTCCGTATTTTGTTTGCACATGACCGCTGGCATTTCTGCTCTCCTGGGTTTGGTGGGGTGAATTCTGGGTAATCGGCACCCGGGATAGCGAGTGACGCCTCCGTTGGTGAGCTCTCGATAGATCTCTCCCAGGATGCTCACAATCTCAGCGACAGCACGGTCGGAACTCCGAAGTTGCACGTAATCGCGCTCTGCGAGTTGGCCGGACGACGACGAGTTCAGCCTTCTTCCAAGAATGGCCTTGGGCAATTTCCCCCGTTTCGGGATCGAAGGCATCCAGCCACTGAGATGTTGCCCATCCCCAGACTATTCTTTGCGAAGGAACAGCAGCGTCCATCGAGGATGAGGATGGCGATAATGATGAGCGGAGCCCGCCATGGCCGGTCTGCCTGATGCGGAACTCCCCCAGTTCTGGCATGAACAGTTCCTGCCTCTTGCCGCCCAGGAGCATGCGCTCCGCGAGAAGCTAATGATCGTAGGCCAGGGAAGGGCACCTACTTCCTCAATCCAACAGCGCTATCGAAGTTGCTCCTTCTAATTTATGTCCCAGCGTCCCGTCCCGGCGCACTTCGCGGGCTTGACGCAATCCCAGTTATAGACATAACATCAAAGCGAAATGGCCGTACGTAACGGACGGATGGCTGGATGGTTGCTACTGACCTTCACCCTGCCTGCGAAGCGCGCCAGCCAAAGAGTAGAGATTTGGCGAAAGCTGCAGCGGTACGGAACCGTGCCACTTGGAAATTCGGGCTACCTGCTCCCTAACAATCCCAGCAACGAAGAAAGATTTCAGTGGCTCGCGACCGCGATTCGGAAATACGGAGGCGACGCATCCGTGGTGCACGTCGCATCGATCGACAACCTCTCAAAAGCTCAACTGATCGGCCGCTTCTCGGAAGCACGCACGCGGGAGTATCAGGAATTGATTCGGGAGCTTCAAGCACTTTCATCAAAAGGTGCGGAAGGAAAGAGTAATGGCCGTCTCGACCGGTTGCGAAATCGGTTTCAAGAGATTGTCGAGGTCGACTTCTTCAACAGCCCGCTACAAGTTCGTGTCAAGCAATTACTTGAGCAGGCCGCCTCATTGCGCGGGGCGGGGGCCGCGGCCCCGACCGGCAATATCAACACGAAGGACTACAAGGGCAGGCTCTGGGTCACTAGACCAAGGCCGGGAGTCGATCGTTGTGCATCTGCCTGGCTGATCCGAAACTTTATCGACCCCAAAGCGCGGTTCGCTTTTGCACCAGAGGACCGTGTGCCGGCTGGCAGCGTGCCATTCGACATGTTTCATGAAGAAGGATTCGGCCACCGTGGCGACGACTGCACGTTTGAAACCCTCACAAAACAATTTCACGTCCGCGACCCGAAGGTTGCTGTGATCGGGCAAATGATTCACGACGCAGATCTCGCGGATGATCGGTTTGGCCGTAAAGAGGGTTACGGGGTGGACCAGATATTGAAAGGCTGGGCGCGTCAAGGTATCTCGGACGACAAACTGCTGGAGCGCGGGATGGGACTCATCGAAGGACTCTACCACGCACCACAGAAGTGAATTGAGGAGCAGACGGACGTGTTTGCAAATCATCGAATGTATTGGAAGACGGGGATAAGCACGATTTTGGTGCTGGCCGCGAGCGTGCCCTCATCCGCTCAGTCGGACCAGCAAAAGACAAGAGTGTTTACTCTCGAAGAAGCGGTGGATTTTGCGCTTAAGAACTATCCTGCGGTGCGGGCATCGCTTGAACATCTCCGTTCGGCAGAAGCTGGTGTGGGCCTCGCTCGAACGAGCTACTTGCCACGGACCGAGGTTCTTTGGCAGTCCAACCGCGCAACAGACAACAACATTGCCGGGCTGACGGTACCAAACTCCGTCATCGCTCCGATTACAGGACCTGTGACGTTGTCGCCGTCGAACCGCAGCGCCTGGGGAAGCGCGGGCGGACTGTTGTTTTCCTGGGAGCCGCTCGACTTCGGGTATCGCGGCGCGAGGGTGGATCTAGCACGCGCCGTTCAGAGCAGAGCCGGGGCGGAAGCGTCTCTGACACGCCTCGATGTCGGCATTGCCACGGTCAACGCTTACCTGACGCTGCTCGCAGCGGAGCAGACCGTCCGCGCGGCGGAGGCGGATGTCGAGCGCCGCGAGACCTTCACGAAATCCGTGCACGTTCTCGTCGACAATCAGCTCCGCGCGGGCGCTGATGCTTCAAGGGCGGACGCAGAACTCGCCCGAGCCCGAGTCAACCTGGCGAGAGCGCAGCAGCAGGAAGCAACGAGTCGCGCACAACTTGCGGATATTCTCGGCATTGCGGATGTGGCAGTGGAGATTCGGGAAAGCAGTTTGCTGGGCACGCCGCCCGCGGCTGCTCCCCCACCAACCGCTATCTCCGCGAATCCGGCTGCGGAAGTTCAGCGCGCGCGCGTCCAAGAGTCGCAGTCGCTCGTGCACGCTCTTGATCGGTCGTATTACCCGAAGCTGTATTTGCAATCGGTGGTGATGGGACGCGGAAGCGGTGTTGACCCCACTGGCAAATTTCTCGGAGGCACGGAGGGTATGGGACCTGATCGTGCGAATTGGGGGGCCGCGCTCACGGTGACCTTCCCGGTATTCGACATCTTTTCCACCAAGTCGAAAAGGGATGTTGAAGCAGCGAACCAACGCACAGAGGAAGCGCACTACGACCAGATTTTGCAAGACCTGACGGGACAACTCCGCAAGGCCCAGGCTTCGCTCGATGGAGCAAGGAAAGTCGCCGAGAACACGCCGCTCGAATTGGGAGCAGCCCTGACAACGGAAACCCAGGAACGTGCACGCTATCAAGCTGGCCTCGCGACGCTGGTGGATGTTTCCGACGCGCAGAGTTTTCTGGTGCAGGCAGAGATCGATGACGCTCTGGCGCGGCTGGCGGTCTGGCAGAATCTTGCCTCAGTTGCCGCCGCCCAAGGCGACCTTGCGCCATTTTTGCAATCACTCAATGCCAAGACACAAGGAGCGCCGTAGCCATGTGGCTCCTTCGCGCCGCACTCCGCAATCCAATCTCCGTCGTCGTCGTCGTCATCGGCGTCGCACTGTGCTCGATTCTTGCGCTTGTGCGCATGCCGATAGATATTTTCCCGAACCTGAATTTACCGGTCATTTACGTAGCCCAGCCCTATGGGGGCATGTCTCCAGCACAGATGGAAGGCTATCTCGTGTACTACTACGAGTATCACTTCCTCTACATCACGGGGATCGCGTCCGTGGAATCAAAGTCGATCCAAAACGTGGGATTGCTGAAACTGACGTTTCATCCCGGCACGGACATGAGCCAAGCGATGGCGCAAACCGTGGGCTATGTAGACAGGTCGCGTGCGTTTATGCCTCCTGGCACCGTGGCGCCATTCATCATGCGGTTTGACGCAGGAAGCGTGCCTGTGGGCTACCTGGTTTTCTCGAGCACGACGCGAAGTGTGGGAGAAATTCAGGACCT
>Ga0209153_1000101_pt1 | contig 43691 bp, 34 predicted proteins | sample GraSoiAngelo_120_FD_185877 | JGI IMG/M metagenome (GOLD analysis project Ga0209153, IMG submission 185877) | Grasslands soil microbial communities from the Angelo Coastal Reserve, California, USA - 14_0919_09_20cm (SPAdes) (version 2) | ecosystem: Environmental > Terrestrial > Soil > Grasslands ... | reverse complement strand
CGATGCTCAGCATGAGTTTGGCAAGCCAGCAGAGCAAGACCAAGCCGAGATAGAAGAAGGTCGGCAGAAAGGTCGTGTGCATCGCCCAGAAGTACGGCGACAACTCGAAGCGCGAGCCGTCCAACGACCGCGCCACGAGAATATGCAGCAGCGCCTTGAACGAGAGCGCGTGCTCGGTGTGTACCAACCCAAAGTAGAGCGAGGCGCAGGCTAAGACGGCGGCGGCGAGCAGGTCGAGAAAGATCGCCACAGGGATACGCAGCACGCCCGCCCGCTTCATCGCCCACGAGAGAATGGCGAACGTCACCACCATCGTAATGCCGTCGAAGATGGCATTTGAGGCGAACATCTGATACGTCTTCGGAATATAAGAAGTCGGATCGGAGATATGGCCTATCATTAGGGCTAGAGCTGTTGTCGCATAACCTAAGGCAACACCGTACAAAAAAAGCAATGATGACCTAATCACAGAGCTTCTTTTTATTTCCTCAGATGATGCGACCCACAATGTAAGAAAAATTGAGTAAAGCCAGCCAACCGATAAGAACATGATTGTAAAAGGCGTTGCATCATATTTCATTCTCGAAAAAAACATCGGATAAAAGACCATACCAAACGCGCCCGTCAGAAAATGAACCAGAATATCGTATGGTGGTGGGCCTACAGGGTGTGGAAACAACCTCTCAAGTTTCAAGAATTTTACGAAAGAAGCCCTACTGTTTAGAAGCCAATAGACCGTGCGTTCGGGGAGGGTGAGCCAAGAACTGTTATTGATGGCTTCCCATTTGGCTTTGAACCATGCGCGGGTGTCGTCGTGTTTGTCGTCTTTGGCGGTGTCGTAGAAGGTGAAGAAGGTGGCGAGCAGGCCGAAGAGACCGGCGCATGTGCCGAAGATGATTTTGATGATCCAGAAGGTTTCGGGGGTCATGGCTTGTCTTCGCGTCTGTCCGGGCCGGTTGGTGAAGGAGCACTGTGCAGAAGTTTGCGCGCACGGCGCGAGGCGTGTTGCGCTCGCGGCCGGCCGCGCGATTATAGACTGAAAGCGGGGCGCGTGCGGCGGAAATATAGCGGCTTGCAACTGAGCACGGCTGAGGATAGGTCAGAACCGCCTGCGGTAGCGGGCGGGTCTTGGTCGCAGCATCCGGCCTGCTTTCGTAGCCACACCCGCCCGCTACCGCAGGCGGTACTGACTTAACGCAGCGGCAAAAGCGCGACGATTCGCGCTCGAAGCGGCGGCGTGCGCGCTTTTTACCTCATCGGTCGCACTTTGAATGCGACCGATGAGGTAAAAAGTGAGAAAGTTCGGGGTAAAAGTGAGAAGGTTGCGGGTCAAAGCGCGGCCGGTCGCACTTTTACCGAGAACGTTCTCGGTAAAAGTGCGACTGATGGGGTAAAAAGCGCGAACGATGAGGTAAAAAGTGAGAACTGTCGGGTTGAAAGTGAGAATGGCCGGGGTCAAAGTGGGAACAATGGGGTAAAAAGTGAGACCGGCCGGGGTAAAAGTGCGACAGACCGCGCTTTCAGCCCGGCCATTCTCACTTTCAGCGCGAGAGACCACCCTTTTTGTGCGAACTTTCGCACAAAAAGGGCGGACTCTTGCGGGTTGAACGTGATCTTATCGGTTTCCTCTGGGCGCTGCGTGCGCTTCCGATAGTGCAGCCAAAGTTTTGGCCGCCATGCCCCCGCTCATGGCGGCCACGCGGCACAGTCCCCACGGCCTACCCAAAGACGTGCCAGCGCAGGCTGCGCGCGCACCCGTCACGCAGCCTGATTGAGTAATGCAGTGATCGTTGCGACGAGGCGCGAGATGCCTTCCGGTTTCTGTAAGAATGCGTTTGCGCCGACGTGCCGCGCTTGTGCGGCGCAGTCTCTAGCCGACAGCAGGATGATGGGCGTCTGTTGCCGGTGCGGGAGCGTGCGCGCATGGCGAATTAGCTGCCAGCCGTCAAGGCGCGGCAGTTCGTTATCGAGCAGGAACAGATCGTAGTGCGTGGCGCTCTCGATCTCGTGCAAGGCAGCGAGACCATCCTCGACGAGTGTGACTTGCCAGCCCTCAAATTCGAGCACATCTTTGACCGTCGCGGCGACGAGCGGGTTATCTTCGACATACAAGATAGTGAGGGGCATCTGTGCTATCCTTGCGCGCGTTCGTGTCTTTGAAAACAACGGTCATGCGTAGCTCAGTCTCACCCGTTGATGAGTGATGAGCGTCGCCGTTGAGCATGAAAGGTTCATTCTCTCGGCGCACAGATTGAGCGCACACAGACTATTACCATTCTGTAATAAAAGCAAGTTAAAAGTGACGACATCAGGAGGAAACTCCTGATGGGCACAAAGGCACGACCAAAACAAAAACGGCTTGCTGGAAAACTACTAAAGATTCGGAATGCGCTTGGTCTTTCTCAAACAGGAATGCTCTACCGACTCGGCGCAGAAGACCTCATCAGCTATCACCAGATTTCAAGATTTGAAACAGGAAAGCGTGAACCGCCCTTTATCGTTTTGCTGAACTACGCTCGTGTAGCGGGTGTGCCAACGGAAGTTTTGCTTGATGATGAATTAGATTTACCGGAAAAGATTCCCGGCTCTGCGCCGCATGAAGAAATCCGCCGTCAATATGCCCGTCGCAAGAAAAAGTAAGAACGCCACCACAGGCGCGCGTTTATTGTAGAAAAGCTAATTGTAGAACCGCGCCTGATGGGAACAAAGCCCCGTATTAAGCCAGAGCGCCTAGCAGAAAAGCTAGTGCAGATTCGGCTTGCGCTTGCGCTTTCTCAAGCTGAGATATGGCGGTATCTCGGCGTAGAAGACCTAATCGTGATTAAGCAAATCTCGGCATATGAATTAGGGAAACGAGAGCCACCGTTGCGGATTCTCCTGCGTTATGCTCGCGCGGCCGGCGTCCACATGGAAGCCCTTGTTGATGACGAACTCAACTTGCCCGACAAACTGCCGGGCGACGTGAAGCACGCAGACATCCGGCGCAAGTACGCGGCACGCAATAAAAAGAGATGACTCCTGATGGGCAGAAAAGCGCGGCCGAAGCAGGAACGGTTAGGCGAAAAGCTGTTGCAGATTCGGCTTGCGCTCGGTCTCTCGCAAACAGAGATGCTCTATCGGCTCGGCGTGGAAGACCAGATTGAGTACAACAATATCTCAAAGTATGAACTAGACAAGAACGAGCCGCCGTTGCGGATTCTCCTGCAATACGCGCGGGCGGCGAATGTCAGCACAGACGTTTTGATTGATGATGAGCTAGACCTGCCCGCTAACCTACCAAGCCCGACGAAGAGTGAAGGCATCAGACGCAAATCGCCCGCCCGCCGCAAGCAGCATTAAGCAACATCCATTGAAGCCCGCGCACAAATCCGCCGCGCGAGCGGCGCGGTGAGTTTAGCCCGGCGTTTCAACGCTGGGAAAATGACGGGATCAATCCGCCGCGTCGCGCGAGCGACGCATGAACCGGCAATGACTCATGCGTCGCTCACGCGACGCGACCACATCGGGCGCGCGTGTTCCCGGCGTTAAAACGCCGGGCTAAACTCATGCGCCGCTCGCGCGGCGGGTTGCGTATGGGCTGATAATGTAGTCGGAGCAGCGAACGTGGCCGCTGCTCCGACTGTTGTTCGATGTTGCGGCGGGCGGGCGTGTTGCGTGTTAGGACTTGTCGCCGCCGGTCTTGGGCTTGTTGCCAGACTTGCGGGCGAAGCGTTGACCGAGGGCGTCGAGCAGGTTGTCGAGCGCCGCACCCTTGCCGCTCGCTTTGGCGTACTGATAGACGGCCAGCGCCGCCGCATAAGCTTCGCTGCCGACGGCGATGTAGGTGTCCTCGAACAGTTCTTGTAGCTGCGCGAGTGCGGGCAGGATGGGTTCGAGCGCCTGCACGAGTTCCACGTCCTTGCGCATCTCGCTCACGTCGAAGGAGCGCGGCAGAATGTCCGCGTTCTGCTCCGCTAGGTTGAGCGCCTGTGTGACGAAGGCGCGGCTCTTGTCGCCCATGCGTGGCAGACTGCGCCGCTCCTCCGGTGTGAGATCGAGCAGGAACGGTAGCTTCTGCCGGATCGTGTTGATGGCCGCCAAGACGGCCGCTTGGTCTGTGGTCGAGAGTTGTGCGCTGATGCGATTCTCAGACATGTTGAGGTCTCCTTATCTTGCGCCGGCCCCCTCAGGTCGCATCGTGTGTCGTGCAGGGCGACTGTAGGGCCTTGCGCGGGTTGCAATGGAAAGTTATGCGCCAGTTATCGAGAGGTGTACTCGGCAACGTGCGCGATGAAGGTACGCCCGCCCGTTTAGGTTCGAGGCGCGCACGATATTACCAACGGCTGGTCTATGTCAATGCCGCGCGCTTGCATCTTGTGCCGACCTCTGCGCGTAATAACTTCCGCCTAAGCGTCTGTGCCGGTCAGACGCGCCCCTTGTGCGGCCAATCCGTTTTGTCCTTCGGTTAAAAAATCTGCGGCGCGCATCAGAACGCGGTTAACACTCGCCGCCCGCGCGCGTCTTTAGAGTCGGAACACGGCGGACTTGCACGCGAGTGTTAACTCTCCACCGGCGTCGTGTGAGGTTATTTCCCGAATGTATAAAGTTGAGGCGACAGGCGTCGGCTTCGGCGTTATCGGCACGAGTCCCAGCCCCGTCGCAGCGGATATGACTGAGACCCCTGTGGAGATCGCGCTGGTGGCAGCCGTGCGCGGCGGCGACCGCGATGCGTTCGGCCGACTCTACGACCTCTACGCGCGCATGGTGCACGGCATCCTCTTGGCGCGCGTCCCCTACGATGAGGTGGACGACCTTGTGCAAGATGTGTTCCTCGTCGCGCTCCGCAAGATTGACATGCTGCGCGATCCGTCGGCCTTCGGGCCTTGGCTGGCGATGATCACGCGCAACCGCGCGATGGATTATCACCGCCGCACGCGCGAGACAGATGAGTTGCCCGACACGCTCGCGCACACGAGCGCGCCACACGCTGAAGCAAACGAAGTGCTGGCGCTCATCTGTGAATTGCCGGAAGCTTACCGCGAGCCTTTGATCTTGCGCTTCGTCGAAGGCATGACGGGGCCTGAGATCGCAGTGCGGACGGGACTTGCGCCCGCGTCTGTGCGCGTCAACATACATCGCGGCATGAAGTTGCTGCGGGCGCGGCTGCAAGGCACAGGCGGGAAGGAGCAGTAAAGTTTATGAGCGACTACTTGTGGGACAAGTCGGGCGAGGCGGACGAAGAGGTTGAGCGGCTCGAAGAACTGCTCGGCCCGCTCCGCTACCAACCGCGCCCGCTCCAACTGCCCGAAAGTTTTAGCGCGCAGCCGGCGCGCAGCAAATTTCGGCCGCAACGGCCATTCAAATGGCAACGGCTCGCTCTTGCCGCCTCGCTCCTCCTGATGTTGCTCGCAGGCGCATGGTTGATCAGATGGCAACACAGCAACGAACTGCGCCGCGAGGCTGCGCACGACCATGTTGCGCCGGTTACTCATGAGCAGCCGCGCCGAGATGAGACTGCAAACACGAGCACGAACGACAAGCCAGTGCCGCAGCCGGTCGTGACGCCCGCAGGCGTCTTGCCTGTTGACTATCGTCGTGCTCGTCGCGCGTCAGTGCATCATGACTTGAGCGCGCCGCGTCGTTCGTCGCCCGTGCCGCAGCAGGCGTCGCCGCGCGAGGTGCAAGTGGCCAACGCCAACGCGCCGCAAGAATTGACGCCGGAGCAGCGCGAGGCCACAGAGAAGCTTCTGCTTGCACTGCGCATCGCCAGCGCCAAACTCAACTACGCGGAGCGGCAGGTGCAAGAGATGAGCGCCGCGCGCAAGCCCGACATACGGTGAAGCCACAGTGCCCGTTGGAATTTATTTTCGGAGTAACGCAATCATGAACAACAACAAACATACGCTTCTGAAACTGCTCAGCCTCGCGCTCGTCATCTGCGGCGCTAGTCTGGCCACACGCGCGCAGACGCGCTATCCCGCGCAGTTGCAGATCGAAAGTCTCGAACCGCTCGCCGTCAAAGCGAATCAGATCGTGGACGTGAATCTGGATGAACGTCTGCTGCGCCTGATCCCGGTCGGGCTGATGCACAGCACCGACCCGGACGCGAAAAATATCAAGGAGATCGTCGCCGGCTTAAAGGGCGTCTATGTTAAGAACTTCGAGTTCAATAACGAAGGCGAGTACGGCGAGGCGGACATCGCGGCGATTCGCACGCAACTGCGTGCGCCCGGTTGGGTGCGTTTCGTCAACGTCATCAACAAGAAGGAGCACAAGAACGTCGAGGTCTATCTGATGACCGGAACGACGGGTGCGCGCGTCGAAGGGTTGGCGATTCTGGCCGCCGAGCCGAAAGAACTGACGGTCGTCAACATCGTCGGCATCATTGACATCGAGAAGCTGTCGAAGCTCGAAGGGCAGTTCGGCATCCCAGACCTCGGCATCGAGCCGGACGACGCGGACAAACCCGAAGCGAAGAAACCTGAGAAGCCGGCCACCGCAACGAAGAAGCCATAGCGTGGAGGTTAATGGGATGCGACACAGCACACGAAACCTCTTGCTCGTTGCTTGCCTCCTCTTCGTCTTCGTGCCGTCGCTCGAAGCTGCTGGCGCGACGAAAGAGGCGGCTGAATACCACACGGTCGTCAAACTGATCGAGTCTTACTATCACGTCAAACATAGAGGCGTGCCCATGCTCGCCAACCTGAGCTTGAAGACGGCGAAGGTGCTCTCTGCGGACGTGCGCAAGGCGATGCGCTTCGGCGATTTCAAGTTGGCGATCTTTGAGGATCAAGACTTCACCACGCGCGACGGCTTCATCGAATTTCATCGTTTGCTGCGCCAGACGCTCGAACCTGATTGGAGCACGCTGCTCGCCGTGCGCGGGCGCGATGAAGGGCAGACCTACACCTTCGTCAAGGACGCAGGCGAACGCTACAAAGTTCTGATCGTCGTCATCGCTGAGCGCGACGGCACGGTGCTCGAAGTTGATCTCAACCGGGAAGAGTTCGTCAAACTCTTGAAAGACCCGGAGCAAGAAACCAAGAACATCAACGACGAAGCGACCCGCGCCGCCAATGAAGACAATTGAGCGCGCTTTTGTCAGTACCGCCTGCGGTAGCGGGTGGGTGCTCGTGATAACACTGGCCGAGTTAACGTAACCATCACCCGCCCGCTACCGCAGGCGGTACTGACTCTGACATGCAAGCATTGAGTTTAATCGTAGGAGATTGGGCATCATGTTGATCAAGCGCAGCCTGTTGGCGTTGTTCTGTGCGTGGTCGCTCTGCGGCGGTACGTTCGTCCGCGCGCAGGAGGTGGCGGAGGATGCGGTGTTGCGCGTGCGCACGCGCGTCGTGTCGCTCGATGCGTTGGTCAAAGAGAAGAAGACGGGGCAGCCGATCACCGATCTGAAGTTGGAAAATTTCGAAGTGCTCGCCGACGGGCAGACGCGCAAGCTCAGCTACTTCTCGCGCGAAGGCGACACAGGGCGCAAGCCGCTCGCGCTTGCGCTCGTCTTCGATCTCGAACGACTCGGCGCGGGGCGCTTCCTGCGGCGCACAGAAATCCTCGCCGCGATGGCGAATGAGTTGAGCCGGCTGCCGCCCACAGATGAAGTGGCGATCATCGTGCTCGATCCGGGCGGCGTCGAGGGCAAACGCGAGTGGCTGACACGGTTCACGCGCAACCGCGCGCAACTTGCCTCCGCGATGGCCATCATCCCGACGCTCGTCGGTGCAGGCAACGGCGCGGCCGACAAAGACGACAGTGGCGCGCCCGTCTCGCAGACGGCGGATGCAAGCGCAGATGCGGCCGCCGAGATTAAACGAGCCGACGAACAGCGCAAGGCCGAGCAGGCGAAGCGCGAAGCCGCCGAAGCTAAGAAGAAGGCGAAAGAGAAAGACGACAAGAAGGCGGCCGACAATAAATCTGCCGACAACAAGTCTGCTGATAAGAAGGCTGACGAGCAGAAGGGCGAGGACGAGGTGATTGATGTGTTCAAAGACAAGGATGGCCGCACGGTGCGGCGCATCGTCAAGCCCGACGGGCACATCATGATCGAGCGCACGAACGCGGACGGTTCGGTGTCGGTGGACATGGATGATTCCGATCTGGCGGCGGCGACTTGGGAGATCAATAAAGTGTTGACGAAGGAGCGGCCCAACTCGCAACCGGCCATCGTCTATGTGACCGACGGCATCGAGCCGATCTTCTATGCGCAACGCGACTTCATCGAGTCGCGGCTCGTCAAGTCGAACACGATCTTCAACGCGCTCGTCGTGGACATGAAGACCGGTTTCAAACTCGCGATGCCGATCTTGAGTCCGCTCGGCAACTGGGTCGGCGTGAGCATCGCGGGCAGCGCGCAACGTTTCGCCAAACAGACGGGCGGCGAAGTGGTGCGCGTGCACCGGCCCGACGATTACGCCACAGGCTTGGCGAAGATCGTCGGCAACCTGACGGCGCGCTACAGTCTCGGCTTCACGCTGACCGAAACCGAACGCGACGACGGACAGATGCACCCGCTCGTCGTGCGCGTCACCGCGAAGGACGCGAAGGGCCGTGAGCGCAAGCTGCTCGTCACCGCGCGCAAAGGCTACTACATGCCGAAGGACGAGACGGCGCAGACAAGCAATTAGGAATGCGGAATGCGGAATAACAGATGATCTATTTTTAACTCATCATTCATCATTCTGCATTCATCATCTCTTCTTGAGGCACGTTATGAGAGGCAACCTCAAACTCGTCGTGCTTTTTAGTGTGATGTTGTGGGCGTGTGCCGACGCGCGGGCGCAGTCTGCGAACGAGCAGGCGGCGAATGCGACGCCGACGCCCGCGCCGGTCGAAGCTGTGAGCGCGCCTGCGGTGCAGTGGCAGTTAAAGACCGGCGGGAGCATCTATGCGCCGCCGTTGGTCGCAGATGGCACGGTCTATTTCGGCAGCTACGATTACAACGTCTATGCGGCCGATGCGGCGACGGGGCGCGAGCGTTGGCGCGCGAAGACGGGCGGGCGCGTCATCGGTGCGCCCGTGCTCGCGGACGGCGTGCTCTACTTCGGCAGTCAGGACAACAAGCTGTATGCGTTGGACGCTGCGACCGGACAGGTCAAGTGGAAATTCAAAACCGAACTGGCCATCGTAGCGACGCCGATGGTGGCGCACAACACGGTCTTCGTCGCAGGCACGGACGGCTCGCTCTACGCGGTTGACGCGGCGACGGGCAAACAGAAGTGGACATTCGCCGTTCAGCGCGGCACACCGACCGCGCCTGTGCTGCTCGATGGACTGCTGTTCGTCGGCAATGCTGTCGGCGTGCAAGCGTTGGCCGTGCAGGATGGCAAGCAGAAGTGGTCGTTTAAGAGCGAGGGCGCGGTCGTCGCCGCGCCGGTCGTTGCAGACGACACGCTCTACTTCGGCACGTTGCGCGGGCGGCTCTACACGCTTGAAGCGAAGACCGGACATGAGAAGTGGCACACGCAGGTCGAAGGCGCTTTGCCGTTCTCGCCTGCGGTCGCAAACGGCGCGGTTTACTTCGGTGGCATCGTTGGCACGCTCCACGCAGCCGACGCGCGCGACGGGCACGAGCTTTGGAGCTATACCTGCGAGCAAGGCGTAACCTCCGCGCCGACGGTCGCGGGTGCGCTCATCCATTTCGGCAGCGCCCAAGGTCTCATTGCGCTCGACGCGCAGACGGGCCAGCCGCGTTGGTCGTTTCCCACCAAGAGCATCATCACCTCAGCCCCGACCGTCAAAGATGGTCTCATCTACTTCGGCGGCTGGGACGGCACGCTCTACGCCGTGCGCTGTACTCAACCTTGATTCCATTCGATTCCCGCAGGTATCATCCTTCACTGTTCGGCCCCGATTATTCTTCGGCAAAACTCCGGCGCGTTTGCGAACGCGCGTTCTTCGTCTCGTGCAAACTTCAGAAGAGTCCAAGATTCGGCGCGTCGGCGTGCTCGTCAAACCGCATCAGCCGGAGGCGGTCAAGACGATCTGTCGGCTGCTCGAATACTTGACGGCGCGCAATATCACGCTCGTCGCCAGCCCGCGCGCCGAACGCGAGCGCATCGAAGCGGAGACGGGCTGCGCGCTCGAAGTGTTGGATTATGACGAACTCGCTGCCAGCGTCGATCTGATCATCGTGCTGGGCGGCGACGGCACGATGATCGCCGCCGCGCGGCTGTTGGATAACCGCGATGTGCCCGTCATTGGCATCAACTTCGGCAGTCTGGGTTATCTGACCGAAGTGCGCGTCGAAGAGATGCTCGCCGCGCTCGACGCCGCGCTCGCCGGCACTTACCGGCTCGAACGCCGCATGATGCTCGCCGCCGAACTGTTTCGCGGCGCGGACTCGCTCCTGCGCAATCGCGTCTTAAACGATGTGGTCATCAGCAAGTCTGCGCTCGCGCGCATCATCGAGATCGAGACGCGGCTCGACGGGCAGTTCGTCAACTGCTTTCGCGCCGACGGCCTCATCGTTTCGACGCCCACAGGTTCGACCGCCTACAACCTCTCGGCCGGCGGTCCCATCATCTATCCTTCGATGGCCGCCGTCGTCATCACGCCCATCTGCCCGCACACGCTCTCGAACCGCCCGCTCGTCGTCCCCGACGATGCCGAGATCGAACTCGTCCTCAAGACCGGCAAAGAAGAGGTCGCGCTCACGCTCGACGGGCAGGTCGGCTATCCGATGGAGCTGGACGACCGCGTCTTGATCAAGAAGAGCCGCACGACTTTCAATCTAATGCAGCCGCTCAACCGCAACTACTTTGAAGTCCTGCGCGGCAAACTGCGCTGGGGGCGATAAAGATCAGCAGTCGAATTCTAACTTGAAGTACCACGCGCATCTGAAAAATTACACATGACTCCTCAAACTAATAACGCGCCGGCCGCCACAACATCGCTGCCGCGCCGGCCGTGGTATCGGCTGTCGCTGACGACTTGGATCATGATCGGGTTGGTCGTGGGTGGCGTGCTCGGTTATGTGCGCCCCGATTGGGGCACTCGCGTCTTCTTTCTGCGCACTATCTTTCTGAACCTGATCAAATCGATCATCGCGCCACTCGTCTTCTCGACGCTCGTGGTCGGCATCGCAGGCGGCGGCAATCTAAAGAAGGTCGGGCGCATGGGCGCGAAGGCGCTGCTCTATTTCGAGATCGTGACGACCGTTGCGCTCTTCATCGGCCTTGGCGTCGTGAATCTGACGAAACCGGGCGTGGGCGTGATGCTCAGTGCTGACACTAGCTCGATTCAATCAATTCAGCAGACGACGCCGCAAGGGTTCACCGACACGCTCACACACATCTTCCCCGCCTCAATCGTTGATGCGATGGTGCGCGGCGACGTGTTGCAGATCGTTGCGTTCTCGGTGCTGTTTGCGATGGCGGTCTCGGCACTCGGCGAGAAGGGGCGACCGATCCTGCGCGCGTGCGAGAGCCTGTCGCAGATCATGTTTCGGTTCACGTCTTACGTGATGATGTTTGCGCCTATCGGCGTCGGCGCGGCGATGGCGCACACGGTCGGCACGCAAGGGTTGAGTGTGCTCGTCAACCTCGGCAAGTTGATCGGCTCGCTCTATCTCGCGCTGGTCATCTTCATCGTCTTTGTGCTCGGCGCGGTCGCGCTCATCGCGCGCATCCCCATCTTGAAGTTCATCAAGGCTGTGCGCGAGCCGGCGACGATTGCGTTTGTGACGACGAGCAGCGAGTCCGCCTTGCCGAAAGCGATGGAAGTGATGGAGCGTCTGGGCGTGCCGCCGCGCATCGTCGGGTTTGTGATCCCGACCGGCTACAGCTTCAACCTCGACGGCACGACGCTCTACTTGGCGATGGCTTCGATCTTCGTTGCGCAGGCGGCGGAAACCACGACCGGCTTTCACATGAGCTTCGCAAAGCAACTTGTGATGATGCTGACGCTCATGGTCACGTCGAAGGGCGTGGCGGCCGTGCCGCGCGCGGCGCTCGTCATCCTGTTGGCGACCTTGAACAGTTTCATGCCGCAAGGTCTCGGCCCCGTCGGCGTCGCCATCATCTTCGGCGTGGATGAGTTGATGGACATGGGGCGCACCTCAGTCAACGTCATTGGCAACTGTCTGGCGACGTGTGTGGTCGCGCGTTGGGAGGGCGAGTTTGACGACACGCGCGCGCGCGTCTTCGGCACGCCGCAGGAGATCAGTTACGACCTCGCGCACGGCGAGCCGGCCTTCGCCAAAGCGGTCGCCGAAGGGCAGACCTGAGACGCGCAGAGATGGAGCGAAGCGGCGACGTGAAAGCGTGCGCCGACGCTGTATGAGAACGATGCTGAACGTGAAGCCTGCCGCTCATTGCGGCGGGCTTCGCTGCTTTTACGGCTGTGAAAATGAATGACGCGGGCGGCGTCCATCTGCCTCCGGCGCGGAACGCGAGATGCAATAAATTCTTGTTGGCCGGTCGAGCGCCAACGTCTTTAACTCACGCGCAAAGCGAGCGCGCTTAGATCGCCTCTTGATTGATCAGCGCTTCCCGTGACGCAAGCGTGAGACGGACGCGACACGCTTTGCAAGTTCGCGTGCTTGGATCGCGCTAGCGGCGCAACTTGAAGAGGATAGCGGAATGTTTCCTATCGGCGACGACAACTCTGACCGCACGATCACTCCGGTCGTCAACTACATTCTGATCGCCGCGAACATTCTAGTCTTCGTCTTCTTTCAAGGTCTCGGCTCGAACGACCGCTTCACCTACGCTTGGGCCACCGTGCCGCGCGAGATCATGACGGGGCGCGATGTCGTGACGCCGCCGCACGCGGTCGAAGACCCCGTGAGCGGGCAGCGTTTTGAAGAGCCGGGTTTGCAGCCGACGCCCGTGAGCGTCTATCTGACGCTGCTGACCTCGATGTTCATGCACGGCTCGATCATGCACATCTTCGGCAACATGCTCTTCCTCTGGATTTTCGGCGACAACTTGGAGGATCGCATGGGGCACGCGCGTTATCTGATCTTCTATCTCGTCTGCGGCGTGATCGCATCACTCGCGCACGTTGCTTCGACCGTCATGTTCGGCGGCAATCAGATCGTGCCGAGTCTCGGCGCATCGGGTGCAATCTCAGGCGTGCTCGGCGGCTACGTCTTGCTCTTTCCGCGCCGGCAGGTGCGCGTGATCCTGTTTCGCTTTTTGACGACCGTGCCCGCTTACGTCGCGCTCGGCATCTGGTTCTTGTTCCAACTGATCAGTGGCATCGGTCTCTTGGGCGGCGGCGCAGAGGCAGACGGCGTCGCTTACGCCGCGCACATCGGCGGCTTCATCGCTGGCTTAGTGCTCGTCAAGTTATTCGATCAAGGCGGCAGAGTCGCCACGACGCCGATGCGATATTAGCTGTCAGCGATTAACTTTTGGTCTTTAGCTAACAGCTTCTTTTCAAAGGAGGGAAACGAACTATGGCTGACAACGACAAAGTGATTTCGAGCCTCAACGACCTGATCGAAATTTGCAAAGACGCGCAGGAAGGGTTTCGCCAAGCCGCCGAGGGCGTCAAGAACAGCGAGTTGCAGACGCTCTTCAACACCTATGCGCAGCAACGCGCACAGTTCGCCGCTGAGTTGCAGAACGAGGTGCTGCACTTGGGCGGCGAACCGGAAAAGAGCGGCTCAACCATCGGCGCGTTGCATCACGGTTGGATCAATATCAAATCTGCGTTGACGGGCGGCGACGAGAGCGCGGTTATCAGCGAATGTGAGCGCGGCGAAGATTCGTCGGTGCGCCGTTATGAAGACGCGCTCAAAGGTGAGTTGCCGAACGACATCCGCGCGCTCGTCGAGCGACAGTTCGCGCAGGTCAAAGAGGCGCACGACCGCATCCGCGCGTTGGAGCGCGCGACCGGCAAGGGCGCGTAAAAAGTTGAGCTTGAATTTTGCGCGCCGCGAGTTATGCGTCGCTCGCGTCGCGCCAGACACAAAAAGGGCAGACGGACAAGGAGGGGAGTGCCAATGAGCAAAGGGATGATGTGGATCGCTCTGTGCGCGGTCATCGGCTTGATCATATTGCTGGCCGGCCTCGCACCCGCGCAGGATCAGAACACGAACACGAACACGGGCGCGAGCATGAACAGCAACATGAACGGGAACGCCAAGCACAAGAGCAGACATGACAACGCGAACTCGAACATGAATGCAAACATGAACACGAACACGTCGGCCGGTCTCGGCTCGGCGGATCGCAAGTTCGTGCTGAATGCCGGCATGGGCGGGATGGAAGAGGTTGAGTTGGGGCGCTTGGCGACCGAACATGGCGCGAGCGCAGAGGTCAAGCAGTTCGGCCAGCGCATGGTTGACGATCACACAAAGGCCGGCGACCAACTCAAGCAAGTGGCTGCGCAGAAGGGCGTCACCTTGCCGGCCGCGCTCGACCCAAAGCATCAAGCCGACATGGACAAGTTAAGCAAACTCTCAGGCGCTGAGTTCGACCGCGCCTACATGAGCATGATGGTCAAAGACCACAAGAAGGATGTGAAAGAGTTTCAGGACGAAGCCAACAAAGGGCAGGACACGGACGTGAAAGGCTTCGCCTCGACGACGCTGCCGACCTTGCAAGAGCACCTGCGCATGGCCGAAGACGTCAACAGTCGCACGAGCGCGAAGCCTAGCAACGCGAGCGCATCCACGTCCCGCAATATGAACCGGCCGAGCGACATGGACTCGAACATGCAGAGCAACACCAACGCGAACACGAAGCCCAGCAAGAGCAAGAAGGGCAACTCGAACGCGAACATGAATTCAAACATGAATTCAAATGCAAACAACTCGAACCGTTGACGGCGCGCACTCTGGGCCGCGCACATGCAACGGTCATGCAGCTTCGCACAGGAGGTTGACGCGCGCGTCTTCGCGTCGCCTCCTTTTTCTTGCTCGTCGCAAGGTTTGCCCGGCACGCGCGGCTCGGTTAAGATCGAGCGGTTAAAATAAGGAGCCAGCAAGATGTCTAGCACGGAAGCCGCGCTGCCGCCGGTCAATCAGCAGGCGCTCGACATACGCCCGACGCCGCGCGCAGAGATGAACCTTTACCCGCTCGATACGTTCCCCTACGAATACGTCGGGCGCGAGATCACGATCAACTTCGAGTTGCCCGAGTTCACCTGCATCTGCCCGTTCTCCGATTTTCCCGACTTCGCCAACATCAAACTCGCTTACGTGCCCAACGAACGCTGCGTCGAGTTGAAGAGTCTGAAACTCTACATCAATTCGTTCCGCGCCGTGAAAATCTTCCACGAGCACGTCATCAACGTCATCCTCGAAGACTTCGTCGCGGCGTGCGACCCCTTGCGCGTCGAACTCGAAGGCGACTTCAACGTGCGCGGCAACGTCAAGACGGTCGTGCGCGCGAAATACGAAAAGCAGAAGGCAGTAGGCAGTAGGCGATAGGCAGTATGTTTTTAGCGCTTCATCATTCGCTGCTCGGCTCAACGCATAACTATCAGCATATATTTGCTGCCTACCGCCTACTGCCTACTGCCTACTTTCTCTTATGTCTCTGATCGCCATCGCCATCGTCTTCGTCGTGCTCGCCATCGTGCTCGCGTTTGCGTGGCGCACGATCCGTTTCTTTATCAAGTTGGCGCTCGTCGGCGCGTTATTGTTGGCGTTGCTCGCCGGTTTCGCGTGGTGGCGCTGGCAGGCGGGCACGGGTGCGCCGCACAGTGAGCGCCAGCCGAGCGCGCCCGCGCGGCGCACTCACTGAAATTCATTCCGCCTTCATTCGTTCGACTGCGCAAGATACATGGGGGAGACAGACACCGACGCCGCCGATCAGTTTGACGCTCGCGTCGCCGCACCACAATTAGCCGAACGTGCGCCGGGCTTATGGCGGCGCTATCGGCGGCTGCCGCGTAACGTCTTCGCCATTAGTTTGGTCAGCCTCTTGAACGATGCGTCGAGCGAGATCATCTATCCGTTGCTGCCGCTCTTTCTCGCAGGCGCGCTCGGCGCTAGCCCGCGCGTCATCGGTCTGATCGAAGGCGGCGCGGAATCCGTTTCGAGTTTCCTGAAACTCTTCGCCGGTTACGTGAGCGACAAAGAAGGCCGGCGCAAGAAGCTGGTCGTACTCGGCTACGGGCTGGCGAGTTTCGCGCGGCCCTTATTGGCGTTTGCGCGTGTGTGGCCGCAGGCGTTCGTCATTCGCCTCGCGGATCGCGTCGGCAAGGGCATACGCACAGCGCCGCGCGATGCGATGATCGCCGACGCTGCAAGGGTCGAGCAGCGCGGTCTCGCCTTTGGTTTTCATCGCGCCATGGATCACGCGGGCGCGATCATCGGCCCGCTTCTCAGTTTCGCGTTGCTCATCTGGTTCGCGGCCGACAGAAACGCGCCGACGCACGCCGAATACACGCGCATCTTCTTGTGCGCCTCCGTGCCCGCGCTGGCGGCCATGTTGGTCGTCATCTTCTTCGTGCGCGAGCCGCACGTCACCCACACGCTGACCCAAGCGCCGCCGCGTTTCAGCTTGCGCGGCTACGATGCTAACTTCAAACGCTTTCTCGTACTCGTCGCGCTCTTCACGTTGTCGAACTCTTCGGACGCTTTCTTACTCTTGCGTGCGCGCGACGCAGGCATTGCGGCCATCACGATCCCTCTGCTCTGGGCGGCGTTGCACGTGAGCAAAGTTGTCAGTTCGCTCATCGGCGGCGACCTGTCTGATCGTGTGGGCCGCAAGAAACTGATCATCGCGGGTTGGTTGCTCTACGCGGCCGTCTATGCGGGCTTCGCGTTCGTCTCGACGGCGGCGGCAGCATGGGCGCTCTTTCTGATCTACGGCATCTATTTTGGTCTGTGCGAGGGCGTGGAGAAGGCGCTCGTCGCAGACCTCGTGCGTCCAGAACAGCGCGGCACAGCCTTCGGCTTGTATAATCTCGCGTTCAGTGTCACGGTCTGGCCCGCGTCTCTGTTGATGGGTATGATGTGGACTTGGCGCGGGCCGCGCATCGCGTTTCTCTTGAGCGCAGTGCTCGGCACGCTCGCCGCCGCACTGCTCGGCCTGCTCGTGCGCGGCGGCGCGCAGGCACAGACCGCGCAACAAGCTGCATAAACTTCGTTCCGCTTTCGTCTGAATCAATGATCGCTTCAACTTATCAACTCATCAACACAGCCGACGAACTGCGCACGGCTATCGCCGAGTTAAATCAACACCCGGCCGTCGGCTTCGACACCGAAACAACTTCGCTCGATCCATACGCCGGTCGCTTGCGCCTCGTGCAACTGGCCGCGCCCGATGGTCGCGTCTTCGTTATCGATCTCGATCGCTTCGCAGCCGGTGATGCACATAAAGCCGAATCGCTCGCACCATTGCGCGCACTGCTCGCTGCGCCGCGCCCCGTCAAAGTCGCGCACAACGCGAAGTTCGATGCGAAGTGGACGAAGCATCAACTCGGCGGCGAACTCGGCGGTCTGTTCGACACGCTGCTCGCCAGTCAAATCGTCTCGGCAGGTGAGACCGATGATCGGCATGGGCTGGACGTGGTCGTCGCGCGCTACCTAGATGAGACGCTGGACAAGGCCGAGCGTCTGAGCGACTGGAGCGGTGAGTTGTCAGCCGCACAACTCGAATACGCCGCGCGCGATGCGGTCGTGCTGTTGCCCTTGCGCGAGAAGTTGATCGAGCGGCTTAAACGTGACGCGCTCTTGAAATGCGCCGCACTCGAATTCGATTGCGTGCTGCCGGTCGCCGCCCTCGAACTCGCAGGCATCTTTTTAGATGAGCATCGTTGGCGCGAACAACTTGTGCGCGTCGAGAAGCGCCGGGCCGAACTCGCACGCGAACTACAAGCGATGCTCGCCGAGGGCGCACAGCAAGGCATGCTCTTCGCCGAAGCGCGCACAGACATCAACCTAGACTCGCACACACAACTAACCGCCGCCCTGAAGCGGCTCGGCGTGCCCTTGCCTGATTCGACGCGCAACTGGAAACTACAACCGCTCGCCAAAGACTATCCCGTCATCGCCAAGCTCCTCGAATATCGCACCGTGCAAAAATCTTTGACGAGCTATGGCGAGAACATCCTCGAAGAGATCAACCCGGTCACCAAACGCATCCACGCCAACTTCCACCAGATCGGTGCGCCGACCGGACGCATGGCCTGCACTTCACCAAACGTGCAGCAGATACCGCACGAATACGAGTACCGTCGCTGCTTCACCGCACCGCCGGGGCGCAAACTTGTAATCGCTGACTACAGTCAGATCGAGTTGCGCATCCTCGCACACGTCACAGAGGATCAAGGCTTCATCGAAGCGTTCAACTCCGGCGCTGATCTGCATCGTGTCACGGCCGCGCAGGTCTTTAACGTGCCGCTCGAACAGGTGACGAAAGAGCAGCGCGATTTCGCCAAGCGGCTGAACTTCGGCGTCGTCTATGGCATCGGCGCGCAACGCTTCTCAATGTTGACGGGCCTATCGCTCACAGAGGCCGAGACGATCATGGCGCGCTACTTCCAGACCTATCGTGCGCTCGACGCTTGGCTGCGCGCCGCCGCCCAACGCGCCGTGCGCGAGCGCAGCGCCCGCACGCTATCGGGCCGGCTCGCCCGCTTCAACTTTGATCCGGAAGACCGCCAAGCCGTCTCGCTCGTGCAACGCAACGGCAAGAACATGCCGATCCAAGGCGCGAGTGCCGACATCTTGAAGCGTGCGCTGCGCCTCTTGCACGACAAACTGCGCGCCACGACGGCGTGCGTCGTCAACGTGATTCACGACGAGATCGTGGTCGAAGCAGACGCAAGCGTGGCGGCCGAGATCGCCAAATTGGTCGAAGACGCGATGTGCGCGGCCGGCGCGGAATACGTGAAGAAAGTGCCGGTCAAGGTCGAGACGCAGGTTGCAGATGAGTGGGTGAAATGAACGCTGAACGTGGAACGCTGAACGATGAATAACAGACAGTTGTTTTAATTCATCGTGCCGCGTGCCGCGTTCCGCGTTTCCTGTTCATTCCTTGCTTTCCCTCGCCAGATGAAATAGACGGGGATGCCTGTAAGGACGAGCAGGTAGCCGATGCCGGAGGTTGAGGGCGTCAAGTATGCAAGATCAAGGACGAGCAGCGCAGCGAGTGTGATGTAGATGATGGGGACGAATGGATAACCGAAGGTGCGATAGGGACGCACGGTGTCGGGCTGTTTGCGGCGCAGAACGATGACTGCGCCGACCATCAGGGCGTAGAAGATCAGATCGGCTGAGACGATGTATTCGAGCAGTTGCGTATAGACGTTGCCGAAGACTAGCGCGCCGGAGCGCGGATCAGTTGTGACCGTGCGCGGCAACGTCAAGAGCGCCGCCCAGATGCCTTGAATGACGAGCGCGAACGCGGGCACGCGATGCGCGTTGACTGTGCCGACGCGCTTGAAGAACAGCGCATCGCGCGCCATCGCGAAATAGACGCGCGCGCCCGCGAGGATCAAGCCGTTGTTGCAGCCGAAGGTCGAGATGATGATAGCGATGGCCATCAAGGTCGCACCGGGCGCGCCGAAGATCGTTTGCATCGTCGCGGTGGCCACACGGTTCTGCGGCGCGTCCTGAATCCCCGCGAGTGGCAGCGTGACGACGTAAGCGAGATTCGCTAACAGATAGAGCGCGACGACCGATGCGCAGCCGAGCAGCAAGGCGCGCGGCAGATTGCGACCCGGATCGCGCACCTCGCCCGCCGTGAACGTCACGTTGTTCCAAGCCGACTGCGCAAACAGTGGCCCCGTCATCGCGCGCCCTAACAAAAGCACAAGCGCGAGGCCGCCGGTGATAGTCAGTCCGGCTTGCGCCGCTTCGGGCCGCCAGCCGTTCGCCCACGGATGCCACCAATCGGAAGTGAATGCGGCGCTCGCGTGATTCAGACCGAACGCGAGACCGAGCACGACGAGTGCGGCAAGCGCCGCCGTCTTTGTGAACGTGAACGTGTTCTGAATGACCTTGCCGACCTGAAGCCCGCGCGTGTTCGTGTAGGTGAGCAAGAGGATCATCAAGACGGCGACGAGTTGTTGCGTCGAAAGACTGATGGCGTAGCGGCCGAGCGTGTGCGGCGCGATCAGATAGTTGCTGCCGGAAATCTGCGGCGCGAGCACGCCGATGAAATTGGCGAAGGCGACGGCGACCGCAGCAATCGTGCCCGTCTGCACGACGAGCAAGAGCGCCCAACCGAACAGGAAACCCCAGAGCGGCCCGTAAGCTTCGCGCAAGAAAACGTACTGCCCGCCCGCGCGCGGCAACATCGCTGCCAACTCTGCGCAACAGAGCGCGCCCGTGATCGTCAAGACGCCGGCGAGCGCCCACGCTATGAGCAACCAACCCGGCGCGCCGACCAGCCGCGCAGACTCCGCCGACGTGATGAAGATACCCGACCCGATCATCGAGCCGACGACGATCATCGTCGCGTCGAGCAAGCCCAGCCCGCGTTCGAGCTTCGCCGTCTGTGTCTGGGTTGTTGTGCTCATCGTCTCGCGCTCGCAAGTCTCGCGTCTAGCATCTGTTTCGGTAAGGCGGCGCAGATGTTAGCGCGGGTTGTATCAATCGCCAAACCTTTTCTGCGCGTCAAGGACGCAAGCGCACGCGATAGATGATCGTGTTGCCGACGCGCTCGCCTGCGTCGCGTTCGTACCAGCGATCTATGTTGGCGAGGTTGAGTTGTTCGACCGGCACGACGACGTAAGCGAGTGCCGGCTGGGCCGCGCGTGTGCGGTCGAAGTTGACGACGAAGTCTGTGTAAGCGCGCTGCTCCGCTTCGATCTCTGTGCGCGTGATCGGCGCGGGATTGTAGGCCAGCCCGGTGACGAAGCGCCCCCAACCGAAGACCCAGAATTGTAGATACGTGTGATCGCCGATGAGCGCGTTGAACTGCTGTTCGGTGTAGCCGGAATAGTAGAGGTACGTGTAGAGCCGCTCCTTGTATTCGGGCCACGTCACGGCCGCGAACGAGAAGAGGTGCGGCGTCCAGAGCACGGCCTGCGGCGCGATGTCGGGTAGTTTGCCGATGGTGCGCAAGTCTGCGAAGACGACGGGGCGCGGCTCGCGTCTGGTCTCGCCTGTGGTGCGCGCGATCTCTGCGAGGCGCAAGGCGACCAACTGGCTCTCGTCGCGGTCGTAGTTGGTGCGCGCCACACGGCGCGTGGCCACGCACATCTCGAACGCGCCCCAGCCGAGCGCCAAGAGCGCGCAGGCGACGAGCACGCGCGTGGGAAAAAGAGAAGTATGCGCGCGTCCGCGAACCAACGTCGAAGGCGCGACGTTCGTCGCAGCAACAACATCTGTTTCATCTGTCGCGCTTGCGCGCGTCGCGCGGATGAGTGAGACGGCGACGACGCCTGCGAGCAGCACCATGTAGTTGGCGATGAACATCTCGTAGTGGATCGGTTGGAGCGAGCGACGTGTGACGATCTGTTGATTGAAGACGATGAGCGGCGTGAGCGCGAATGCGACGGTGCAGAGCACACGCGGGTCGCGCCTGAGCAGACGCCCACGCCGCACGAGCCAGACGAGCGCGCAGATGAGCAGCAAGCCGAACAACTCAACGGGGCGCAGCAGGTCGGGCGCGCGCGTGAGGATCAGAGCTTGCGCGTCGTCCATGATCGCGGCGCGGTGCGCAAGCAGGCGCGCGTAAAACGCCAGCGCGACAAGGGCCGGCGCGGCGATGAGCGCGAAGATGCGCAGACTGTGCGCGCGTTCGTCTGCGCGTGCGCCGAGCCACAGCAGCGCAAGACAAGCGAGCCAAGCGGCGGCGGCCGTCCACAGATAAAAGTAAGAGAAGATGAGCAACGCGAGCGTGAGACCGGCGGCGAGTGCGTAAAGCTGTGCCGCGCGCCGACGTTTAGTTGTGAGCGCGCACCAGACGAACGCGCAGCAGATGAAGAAGAACGGAAACGGCACGGCGGGCAGATAACGGCGCAAGAAGGGCATGAAGAAATAGGTCGTCGCTTGGCCGCCAAGCAGTGACACAAGTTTCTGCGCGCGCACGAGTGCGCCGAACGAGAGCACGCAGAGCGTGCCGGCGGCGGCGAGCGCGTCATCGCCCGTGATGAGAGTGAGCAGCCAGAAGAGCGCGAGCGTTGCGGCGAAAGCTGCGAGCGCGGCCAGTATGATGAAGACGGTCGTGGCTGACAGGCCGAGCAGCCGCGCGGGCAACGCCAGAATGTAAGCTGGCACAAACTGGATCGAGAAGAGCGATTCGGGTAGCGGTGCGTCGGGTCGGTCGTCACGCCCTGTGTACGGATCACAACGGCGCGGGCGACCGTCAATCAGTGCGTTGATGTAGCTGCAATAGGCCGTCTCATCCGTCCACACGCCGGCATATGCGCCGTGCCAGTTGCGCCCGCGCACCGCCCACAAATGAAACTGCGGGATCAATGCGACGAGCGCGAGCGCGAGGCCAGCCAAGACGCCGAGCCACCAACGAATCGTGCGCGCGGATTGGGGCAATGAAGTGACCTGTTGAATTTAGGCAGAGAACAATTTAATGATGATAGAACGAGCGCGCAAACGGTAAGCCAAGTTTGCGCGCCTGCGATGTTAGCGCGTCGTCGTGTGCGCGCTCAACTTTGCGGCGACGGCCCGGCCGCCGCGCCGCGCGTGCCAGTGAAGGCGTAGGTGATGTGCAGTCGCAACGCACCGTCTTTGACTTCGGCGCGGATGTCTTTGGCTTGCGCGCGGAGGGTGCCGGCGGCGGTCTGCACCGGCAGGTTGAGCGTGAGTTGTTGCCCGCGCAGAATGGTGACGGGATTGCCGCGCTCGTTGATCGCGTTCTGCACGAAGGCGGCGATGACCGGCTCGGCAAATGGCTTGATCAGCGGCGGCAAGTTTTCGATGTTCACGCCGACGACGCTGATCTGACCTGACAACGTTTGATCTTCAGCTTTGAAATTGAGTTCGACGTGCGCCTGCGCCGTGCCGTTGAAGTTCATGCAGTTGCCCAGCGCGTTGTAGCTGCCGCTAAAGACGATGGGCGCGTTGATCTGCCCGTTCTGCAACTGCACGCCCGTGCGCACGCCGCCCGCATCGCGCACCACTGTGACTTGATTCGTGCAGCCGCCCGCCTGCGTCGTGACGAACTGCGTCAGGTCGCGTGCGTCCATTTGATCAAGCTGCGTGGCGCTGAGCCGAAACGACGGCGCGTTCAGATCACGAAAGACCGTGTCGAGCACGGCGTCGAAGAATTTTTCGTCGAGCGTTAAGACGGCCGTGCCCGGCGGATCGCCCGTCGCTTCGGGCGCAGCCACAGCCGCGCCCGTGTGCAACGCTTTGATGTGCGGCGGGCCGACGAAGAAGTAGAACGTCGCAATGCCGCCGATGATCGCGCCGAGCAAAAACAGCAGGAAGTAGCGCATCGTTTGACCCTCAATCAACTATCACTGCGGCGGCGTGCCCGGCGGCACAGACGGCGCAATAGATGGCGCAGGCGACGCTGAGGTGGCAGCGGGCGATGCGGTCGTCGGCGCGGGCGCGTTGGCGTTCGCCTGTGCGTTGATGGTGCTCATCACGGCTTGGAAGATGGCGGCGAGCGCGACCATCTGCTGCTTGATCTGCTCCTGCGTGATCTGCGCGTAGCCGGTCGGCAGGTCGAAGAGCGTCGGGTCAACGTCGGTCGAGATGTCTTTCATCTCGGCGACGAGGCGACCGCTGTTGACGCCCTGCACGTTGCCGGTTGATTGCCCGTAACCTTCGACGCGCAGAGGCAAGCCTGTGTCTTTGTCCACGTAGATGAAATTGTCCGTATGCACATCACCGGCTTGCGTCGTCGTCTTGGCCGTCGCCGAGTAGCGATACTTAGTGACGCTGCGGCCGTTCAGTTGATCATCGCCGACGAGTTGCACGCCCGGTTGCTGTTGCAAGCGCGCGACCATCTGCCCCGGCGTCAGCGAGCGCACATCGAAGCCGGTCGTTTGCTGATTCAACTCGACGTACTGCTTGCGCCCGGTCAGAATTAGATAGCGCTTGTCGGCGCGATCCAGAAAGACGGCTTCACCGATGGCCGGCAGATTGATCGCATAGCGCCGGTTGTCGCCGTCGCGCGCCACCTGCAAGGGCGGCAACGCCTGCGGCTGTTTCCCTTGCGCTTCAACCGTGAAGGCGAGCGTGGCGCGATAACGCTCAGGCTCGCGCGCCGCAAGGGTGACGCTTGGTGTTGGGGACGAGGTGGCGTTGGTGTTGGTCGTGGCGTTCGCGTTCGTCGCGTTCGTGTTGGTCTCGACCGTGACCGCGCCCTGTTGGCAGGCCGCGCCGCCGAGCACACAGACGAGCGCCAGCGCGCCGCAGAGCATCTTACTTGCAGGCACAATGCGCATAGCAGTCTTCTCCTCAAGTCAAGCAGAAAATCCGCGAGGGCGTCTTCGTGTTGTAGGGGAATCAGCAAGGGCAGAATAGCACAGAAATGATGAACGATGAACGCGGAACGATGAGCTAAAAGTTGTTGTCCTTCATTCATCGTTCCGCGTTCATCATTTATCGTTTACTTCTTGATGTAGCTGCGATGCAGCCACACCTGCTTCTGTGTGCGATCCTGGGTCTCGAAGACGAGGTGCGAGTCGGTTTCGCGCGTGACGAGTTGAATGTTCTTGGTGACGGGATGCTCGTCGGAGGTGTGCCCGCGGTCGGCTTGCGCGAGGAAGTCGCGCACATCATCAGTCTGGATCGGCGTGAACTTCTGCCCCTTTTGCAAGTCGGCGATGGCTTCAATCGCGCTCGCCTTGAGCAGGCTGGGCCAGAGTTTGCGGAAGAGCGCACTTGAGGCGTACACGTCGGCGCTGTTGATCTGGCCGTTGATGGCGAAGGCGTAGCCGACGATGTCCGTCTGCTCGTCCGCGATGTGCGTGAGCGCCTTGACGTAGTTGGCGGCCGTCTCTTGCACCTGTCTGTTTTCGAGCGCGAGTTGGAAACTTGAATCCGAAGCGGCCGAGTTGACGCGCGTGCCGACGTTCGCGCTCAACTTCTCCTGCCCCTCCGCGACCTTGTTCCAGACTTCCGTTTGCGAACGCGACTGGTTGACGGCGAGCTTCAAGTCTTTCGTCGCCACGCGCTCGGTCGAAGAGTCGAAACGGCCGACGGACTCGCTGCCGCGTCGCGTCCAGCGGCCGCTCTCGACGCAGAAAGCATCAACGGGGATGCGCCCCGAATGCGGCGGCACGAGCATGTCCACGCCCAGCACGCGATCCTGTTGCCCGCCCTTCACGATGTCGCCCGATTGCACGAAGACCTGTTCGTTCGACACGTTCTCGATGGCAAGTTGGTTGACGCTGCGCGTCTCATAGACGATCACCTTGCGCTGTTTGAGCGCTTCGGAGAGCGTTAGGAAATTCTGGCCCGGCAGCTTGTCTGGGCCGTGGATGAGGAAGACCGCGAGGTTTTGGTAGGTGTAGGGGCCGGTGACCTTGTAGGCATCGGCGGTTGGCTGCGGCGCGGGTGCGCGATGATGTGTTTGGGTTACGGCAGACGGCACGAGCGGGAGACACACGGCCAACACGACGACCACGAAGGTCGCCAAGAGCTTTTGCGCTTTCATCTTGTTCAACTCCTCTTTCTAACAGCTAAGAGCTAAATCTTATGCGAGGTGCTCTGGCCGTTGAACGAGGCAGCGGCGGGTTCTTGCGTGGGCAAGAAGGATTAGGGCTGAAAAGAATTGAAGCAATAGATCATTTATCCCTTATTCCGTGAGGTGGCGCGTCGGCGCGTCGGCGTGTGGGACGAAGCAGCGCCGACAGCGGGCTTCATACTCATTGGCCGCACCGACGACGACTTGGCCTTCGACATCAACGATGCGTTGCGAATAGTTGGCGGGTTGGCCGCAACGGACGCAGATGGCGTGCGTCTTGGTGATGTACTCGGCGATGGCTAAGAGTTGCGGCATCGGGCCAAAAGGTCGGCCCATGTAATCTTGATCGAGGCCCGCGATGATGATGCGCACGCCGCGTTGCGCCAGTTCATTAGCGACATCAACTAAGCGCGCGTCGAAGAACTGCCCCTCATCCACGCCGACCACGTCCGTGCGCGCTTCGACACGCGCGAGAATTTCGTCGGCCGTCTCGACCACGCCCGACTCGTGGCGCATCTCCGAATGCGAGACGATGTGCTCGGTTGAGAAGCGATTGTCAATCGCGGGCTTGAAGACCTGCACCTTCTGGCGCGCGATCTTGGCGCGGCGCAGGCGGCGGATCAACTCTTCGGATTTGCCCGAAAACATCGAGCCGGCGATCACTTCGATCCAACCGGGCGTGTTGTGGTGCAGGATGCTCAGGTGTTCGTCGTTACCCTGTGCGGTGAACTCTTCCATCTCGGTGCGTGTTCCTGTCTGATTAAAAACTGCAAGGTTCAACTGTCGTACAATCGCGCATTGTAGAACGGCGCGCAGGCCGCGACGAGCGCCGCCTCGAAACTTTCTGCGCGCGTCAACAGATCGCGTGCGAGCACGCCCCACGCGCCTTGCCGGCTGCGCACGTCTTGCTCGCCCGCCACCTCGTCAATCACTTCGCCCAACTCGCGCCCGCTCTCGATGACGCGCCGCGCGATCTGCGGCGGCACGAGGATCGAAGGCCCCAGCCCGTAGCTTGCGCGCGCGCCGTCGGTCGCGTAAGCCCAACTGCGCAGGAACGTGTGCGCGCTGTCGTCAAGCGTCACGGTGTGAAAGCCGCCTTCGAGACCGATGAACAAATGGGCTGCGACTCGTTCGCGCGTCAGTTGCGCGCGCAACTCATGAGCGCGACTGCGTGCGCCGCGCATCAACTCTTCATCCGACAGCGGCATCGCGGGCGCGTCCGTCTCGACGCTTCGCGCGATGATCTCGGCTTCGCGCCAAGCGGCGTCCACGTTGGCGATGCGGGCGCAGACGGCGCGCACGGCGGCCAATTTAGCCGCCCGCGTCGAGCCGAGGGCAATGACGAGGTGCGCCATACGTGGTTGCGCCGGAAGCTGTTGAAGCGGCAGATGCCGCGCGAAACCCGCTCGCGCAGGCGCGGCCGGTGGAGCGTATCGAAGGCTATAACAGAGTCCGCAACGGAGTCAAAGATGCTGCATGCGCGCCCAACGAAACTGCGCCCCGCCCGATGGTAAGTTAAAGTCATAGCTTCGCTGTGCCCTAACTTTCTCCTCTGCTTCTGCCTTGCGCCTTCGTCTTTCCACTTTGCTTCCACCTTGCCAGCCAACGCGCGGGCGGCAAGCGTACATCTGAGAAGCGATTGCGGTCACTTGCTCTAGTGCGTGCGCGTCGCTTAAAATGCCCGTTCCCGGTCGCGCCGCGCGTGTCCACTTCAAGTCGCATGTGGAGAGCAAGCGCGCGACCGTTTCGTCTGATTCGTCTGAAGCACTTTCGCTTGAACGTTGCTTAAATCTCAAAAAGGCCTCATTGGGAGATTTTTCCGGTGAACTATTCTTTCCGTCTGTCCGGTTTGAGCTTTGCGCTGCTCTGCCTAATGGCCACTTGGGCGGCGGCGCAGACGCCCACGCCTACGCCGACCGCTACGCCGACGCCTGATCCATTCGTCGTCCAGATCACTTCGGCCGCGCCCGTCGCCAGCCCTACGCCGGGCCTGGCGGACGTGAACGCCTTCGTCGGTGATGTGAGTGGCGACGGGCGCTTCGTCGTCTTCGAGTCGCGGGCTGATCTGGCGACGCTCGCGCCGACCGATCTGAAGCGCGAGCCGGTGGATAAATTCAACGCCGACGGCAACCGCGAAATCTTCCTCTGGGACGCAGCCCAACGCCGTATCTTCCAGATCACCAAAACCCAGAGCGCGCTGGTTGATAACACGAAATCGTCGTTCGATAATACAAACATCGCGGTTGAGGTCAGCAACAACCGGCCGCAGCTTAGCCGCGATGGTAAGTTCATCGTCTTTAGTTCCAACGCAAACACGCCGGGCAACTTCGACGGCACGACGACCGCCGCGAAGGCTGCGCTCCAAGCCGACGGCAATCAGGAACTGTTCATCTATCGCATCCCGGACGTGCCCGCCGCCGATCTGACAAGCGGGACTGATCCCGGTTATTTCGATCTGAGCGCCGGCACGTTCACGCGCATCACCAACACGGCCGCGAGCGCATTACCCCGCGCCGGCAGCGCTAACGCCGGCCCCTTCGTCGCCGACGATAACCGCTTCGCCACCATCAACGACACAGGCTCGCGCATCGCCTTTGTCTCGACGCGCGATCTGACGCCGTGCAACTCGACGAACACGCGCTGCAACAGCGACGGCAACCCTGAAGTCTTCGTCTGGAACAGACTGACGAACGCCTTCTTGCAGATCACGGTCACGAGCGGCGATACGATCTTTAACGACACGCCTTCGATCTCTGGCGGCACAAGCGGCAGCAGCAGCGAGGAAAGTCCAGATTCGTTCATCGCCTTTTACTCGAACGCGAAGACCTTGCCGGACATCGGCGGCACGAACGCCGCCGCCGACAACGCGGACGGCAACGGCGAAGTCTTCCTCGCCACTTATAACGGCGCAACGTTGACCAATCTACGCGAGGTGACGCGCACCAAAGCACCGTCGCTCTCGACGGTCGTCAACGCGCTCAATTTCGGCCGGCGCATCAGTCGCAACGGCAACCTGATCGCCTTCGAGTCGATCTCGCAAGACCCGTCGGCCAACAACACGACGAGCGCCAACGCGCCCGCAGTCTTCATCTATAACGTCACCGCGAACAGCTTCGTCTTAGCTGTGCCGCGCGCTTCAGACACGGAAGTAACCAATGGGCAAGGCGACATTCCGCGCTTCCCGACTTTTACCGGCGACAGCAGTCGGCTCGTCTTCGCCTCGACGCTGAACATCAAGGCGGATGGCACGCGCGTGGATGTGAGCGATGCGACGGGGCTGAATCCGACCCGCATTATTCAACTCTTCACCGAGCCTGTGCCCGCATCTTCGAGCGCAACGCTCGCCGTCACGCGGCTGACCAACATTCAGGCGAGCAATATCCTCGCTGCCGTTACGCCGTTGATGCAGTTCGCGGTCAGCAACACCATCGCGCGCATCGCCTTCAGCCTGCCCTTTGCCGAACTGGGCGGCGGCAACTCTGATCAATCAACTGAAGCTTACTATCTCGTCACGCCGCCCGCACCGGAGACGAGCGACACGGATGCGAACACAAGCGCGCTCGCTTACTTCACGGGCCTGAGCCGCAATCAAGTTGCGACGCCGACCGCTTCGCCGACACCGACGCCAAGCCCGACGCCAACGGCGACGCCGCTCGCGGGGCTTGCGCCGGGCATGCGCGCGGTCGTGCAGACGACCACGCAATCGGGCAGCGTCACGTTCTCGGCCACATCGCAGACGGTTAGTTGCACGCCTCCGAGCGTGAACTGCGACGCCGCATCTGAATCGCATCGCGCGCCGTCGCTGCCGTTTGAACTGAACGGCGTCTCGCTCTCGATTGCGAACGCTTCGGCCGGTATCTCCTTCGTCAGCCAGAACGAAATTGATTTCCTCGTGCCGAAAGGGCTTGCGCCCACGACGGGCACGGCGACCGTTCCCGTCGTTATCAACATACGCGAGTCGGGCGGCGTGCGTACCATCCGCAGCCTGTTGCAGATCGTCGCCGTGCAGCCTGACATCGGCACTTCGTCGAACGGCCCCGATGGGCGCGCTATGGTCTCGAACGTGACGAATCCATTGCTGTCAATGGGCACGGCTGAACCGTTCACCGTCACGACGACTTATGTGGACAGCAGCACGATGCCGCCGACAACCGTGACCGCGCAGACCAAGCTGCGCCTGATCCTGACGGGCGTGCGCGGCGTCCCGGTTAGTGGGGTCACCGTCCGGTTGGTCAAGGTCAGCGACAACACGGCAACCGACATCACGGGCAGTCAAGTGACCGCGCTCATGGCAACCGACACGCCCGGCCTCTTCCAACTCGATTTCCTTTTGCCCGCATCGCTCGCGGGCGCAGGCGACGTGGCCGTCATCGTCATCGCCAACGGCGCGCAAAGCCGGGCGGCCGACACCGCGCCGCGCTTTAGGATTAACTGACCGAGGCGCGCTCGGATGAAAATTTGCCGAGCATGAAAGTCACGCACTTGCTCGCTTGAGCGCGGTGGCTTTCATGCCCGGCATTTTTGTTTGTCATTAACTGTAAACTATGCGCATCGGTATTGACGGCATTCCGTTGGCGACACCGAAGACCGGCATCGGACATTACACGTTCGAGTTGGCGCAGGAGTTGGCGCGGCTCGCGCCCGAAGATGAGTTCGAGTTGGTCGCGCCGGTGCCCGTCGAGTTGGGTGCGGACGGGCCCGCGAATCTGCGCGCCATGCATGCGCCGGTTAATGCCTTGCGCCGTCGTTGGTGGACAATCGGGCTGCCGCTCTACGTCAGACAAAACAAGCTGGCGCTCTTTCACGGCACAAACTACAACGTGCCGCTCTGGCAACGCTGCCCAACGGTCGTCACCATTCACGATCTCTCGCTGCTCTTGCACGCCGACACGCACCCCGAACATCTGGTCCGGCGCGCACGCCGTCGGCTGCCTGCGATGACGCGCATCGCCACGCGCATCATCACCGACTCCGAAAGCGTCCGGCGCGAAATCTGCGAGCACCTCAATGTTGCACCTGAAAAGATCACGGCCGTTGCGCTTGCGCCGCGCCGCGCTTTTCATCCCGTCGCGGAGATGGAAGCGCGTGAAGCGCGCCGACGGCTCGGCGTCGAGGACGAGTTCATCCTGTTCGTCGGCACGGTCGAGCCGCGCAAAAATCTATTGACGCTCGTGCGCGCCTTCGATGAGTTGCTGCGCACGACCGACCAGCGCCCGCAACTCGTCATCGCCGGCCAGAAGGGTTGGTTGAACGACGAACTGTTCACGCTCATCGAACAGACGGCGCTCGGCGAGCGCATTTTGTTCACCGGCTACATCTCGGACGCAGACTTGCGCGCGCTCTACTCTTCGTGCCGCGTCGCGGTCTATCCATCGCTCTACGAAGGCTTCGGTCTGCCGCCGCTTGAAGCGATGGCCTGCGGCGCGCCCGTCATCACCAGCCGCATCCCCGTCATCATGGAGACCGCCGCCCAAGCCGCGCGGCTCATCAACCCGACCGACGTACGAGAGTTAACCGCCGCGCTCGTCGAACTGCTCACAGACGCAGGCGCGCGCGCGCACCTTGCCAGCGCGGGACTCAAGCGCGCCGCCGAGTTCACTTGGGCGCGGACGGCGCAACAGACGTTAGCGGTTTATCGTGAAGTGTTGGGCGTGGCGGCGGGCGCAAGCCTGAATGCGAGCGGAGCTTTGTGATCTCAAATTTCAAATTTGAGATGGCAAATCAAACTGCAAACTCGGATCGGAGAGCTATGAGCGCAAACGAAAAGGCCGGCGACCTTGTCAAGGTCGCCGGCCCCTTAGGTCTTTGAAACGTAAGTGCTCGTTAGAAGCGGTTGCGATACTCGGTTGAGTCCACGAAGCCGCGCACCATCTCGCGGAAGTCGGTCGGGTGCGCGTTCAAGTAGGTGAGCCAAGCGTTGTAGCCAGCCGGCTCAGGATCGCGCCGCAGGTAGCCGACGTACTGCATGAAGACGAAGGCCGGGTTGTACTCCTTCTGATACTCTTCATTGCTCTCGACGATGGCGCGCAATGCCACAGCGCGGCCCGCATCCGAGTTGCCCGCCGCAGTCAGGTCGCTGATGATCTGTGTGCGATTGGCGAGCGTGACGCCGGCGGTCTGCGCGATATTGTCCACGAAGGCCGTGGGCGACAGGCTGCGCGGAAAGGCAGCAATAAAGTCGCCGCGCAGCACCCAGTTGGTGGCGAACGCCGCGCGCTTTTGGTTCACGTCGGCGGCAGTCGCGCCGGTGACGCTGCGCATGTCGGCGACCATCTCGTTGTAGGTTGGCAGCCGCGCCAAGCTCGCTCTATAGAAGCGGAAAGCGTAGAAGCCTTTTAACTGAAACTCCTGCGAGCCGAAGAAGGACGCCGAAGTGGTCAGACGGTTCTGGTGCAGACATTCGGCGTCGCCCGCAGAACAGCTATTGAGGAACGTCATCCAGTTGGCGAAACCGCCTGCTTCGGGGAAGCGACTCAGGAAGTCTATGTAATGCTGCTGGACGAAGAAGTCGCTGTCGTCAATCGTGATGCGTGTGTTTGTGCCGGGGCGCAAACGGAGCGGCTTGACCTTGATGTCGCCGTAGAAGAGATCAGACGGCAGGGTCGGGTCATCGGTCACGATGCGCAGCGTCGGCGCGCTCTGGCCTTGCGCGATGGCGCTCAGGGCCAGCAGGATGAACAGGGAAAAGGCAACGGCAATCTTTCGCATGACGGTTACTCCGGTACTCTTAAAAGCGGTGGGACTGTTAAGCTCGTAAGCGTTTTGAATCCAACTGGGAGAGCCGCGCCAAATCGCAACTGCTGCGATAGGCTTCGGGCGCAGCCCTACGATCTGTACTCTATCGTGCGTGCGGATCGTTTGTCAACAATCTCGGCTCTGCCGCACGGTTAGACGCACAGGCACCGTCGGAGGTTGATAAAAAAAGCTGCGGCCGGCGAAAAAAAACTGCAAAAAAGAGGTTGAGTTGCGCAGACTCTTCAAGGCGAACTGGTGGCGCGAACGACGGGCGGACGCGGGTGCGCTCGCCTGTCTCTGTCTCTTCTTCGTCGCGTTCTTCCCGCAAGGGCTGTTCGGCGGCAAGTACCTGTTCGTCGGCGATGGCTTCTTCTATTCCTACCCTCTGCGCACCGTCGCGTGGCGCATGCTCCGGCACGGCGAGTGGCCGCTCTGGACGCCCTACATCATGTCCGGCTACCCGCTCCTCTCGATGGCGCAACTCGGTCTCGCCTACCCGCTCACCTGGGGCTACCTATTCTTGCCCGGTCGCATCGCCGAACAGGTGTACGTGCTCGCGCCCTTCCTGCTCGCGCCCGCGTTCACCTACGCCTACCTGCGCACGCTCCGACGCAGCCCTCTGGCCGCGCTCGTCGGCGCGTTGACCTTCGGCTATGGCGGCATGATGGCCAGCCCGCTCGCCAACAACGGCTTGATGACGAACGCTTGTATGTGGTTGCCGCTCTTGCTGGTCGCCGTTGAGCGCGCGCGCCATCGCCGCTTCGTGCCGTGCCTGCTGCTCGGCACGTGCGCTTACACGATGTCCATGCTGACCGGCGTCGGGCAAGGCTTTCTCTACACAGGGTTGCTGGCGTCGGCTTACGCTGGCTTCCTCGCCATCTTCGCACCGCCACGCGCGGCCGACGCGCACACTGATCAGGCGCGCACGGGCTTCGCGGACGTGCGCCGCTTCATACCGCTACTCGTGGCGTGCGGCTCGATCATGCTGGCGGCGAGCGTGGCCGCGTTTCAACTTTTCGAGACGGCGCGCGCGGTCAAGCGTAGCGTGCGCAGCAGCTTGAGCTATGACATTTTCACGCAAGGCGCATACACACCGGCGTCTTTGTGGAAGTCGCTCGGCGCGCCGCTCTTCTACGGCTTCGACATGAACGCCTACGTGCCGCCGCTCGCGCTCATGCTCATGCTCGTCGCCGTGTACACGCATGCGCGCCACAAACTCATGCGCGACCCGCGCGTCTTCTTCTGGCTCGCGATTGCGCTCCTCGCGCTCGTGTTGATGTTGGGTCAACATACGCCGCTCTATCGTCTCGTCTATTACACGCCGCTGCTGAACCGCTTCCGCGTCCCCTCGCGCCACACGTTCGAGTGGACGTTCGCGCTAGGCGTGCTCGCGGCTTACGGTTGGGACGCGGCGGCAGTCGTGCTGCGCAGACGACGCGAGCAGCAGCAACACGCGCGCACGTTTACGCTCTACGCCGCGCTCGCGCTGCTTGCGGCGGCCATCGCGTGCGGCGCGTTGTGGTGGTTGCGCGTGCAGACGTTGCCGGTCGGCGTCGTGGGCGCAGCACCGGCCATGACCGTCTATCGTCTCTGGAAAGGCGCGTTCGTCTTACTGATCCTCGTTGCGCTCTGGCGCGCGGCCTTGATCACGTCGGCGCGTTGGCGCGCATGTCTGTTGATGGCGTGTGTGCTGGTCGGTTGTTACGTCGAGCCGTCGGCGCTCGTGATGCGTTGGTGGGGGCGGCTGGGTCTGCCCGCGAGTCGCTTCGCGGCCATGTCGGATGCGACGCGCTATCTTGCACAATTTCCGCCCGCAGAGAATCGCGTCTTCACGCGCGTTGATTTAATGGCCGAACAATTTGAAAGTCGGCCGCGGCTTGATGCCGCCAATCTGTCGGCGCTCTACGGGCTGCACAACGTGGCGGGTTACGAGCCGCTCATTCTCGAACGCTACAGCCGCGCGCTCGGCAGTGTCGGCTTAGACACAGTGCGCACGTTCGCCGGCAGCGTGCCCGACCCGTCGCTCTTCAGCACGCGCTCGCACGTGCTCGACATACTCAACACGGTCTTCGTCGTCTCCTATCCGAACCTGAATACTGCGCTTGGCTCGGCGGATGAGACCACGCGCTTGGGCGCGCCCGGCGAGGTCTGGCCGCAGTCCACCAAGACTCTGGGCACAACGCCGACCGTCGCCGACTCGCTTGAACTTGTGACCTTGCTCACGCACTCGACGTTCGAACCGGATGGCAAGGTGGTCGCGCAAGTGCACATCTATACGACGGACGGTCGCCGGATCGATCTGAGTTTGCGTGCAGGCGTGGACACGGCCGAGTGGGCGCACGAACGCGCGGACGTGCGCCCACTCGTCAAGCACAAACTCGCGCCCATCTTCGACAGCACGCAGGTGGGCGGCGCGGACGGTTATCCGGCCTATCGTTACAAGACGCTACTAACATTCGTCGAACCTTTGCGCGTGCGCCAAGTGGACGTGACGAACGTTTCGCAGACGGCGCATCTCGGCATCTTTAGCGCCGCCCTGCGCAACTCGCAGACGCAGACGAGCGCGCCGCTCTTCACGCTCTATTCCCAAGCGTGGCAGCCCGTCTATGAACAGAACTCGACGCTCGTCCTGCGCAACACGCGCGCACGCCCGCGCGCCTGGCTCGTCGCCGAAGCCGAAGCCGTTGACGGCGAAGAGGCGCTCGCGCGCATACGCGGCGATAGTCAAGCTGAATTTGATCCGGCGCGCACCGTGTTGCTTGAAGTCAGACCCGATGAGTTGCCGCACTTGCCCGGCGGCACAGTCGCGCCGGAGAGCACAGCGCAGATCAAGAGTTATGAGCCGACGCGCTTGCTGATCGAAACAGATGCGCCGACGGCGACTGTGCTGGTGGTGAGTGAGATCTTCTATCCGGGTTGGACAGCGACGGTTGACGGGCAACCGGCGCAGATGAGCGTCGCCGATTATCTGTTGCGCGGCGTGGCGCTGCCTGCGGGCCGGCACACAGTCGAGATGCGCTATACTGCGCCGGCCGCACGCACCGGCGCGATCATTTCCGGCTGCACGTTGTTGCTTTTGTGCGCGCTCTTCATCTATGGGCGACGCACGTCGGCCGGTTCATCCACCGCAAGTTGCTCAGAGACACACAAAGAGAGTTGACGCTCCAACGCCCACGCTGTGGCTAAAATGCTTGGGACATTACAATACCTGCGCGCTCAGCACCGACCACGTTGGTTGCGTGAATGCCTGGTCTTCGTCGGCTTCCTTGCCCTGACGGCGTTGATGACTTGGCCTTGGGTGCTGCACTTGCGCGACGCGGTCGCCGACACCGGCGACTCTTATGCGTTCGCTTGGACGCTCTGGTGGGATTATCATCAGACCTTTCACGACCCGCTCAATCTCTTTCACGCCAACATCTTCTTCCCTTATCGCTACACACTCGCGTTCACAGAGCACGGTTACGGCGTCGCCCTCTTCTGCTTCCCGCTCTTCGCTGCGGGCCTGCGCCCGCTCACAGTCTATAGCGTGGCGACGTTCTGCGGCTTTGCCTTCTGCGGCTACGGCGCGTTCCGCTTGACGCGCACATTAACCGGCTCAAGCGGTGCGGGCCTTGTCGCCGGCATCGTCTTCGCGTTCATCCCCTATCGTTTCATCTTCCTCACGGCCTTGCCCTATCTCTGTGCCGCATGGCTGCCGCTACTACTCGAAGCGCTTGTACTCTTTGCGCGCGTGCGCAGTCGGTGCCGCGCCGTGTGGCTCGGCGTCGCCTTTTTAATGAACGGGCTGACTTGCATCAACTGGTTTCTGCTCGCGCTCGTGCCCTTCGCCCTCTCTGTTGCTGTGCTCGTCATACGTTATCGCACAGGCCGCGAACGCGCCTTCTGGCGGCGCGGCCTGTTGGCGCTCGCCGCCGCGTCCGTGTTGCTCCTGCCCTTCATGTGGCCCTATTACAAGGCGAGCAAGCTTTATGGATTCAAGCGGGACGCCGCAGAGGTGGCGCGGAACTCTGCGGGCATGGTGGATTGGCTGACCGCCACAGGTTACAACAAAGTCTGGAACGGCATGGGCAGCGGCCTCCCCGACGTAAAGGCGACGCTCTTTCCGGGTCTCCTCGCTCCCCTGCTTGCGCTCGCCGCGCTCTTGATAGTTAATCGCGCATCACGCGAGACACAGGCAGACGTGCCAACTGCCGACTCGCCCACGCGCAAGCATTGGCTCTACGCGCTCGATGCGCTCTGCGTGTTCGCGGGCAGCTTCGCCGTGGTCGCCGCCGGCTTGAGCAGATCGCAAGTTGGGTTCTTTCGCGGCGCGACGACGGCGCGCGCGCTCCTCGTCTTCACCAGCGCGCTCGGCGCACGCCTCTGCCTCTCGTATCCGCAGGTGCTCCGACCCGCCGGAGCTAATAATCTGATCGCGTCGCTCCGCGCAGAGCGGCGTGACGACGCATTTTGGTTAGGACTAATCTGGACGGTCACGGGCTTCCTCTGTTCGTTTGGCATGAGCTTCTTTTTCTATCGAGTGCTCTACGATCTCGCGCTGCCGTTCCAGAGCTTGCGCGCGCCATACCGCGCCGCCATGACGGCTTACGTCGGCCTCGCCGTCTTGGCCGGCCTCGGCGCAAACAAACTAGCGCAACTCGGCGCGCGTTGGCGGCCCTTCGTCAAACCGGCCACAGTTTACGCACTGCTCGCCTGCGCGTTGCTCTTTGAACTGCACGCAGCGCCTTTGCCGCTCGTGCATGGTGCAGTCTTACCTGATGCGGTGACGTTGCGCCTCAAAGAGACGCCGATGCGTGGCGGCGTGGTCGATCTCCCTTCCTTGCCCGAACCACCCTTTTACTCTTATCACCTGTCTATGCTGCGCGCGGCCGATCACGGCCGCCCCGTCGTCATGGCCGCGTCAAGTTTCATCCCACCGTTGACGTTAAAAGTCCACGACCTGACCGGAGGGCCGGGCATCCCGCCGGAGTTCCTCGATCTGCTCGAAGAGATTCCAGCCTCTTACGTCGTCTTTCATCGCGGTCTCACCGCGCCAGCACGAGAAGCGGAGTTCGAGACGTTCTTCGCCGCTGCGGTCGCGGCGGACAGACTACGTCTGATCGGCCACTACGGCGACGCAGACCTCTATGCGGTTGTGAAGACTGAGCCGGAGGCACAAGCTGATGCGCGCGACTAAAGCGGCGCGCGCGGTTGAAGGGCGGACATTAATTTGATGAGCAGGGCAGATTGGCAAAGGTGTTGGCGCGAGCGACGCGCGGACGCGGGCGCGCTCGCTTGCGTCGTGCTCTTCTTCATCTGCTTCTTCCCGCAAGTTCTCTTTGGCAACCGCTTCATCATCGCGGGCGACGCGCTCTACTATTCTTATCCGCTGCGCACCGTCGCATGGCGCATGATCCGGCATGGCGAGTTACCACTGTGGACGCCTTACGTGCTCTCAGGCTATCCGCTCCTTTCGATGGCGCAAGTCGCCATCGGCTACCCGCTCACTTGGGGTTATCTGTTTCTGTCCGGCCCTTGGGCAGAGCAAGTCTATGTGCTCGCGCCCTTCCTGCTCGCGCCCGCGTTCACATACGCTTACGCGCGTGAGATCGGCCGCAGCCGGCTGGCATCTCTGCTGGCCGGTCTCGCCTTCGGTTACGGCGGCATGATGTGCGGCTTCATCGCCAACAGCGGCGTGCTGACGAACAGCCTGATGTGGGCCCCGCTCGTCTTGCTCTTCATTGATCGCGCGCGTCGGCGCGCGCTGGCGCATTGTCTGTTCTGGGCAGCGCTCGCTTACACAATGTCCGTGCTCGCTGGACATGGGCAGAGTTATGTCTATGTCGGCGTGCTCGCGTTCGCTTACGGGCTGTTCCTTTCGCTCGCGTCAAGCTTCGGACAGCAAGACAGACGTGCGTGGTTCGCTTGGTCGAACTGGCGACCGCTTATCGTTGCGCTCGGTGCATTGCTGTTGGCGGCGGGCGTGGCCGCCTTTCAACTGTTTGAGGCCCTGCGCGCCGCACGGCGCAGCGCTCGCAGCGCGCTCAGTTATGAAACATTCGGCGAAGGCTCGTTCATGCCGCGCGCGGCCTTGCTCTCCATCGGCGCGCCGCTCTATCACTACGTTGACACGAGCGCGTATCTCGCGCCGCTCGTAGTGCTGCTCGCCATTGTGGCCGTCGTCTGCGCTAGGCGCGGGCGCACAACACACGATGCGCGCCTCTGGTTCTGGTTCGCCATCGCCCTAGTCGCCTTCGCCCTCATGCTCGGCACGCACACGCCGCTCTACCGGCTCGTCTATCGCGTGCCCGTCCTCAACAGTTTCCGCGTGCCCTCGCGCCACACGTTCGAATGGACGCTCGCCATCAGCATCATCGCCGCATACGGTTGGGACGCCGTTGCAACTTACTTCGCGCGCCGCCGCGCGCAGACCACACGCGCGCGCAAACTCGACCTATTCATCGCACTGGCGTTGCTCACGCTCGGCATCCTTGTCGGCATCTTCTGGTGGCGCGCGACAAACACGCCGCCCGTCCCGAACCCTTCGATCTACACGGGGCTGCTTGAAGCGTCTTACTGGCTCTGGAAACTCGCGTTCACCGTCGTCATCATCGCGCTCGTCGTTTGGTGCTTTCATGTACGCGCGGCGCGCACGCGCACGATGTTGCTCGTCTGCGTTGTGCTGCTTGCTTGTTTCGTCGAACAGTCCGCGACCGTCGCGTGTTGGTGGGGCGCGCGGCTTAGTCTGCCCGCGCGTCGCTTGCAACTCGTCTCGCCAACAACGCGCTACCTAGAACAGTTCACGCCCGCAGAGAATCGCGTCTATACGCGCGCCGGTCTGTTCGCCGAAGAGTTCAAAGCCAGCCCACAACTCGAAGCGCCGAACCTGCCCGCCATCTACGGGCTGCACAACCTCGCGGGCATGGAGCCATTGATTCTTGAGCGCTACAGCCGCGCGCTCGGCGGCGTCGGCCCCGACTCGGTCACGCCACGCGCAGGGCTACCGCCGAACGACGATCTCTTCACCGCGCGCTCGCACGTCCTCGACGTGCTGAACACCACGCACGTCGTCTCGTTCGTCAACCTCAAGACGTTTGAAGACCCTTTAACTTACAGAGATGGCATCGGTCTCTCCGTCGTTGATCTGGACTTCCATCTGCCGCCCGGCGCGAACGCGCGGCTGACCGCCGGCGGCACAGACACAGATCAACTCGCGCTCGTCACCTCGCTCTCAAACTCGATGGACGAGCCGCAGGGCGCTGCGGTCGTGCGCCTGCGCTTGCACACGGCAGACGGGCGCATCATCGAACGCGATTTGCGCGCCGGTCTCGACACATCTGAATGGGCGCACGAGCGCGCCGACGTGCGCGCCATCATCAGACATGGCCTCGCGCCCATCTACGATGCGCGCCCCGGCGATGCGCCGAACAGTTTCCCGTTCAATCGCTATTGGACGCGCCTCAGTCTCGACGCGCCGCAACAGTTCAACCAGATCGAAGTCACAAATCTCTCGCATGAGGCGACGCTCACCGTCTGGCGCGCCTCGCTCTACAACTCGCACGCAGGCATCTCGACGCCGCTCGCCGCCGACATCCGCTCCGAATTCTGGACGACCGTGTACGAACGCAACGGGGTGCAGATCATCCACAACGCACGCGCCTGCCCGCGCGCGTGGTTGGTGACCGGGGCCGAAGCCGTGGACGGCGAAGAAGCCTTGCGCCGGATTCGCGGCGAGAGCGCGCACAAGTTTGACCCGCGCCGCACCGCGTTGCTTGAAGTCAAACCAGATGAGCTGCCGCAACTGCCGAGCGGTGAGTTGCCAGCGCAGAGCAGCGCGCGCATCACGAGCTACGAGCCGAACCGCCTGTTGATCGAAACGAGTGCGCCGACGGCGACCGTGTTGGTCGTGAGTGAAATCTTCTATCCGGGTTGGACGGCGACGGTGGATGGCCAAGCTGTGCCGATCAAAGTCGCGGATTATCTACTGCGCGGCGTCGTGCTGCCGGCCGGCGCACACACGGTCGAGATGCGCTACAGCGCACCGGCCGCGCGCACCGGCGCTGTCATCTCAGGCTGCGCGCTGTTGCTGCTCTGCGCGCTGTTCATCTATCAAAGACGCACGGCTGTCGTATCGGACGAAGCACACACGACAAGGCGATGAGCACGGCCCGATTAAAAATTTGGTGGCGGGCGCGACGGGCTGATGCGGCGGCGCTCGCCTGCATTGTGCTCGCGTTCTGCGCCGCGTTCGGTTGGGCGATCTTTCGTGGGCGGTTTTTGATCGGCGGCGACGTGTTCTTCTACACCTATCCGTTGCGCACCGTCGCTTGGCGCATGATTCGGCATGGTGAGTTGCCCTTGTGGACGCCGCTCGTGCTCTCAGGCTTTCCCCTGTTGGCGATGGTGCAACTCGGTCTCGCCTACCCGCTCACTTGGCTGCACCTGTTTCTGCCCGATCACTGGGCCGAAGAGATTTATGTGCTCGCGCCCTTCCTGCTCGCGCCCGCGTTCACCTACGCCTACGCGCGCGAGCTTGGGCGCAGCCGCCTCGCCTCTTTGCTCGCCGGTCTCGCCTATGGCTACAGCGGCTTGACGACAAATGCGCTCGGCATGAACGCCATCCCGACCAATGCGATGATGTGGCTGCCGCTCTTGCTCATCGCGCTGGAACGCGCACGCACACGCCGCCTATTGCCCACACTGCTCGGCGCGACCATTGCCTATACGCTCCCCGTCCTCACGGGTCACGCGCAGAGTTTCCTCCTCGTCGGTCTCGTCGCCGGAGCTTACGCGCTCTGCCTTGCGCTCGTGCCGACAGCAGATGAGATCGAACAAGCACGAGCTTCAACGGCGACGAATAAACGCACGCACTCATGGCTCAAACGGTCACGCTGGCGGCCTCTGTTCGTCGCCGCGTGCGCGGGCGTGCTCTCATTCGGCGTCGCGGCGTTTCAACTGTTGGAGACGTTGCGCGCGGCCCGGCGCAGCATCCGGCACTCGATCACTTACGACTTCTTCAGTCAAGGCTCGTTCACGCCAAGCGCGGCGATCCTTTCCTTCATCGCGCCGCTCTATCATTACATTGATGTCACGACTTACGTCGCGCCGCTCGCCTGCGCGCTCGCGCTCTACGCCGTTCTTTGGGCCATGCGTCGCAGAGAGACGAGCGACCCGCGCATCTGCTTCTGGCTGGCGGTCGCAGTCGGCGCGCTCCTGTTCATGCTCGGCGAACACACGCCGCTCTACCACTTCGCCTATTACATCCCGATCATCAACCTGTTCCGCATCCCCTCGCGTCATGCGTTCGAGTGGACGTTCGCGCTCTCCCTGCTCGCGGCTTACGGTTGGGACGCGCTGCGCGCAACTTACGCCGCGCGGCAACGCATTGAGACTGAGGCAAGTGATCGCAGACGATCTTTCGTCGTCGCTGCGTTGCTCGCGCTGACCGCGCTCGTCGGTGCGCTCTGGTTCTTGTCTGTGAACCGCGTTTCGATCTTCGGCTTGCTGCCCGTCACGCAGCACGGGCGCGCATACGGCGCGTGGAAATTTATCTTCACGGCGGGCGTGCTGCTCGTTGTTTGGCGCACGCAGCATTTCGGCGTGGCGCTTTGGCGCAAGCAGGTGCTTGTCTGCGCGTTGCTGTTGGGTTGCATGTGCGAGCCGCTCATTTTGATCTCACAGTGGTGGCCGGGCACTGCGAAACCGGCCGCGCGTTTTACGACACCGGGGCGCGCCACGCGCTATCTGCAACAGTTCGCGCCCGAACAGCATCGCGTCTATGTGCACGCGAATCTCGGCGTGGACGAGAACGCCGTTGCGCCGCGCTTCGATGTGCTCGACGGGACCGCGCTCTACGGGTTGCACAACGTCGGCGGTTATGAATCGCTCATGCTCGAACGCTACAGCCGCGCGCTCGGCGATGTGGACTACGACGCGGTGCGCCCGCGCGCCGGACACGCACCGCCGCGCGAACTGTTCGCGCCTGAGTCGCACGTGCTCGATCTGCTGAACACGAGCTTCGTCGTCGCCTTTAGCGATCTCGATGCGCCGCCGGTTGAACTGCTCACCAAACGCGAGCAGTTCGGCTTCGCACAGTCCGATCTCGCGCTCGAACTCCAACCCGGCACAAGCACAGAAATCAACGGTGCCGACAACACCGGCGACACGCTCGCCGTCGTCACCTCACTCGCCAACTCGGTCGCGCTCGCACAAGGCACGCCGGTCGCGCGTCTGCGCTTGCACACGGCAGACGGGCGCATCATCGAACGGACTTTGCGCGCCGGTCTCGACACGTCTGAGTGGGCACACGAGCGCGCGGACGTGCGCGCCGTCGTCAAGCACGCGCTCGCGCCGATCTTCGATACACAAGCGGGCGATGCGACAGACAGTTTTCGCGCGCAACGCTACTGGGCACGCTTATCGCTCGACGCACGCACATCCGTCAGCAAGATCGAGATCACAAACACAACGCAGGCCGCAGCCCTCGCAATCTGGAAAGCCACGCTTTACGATTCGACCGATAAGCGCTCAACCCCGCTCACAAACAATGCGGCGCGCCCGTCGCTCGATCCCGCGCGTTGGCCAAAGGTCGCAGAGTTTGACGGCGTGATCGTCTTGCGCAACACGCGCGCCTGCCCGCGCGCATGGCTCGTCGCCGAAGCCGAAGCCGTTGATGGCGAAGAAGCCTTAAGGCGCATTCGCGGCGCGAGCACGCATGAGTTCGATCCACGGCGCACGGCGCTCATCGAAGCGCGCGCCGACGAGTTACCGCAGCTTCCCGGCGGCGCAGTCGCGCCCGCGAGCGATGCGCGCATCATCAACTATGCGGCGAATAAATTGATGATTGAGACGAGCGCGCCAACGCCGACTGTTTTGATCGTGAGTGAGATTTTTTATCCGGGTTGGGAAGCAAAAGTGGACGGGCGCGCAACGCAAATTCTGTTGACCGATTATTTGTTGCGCGGTGTCGCGCTGCCCGCAGGCACACACATCGTCGAGATGCGTTACGCCGCGCCCGCCGCGCGCCACGGCGCGCTCATCTCCGCGCTCACTCTGTTGTTGCTCTGCGCGCTTGCTATCTACGCATGGCTCACAGCAAAGACTTAAGAGCAACAGTTATCGTTCGTCTATGTGAGACAATCTCGGCACATAGCACACGCAGCCGATGAGCAGGAGCAGCGCGAACGCCGAGACGATCACGCCGTAGTAAAAACTCTTGGGGCGGAACTCGAAGCGCACGACGTGCGAGCCGGCGGGCACAGAGAGACCGCGCAGCGCATAATCTGTTTGATAGAGATGCGCGGGCGTGTCGTCCACAGTCGCGCGCCAGCCGGGATAGAACACGTCGCTGGTGACGAGGAACGCGGGCGCGTCTGTCGTGACGCGCACCTCCAACTCGCGCGCAGTCAGTCGCGCGATCTGCGCGGTCGCAGCTTGATCAAGCTGCTCTGCTTTGAAGTTGAACCGTTCTTCGAC
>Ga0209153_1000099_pt1 | contig 43896 bp, 36 predicted proteins | sample GraSoiAngelo_120_FD_185877 | JGI IMG/M metagenome (GOLD analysis project Ga0209153, IMG submission 185877) | Grasslands soil microbial communities from the Angelo Coastal Reserve, California, USA - 14_0919_09_20cm (SPAdes) (version 2) | ecosystem: Environmental > Terrestrial > Soil > Grasslands ... | reverse complement strand
GACGCTCGACCGGCGGGGAGGCAAATTCCTCCGGCCTAAAGGCCTGGGCTACAGCTTGAAATGACGGTTCTTGGCGGTTTTCGGCAGCTGGAGCTAGCAGCTAGAAGCGCTTTTTGATTTTGATGTCGATGCCGAAGGTGCCGTTCTGGTCGCGCAAGCCCACGATGGATACGTTGCGATCTACGTTGTATTCCACCTGAATGACTTGCTCTTGTGTCGAACTCACATTGGAAACATAAGTAATCGTGAGATTGCGGGCGATTTGCTGCTCGACCGTGACGCGCGCCGCCGGGTTTTGTTCCGAACCGGTAGACCCAAGTTCGGTCAGTCCAGGGTCCACGCGAAAACGAGTAATGCCGAATAGCCGCTCGACGGGTCCGCTGAGTTTGGTGTTAACGGCTTCCGAGAGAACTGCTGACGCGTTGGCCGTGCCGCTTGGCGAAGTACCCGCACCACGGTTTGCAGCCGACTCCGCGGTGGTTTGTCCCAACGCCAGCAGAGTAATGATATCGGCGGTGGGCAGGGGAGGATCCGAACGATAGGCCAGGGTGAGCTTGCTGGCAGGACCGTTGAAATTCAAGCTGATCTCATACTGCTCGACGGTGGTGGTGGCCTCGACGTTGAGAACAGGATCCAGACGAAAAGGATTGGCGAAGTTCAGATCGCCCCGGGAGACGCGATAGCGATTGCCCGCGAAGCTCAGATTGCCCGACAAAATGTGGATATGGCCGAGCAAGATGGGATGTTCCCACGTTCCCCGGACGCGAAGGTCGGCGTCGGCCTGGAGTTCCGCACCGGGCCATTCCATGCGGGCATCGGGGGCGGAGAGTGCTTCGACGTCAAATTGCAAGTTGCGCAAATAGGAAGAAGTGGTCGCGGGACCGGCAATTCCTTCCTTAGCCGAGACGAGCATCCCGGCAACCTGAAGACCCTCGGAGAGCGTGACGCGCTCCACCATCACGCGGCCCGAAAGCACGGCCGAACTCGGAGTGCCCGTCAACCGCAGCGTGCCGCCCGCGAGCCAACTCATGCCTTCGGGATAGCGGATTCGCACGCGGTCGGAGCGGACAGTGATGTCGTAACGCGGTGGTCTTTCCGCGTAATTGACGCTCCCGCTGAGGCGCAGCGTGCCTCCGCCGGCTTCGGCAGTTACATTTTGGAAAGAGAGGCGCGCGGCGTCGAAGACCAAGTCGCCCTGCATGGCGCTGAGGCCAGTCGGAAAATTTGCCGCGCGGACGGAGACGTTTTCGATGTGGACGCGCCCGGTGATGCGCGGGAGATCCAAGGTTCCTTCAAAAGTGGCATTCACTTGGGCCATGCCGCGCGTATCCACTTCCGGCACGTAGCCACTCAGAAGGCGCAGATCCAGGCCGCCGTTCAGGCGCAAGTCCAAGGTGCGGCGCCCGGCAAATTGCACGGCACCTGAAATCTGGAGATTCGTATCCTTGCCTTGAAACGTGATGGGTTCTATCTCAAGAGAGTCGCGGGAGGAACGAAAGTGAACCACGCCCACGTTTTCCAAGTGGACGTTGGCATAATCCATGGCCATGCGCGAGAAATTCGCGTCCGCCACAATGCTCTCCGGATGCCGAAGCGCACCCTTGACCGTTATATCGCCATCGGCGTTAGCATGGCCGTTGAACGTTTCCAGGTGTAAAGCGGTGAGCAAGAAAGGATCCAAGCTAATATTCTTGATGGTGATCTTGCCGTTCAAGTTGTAGGGCTCGGTAAGCGCCAGTGTGGATGCCCCAGAGATCTCTCCTGCGGCCATCGCGGAACTCAATTGCAGATGAGCCTCCGCCCCATCCGACTTCAGGTCGCCCCCGAAACTGCCGATGATGGATTGACCCACCTTCAGGTCAACGAGGCGAAAACTGCCTTCGCCCGTGGGCGCGAGAAACGAGCCTTCCGCTTTAAGGCGGAAACTCAATTGGCCGCCTACGGGCAAGCGGCGGGACTGCAACGGTTCAAAATTCTCCAGCGGCAGACCCGCGCCGACCAGATCCGCGGAAAAGGTTTGCGCCGCGAAACGGTAGCTTGCCGAGCCCGTAATGATTCCGGCGCTACGGCTGCCTTCTTTTCCGGGAGGAAAGAATCTCAATTCCGCATTGGCAATGCGCGCCTCGTCCGAGGAAAGGTTGACCTGCCCGCGGAGGCGATTGAAGGAGAGGTCATACACCTGCGCATCGGCAAGATCAAACAGCCCCGTCACGTTGGGTTCCGCGCGTGTGCCTCGGCCGTGAAACTGGCCGGTCAACGCACCTCTCACCGGATAGGAAATATCGAGCATTTGCTCGAGATCCTGGACAGGAACTTTCTCGAAACTCACATCGGCGGTCCACTCGTTCTGGGCTCCCAGACTCCATTTCGTCAGAGACAGGTTCGCATCGATGAGCGCTCGCATCTCGCCGCGGCGGACAGTTCCATGGGTCAGGACCAGTTGCTTGGGAGAGAAGATCAGGTCGCCTTCCAGATAATCCGCGAAGACGCCATCGTAGCGAGCATTTTCGGCCCGCACATGGCCTTGAAAAGTGGAGCCAGAGGATGGGCCGGTAATCTTGCCTTCCCATTGCGCACTCCCGGAAATGGGTTTGGCCGCTTCGCGCGAGCCCGGAGGGACATCTCGAACGGCGTCGATAAAATCCTTGAAGGTCCCAAGGGATCGCGTCTCAAACCTCGCGTTCATCGCCGAGTTCCGCGGAGCCAGAAGGCCGTCGATGGTACCGCTAGAAGAAGGCGTTTGGAATTCGCCAGCGGTAATAAAAAGAGTCCTGGGATCATAGCGGTAGTGAAGCTCCCATGAGCCGCGCACCGGCTGATGGCCTGCAGCAAGCTGCTCGGGGTAATCCCAGAAGCTTTTTGCCGTGACTTCGAAGTGCCGGAAGGGGCCTGTCCAGGTTTCCACGGAGTCCGCGGAAATCCGCGCGTCCCAGTGCAATTCGTTCACTGGGAAATTTCTGTGTTCTATAGAGGGCAAGATGGGTGCCAGTTTCATGCCTTCTACGTGGGTCTTCGCCTGGAACTTCAAGCCTTCCCATTGCATATCGACTTTACCTGTTACGGTCCCTCCAAAAGCATCGGCAGAAAAATCAGGAACTTGGATGCCCGCATTGTCCAGGTGGTAGGTGCCGCGGCTCGTTAAGCCTTTGGCGTGAAAAATTTCGTAGGATAAAGCGATGTCCTGTGTGGCGTAAGTGCCGCTGCCCTTGAACTTGCCGGCGGCGAACTGACCATCGCCGTGGAGATCGACCCGGCCGGTGGGTATCTGCGGATTGCGCATCGTATCGCGGAAGTCAGCGAGCTCCAGCCAGCCGCGATAGCGATAATTCCACTTTGGATTTGCGAAGCCATTCATTTCCGCCTGAGCATCCATGCGCGAATGGCCGGCATGCAGCACCGCCTGCTCCAGCGCGAAACCATCGCGCCAGAGTGTGAATCTTGCCGTCAGGCCCACGGGCAAAGGAAGAGAGTGTTTCGAGGCGAATTCCACGGTTTGCCATTCGAGATTGCCCAAATAAAAGGGATGATCCGCGGTACCCGACTCATCGAGAGTGAACTGCAGGTCGCCGCCATGAACGGTGACGGGCGTTTTCACGTCGTCGTTGAAGAGGACCCACCCGTCCTCGAGCAGGAGACGCCGGATGCGGAGGCGGAAAAGCGCCTCGTTCCACGGCCGCTTCGCCGAAGTGGGCCGCACCGGAGTTGGCACGTTGGTGGCTCCGTTTTTGCCGACAAGGATATGCACATGAGGCTGCTGCACCAAGAGCTCATTCAGCGAAATGCGCCTGCCCCAAAGAGAATCAATCCGCAGCGCAGCCTGAACTTCGTCCGCTGAAAAGAAGGGCTCCGTGCCGGAAGGCTCGTTTCCGTGAAGCACCAAGCCACGGATGGTCATGCGCATGGCGAGCCAACGAATGGACATGGTGCGCAATTCGACTTTTCCGCCGGTCGTTCGTTCCAAGCGACTGATGAGGAGCTGTTGAAGCAGGGGATTACCACTTCCGCTGCCAAAAAAGAGCACGACGGCCAAGATGCCGAGCACGGCCAAAACCCAGGGAGTGTGAATGACCCAGGTCCAAATGGGGTGGCGGCGCCTTGCGTCTCTGTTCACTTCGCCACCTCGTCAAGGGACTTTTCAATGTGCAGGCGCAGGCGGCTTTCCTTTAGCCATTGCTCTGCCTGCTGGTTGATGCCGTTCTGAATGAGCGCTTCCTGTATGGACTCGCGCGCCGCGTCGAAGGTGGGCGGCTCCTGGCCGCGAGCCGTTGCGCGGGGCACGACGGAAGTCTGATAAAGATCTGCGATTTCTTTGGGATCAATGTGCACTGCGGGGCGAAAGCGGGAATCCAGATAGTTGCTCAAATAAAGCTGCGAGGCAACCATGGCTCGCACGTCCTGCTCGGTGAGCCCTGCTTGTTTCCTCCTGTCCTGGTATTCCTGTTCCGAGGCAAACGAATTCCGGACGCGGCTTATGGCGCGATCGATGTCCGCTTCCGAGGGGCGAGGAAAGTGAGCGGCGTCCGCTTCGGTTCGAACGATCCATTGGTCAATCAGGCGGTCGAGAATTTGAGCATCGGTTTCCGATTTGCCATCAAGGAACTGCTGGTAGCTGGCTAGGGCGCGAACATCACTGAGCAGGATGACATCGTTCTCCACGCGAGCCACAATGCGATCCACGACTTCTTGCGCCGCGAGCCGTCCCGGGGCGATTGCTACGGCAGTGGCAAGAAGAATTCCGCGAAGGGCAAGGGAAGGCATCAGAAGGTGGATCCTAGATTGAAGAAGATTTGGAAGCCAGGCAACCGCGTGCTCATCTGGCCGAGGGACCCAGGCACACAAGTGGGCGTATTCGGCGGGCAAGGGATCGGGACGATAAACAGGGGCCGGTTGAGTTGATAGCCCAGGTCGATACGAATCGGTCCAACAGGGGTCTTGTAACGGAAGCCGAGCCCCGCGGTGTGAGAAAAGTAGTTCAGTTCGTTCGAGCAATTGGTCGCGCAGAGCGGCACATTGCTCGAGCTCGGGGGCTCGGACGGATTCTGCAAAGCCACGGTGGGAGCCGGGAGATACGTTCGAAACGAGATGCGCGTGAGGCGGCTGTATATGTTGCCGCCGTCGTAGAACAAGGCTCCACCGAGCGAGGTTCCCACAAACGGCAAGCGCATGGGAAAGCGGAATTCCTGGTTGAGCACGAGCATGGCTTGGCCGCCGACAGGAAAGCCCGTGATGGAGTCGCGTGGACCGGCCTGATTGAGGGCGAAGCCTCGCAGGGACGTTCCGCCTCCAGCAAAGAAGCGTTCGGGCAAGGGAATGACGGTTGGGAGCGGTGGTGTGGTCGGCGCGGGAAAGCTGAGCGAGACGGTGTCCCGGTATGGCGAAAGAATTCCAAAGCGAATGGACCGCGCAAAACTGAAGCGGCGCTTGATCGGATGATAAGTCGAATTTTGATAGAAAAACCGTAAAAAACTCGCACTGGAAGCAATGGAAGTGTCCGAGACGCCAAAATCCGCGCTGTTGAAGCTGCCTTTCGAGGCATCCGCGGGATTGTTGCGAGAGTCGCGGACCCAGGTGGTGCCGAACTCCGATACCAGAGTAGGCTGATTGAAGAGCGGAATTTCCTGGCTGAGAATCTTCAGGTCGGAGACGAGTACTTGCCGAAACGCGTAGCGAAAAAGCACGGTCGAGCGGGGCGTGACTTGATCGGTCAACTGCACCGAACCCTCATAACGCTTTTCTGTAAAGGTGTTGATATCGCGAGTCTTTTCCGCGAAAGCCGTGGCCTGAAAACTAAGCTTGGAATCTCCGAAGGTATTGGGATCGGAGTATCCCAGCAAAGCACGCCCTTGCAACGTGCTGCCGCGCAACTTGAGGGAGAGCGTATCCGCGCGGCCGGTCAAATTCAGTTTGCTGATTTCTAGAATGCCTCTGGGAGCAGCTTCGATCTGCCCTCCGGTGGGATTCGTGGTACTGGCGAGCCGCTGCACTTCGAATCCCCCGCCGTAAGCCAGCGTGTAACGTTTCGCCTCCTCGACGAGCACGGCGATATCTTTGTCCACGTCGGTCCCTGTGGGATTCTGCGGCTCAATGGTGACGCGGTTAAAAATGCCGAGGTTGTAGAGGCGGCGCTGGGATTCGACGATATTACCCTCGCGTAAAGGTTCGTGCGGTGTGATCTGTATCTCCCGGCGGATCACCCCCGGCCGTGTATGTTGATACCCACTGATTAGAACCCGGCGCACGCGCGTCTGGGGACCTTCCTGAATGTGGTAGACCAGTTTGACGGCGTCAGCTTGCTCAGCGGCGGGCTTTACTCCTTTTTCTCGCCCCTCCTTTTTTTCTACCCCCGGAGGCGAACCGTGATGGGAGTTAGAAGATGTTTCTTGCTGCGCCACACTTGCCGGAACGCGTTCTGCGGTCGCCGAAAATGTGGCTCCTGGGAAGCCTTCGTTAAAGTAAAGAGCCAGGATGTTGTCGCGGTCGGTGGTTACGCCGAAATCGGAATAAGGCTGACCGGGAGTCGATCCGATAACTCCCAATAACTCCTCTTCCTTGAAAGCATGAACTCCTTCAACGGATAGCGAGGCCACGCGCGTTTGCTTGCCTTCCTGAACATCGAAGGCGATGAACAAATCTCCTTCTTTCCCTTTGTAGTTGTCTTCTACGCGGGCGGTGACCTTGGCATCCAGAAAACCGTTCGCCTGATACAAGCTTTGTATGGATTGCGCATCTGCATCCACAAGCCGCCGGCTGAATCTTCCTGGCGTGCCGAAAGCTCCCTGGAAAATCTGCAGGCGGCTCTTCAACAGTTCCGTATCGAAATACCTGTTGCCGGAAATCTCGATGCCCACCAATTTGTGCTTGTCGCCTCGCTCAACAGTATAGGTAATTGTCTCCTGGGTTCCTTGCCAAGCAAGCGACTTCACGTCGTGCATTTCAATCTTGTAGCTCACCTCGGCGTCGAAGTAGCCCTGGCGTTCCAGCCGCTCCCGGATGTTCCGTTTTCCTTCCTCGAGAAGGTCGGGATCGACGGCCCCTTCCTGGTAAATGGGGATCAATCTTTTAAGTTCGCCTTCGGAGAACTTCGCGCCACTCACGGTAACCTCGACGCGAGGTCCTTGCGTTACTTCCAGAAAAATGGGTGCAGCGTTCTTCCCTGCATCGAAGTCGCCGCGCCGCACGGTGACTCGGGCGCTCAGGTGGCCCTTTTTTGCAAGAAATTTCCGGACGCGCTCGGTTCCGCGCTGGAGTCGCGCGGACGTGATGGGCTGCCCCGCCTTCGTCTTGAATCTCGAGAGAATGGTGGCGTTCCGGTAGGCCGTATCATTTGTTAGTTGGATGCTCTCGATACGCGCGCGCGGCCGCGGCTTGACATGAACGACAACGTCCATTTGATGCGTCTCCCTGTGCGGCAAGGCTTCGGCGGAGACTTCCGCGCGGTACAAGCCTTCCTCGCGAAGCGTTTCCTGCAAGCGCTCCAGAGCCTCGTCCACGATCTGTTTCCTATAGGTTTGTCCCAAGCCAATTTGCATGGCGGCGGCAGCGGAAGCTTCGGTGGGCGGCGGCTCAAGTCCTTCCAGGCGCACCACATTGAAGAACAAGTTTTCCCGCACCACGAAATCCAGCCGCACGCCTCCCGCCTCAGGCCTCGTCACGGCACGAACATCCGCGTAATCCCCGGTTCGATAAAGCGCGCGGAGGCTGTCTGCGACTTTTTCGCGATCAAGCGGCTTGCCGGCTTCCACGCTGATGCCCGAGGGGGATTCCGCCAGGACATGTCCGTCTTCGCGTACAATGCGAATGGCAACCACCAGTGGCCCAGCGGTAGCTTCGTTCGAGGAAGTCTCCGGTGCGCCCGGTGCCGCTTGCGCCTGCATGGGCGGTGGCACCGTCCCCGCGAGGAGCGCAAGCGCGATCATCCCTCGCATTCCGTGGATGCGGCGCAATCTCATGCTTTCTTTCGCTCAGACGAAGCGTAGCACAGGGGCGTTGCCTATCCCGCGCACTTTGGCGCTATGATGTTACTTGGTAGGGCCTGGCTGTCAGGCCAGTTGGGATCGCACCATCCGTGAACGGTTCCCTCCAGGAAAAATACTCACGCCAGATGTTGTTCGCCGGGATTGGACCCGACGGGCAGCGCCGGCTGCTCGCTTCATGTGCGACGATTGTGGGCTGTGGAGCCATCGGGGCTGCGGCTGCCAACCTTTTAGTTCGCGCCGGAGTCGGTTCGGTCAAAATCATTGACCGCGACTTCGTTGAGCCCTCCAATCTCCAGCGTCAGACCTTGTTTGATGAGGCCGACGCAAGCAATGCCCTCCCCAAAGCCGTTGCCGCCGAACACAAGCTGCGCGCTATCAATTCCGGAGTCCACATCGCGGGGGTCGTCGCCGACCTCAGTCCGAAAAATGCCAAGGAGCTTCTCTCGGATTGTGACCTCATCCTCGACGGCACCGACAACTTTGAAACCCGCTTTCTTATCAATGACTTCGCGGTCAAGTCCGGCCGGCCCTGGATCTATGCTGCCGCACTAGCCAGCTACGGTCTGAGCCTCACCATCCGCGCGGGACTCACGCCCTGCCTTGCCTGCCTTCTCGAACCCGGAAACTCCTCGCATGCGCTTGAAGAAACCTGCGACACCATCGGCGTGCTCGGGCCCATCGTGAACCTCGTCGCTTCCTGGCAGGTGGCAGAGGCTCTAAAGATTCTGAGCGGCCACCCCGAGGCGCTCCATGGCCGGCTGATCTCCTGCGACGTCTGGACCGGCCGCATGCAATCGCTCGGCCTGGCCCGCAATCCGGAATGCCGGGCCTGTGCCAAGCACGACTACGCTTATCTCGACGGAGAGGCCCAGCCTCATATCACCCTCTGTGGCCGCGATTCCGTGCAAATCCACGAGCGCAGCCGGGCGCTCGACCTTGCCGCTCTTGCCCTCCGCTTGCGGCCCGTGGTCGAGGATGTGAAGCAGAATGATTTCCTCGTTCGTTTTCGAGTAGCGCCTTACGAAATGACCGTTTTTGCGGACGGCCGCGCCATCCTGAAGGGCAGTAAGGACCCTGCCGTAGCCCGCTCGCTCTACGCGCGCTATCTGGGAGCGTGATCCGGCGGTCGTCGATGGAGATAGTTCCGCTTCAGCGGGGGTGCCCGGAACGGCCGAAGGAACTCCGCATGCTGGCCCGATCCAGGTTTTCGCGCAGGTTCATGAGCGTGAGAAAAGTGCTTAAAATCCGCGCTTTCAGGTCATCGGTCAAGTGCAGGCCGCTGGTCGCCACGCGCGCCAGCCGCTCGCCGTGTTCGGTGATGAAGCGCATGATTTCGCGCTGGCGTTCCGGCGGGGCGTTGCCGAGCGCCGTCTCGCGGCGCATCTCCCCGCAGCTGGTTTCCAGAGACAGGGTGAAATGCAACACGCACAACTTCTGCTCGGCAAGTGCCGAGGGCGAGTCGTTCTTGCATCCTGCGATTTGGCAAGTTGTTCCCATGAGCCCGTGGCGCAGAAAGATAAGTAACATTCCCTGCCCGGAAAATCCAGTGGCCAGCAGAACAGATGCGCCGAATCTTACATGGGCAGGGCGTCCTGCAAGCCGCGGCGCGCAAGAAAATCTTGATTTTCTGTTGACAAGAATATGCAATTGCCTGTATAAATATTCATAGTATGGGACAGGCGATGGGCGCGGGAAAAACATATCGTCAAGGCCAGATCCTCCGGCTGGTGACCGGCGAGCGCATCGGCAACCAGGAAGAATTGCGCCGCCGGCTGGCTGCGCAGAAGATGCGCGTCACCCAGGCCACGCTTTCACGCGACTTGCAGGAACTCCACCTCGTCAAGACGCAAGAAGGATACAAGCAAGCTTCGGCTCTGCCGGAAGAACCCACGCCTTTGCCTCCGCTGGCTCGCGCGCTCGACGAGTTTCTGCTCGATATCCGCCCGGCCGAGAATCTCCTGGTGTTGAAAACTCCTCCAAGCGGCGCGCAACCTTTGGCCGCGGCCGTCGATGCGGCGAAATTCACGGAAATCGCCGGAACCATCGCAGGAGACGACACGGTGTTGATCATCACTCCCAATAGGAAGACTCGAGAGTCCCTGCAAAAAAAGATTGAAGCGCTGGTGAAATGAGAGATCCCAAACAAATCGCAGTTGTTGGCGTTTCTGGCTATAGCGGCTTGGAATTAGCGCGCATATTGCTGCGTCATCCCCTAGTGCAGGCTCCTGTCTTCTACCTTCGGGATGCCAACGGCACGAGATGCCTGTCCGAACGCTTCCCCCAGTTTCGGGGCTGCGGGGAAGCGCCTTTGCGGCCGCTTTCTATCGAAGCTGTTACCTCGAGCAATGCCGGTACGGCCTTTCTTGCCACCCCGCATGAAGCCTCGGCAGAATTGGCACCGGCTTTGCTTCAGGCGGGATTGCGGGTTATCGATTTGAGCGGCGCATTTCGCTTCCGCGCTGCCGATACCTTCACTTCCTGGTACAAACTGCCGGCTCCCCATGCGGATTGGCTTGGCCAGGCCGCCTATGGCATTCCGGAGCTCTATTCGAGGGAAATTGCTCGAGCGCGGCTGGTCGCTAATCCTGGGTGCTACGCCACGAGCGTCATTCTGGCGCTGAGGCCGCTTACGGACTCCGGCTGGGTCGCGCCGAATACTTCCGTTGTTTGCGATTGCAAATCCGGCGCCAGCGGAGCGGGCAAAGATCCCCGCCGCGATTTGCACTTCGTTGAGATAGATGAAAATTTCAAGGCTTACGGCCTGTTCACCCACCGGCACACGCCGGAAATTCTCGAGCACACGGGCTTGAGCGAATCGCAGGTCATCTTTTCGACCCACTTACTCCCGCTGGCACGGGGCATTCTCTCGACCATCTACGTCACGCTCGACCAGCCGCGGACAGCCGCAGACGTCGAAGCGCTCTTTCGCCAGTTTTACGCGGGGCGGCCGATGGTGCGGATCTGGCCCGCGGGGACGCTGCCGGAGTTGCAGCACGTGGCGCACACGAATTTTTGCGACATCGGCTTTGCCCTGGATTCCTCTGGGCGCCGCCTGGTGCTGATCTCCTGCCTCGACAATCTCGGGAAGGGCGCCGCCGGTCAGGCCGTTCAGAATTTGAACCATATGCTGGGCATCGAGGAGCAGACCTCACTGCAATGAGAATCGTAATCAAATTCGCTGGAGCTTTGCTCGAAGATGACTCGACGGTGCGCAGCTTGGCGCGCCAGGTGGCATCGCTGGCGCAGGAGGGGCACGAGCTCCTCGTGGTGCACGGCGGCGGCAAGCTTTTCACTGCCACCCTGAAGCGCATGGCCATCGAAAGCAAATTTGTTGGCGGCTTGCGGGTGACGGACCGCGAAACGCGCGACGCCGCCATCATGGTTTTTGCCGGCCTGCTGAACAAGAAACTCGCTGCGGCGATTTCCGCCGAAGGCCAGCCCGCCGTCGGGATCTCCGCCGCCGATTCACGCTGCTTCGTGGCCGAGCCTATGGTGCACAACGAAGTAGCCGGCAGTCTCGGCTATGTCGGCTATCTCACCGGCCTGAATTTGCCGTTCATCGAGTCCCTGTGGCGCGAAGGTTTGCTGCCCGTGGCGCCTTGCCTGGGCATTGGCTCGGACAATGAACTCTACAACATCAACGCCGACCACATGGCGGCGGCATGCGCAGAATTTCTCAACGCCGACCAATTGATCTATCTCACCGATGTTGCTGGCGTGCTCAGCGGCGAAAAAGTGTTGTCCGCGGTGGATTGCCAGGAAATCGATCGCCTGGTGCAACGCCACGTGGTTTCCGGCGGCATGGTGTTGAAGCTGGAGGCCGCCAAGCGCGCCATCGAAGGCGGTGTGCACCAAGTCCGGATCGTCGGTGGAACTACCCCGGAAGCATTGTTGCTTGCATCGCACGCGGAGAAAGTTGCTTCCGTTCCCGGCACACGCGTGCTACCCCATTCTCACGCCGCCGCGCAGACGGCTTTTACGGCGGCATGATGAGCAGAACACCCAAGAAAGCCCCGAAATCGCCGTCAGGACAGGAAGGCAAGCAATTCGCCGCGGCTGCTTCCAGGCCGGACCCGCGCTTGCTGGACGCCGAGAAGTTTCTGCTGCCCACCTACAAGCGCCAGCCTGTCGTCATGTCCCACGGCCGCGGCGCTTATGTATTCGATTCCCAGGGCAAAAAGTACCTCGATTTTCTCGGCGGCATCGCCGTCAATGCGCTCGGCCACGCGCATCCGCGCGTTGTGAAAGTGATTCGCCGCGAAGCCGCGCGCGCGATTCATCTCTCGAACCTCTATCACCACGCGTTTCAAGGCCCGCTCGGGCGCAAGCTCGCCAAGTGGTCCGGGATGGATCGCGTGTTCTTCGCCAATAGCGGCACCGAAACGATTGATGGTGCGATGAAGCTCGCGCGGCTGCTGGGCCGCAAACCCGAAGATCCCATCGGGACGCCTGCGAAGAAACACCGCTTTCTCGCGCTGCAGAATTCCTTTCACGGGCGCACATTGGGCGCTATTAGCGTCACGGCCACGGAAAAATACCGCTTGCCCTTTGCGCCGGTGGTTCCCGGAGTCGAGTTTGTTCGGTTCAACGATGCCGCCGATCTGGAAGCGAAATTCGACGACACCTTCTGCGCCATCCTGGTCGAAACCATTCAGGGAGAAGGCGGCATCTATCCGATCAGCGCAGCTTTTTGGAATCGCGCTCGCGCTCTCGCCACCGAGCACGGCGCCCTGCTGATTGCCGACGAGATTCAGTGCGGATTGGGCCGCACGGGGCGCTACTTTGCCTATCAGAAGTTTGCTTCCAAGCCAGACATCGTCTTAGTTGCGAAGCCCCTTGCCGGCGGTCTTCCTCTCGGCGCCATTCTCACGACAGATGCCGTCGCCTCGCGTGTCTCTCCCGGAATGCACGGCACAACTTTTGGCGGCGGCCCGCTTGCTTGCGCCGTCGCGCTCGAATTTCTTAGCGTTGTTGAAGACGAAAAACTTCTCGAGAACGTCCGCGAGCGCGGCGAAGAGCTGCGCGATGGCCTCTCGAAGCTCGCTTCGCAATTCGACTTCATCCGCGAAATCCGTGGCGAAGGCCTGATGCTTGGCATCGAGCTTTCTGTGGAAGGTGCTCCGTTCGTCGCTGAAGCCATGGAGCGCGGCTTGCTCATCAACTGCACGCATGACTTTACCCTTCGCCTCCTGCCGCCCTTTATCATCACGCGGGCGCAGGTGCGCGAATTTCTGAAACTCTTCGAAATCGTTCTGGCCAAAACTCCCAGGCAGGCCCCCGCTGCGGATTCCGGCAAGTCCGGAGTTCCGCAGGGCGCGGCCGCTGCGGCAAGGGGATAAAACGAATGACAACCTCGACTCTCGTCGCTCCTATTTCTTTATCAACCGATCTCCTCACCGGAGCGGAATGGAGCCCCGCGCACACCCGCGAACTCCTCCACCTCGCGGCGGACATCAAGGCGCGACCGGTTCGCTACGCCTCCACGCTGCACGGCAAATTCATCGCCCTGATTTTCGAGAAACCCTCGCTGCGCACGCGCGTCACTTTTGACGTCGGCATCCAAAGCATGGGCGGCGCAGTGGTGTTCCTCGATCACACGCAGGCCTCCGCCTCGCTCGGCAAGCGCGAATCCATCGCCGATGTGGCGCGCAACCTCGACCGCTGGGTGCAGGGCATCGTGGCGCGCGTCTATTCGCAAAAAGTGCTCGAGGAAATGGCGGCCAACGCCACCATTCCCGTGATCAACGCGCTGTCCGATAAGTTCCATCCCTGCCAGGCGCTCGCGGATTTTTTCACGCTGGAAGAGCGCTTTGGCAATTTGCGCGGATTCAAGCTGGCATACGTCGGCGATGGCAACAACGTCTGCCATTCCTTGATGTATCTTGCGGCGCGGCTTGGCGTGCATCTGCGTGTCGCCACGCCTCCGAATTATGCGCCGGACCCAGAGGTCTTATCGGATAGCAAGCGCGTAGCGCGCGAGACGAAAGCGAAAATCGAACTCATGAATGACCCGCGCGAAGCCGTCACCGAAGCGATGGCCGTTTACACCGACGCGTGGACCAGCATGGGCTTTGAGGCCGAGGAAGAAGTTCGCACCAAGGTCTTTCAGCCTTACCAGGTAAACAGCGAGCTGATGTCGCTCGCTTCTCCGGACGCTGTGTTCATGCATTGCCTTCCCGCGCACCGCGGTCTCGAGGTGACGAGGGAAGTGCTGGACGGCCCGCAATCGGTCGCCCTCGACCAATCCGAAAACCGCATGTACGTGCAGAAAGCCATTCTGCACACGCTGTTCTGATTCCCCTATGCACTGGAGACGTTTCCCATCGAATTTTCTTGTTTCTCTTTGTAGGGGCGCAGCAGGCTGCGCCCCCGTTTGGCGATACCTGATTGCAAGCGAGGAATTGTGAAAACTCAGCAGAACAAGCCCAAGAAAGTCGTACTCGCGTACTCCGGGGGCCTCGACACCTCCATCATCATTCCCTGGCTCAAGGAAAACTACGGCTGCGAAGTCATCGCCGTGATTGGCGACGTCGGCCAGCAGGAAGATCTCGAGGCCGCGCGCAAGAAAGCGCTTGCCACCGGCGCATCTTCGGCCCATGTCGAAGATCTTCGCGAAGAATTTGTTCGCGATTACATTTGGCCGACGCTTCGTGCAGGCGCCGTTTACGAGCACACCTATTTGCTCGGCACTTCCATGGCGCGGCCGGTCATCGCCAAGCGTCAGGCGGAGGTGGCGTTGCAGGTTGGCGCCGACGGCCTGTCGCATGGGTGCACCGGCAAAGGCAACGACCAAGTACGTTTTGAGCTGGCTTACAAGGCCATTGCGCCCAACCTGCAGATTATCGCGCCCTGGCGTGAGTGGGACATCAACTCCCGCGAAGACGCGATCGCCTACGCGCAAAAGCACAACGTTCCCGTCGAGCAGAGCAAGAAAAATATTTACAGCCGCGACCGCAACATCTGGCACCTCAGCCACGAAGGCGGAGAGCTCGAAGACCCCGCCAACGCGCCGAACGAGGCCATGTGGCAGTGGGTCGTTTCGCCGGAAAAAGCTCCGGACAAAGCCGAAGAAGTGGAGATTGGATTTGAATCCGGTACTCCTGTTTCCGTTAACGGCTCAAAGCTCGGTCCCGTCGATCTTCTGAACAAGCTCAACGAAATTGCCGCAAAGCACGGTATCGGCCGCACCGACCTCGTCGAAAACCGACTCGTCGGCATGAAGTCGCGCGGCGCTTACGAAACTCCCGGGGGTACTCTGCTCGTGAAAGCGCACCAGGAGCTCGAACGGCTCACCGTCGACCGCGAGACCGCACACTTCCAGCAAGCGCTTGCGAATCGCTACGCCGAACTCGTTTATTACGGCTTGTGGTTCTCGCCGCTGCGCGAGGCGCTCGATGGATTTTTCAATGTGGCGCAGCAGCGCGTCACCGGTGCTGTCGGCTTGAAACTGTGGAAAGGCACGCTTAACGTCACCAAGCGCGTTTCGCCCTTCTCGCTTTATCGAACCGACCTCGCCAGCTTCAAGATGGGCCGTTATAACCCGAAAGACGCGGAAGGCTTCATCAATCTGTTTGCCCTGCCCGTCACCGTTCGCCCCAAAGCCAAAGCGGAGGGCAAAAATTCTTGATGGCATTTTGTAGGGGCGCAGCATGCTGCGCCCCAGCTTGGCAAAACGTCAACTACCGGGCACTCCGTCGAAGGACTGAAAACTCAAAACGGACGACTGACAGCTCAGAATGACCGAACGCAAAGACGACCGCTTATGGGGAGGGCGCTTCGAACGCGAGCCTAACGTTCGCTTCGATGCGTTCCAGCGCTCCTTTGCATTCGACCGGCGTCTTCTGCCCTATGAAATTGCTGTGGACCGCGCCTGGGCCAAGGCCCTGGAACCCATGGGGGTCTTGACCGCCACAGAAGTGAAACAAACGCTCGCCGCCCTCGATAAAATTGCCGAACGCGCAAAAAACGATCCTGCCTGGGTCGATTCCTTCGGTGCGAACGCCGAGGATGTCCATCACTTTGTCGAAAAAGCTCTCGTCGAAGAACTCGGCCCGCTCGGTTGGAAACTTCACACCAGCAGAAGCCGTAACGAACTGATTGCCACCGATTTTCGCCTCTTCGTCATCGACGCTGCCGCTGAAATTCAGCGCGGCGTGGAGGCCTTGCTGAATGCATTTCTAACGCAGGCGAAAGCCAGTCTGGACGTGCCCATGCCCGGCATGACGCACATGCAGCATGCGCAGCCGATTCTGCTTTCGCATTTTTTGCTGGCGCATGCCGAGGCTTTCACGCGCGACGTCACTCGCTTGCAGCACGCTGCCGCTAGCGCGGACGCTTGCCCCATGGGTTCGGGCGCGCTTGCCGGGAATTCCTTTGGAGTTGACCGCTATGCCATCGCGCGCGAGCTCGGTTTTTCACGCATCACGGCCAACAGTTTGGACGCGGTCAGCGATCGGGATTTTGCGCTCGACTATCTTTTCGCCCTCACGGGCATCGCCACGCATCTGTCGCGCCTCGCGGAAGATTTTGTCCTCTTCGCCTCGCAGGACTTTTCCTACGCCATTCTCCCTGATGAATATTCCACGGGCAGCAGCCTGATGCCGCAAAAGAAAAACCCCGATTCTTGGGAGCTGATTCGCGGCAAGTCCGGCCGCATCACCGGCGCGCTCCTTGGCCTGCTCACCACGCTCAAGGGCCTGCCCACCAGTTACCAGCGCGATTTGCAGGAAGACAAAGAAGCGCTCTTCGCCGCGCACGATCAGGTTGCCGACATGCTCGCGGTCGCAACCGGCGCGCTGGCATCCACCAAGTTCAACGCGGACCGCCTGCGCGCGGCCGCCTCGAATCCCGTCCTCCTCGCAACCGAAGCCGCGGACTATCTCGTGCGCAAAGACATCCCGTTCCGCCAGGCGCACGACATCGTCGGAAAAGTTCTGCGCGAAGCGGAAAAGCACGGTGTTTCGTTCATCGCTCTGCCGCTCGAAAAACTCAAGCAGATTTCTACCGCGTTTGAAGCCGACTTTTCAAAGAGTCTCAGCCTGGATGCTGCTCTCTCCGCGAAGAAAGTTCCCGGCGGCACCGCGCCCGAAAGCGTCCGGGCGGCCATCGCCGACTTGGAAGCGCGTCTCAACAGAAAAACCATCAAGACAGGAGCGAAACCATGAGCCTGCAGACCGCCAATCCCCTAGGAACTCTCCCATTCATCATGGGCAATGGGAGGTCCCTTCGACGAACTTCACTCTAGTCGCGTGGGGGCACCGCGCATGAACCACGCGCCTTCCGAAGCCGCCCTTCCCCGCGGATTCCGCTTCGCCACGACCGCCTGCGGCCTGAAAAAAACTGGCGCGCTCGACTTGGCGATTTTCTCGAGCGACGTTCCAGCCTCTGCTGCCGCCGTCTTCACGCAAAACCTGGTGGTCGCTGCGCCCGTTACCCTGTCGAAGAAGCACTTGCAGCTCTCGAAGGGACGTATGCGCGCCGTGGTGGTGAACGCGGGAAACGCCAATTGCGCCACCGGTGCGCAAGGTGACGTGGCCTCGCTGCGCACGGTAGAAGAAGTGGCCCGCCGGCTGCGCGTGCAGCCTCAGGAAGTTTTTGTGTGCTCGACTGGCGTGATCGGGGTCCCGCTCCCGGTGGAAAAAATTCTGCGCGCGCTGCCTTCGCTCACGCGCAACCGGCGTCCCTCGGCGCGCTCGTTCGCGGAACTGTCCCTCGCGATTTGCACCACGGACACGCGCCCGAAAACCGCCGCAGCCTTCTTCAAAATGGCCGGTAAACGGATTCATCTCGTGGGCTGCGCCAAGGGCGCGGGGATGATTCATCCCAACATGGCCACAACCCTGGCGTTCGTCCTCACCGACGCAGCCATTTCGCCCCCACTCTTGCAAAAGACGCTCCACGATGTCACGCGAAGAACCTTTAACTCCATTAGCGTGGATGGCGACACTTCGACAAACGACACGCTGCTCGTTATGGCCAACGGCGAAGCGGGCGCGCCCCGGATCAAAAAAGGCAGCAAGGCCCACCGCGCATTTGCCGCCGCGCTCGAAGAAGTTTGCCAGTCGCTCGCGCTGCAAATCGTAGCCGACGGCGAAGGCGCGCAACGCGTCATCGAAATCGAAGTGCGCCACGCAAAGAGCGAAGCTGCTGCGCGCCGGATCGCCGAAACGATTGCCACTTCGCCGCTGGTGAAGACCGCCTTTGCGGGTGGCGACCCCAACTGGGGCCGCGTTTTTGCCGCCGCAGGCCGCTCGGGCGTGAAGTTCGATCCTGCTTTGGTCGAGATCAACATGGCGGGCATTCCCGTTCTTCGCAAAGGCCAGCCGCTGGACTTCAACGAGCGTGTCGCCAGCAACAAGCTCCTTGCCGATCACGTTCCGCTCGTTGTCGACCTGCACGCCGGCGATGCCTCCGCCCGTTATTGGACCTGCGACTTCACCGCCGAATACGTCCGCATCAACGCCAGCTATCGCACGTAGCCGGTATGGGCGCTACGCTTGAGAAGAAACCGAAGAAGAGCTTCATGACCATTCCGCTATTTCGCGTAATCTTTTGGATGGAGACAAGGCGCTTGCTCCCAGTTAAGCCCTTGCTGGTGGCGAAGTTCTCGCTCGGAACACTGGCATTTCGGGTTGTGTTCTTGTTTGCTACCGCAGTGTTGTCCGGTGCCTGGCTTCTGCCGCGCGAGGGGCCGAACGCGGGACGCTGCAAGTCCTCGCCGCGAAAATTGACATCACGCCTCCGGCGGACGCAGCTTTGCCGATGAGTGGCTACGCCAGCCGCAAGGAAGGTTTCAAAGGGATTCACGATCCCATCTCCGCGCGAGCTCTCGTGCTAAGCGACGGCGCGCGTACCGCCGCCATCGTCACCTGGGAACTAATCGGCATACCAACCGACGTTTGGGAAGCTTTATCGCAGCGCATCGCGAAAGAAACTGGCAGTACCACCTCAAGGGTACGCCTGCGCACCGCGGGGATCACAACGTGTAGGTGCGCGACTGACAGACGCATCAGCCAAACTCCTAAATCGAAAACTGTACTCCCGACCAGTGGCGCGCCGGCGCGCATCCGTCTAATTGTTAGCCTCCCACCGAACCAGCCCCTCACAACGTACGAACCCCGCTTGGAGGGGAAAATCACGATTGCGTTCAAGCACGCGAGACGCGCCAAAAAGGAGGCACAAGGATATGAGACATGCACAGCGTTGGATCGTTGCCGTGGCGAGCCTGCTCGCTTTGGCACCTTTTTCTTCCGCAAAGGTTATTTCCGCAAAAAGTCGGAGCAACGTAAAAGCGGAAAGGGATCGTCTTCAGAATTCGGGAAAGGTGATGCAGGAAATTCTCAATATTCCTGAAGCCATTCCTCAAGACATGATGGACAAGGCTCGTTGCGTTGTGGTGATGCCGTCGGTGTTGAAAGCTGCGTTTCTTTTTGGCGGCAGTTACGGTCGCGGCACCATGGTTTGCCGAACGGGCAAGAATTTCACCGGTCCCTGGGGAGCGCCTGCTATGTACGCGCTCGAAGGGGGGAGCTTTGGTTTCCAGATTGGCGGCGAGGCAACCGACTTCGTCTTTCTAGTGATCAACGATCGCGGCGCAGGCAGCCTGTTGCACAGCAAAATAAAGCTGGGAGCGGACGCATCCTTCGCCGCCGGACCCAAAGGGCGTTCCGCGGCAGCCGATACGGACGCCTTTATGCGAGCGGAGATTCTGAGCTACTCCCGTGCGCGCGGCGTGTTCGCCGGCGTCTCTCTGGATGGCTCGACGCTGCGGCCCGATGAACGCGCAAATCATAAGCTTTACGGCAAATCCACAAGCGCGGCAAAGATCGTCACCAAATCGCGGGTCAAGGCTCCGTCCTCGGCGCATGTTCTGCTCGCGGCGCTGCAAAAGTCATCTCCGCAGCTCAAGCGTTAGTTCATAATCCGGTTGGGGTTGGAGTCGAGCCACGATTCCTCGCGGCGCTCGGAATGACATAGCGCAGTGCCCTGACATGAGCCGCTCCGCCCTGCCGGCCTGGCGGGGATAAATTCCAGGCGGCCATGAAAGGCAGGGAGCGCCCGCAGTCGGGCTTCAGACCTGCAAGTTTCGGCGGACAGCAAAGATGCCAGCCTAAAGGTGGCGCTACAGGGAACCTAGGCCTATAGGATTTGACAACTGGGCGCATCCCGAATACCTCGCCGAGCGGTGCAAGGGCGGTGACTGGTAACGAGCGAGCGGTGAAAACGAAGTGACTCGTGACGGGGGACTGGTGAAAGGAGCCGGGCCGCCCGGCCTGTACTGGGAATGCGGACGCGGGGAAGATGCCGCCTGGAAGGCGGCGCTAGGAAATGCCCTGCGTTGCGCTCCGGTCCTCCTCGGTCCGCATGCACCTGGCATGCAAGGGAGGCGTGACACACCCGCGCCAGCAGCCTCGACTGAGCCGCATTCCTTCTCCAGGGTTCCTTTCTGCTGTTAGAATGGGCCGTTTCTACGTCCGCGTTAGGAAGCCGGCCCATGTCCGATGCCATGCGGGATGCTATCGCGGTACTCCTTGCCGGAGGCCAGGGGGAACGCCTTTGGCCACTCACGCGCGACCGCGCCAAGCCCGCGGTTCCCTTCGGCGCGCTTTACCGCATCATCGACATCACGCTCTCCAATTGCATTAACTCCAACCTGCGACGCGTCTTCATTCTCACGCAATACAAGGCTCTCAGCTTGAACCGGCACATCCGCGCCGGGTGGTCGCTGCTGGCGGGCCTCGGCGAGTACATCGAAGTGATTCCGCCACAGATGCGCGTATCGCAAACCTGGTATCAGGGGACAGCGGACGCGGTGTATCAAAACATTTATTCCATCGGCAGCGAGCGGTCTAAATTCGTGTTCATCCTTTCCGGCGACCACATCTACAAGATGAATTACGCCAAGATGCTCCAACAACACACCGACTCAGGTGCCGACGTCACCGTGGGCACGATTCAGGTTCCCAGCGTGCAAGCCGCCCGGCAACTTGGGGTCATTGAAGTCGACAAGGATTGGCGCATTGTCGGCTTCGAGGAAAAGCCCGCCGCTCCCAAGGAATCCCCGCACCACCCCGGACACTGCAACGCTTCGATGGGCATCTACATTTTCAATACCCAACTGATGATTCCGGTGCTTCTGGCGGATTCCGAGGATCCCAAGTCCCATCACGATTTCGGCAAAGACATTCTGCCGCGCATCATTACCAAGCACCGCGTTTTTGCGTACAACTTCGTGGATGAAAACGCCAAGGACGCGCTGTATTGGCGCGACGTCGGCACGCTAGACGCCTATTACGAAGCGAACATGGACCTCGTCCATGTTTCGCCGGTTTTCAATTTGTACGACAAGCAATGGCCGCTACGCACCTGGCAGCAGCAGTATCCTCCGGCAAAATTCGTCTTTGCCGATCCCGAACGCATGGGCGTGGCGCTGGATTCGATCGTGGCAGGGGGTTCGGTGATTTCTGGCGGGCGCGTCCAAAAATCAGTGATCGGCTACGACGTGCGCGTCAACAGCTACTGCGAAGTTTCGGAGGCTATCATCTACAACCATGTGAACGTCGGCCGGCACTCGCGCATCCGCCGCGCCATCATCGATCGCCACGTCAGCCTTCCCGAATACACGGAAATTGGTTACGACACGGAAGCCGACCGCCGCCGCTTCCACGTTACCGATTCCGGCATCGTCATCGTCGTGCGCCAGGAATCGCTCATCGAAGAGCCCGAATCGACGTAATCACGGGTCACATCGAGTTGCAAGCGACCGAATCCAGTCGCGATCCCTCAGGCCTGAGCTACGGTTCGGGATGACACGCAGGAGGGCGTTGCAGCGATCAGGCAGAAGCCTGCCTAGCCTTTCCAGACGTACTTGCCGCAGGAACAAGGCACGGTGTCAGTGGGATTTTTCTTCTCTAGTGGCTGCTTACAGACAGGACAATTTTTTCGCCACATACTGCAAATCCATCATTAATGAGCCAGTCCGGTCACCGATGCGGGCAGGTTCAGTTGCGCGATCATCGCGTAAAATTCTTCACGCTCCTGCAGGGCCACGAGAAGCGTCAGAACTTTGCCGTAGGCAGTAATGGTTCCCGAAAGGCGCTGAAAGTCAGGCGAATCCGGGAACGTCAAGCGTCGCTCGATGTGCGCGTCCGCCGACATCTCAAGAATCTGCTCGATGGCTATGTTCGCGAGACCTGCATCCGTTTTCATCACTGGCCGGCCTCCTTCTCTTTCTTCGTACATGAATAAAGGTACTCGCAGAGCGGGCGACGGAGATAAAGGGAATCCCCGTATTTCTGCAAGAGCGATATCCGATTTAGAGCACCAGGGTTTACCCCCCTTCGTTGAGGCTAACCCGGTCTCGGTCGCTTTGCCCGGCTCGACAAATCGAGTAGCCGCGAGCATCGCTCCATTCCTGCTAAGTTGTAATGCGAGCATGCTTGCTATTCTTTGCGCCAGCACAATCCGCATGGAATAATTAGCTATTTTGGACACGCAAAAAATGAGTGCTTGCGGGGCAAGATAAAAGCAGGGAGTAGAAACAGAATGAAATTCGGGGGATACCGGCCCGTTTAGTTCTGGCTAGCTAAAGGGTGTTGCAAAACCCCTGATTTTTCAAATTCCGTCGGCTGAGTCAAAAATTTCCTGGGGCAAGGTGGCTGGTTGTTGTTTTGAGCTGCCGTCTTTGACTGGCAACCGCCAATTTCCGATCGTCTTCGGTGGCCCATGGGTTTCTTGCCCGGGTGGGCCAATATTTCCCTTACTCCACGAATCCTCGAGGACCAAAGATGACAGCGGTCCAGCACGAGCCGGATCGAATTGCGTGCTTTCGACAACCGACGCAGTGGGCGAGCCAGACGCGGGTTCTCTGCATCGATCCAACCATTGGCTTGAGCCCGAAACCTGCGACGGGTACATGCCAGCCTGCTGAATGAGGCCGAGCACCAGACACACCAGTGCCCAGCAGACCATGGCTAACCAGAACCTTGGCTTCATCGTGAATCGGCCTCGCGGGCACTCTGCAAATTCCGTTCCTTATTTAGCTCCGCCAGTTCTCGTAAACATTCCTGCATTTCTTGCCAAGCGGCGACCCCCTCGCGCGTGGCCTCTTGCGCTGCCTTGGGAACATAGTAGCCGGTAGTCTTACCCTTCTCCCCGCGGTAGCTCACATTCAGATGCGGACCATGCTTGGGCCCTCCGCTCTGGCAATGGCAGCCCGGGCTTCCGCAAGTGCGGTAGGTTTCCGACAGCGTTCCGAAAATGGCCACCTCCGCTAGACGCGCGATTTCACTCAACAGCTTCCGCCGTCGGGCGGAAGTTCCAGCCACTTGCAGCATGCTCGCTCCTCCTGTGCTCTTTTTTTGCGCTCCAGCCCACGGGCGATGGAGAACAGATTCTTGGTGATCACGCTCCAGCCCACGTAGCGCTGAAATCCAGGCTCTCCCTTGTAAGTAGCTCGCCACATCGAAAACGGATGCTTCAGGGTGCTGATGGTCGCTTCACAGCCAGCTCGCCAGCGCAAAGCTCGTTTGAACCAACGCTGTTTCTGCCGTTCCGCGCGCTTCCGCGACAAACGCCCACGCGCCGGCAGCGCCACCTTCTCGACTCCCCGGGCCTCGGCCTCGCTCTCATTCTTGGCGGAAAAAAATCCGCGATCGGCCGTGGCCATCTTCGGAAGGTGCCCAAAGCAAGCCTGATGTTGGTCGAGTGCCGGCATCCAGGAGTTGCTGTCTGCCGCATTGCCCTCCAGAATTTTATAACCGCTCACGATGCCATGCTCCACTTCGTCGAGGCGCACCAGCCTGCCAAACTCGTTCGGCTTATGCGCTTTCCCTTTGCAGATCACTTGCGTATGCGGTTCGAACAAACTCAGCACTTTGCCCGCTACGTGCGTATTTCCTTCCCCCACGCGCTGCTTGGTCTGGGAGATCACCTTTTCCACCAAAGGCAGAAAGTGCCGCAACTGGGCAGCCTGCTTTTCCACCTCCCGCAGATTGCCCACCACTTTCAGCCGCCCTGACTTCCAGCGCTGCAACACCTCGCTGCCCTGCCGCACCACCTTCCGGGTCAAGGCTAGGAGTTTGTCATAACTATCGCGCATGCGTTGCCGGCTGGCTTCGCTCCGGGATTTTGCCGCGCGGCTGATCTCCAGCAGGCGATGTTTCACCGCCCGTCCGTGATGCACGACTTCCAGCGCGCCCCTCTTGCACTGGGCAGCGATGCGTTTCAGGCTGCGGCTGAGCACGCGAATGCCGTCCCCCAAAAGCGTGCTGTCGGTTGGAAAGTGTACGTTGCTTTCGACCGCCGTCGTGTCCGTCCGCATTTTGTGGCCTTTGGCTACACCCTCCTGGCGCGCTAAGCCTACCACCCGCTGATGAATCTTCTCGGTGACTTCAGGGTTGAGCAAGGCAAAGGTTCGGCTGAAGACGCTGTGGTCGGGCGTAGCTTCGGCGTTGAAGTGCGTGAACTGCCGATAGATCAGGTTGCATCGCAGTTCGCGGGCCAGCTGGCGGAAGCTCCAGCCTTTCAAATGTTTGAGTACGCAACAGCGCAGCAGGCGATCGGGGGCCATGCTCGGGCGGCCGGTGCGCGTGGAAGCCGGAGAGCGAGAGCCCAGGCAGTGGCGGACCAGCTCGATCAATGGCGCATCCTCCAGGAGCTGGTCCACCGGTTCGAGTAAATCGTCCTTCAGTAAGGCCGCTTGTTTCGCCAAGGGCATATAGAACAGCCAGGCTTGGTGTTGGGAGGAGGTCATCATTACTCGATAATATCGAGTAAGTATTACCTTGTCAAGCGAAAAGTTGCGATATTTCAAGATTTCTTGCTCTTTTCTTTTTTGCGTTCAGGAATCCGCAGAAATAATGCCGGTGCGCAGCTCGCGATTTGCCACGCTCGTGCTTCGGCTTCTCGCAGCAATCAAGGAGTTGCTTCCAAGGTTATGCACCAGCCTTTAGCTAGATGGCTTGAAGCCCCACTTCGCCGTCCTGCTTGGAGCCTGGCCTGCCGACCCATACAACGTTGCACCGGATGGAGTCCAGTTCGTCGCTGGAGATGACCTCCACGACTTGTCCCCGCTTGAGCCGGAAATGGCCGCGGAGCCGGAAGCCCTCGGGGGAGCGATCAAGGATGAGGCAGGGAACCCGGCGCGGATGGGAGCCGAGATCGACAACCACACTGGCCCCTTTTTTCATCACGGTCCGCTGGGAGCGGCGAGCTTCATGAGGAGGTGAGGTGGGCAGGGCTTTGTCCTCGAGGCTGAATTTCCACATGCTACCTATAATGGGGAGGCAGAGCATGCAGAGGCCATCGGGTGAATACCTGTATTTTGTACATGCAGTAATTAGTAACTAGAAGACGTCTGATTTGTGGCTCGGGTGGCGGGGGTCCGGCAAAAAGAGTCGACAGTTATGATCAACCGCGCGGGGAAAGGGAGGTACCTTTCATCCCGAATGATGGAAGGGAGCCCGTTAATCAAGCCTTGAGGTAAAACAGATAAAGCGGCTTTGCGGTTGCGGGTGCCAGAAAGGCAAGATACCGCGCTGGGGCGCGGCGTTACGTTTCGGCCATGCAAGCCTTTCGAACCCACGGCGGCGGACGACGTCTCGGCGTCTGCTACAATCGTGGATTCATATTTCGACCAGGAGATGCGCTAGGACATGTTCGCAACAGCCACGAAGATTAGGAAAGTGCATGCCCGGCAGGTACTGGATTCGCGGGGGAATCCCACGGTAGAGGCGGATGTTTACCTGGGAGGCGGCGGGCCGGGAGACGGCGTGCGCGGGCGAGCGGCGGTGCCTTCCGGGGCGTCCACAGGCGAGCATGAAGCGTTGGAGCTGCGCGACGGCGACAAATCGAAATATCTCGGCAAGGGCGTTCTAAAAGCGGTTGCCAACGTCAACGCCGAGATTGCCAAAGCGGTTGTGGGCACCGACGCGGGGGACCAGCGTGCGCTCGACAAGAAAATGATCGAGCTCGACGGGACGCCAACGAAGTCGCGCCTCGGGGCCAACGCGATTCTTGCCGTTTCGATGGCGGCGGCGCGCGCCGCAGCGGCCGCGCAGAACTTGCCGCTCTACAAATACCTGGCGGGTTACTCGACGGACAAATCCGCGAACCTGCTGCCGTGCCCGATGATGAACATCCTGAACGGCGGCGCGCATGCGGACAGTTCCGTGGATTTTCAGGAGTTTATGGTGATGCCGGTGGGAGCGCCGAGTTTTTCCGAGGGGTTGAGATGGGGTGTGGAAGTGTTTCATGCGCTCAAAGCCGCGCTGAAAAAGCACGGGTACTCGACGGCGGTGGGCGACGAAGGCGGATTTGCGCCGAGCTGCAAGTCGAATGAAGAAGCGATTCAGATTGTTCTTGAAGCCGTTGCCGCGGCGGGTTACAAGCCCGGCGAGCAGGTGAGCATCGCGCTCGATCCGGCGTCAAGCGAATTTTTCGACAAGGCGAGCGGGAAGTACGTGTTCAAAAAGTCCGACAAGTCCGCACATACGCCCGAAGCAATGGTGGAATATTGGTCAAAATGGGTTGAAAAATACCCCATCGTGTCGCTGGAAGACGGCATGTGCGAGCAAGACTGGGCGGGTTGGAAAAAACTTACACAGAAAATCGGCTCGAAGAGTTCTTCCAAAAAAATTCAGTTAGTCGGCGACGACATTTTTGTGACCAATACGCAGATTTTCTCGCGGGGGATTAAAGAAGGGATTGCCAACGCCATCCTTATCAAGCTGAATCAAATCGGCAGCGTAACAGAAACGATCGACGCGATCGAACTGGCGCGCAAATCCGCTTATCACTCGATCATTTCGCACCGCTCGGGGGAGACCGAGGACACGTTCATCGCAGATTTGGCCGTAGCTACGAGCGCGGGGCAAATTAAAACGGGCTCGGCGAGTCGCACCGATCGCATTGCGAAATACAATCAGCTGCTGCGGATTGAGGAAGAACTGGGTTTCGCGGCGCGGTTCAATGGGAAGGCCGCCCTGGGCTGAGAAAAGTTGCTACCGGAAGGTTGCCGCTACTGTGCAAAACCCAGCGGTATGATCGCGTGCCCGTATGATACCGATTCGCCTTTTGCAGCGCAAATTCGGCGTAGTACCATTGACAGGGGTCACGGGTCCCGCCTAGCATCCTTTGCAGCCCACCTTTTATCCTCACCCATTTCTCCTTTGGAGTTGATCATGGCCAAGGTGTTGCACTGCAACGATCTCGTTCCCGGCTGTAGATTCGAAGCACGCGGCATTTGTGAGGAAGAAGTGATCGCCGAATTCGCGAACCACCTCGCGGAGGCGCATAAACTGTTTGAGATTTCGGACCAAGTCTTGGCGATGATCAGCAAGGCGATTCACGAAGAGGTACGAGTGCGCTCGCGCGGGGCGCGGGCGTAGTTGGTTTGTCACAACGTCAGCAGGCTCGCCATGGAGACGAGCGCTCAAGGTTTTTGATAAGATCTGTGCGTGCCTGCCTCCCGGTCCGAGCTCTCCAATCACAATCTCTCTCCATTCGCTTAGCTCAATCCACGGAGGTTGACGAGCTGCGCGGCTGATTAACGCGGCGCTTGTGGTGGAGCAGCCGTTCATCGAAGGCCGAACGCATCGATCCCGCTTCATCCTCATGTCGAAATTGTTGGGCTGAGCCCGCGCTTTTCCGAGGTTTTCAGGCGTGATTCGCTGTTGTCCAGGACCGCGTCCAGCTGAGCCAAGGTGTCGACAACGTAGTGCGCCCCGGCTTTCTTCAATTCAGCCCGGGCCGTGCTCAGCCGCGCTTCCCGCTCGCGCGCGGAAAGCGTCTGAAATTCCTGGAAGGAGAGTCCGGTCATGTTTCCTGTCGCAGCTACCCCAATGGACCACGTTCCCGCATTCAGCCCTTCTTCGATATCAGCTGGGGTATCACCGATTTTGGCGATTGCCGCCATGGGATACTCCCTGCATTCTGACGGCATTCTCGTAGATCATGTAGGGGTGCGGCCGGCCGGCGCCCACGTCGCCCGGAGCAACATTGCAATCGGGGATAAAGCCTGCTTTTCTGCTGGCGTCCACCAACAAATCGAGCATCTCGCGCGTGTAGCCTGTGGTCGTGCCGATCTTCAAGCCGCGGCGGCGAAAGCGCTCTGTCGCTTCCACCACGCCCGGAATCATGGTCGAGTATTCGAGCAGGCAAGAAAATTGAAGCGGAATAAACTCCTTGTACAACTCCTCGACGTCAGCCTCGCGAGGACCGCGCCCATGCAGGCGAGTCCATTCCTCACGCACTTTCGGAATGGAACCGAGGATCGCACTAATGTGGTGCTTCTTGGGCAGACCCATGTGCTGCCGGATGGCTGCCTCGTCCACCTTAAGATTTGCGCGAGCAAACACTTTTTGCATCGTGCGCACCGGAGCGAGGCTCCCGTAGTCTACGGTGGTTCCTGCCCAGTCAAGAATGAGGGCCTTGAGATTGCCGTGGTATTGCGCGAACTGTGGACTTTCGTCAGACATTTCCTAGCCCCACCTCTGAATCGGCGGTTTAAGCAGGGACTCTATCCGGTCAAGCTCGGGCCGCTCCCTTAGGAGAGCAAATTCCCATTTCCTCGAGCGAGCCCTGAACGGCGTCAAGCAATGCCCGAACATCCTTGGAGAAAATGTGCCCGATCGTGCCGATGCGGAAGCAATCGCTATCGGTGAGCTCCCCTGGGTAAATGACAAACCCTCTGTCGCTCAAGCGTTGATAGAACTCTTTGAAAGCAAACCTAGGATGTTCCAAGTAACGAAACGTGGTAATGATGGGACTCTGGCGTTGCGGCGCGAGAAAAGGTTGGAAACCCAGTTCCTGCACCCGCCAAAAGAATTCTCTGATTCTCCGCGTAGCGGCTGGCACGGGCAGCGATTCCACCCTCGGTCTCCAATTCCTGCAGCGCCTGCCCGAAAGCCAGCAAAACTTGTATGGGAGGCGTGAAGCGGAACTGCCCGCTGGATTCCATGGCTTTCCACTGCGAAACGAGGTCCAGACTTACGCTGCGAGCGCGGCCTTCCGCCTCTAAGAGCAGATCGCGGCGGGCCAACACGAAACTGAATCCGGGGACACCCTGCCCCCGCCGCGAATGTCCACGGGGATTCCGGCGAAGCTGCTCATTGCGTCCACCAGGAACACGCGCCGCTGAGTGCGAACCAATTGGCCTACTTCCTGCACAGGGTTCAGGATTCCCGTGGTCGTTTCACAGTGGATGATTCCCAGGTGCGTAATCGCCGGATCGTGCGCGAGCATTTCTTGCATTTGTCCAGGGTCAACGGGCCGTGATTCGGGCGAGACAATGGTCTCGACTGGGATCGCCAAAGTTTTGGCGATGTCCGCCATGCGCCGGCCGTACGCTCCGTTGATAGCGACAAGCAGCTTGCTGTCGCGCGGGATCACCGAGGAAAGGACCGACTCGACCCCGAAAGTGCCGGAACCTTGCATGAGTACGGCCTCGTAGGTTCCGTCGTCCACGCCGCCGAGTTGCAGCAGGCGGCGGCGAACGTCACCTACCAGGCCGATGAAGTAGTCGTTGCGTGATCCCAGGTCCTGCAACATGGCCTGCTTCACGGTCATGCTCGTAGTCAAAGGACCGGGTGTGAACAGAAGTTTGTCGCCCGACATAAGTGTCATCCTGCGCATGCATAAGATACACCACCGGCCTAGGATGCGGGTGTCGGGCAAGGCGATATTCCCATCGTCAAACCGCACGCTTGGCCGGCGTTGGCAATACTTCTCTGCTTTCCAATCAGCAGCACTTTCAGGCAAAATACGTGCGCTCGCTGGAAGGGGGAAATGTGTTCCGCCGCATTCTGCTCGCGTCGATTTTGTTTGCTTGCCTTTCGTTTGCGCCCGTTGGCCATCATGTGATTGCGGAAGAGCAGCCGCTGTATGGCTTTTCCGCGCAATCGTCACAAAGCGAACGCCAATGGGAGGAAAAATTGCTCGCTATTCCCAGCCCGGAGAACCTGCGCGCGTACATGCAGCGACTGTCGGCGCGTCCGCACCATGTCGGCTCGCCTTATGACAAAGACAATGCGGAATGGATTCTTGGGAAATTCAAAGAGTTCGGTTTAGACGCGCACATCGAGCAGTTTGAGGTTCTTTTCCCCACCCCGAAAGAGCGCCATGTGGAACTCGTCGAGGGCGGGCCGAAATTCGTGGCCAAGCTGCAAGAGCCGGCGGTGCCGCAGGATCCGACTTCGAATCAGCAATCCGAACAGCTTCCCACCTACAACGCCTACTCGGTAGACGGCGACGTGACCGCGGAGCTCGTTTATGTGAACTACGGCGTGCCGGAAGACTACGAGCAACTCGAGCGCCTGGGCGTGTCAGTGAAAGGAAAGATTGTCATCGCGCGCTACTACCATTCGTGGCGCGGGATCAAGCCGAAAGTCGCAGCCGAGCACGGCGCCGTGGGATGCCTTATTTTTTCTGACCCTCACGAGGACGGTTTCTACCAAGGCGACGCCTTTCCCGGCGGACCGTATCGCCCGCCGGATGGCGTGCAACGCGGGAGCGTCGAGGATATGCCAAAGTATCCGGGCGATCCGTTGACGCCGGGAGTTGGAGCGACGAAGGATGCGAAGCGGCTGAAAGTGGACGAAGCTCCGGTAATTACAAAGATTCCGGTGTTGCCGATTTCCTACGGCGATGCGCAGCCGTTGCTGGCGGCGCTCGGCGGGCGAGTGGCGCCCGCGGAGTGGCGCGGTGGTCTGGGGATTACCTACCACGTGGGGCCGGGGCCGGCGAAAGTGCATTTGGTGGTGAAGTCCAACTGGGAGCCGCTGAAAACTTTGTACGACGTGATCGCGAAGATTCCGGGATCGACGTTTCCGGACGAATGGGTGATTCGCGGGAACCATCACGACGCGTGGGTGAACGGCGCGGAAGACCCGGTCTCGGGACAAATCGCCATCTTAGAAGAAGCACGCGCGCTAGGTGAACTAGTAAAAGCGGGCTGGAAACCGAAGCGCACCATTATTTACTGCGCGTGGGATGGCGAGGAGCCGGGGCTGCTGGGCTCGACAGAGTGGGCGGAGCAGCACTACGACGAATTGCGCGCACACGCGGTGGCGTACATCAATTCCGACTCGAACGGGCGCGGCTATTTTGGGGTTGAGGGCTCACACACTTTGGAAAAATTCAGCAACGACGTGGCGCGGGATATCACTGACCCGGAAACCAAGCTCAGCGTTTGGAAGCGCGCCGAGCTCCACGAAATCGCGAATGCAAAAACCGCGGAGCAGCGGGAAGAAATCCGCAAGCGGGCGGACCTGCGGATTCCGGCGCTCGGTTCGGGCTCGGATTACACGGCGTTTTTGCAGCACGACGGTGTGGCGTCGTTGAATTTCGGATTTGGCGGCGAGGACGGCGGGGGCATCTATCACTCGATTTACGACGATTTTTACTGGTTCACGCATTTCAGCGATACAGACTTCGTTTATGGGCGCGCGCTGGCGCAGGCGGGAAGCACGGCCGTGATGCGCCTGGCGGACGCGGACTTGCTGCCCTTTGAATTCCTCGATTTGGCGGACACCGTGCAGCTGTACCTGAAAGAACTGAAGGACCTGGCGAAGAAATCGCAGGATGACATTCGCGAGCGCAACCGCGAAATCGAGGAACGGGTGTTCCAGGCGACCGATGATCCCAAGCGGCCGCTCGTTCCGCCTAAGGTGGAAGCAGTGCCGCCGTACCTGGATTTCGCGCCGCTGGAAAATGCGGTGGATGCGCTCAACCGCAGCGCGAAGGAATATCACCAGGCGGCGGACCCCATGAACGCCAAAGGCAGGGCGGCGCCGGGTTCGTTGGCCGAAGTGAACAAGCTCTTGATCGAGAGTGAACGCAAACTGACGAACTCCGAGGGTTTGCCGAACCGCCCATGGTTCAAACATCAGTTGTATGCACCGGGTTTTTACACGGGATACGCGGTGAAGACCGTCCCGGCGGTGCGCGAAGCGATCGAACTGAAACAGTGGAAGCAAGCTGACGAAGCTATCGTAGTGGTCGCCGGCGTTCTGCAAAATGAAGCCGCGTTGATTTCTTCGGCGGCGCAGAAGCTCGCCGCGGCACATTGAGGCGAGCCTTTAGCGTTTGAAATTCTGCAAATAAACTGGCAGCGGGATCGCGGGGTCGCAGCGCTCGTCGCGAATGGGCGCGCCAGCGTGCAGGCGTAGGGGAATCACGCCAGCCCAGACAGGCAAAGCATAGTCGGGCTCATCGTCCAAAGGCGGGCCGCTGCGGACTTTAGCTGAAACTTCCTTGAGTGCCAGCCGCAGGATGCTGGTGGCCTTCAGTTCTTTTTCGTTGGGCCGGCGAGCGTCCATCCAGCGGCCGGGAAGGATTTTTTCCGTGAAGCCGTGCAAGGCGTTAAGTTTTTCTTGCGGAGCATTTACGAGAGTAGCCTTTCCGAGAGCGACGACCGAGCGGTAGTTCATGGAGTGATTGAAGACAGAGCGCGCGAGAACAAAGCCGTCCACCAGAGTGGCGGTGACGCAAACGGGGATTCCCCCGCTGAGGTTGCCAAGCATGCGGCTGGCGGCGGAACCGTGAAAATAAAGAGCATCGGCGACTCGCGCAAACAGCGTGGGAATGACGTAAGGCTGGCCCTCCACCGAGAAGCCCACGTGGCAGACGAAGGCTTCGTCGAGAATCTTGTAAATACTTTCGCGATCGTAGACGCCGCGCTGCGGCTCGCGCACGACGCGAGTGCGGTCTGACGGTGGAAAAGTTTCGCGCACGATACACCTCATCGAGAAACGCAGCGCGGAGCGCATCGCTGGCGATGGCTCGTTTGATTTATAGCCGGCGCTGCAACGGCATGTCTGAATGCAAATAAAATGATGCTATCACGCGCGCGGATGCGAACAGACGCCTCCGGGATTCCGTCCTATGGGAAGCCGTGCCAAATTGGTAGAGTGCAACGGATAGGTTCAGGACCTAAGGAACCCTGGGTGCTACAAGGCCCGCAGCGCCTGTGAGAGACTAATTCGGTCAAGAGGCGTTGAACCATTCGATAGGAAGCAGACGATGAGTACACCAGTGGTGCAGGGAACAGAAACCAGGACGTTCGATGCTGGATGGGTGCGCGAGCAGTTTCCTTCGCTGAAATTGCAGGTGAACGGGCACGCGGCAGCGTTTTTAGACGGGCCGGCGGGAACGCAAGTGCCGATGCAGGTAATCCGCGCGGTTGAAAGCTATTTTGTGAGCGCCAACGCGAATACCTGCGGCGCGTTCGAAACGAGCCGTAGAAATGACGCGATCATCGCGTCGACGCGGGGCACGATGGCGGATTTTTTCAACTGCGACGCAAGCGAAGTCGTGTTCGGCCAGAATATGACCACCATCACGTTTGCGCTGGCGCGCGCGATCGGGCGGGAATTGCGGGCGGGCGATGAAATTGTAGTGACCACGCTCGACCATGATGCAAACGTGGCGCCGTGGAGAGCGCTGGGGGAAAAGGGCGTAGTGATCCGGCAGGTGGACATTCATGAGGAAGATTGCACGCTGGATTTGGACGATTTGAAACGGAAGATCACTGGCGAGACCAAACTGCTGGCGGTGGGGTACGCGTCGAACATAGTGGGAACGATCAATCCTATTGCGGAGATTGCCAAGTTGGCGCACGCCGCGGGAGCATTGATGTTCGTGGATGCGGTGCACTTTGCGCCGCACGGGCTTATTGATGTGAAAGCGCTCGATTGCGATTTTCTGGTGTGCTCGCCCTACAAATTTTTCGGGCCGCACATGGGAACGTTGTACGGGAAGAGAGAGCATTTGCAGAGATTCAAGCCGTACAAGGTGCGCCCCGCGGCAGATGCCATTCCCGACTGCTGGGAAACCGGGACGCAAGCGCAGGAGTTGATCGCCGGAATCGGCGCGGCGGTCGATTACGTCGCGGGAGTTGGCAGGCACTGTGATTTGAGTGCGAAGAGCCGCCGCGAGGCCCTGCGGGCAGCGTATCGCGCGACTGTGCCTTACGAGCGCACGCTGCTGACGAAACTGCTGGATGGGTTGAGCGCAATTCGCGGCGTGAAAGTTTACGGCATCACGGACCCGAAGCGATTTGGCGAACGCTGCTCGACAATCTCCTTGCGAATCGGGCAGCACCACCCTACGGAGATTGCCAAATTCCTTGGCGACCGCGGCCTCTTCACCTGGGACGGCAATTTCTACGCCATCAATCTCTCCGAGCGGCTCGGCGTGGAGCCGAAAGGCGGCGTGCTGCGCATCGGGCTGGTGCACTACAACACTGCCGAGGAAGTGGACCGCCTGCTTTCCGCTTTGGAAGAGTTCACAAAAAACTAGCGGCCTGCTCCGAGAGCCAGCGCGGTAGAAATTTCTGCAACTGAACCGAGGATCATGGCAAAACGACCGAAACCGATTGTATTGACCGTGCTGGATGGATGGGGATACCGCGCGGAGACGAAAGGAAACGCCATCGCGCTGGCGCGGAAACCGACCTACGACGAACTGCTTCGCAAATTTCCGAATACCCTGATTCAGACTTCCGGGCCTTTCGTGGGCCTGCCGGAAGGACAGATGGGCAACAGCGAAGTGGGCCACATGAACATGGGCGCGGGACGCATCGTGCACATGGATATCACGCGGATTGATTTGATGATTGCGAACAAGCAATTGCAAAACGTGGCGCTGTTTCAGCAAGCGATGGAGCACGGGCGGCGGCGGCAACTGCATTTTCTCGGATTACTGAGCGATGGCGGGGTGCACTCGCACGTCAATCATCTGTTCGCACTGCTCGAGATGGCCAAGCAGCAAAAAGTGGAAAACGTGTTTGTGCACTGCTTCATGGACGGGCGGGACACGCCGCCGAACAGCGGGCGCGACTACGCGCGGCAATTGCAGCAGAAGATGCGCGAGCTGGGTGTGGGCGAAATCGCCACGCTGGTCGGCCGGTATTACGCGATGGACCGCGACAACCGCTGGGAGCGGGTGGAAATGGCCTATCGCGCGCTGGTGCACGGCGAAGGGGAAACGAAGAGCGACGATCCGGTCGCGGCGCTCGAGCGCAGCTACGAACAAGGCGTAACCGATGAATTTGTGAAACCCATCGTGGTGACCAAGGGCGAAGGAGCAGCAGCCGTTCCCGTCGGGCTGATTCGCAGCGACGATGCGGTAATTTTCTACAATTTCCGCTCCGACCGTGCGCGGCAAATGACGCGCGCGCTGGCAGAGCCGGGATTCGACAAGTTTCTCGATGAAAAGCGGCCGCAGAATCTTTTTTATGTGGCCATGACGCAGTATGAAAAGACGTGGCCGTGGCTGAAGTATGTGCTCGCGCCGGAAAAACTAGAGCACATCCTGGCGCAAGTGTTTGCGGAATTGCCGTACAAGAATTTGCGCACGGCGGAGACGGAAAAATACGCGCACGTGACTTATTTTTTTAATGGCGGCGTGGAAAAACCGTTTGGCGGGGAAGAACGGATTCTCGTGCCGTCGCCGAAAGTGGCGACCTACGATTTGAAGCCAGAAATGTCCGCGGCGGGGATTACCGACACGGTGGTGAACGCGATCGAGAAAGGCGAGTTTGACGCCATCATCATGAATTATGCGAATGCGGATATGGTGGGCCATTCGGGAAAGTTGGAGGCGGCGATCAAAGCGGCGGAGGCAGTGGACGCGGGGCTCGCGCGGATTTATCAGGCGATGAAGCCGCGAGGCGGCGCCTGGATTATCACCGCGGACCATGGGAACGCCGAAACGATGATCGATCCGGTGACGGGCGGGCCACACACGTATCACACCACAAATCCGGTGCCGCTGATTCTGGTGAGCGCGGATGGCGAGTCGCGGCTGAAGTCCGGCGGATCGCTGCGGGATATCGCACCGACCATGCTGGGTGTGCTGGGTCAGCCGCAGCCGACCGACATGACCGGCACGGATTTGCGGATTGTTTCCTAACCTCCCGATGATGCGCACAAAACCTGCAGAAACAAAACTCGTAATTTGCGTATGGCATCCGTTTACCGAGTGGCGGCCAAAGCCGCTGATGGCGGAGACCATTCGAAAGCGCTGGCCGGAAATGCGCGTTGTGCATCTGCCGGATTACGACAACTTGCCCGCGGAATTGCCGGATACGGATATTTTTGTGGGGTATTCGCTGCGCGTGAAGCAGTTGAAGGACGCCAAAAAACTGAAGTGGATTCATTCGACGGCCGCTGGAGTGGCGCAACTCATGTATCCCGAGTTGCGCGACGCGGGAATCCTAGTGACGAATCCGAGCGGCGTGTTTTCGGTGCCCATGGCGGAACATACCATGGGCTTGATTGTGGCGCTCGCGCGAAACTTTCCGGACTCCGTGCGGCAACAGGACCGCGCGAATTGGTCGCAGCAGGAATTGTGGGACAGGCCACAGCATTTGGCCGAAGTGAATGGACAGGTGCTGCTCATTGTGGGTTACGGCTCGATTGGGCGAGAACTGGCGAAGCGCGCGAAGGCGTTCGAAATGCGTGTCTGGGGAGTAACGCGCTCGGGTGAAGGCCATGGCGACCATGTCGAAAAGATGACTCCCGCTGCAAAACTCCATGAAGTATTGCCGGAAGCAGATTACGTGGTCGTCTCTGCACCGGAAACGGCAGAGACGAAGCATCTCATCGGAGCGGCGGAAATCGCGAAAATGAAGCGCGGCGCAAGGCTCATCAATGTTGGACGCGGGTCATTGCTGGATGAGAGAGCACTCATCAGCGCACTCGAGGAGGCGAAATTGGCCGGCGCGGCGATCGACGTGGCCGAGACGGAACCGCTGCCGGCCGAAAGTCCGCTGTGGAAGACGCCGAATCTATTTATTACGCCGCACACCAGCGCGTTGAGCGACCGGCTGTGGAAGCGGCAGACGGCGCTTCTCGTGGAATTGGTGGAGCGCTGGTTCAGCGGGAAAGAAATGTTCAACTGCGTGGACTTGGAGCGGGGATACTAGACTTGGGGGCTAGGGGGAAAGTTGAAACTGCATAATAGAACATCCCAGGCGAAAACGTAGATCGGCTTGACGCGCCAGCGCTCAAGAACAAAAAACGATTTTCAATTTTCTAAATTTCCATTTTCCAGTGGCCTCAGTCGGCGGCGCCAGGCTTCGTGGCCTGATACCCTTCGCGAGCGTAAACTACATACTTTTGTTTCTTACCTTTTTGGTCCACGATGGTGAGCGGGCCGCCGTCGGGAGCCACGAGCTCCACCTTCACTTTATGAAATTTTCCGTCCCTTCCACCGCCCGAAGGCGTGAAGGAAATGCTGTACTGGTGGCGGAGAAAAGAGGCGACGCTGCGGAAAATGTCAGGCATTTCACCCTCGAACTGCGGGAACCATGCGAATCCCCCGGTCTCCTGGGCAAACGTCCGCAACTGATTCTCAGCTTGCAGGTAATCCATATGGGGGTTCATAGAACCCATGGAATCGAGAAAATTCGTGTAAACCCTTCCAAGCCCGACACAAAAGATAGGAACGTCGCTCCCGCGAAGAGCTTTCATCGTCTGATCGAGAGTGTGTTTGGAGAAGGTGTCCCTTCCGCTCGCCAGAAGCACAATCGACCTCCTGCCTTTCACATCCTTTAGCCGATCGATCGTTTCCAGAAGAGCGTCAAAAACATTGGACTCGCTGAAACCCGGGAAATAGAGGTGATAGATTGCTTGCAGAACCTCGTCCTTGTTCTGCGTAAAATCCACCTCGATGTGGGTTTTCATGTCGAAGGTTTCCAGAGCGACCCAGTCCTTTGGCTGCAGATTCGAGAACAGGTATTGCGACCAATACTTGGAGAGGTAGCTGAAGAATCCTCCCCAGCGATCATTGCTGAACTCGAGAAGAAGAACCATGGTGATGGGCGCGTCTGTGGGCGCGAAATTGGTGATGGCTTGAGGAACGCCATCATCGAGGACACGAAAGTTTTCTTTTTTGAGGTTAGGAATAAGGTCGCCGTGCTGCGTAGCCGCCACGACGTCCATGGTCACAACGGGCACGTCCACACTGATGCTGACGCCCGATTGAGGCGGTTGCTGCCCCGGAGGCGGACTCTGCTGGGGAGTCGGCTTCTGTTGCTGCTGAGAGGGGGGAGGGCCGCCCTGCGGTCCGGTGGGAGCCTGGGCAAGAGCCGGCCGCTCTGCGAGCGCCATGACCAAAACCGCTGTCAACGCTGCGAACAAAATCCACGAAGCGATTCGTCTCATCGTTTGTGCCTCATAGGCGAGCGAACCACGCAACCCGCCTGAATTGTCCTTCCCGTGCAACTTGCGGCTGGGACCGCTGGTTAAGTTCAGGCAATGCCCCGGCAAGGAACGGGCAGCCCTCATACCTGCATGTTAGTATGAAGCATTCTGGACGCAAAACGTTTGTTCGGCAGGTCCTTGCCGATGCACGCCGTCTCGTAGAGGAGGGTGGATTGGTGAATTGGAATCCTTTGGTGAAAATTATCGTGGGGCCAGCGGCCCTGCTTTTGGGGGCATGTGCTCCACTAGCCGCACAGGGAATCCCGCAGTCGACGCCGGCAAGTCCTACCACCACGGCCCCGAGTGACCCCGCGCCAATGGCGCGAGACGCCCTCGTTTGGCTGGCGGATCTGATTCAGATCAACACGTCCAATCCGCCGGGAAACGAGCAGCTCGCGGCCAAGTACGTTGCCGGTGTGCTTCAGAAGGAGGGGATCAAACCGGAGATTCTGGAATTGGCGCCGGGACGAAGCGCCGTGGTGGCACGCCTGCGCAGTTCGGTGGTGCCGGAGCCATCGAAAGCGCTGCTGCTGGTGGCGCATCTAGACACTGTCCCGGTGGATAAGTCGCGGTGGACGGTCGACCCGTTCGGAGCAGTGATCAAGGACGGTTACCTGTATGGCCGCGGAGCGATCGACGACAAAGGCATGCTCGCGGCGAATCTGGCGGTGTTCATCGGCTTGAAACGAACGAATGCGCACATCAACCGGGATGTGATCTTCCTGGCGACGGCCGACGAAGAAGGAGGCGGCGACGCGAGCATCCGGGCGCTCATCGCGAAATATTGGGACAAGTTTGCCGCGGGCTTTGCGATCAACGAGGGCGGCAACGTCTTCATGAAAAACGGGAAAGTGCAATACATCGGCGTGCAGGCCAGCGAGAAAGTGGCCGCGAACGTGTCCGTGATCGCGCACGGAACTTCGGGTCACGCCTCGCAGCCGACAAAAGACAATGCCGTGGTGCATCTGGCGGCGGCCGTCGCGAAGATTGGAGGGTATTCCGCACCAGTGCGCTTCACCGCGATTGTGCGGCGGTATTTCGAAGGCATTGCTCCGCTGGAAGACGACGAAATCGCCAAATGGATTCGTTCGATGGATACGCCGGATCGCGGCGAACATGCGCAGCGCGTGGTTTCCGACGCCAGCCCGCTGTGGAATGCGATGATGCGCGACACGATTGCGCCGACAGTGCTCTCCGCGGGCGTGGCCAACAACGTCATACCCGCGGAAGCGCGCGCGAACCTGAACGTGCGGCTGCTGCCAGGAGATTCGATCAATACGGTTGTGAATGATCTGAACAAGCTCGTGAATGACCCGGCGGTGAAACTGCAAGTAGAGCCCAATGCGGCGCTGGCGGCGCCGCCATCGTCGCTGGATTCGGATTTTTATAATGAGATCTGCCGGGTGGCTTCGCGGGAATTTGGCGGTGCTCCAGCGCTGCCGTTTCAATCGACCTGGCTGACCGATTCTGCGCAATTGCGGCTGCACAATGTCCAGGCTTATGGGCTGGTGCTGTTTCCTCTGTCGGATGAGGACTTGCGGCGCATGCACGGCGACGACGAACGGATTCCGTTGGGGGCTTTCGACAAAGGCGTGGACGTGCTGAGGAAGATTGTGACGGAATTTGCGGTCACGCGTTACTAGAGCAAAAGCCGCTGGCAACCATCCAAAAAGAAAAGTATAGGGAAACGGCTTTCGTTGAATAATAGAAAGCTGGAAAGTTCAGACTGTCCTCGAAAGAAGCATGAGTTTTCGCCATTCGAAAATTGTGTGCACCATCGGCCCGGCAACGAGTTCGCCGCGCATGATTGACCGGCTGTTCGCCGCCGGGATGGACGTGGCGCGTCTGAACTTCTCGCATGGTACGCAGGAGGAACATGCGCGAAACATCGAGATGATCCGCGCTGCATCCGGCAAACACGAGAAGCCCATTGCGATCCTGGCGGATCTGCAGGGGCCGAAAATTCGCACCGGAGCGCTGGCGGGCGGCGGGCCGGTGATGCTGCGCGCGGGGCAGCGATTCACCATTACAACGGCGAAGGTGTTGGGAGATTCCACTCAAGTCAGCACGACGTTTACGGCACTTCCGAGCGAAGTGCATCGGGGCGACCGCGTCCTGCTCTCGGACGGCTTGATCGAACTCCGTGTCGAACAAGTGCGCGAGCGGGAGGTGATTTGCGAGATCGTGAACGGCGGCGCACTCGGCCAGCACAAAGGCATCAACCTTCCCGGACTGAAACTGCGCGTTCCCGCACTGACGCCCAAAGACCGTGCAGACCTGGCATTTGCGCTGAAGCATGGCCCGAATTACATCGCCGTGAGTTTTGTGCGGCGACCGGAAGACGTAGTCCTGGCGAAGCAATTGATTCGTCGAGCAGGAAAAGACACGCCGGTCATTGCCAAGCTCGAAAAACCGCAAGCGATCGAAAACCTGGACGCGATTCTGCGCGCGGCTGATGCGGTGATGGTTGCGCGCGGCGACCTGGGCGTTGAGATGAGTCCGGAGAGTGTTCCAGTCGTTCAGAAACTGATTATTGCGAGGGCTCGAGAGCTGCGGCGGCCGGTGATTACCGCAACGCAGATGCTGGAGTCAATGACGGAGAATCCTCGGCCCACGCGCGCGGAAGCTTCCGACGTAGCTAACGCGATTTTCGATGGTTCGGACGCGGTGATGCTTTCCGCGGAAACGGCCACGGGAAAATATCCGATCGAAGCTGTCAGCATGATGGCGCGCATCATCGAAGCGGCGGAAGGAAGCGTACGTGAGTTTCCGAGACCGGCGCAGCAGGAACAGCTCAAAATTCCTGGCGCCATCGCCGAGTCGGTGTGTCACGCTTCGCACGAATTGCACATGAAGCTGATCGCCGTGTTTACGCACAGCGGATTCACGGCGCGGCTGATTTCGCGCTATCGCCCCCTAGTGCCGATCGTGGCATTTTCCCCCGAGCAGGAAACACGCCGGCGCCTGGGATTGATTTGGGGCGTGTATCCGAGAAACATTCAGGATGTGCGGAAGATCGACGGGCTCGCGGCGGTGGCGGAGAAGAGGCTGCTTGAGGAGCGATTGGTGCGCAACGGCGACATCATCGGAATTGTGGCAGGAACGCCGATGGGCATTCGCGGTACGACGAATTTTATGAAGTTTCACGTGATTGGCGGGCCGGCGTGAGGCGAGTTCTCAGTCGTCCGTTTTCAGTGCTCCCTGCTTGGAAAAAGAGAGCCGAGAACGGAAATCAGAAGGCAAGCGGTCGCTGTTTTCCGAGCTCAGGTCTCGGATCTCAGTTAACCCAATTGTCGGGGTGCGAGGGCGGATCCTTGCGGTGTTTGTTCAGGTAAACTTGAAAACGCCTGCGGTTACGCTTGTTTTGCCAATCGGAGACACTGTTGCGCAGGTTGTAAAGAAAAGATCCGCGCCGCAGATAAACATAGCCCACCAGCAATCCACCCAGATGACAGAGGTGGCTCACTCTGTCCGCGCCCAATCCAAATGTTCCGAGAAATGTCAGCACCGTCATGAGGATGACCACGGTACGCATGCTCATGGGGACCGGCAGGGGGAAAACATAGACTCGGCGATCCGGAAACAGAATCGCACAAGCGATAAGAATTCCAAAAATAGCTCCGGAGGCGCCAATCGTCGGGGTGTAAGCGCTGAGAGGAATGCCTTGGCCCAAAAGCGCTGGAAACATTTTGACAATGACGTTGATGAGCCCAGCTCCCACGCCCGTCAGAAAGTAATAGCGCAGGAAGCGATTCTTTCCCCAAACAAGTTCGAGTTCCCGGCCAAACATCCAGAGCATGAACATGTTCATGAGGATGTGCCAGATGCTATCCACGTCATGGAGGAACAAGTAAGTAAAGGGTTGCCAGACGTGAAGCAGGGGGACGACACCGGCCGGGACTAGCCCGAACCACTTCAGAAGCTCCACGTAGGCGGGCGGACCGGAAAAGTGCAAGAGCAAAACTTCGAAGATGTAAACCGCAAAATTCGCGATCAGCAGAAGCTTTACCGCCGGGGTGACGTAGAAGTCGAAGCTGACCCGATAGCTCTTGACGCCGGAACGGGAATACATAGACGAAGTTTACGGTGCGGGGGCGCTTGGCGTCAAAGGAGGGAAGAAGGAGGGGTGGAAGAGTCAAAGAGTCAAAGAGTGCACCGGCCCGGCTTCTGACTTTCAGACTTCATGACAGACTTTTTGACTCTTAAAAGGCTTCGACTCTTCGACTTCCCCTCTCAGTCGAGCTTCTTGCGCGCAAAGTAAAAAAGCGTGCCGGCCAGGACCAGAAACATAATCAAGCCGAAGAGGTTGCTGGTGGCGAGCGGACCGAACATCTTTGGGCCGAACGCAAAAAGGTCGGCCCGCCACGGTAGACGAAGCACCGCAGTAAGCCAGTGCGGCACGTGCGCGGGAATTTCGGGATCTTGCAGCAAGTTGATGACAATGCCCAGTAAGCCGAAGACACCTCCCGCCGCAATCAAGCCGCTGGAATAGAGCGCTCCTGGGCTGGCTTCGCCTTCTTCCTTCTGCTTCGTTGTCGCTTCCACAAGCACGCGCACCAGCCCACCGGCAAACATGGTAGCGGTCGTTCCAATGGACAGATAGGCGCCAACAGCAAAGGCGAGCGAGCGGATGCCCAGAATTTCCACCGCGACCACCAGCGCCACGCCCATCAGGACCAATCGCCACGGCAAACGCTGGCTCAAGATGCCGTTGATTACCGTGGCCATTAACCGGGCCTGGGGCGCTGGTGCTTTGTCGCTGCCGATTCCTTGCGCCCACTGGAGTTCAATGCGCTTGGAATCCGGATCGTAGAGATATTCGCCGTCAGGAATTTTGCTGGAGCCCAGCGCGTTGATGAGGACGTAGTTCTTCCCCAAATGTTCGAAGATGGGCTTCTCCACTTTCACCCCAGTAGGCAACGCCTGCAGATTGACAGGGATCTCCGTGGGAATGTATTTCTCGAGGCCTTTATTCATCAGGCCGAGCGTGACGCCGATAGCGAACGTGGAAACTGTCACGCCAACCAGCAAGCCCCACTGCTGCCGCACGGGCGTAGCGCCAACGAGATAGCCGGTTTTCAAATCCTGCGAAGTTGCGCCGGCGATCGCTGCGGCGATGCACACCGATCCGCCAATGGTAAGCGCCAGGACGCCATAGCTCGGCGCCGTCCACCCGGCGATGAGAAAAATCGCGCACGTGGCCATGAGCGTGCCGATGCTCATGCCGCTGACCGGGTTCGAGGAATTGCCAAGCAACCCGCTGATGCGCGAGGCCACGGTGACAAACAGAAATCCGAAAATCACCACAAGAATGCCCGCAAGCAGATTCTGGTACCAGGTCGTGTGCGCGCCTTTTACAGGGGCAATCGTTAGCAGCCCGAACAGCAAGAGAATGATTACCGCGGAGCCGACAATGAGCCAGCTCGTGGGCATGTCGCGCTCAATGCGGCTGGCAACATTTGTGGCCGGCGCGTTACCTCCCTCCGAGCGAACGTCCTTCAGGCCGGCGCGCAAAGCGGAAATAATCGTGGGCATCGTGCGAATCAAAGTGATCAATCCCGCCGCGGCTACGGAACCAGCGGCCATCGGGCGGATGTATTGCCGCCACATGTCGTCCGGCGTCATTTGTGGGATCGGAATGGTGGACGGATAGATCGGCGTGCTTCCTGCGAGTTGCCCAAAAACCTGAATCGCCGGCATCACCAGCAGCCAGG